>Ga0137297_11799_pt1 | contig 11323 bp, 11 predicted proteins | sample RamsorincwithD2O_FD_97191 | JGI IMG/M metagenome (GOLD analysis project Ga0137297, IMG submission 97191) | Mouse cecal microbial communities from Vienna, Austria - Mucin amended with D2O | ecosystem: Host-associated > Mammals > Digestive system > Large intestine > Cecum | place: Austria: Vienna... | reverse complement strand
TCTTCTTATTCGATTTATTATTCAAAAAAAATATCATAACTTTATAAGTCATGATACTTCTTTTATTTTTAAGACACTAATAATGATATGATTCTCTAAAGTAGACAGTATAAATAATTAAAATAATGTTTACCAAGGAGGATTATATTTTATTATGGGAAGAAAAAGTCAATTTACCAAGGAAGAGAAAATAAAAATAGTTCAAAGATATGATAGTGGTGATGGCTCACAGGAAATTCTAGGCAAAGAGATTAGTGTCGATAGTAAAACTATTAAAAATTGGATTGATAGATATCATGCATATGGTGAATCTGCTTTTGATGAAAAGGTTAATAATTCATCATATACAAAGGAATTCAAGGAAAAAGTTGTATTGGCATATCTCAATGGTGAGGGTTCTTATCGTCAGTTAGCTATAAGATATAATATTTCAAGTCATGCCATTATCATTAGGTGGATAAAGGAGTATAATAATCCCGAAGGATTGAAAGACTACTGTCCAAAGGGAGATGTATACAATATGAAAAGCCGAAAGACAACACAGGAAGAAAGAATAGAGATAGTTAAATACTGTCTAGATCATGACAAGGATTATAAGCTAACAGCTGAAGCTTTTAATGTACCTTATGCCAATGTCTATAGCTGGGTAAAGAAGTACATTGAAAAAGGGAATGAAGGCTTAGGAGACAAACGTGGTCACCATAAATCAGATGATGAAGTTGATGAGATTACTTTACTTAAGCGCAAGCTTGAACGCGCTGAAAGAGAACGAGATATCGCTCTTATGGAGAACAGACTGTTAAAAAAAGCGGAAGAAATCGAAAGGAGGCGATTTGGAGAGAGAGCCGCTTTGAAGCGAAATATCAGGCAATCAAGGAAACATCAGAAGAACTAAGAAAAACAAACAGGCGACCAAATATCAGTCTCATGTGCAGATGTCTAGACGTCAAAAGAGCCAACTACTATAAATGGCTTGATCATAGTGAAACACAAGATAGAAGTTATTGGAACGAACTTATTGAACTCGTTTTAAGATATCACGAAACCTATGATCATAGACTTGGATATCGTTCTATCAGAGACCGCATAGAAAGAGATATAGGAATAAAATACAGTGATCATATGATTCATAAGGTCATGAAATATCTAGGAATCAGAAGTAAGGTTCGCAGAGTTAGACATAGTTGTACAGTAAGAGCCAAGAATGCAAAGACAGCACCTAATATTCTCGATAGAGATTTCAATGCTTCTGCACCAAATGAAAAATGGGTAACAGATGTAACGGAATTCAAATATGGTGAACGCTTTGAAAACAAATTATATCTCAGTACAATTATAGATCTGTATGACCGTTATCCAATCAGCTATGTTATGAGTGATCATAATAATAATCCATTGGTATTTGATACATTTGATAAGGCAATGGAAAACTATCCAGATGCACATCCGCTATTTCATTCTGATGCAGGATTTCAGTATACAAGTTCTATGTTTGTTAAGAAACTGAAAGATCTAGGAATTGTACAAAGTATGTCAAGAGTTGGAAAATGCATCGACAATGGTCCGATGGAAGGATTCTGGGGAATCTTAAAAAGTGAGATGTATTATGGAAAGCATGACTATACAAGGGAAGAACTCATTCAAGCCATTAATGAATGGATCAACTATTACATATTTGAAAGACTGCAGAGAAGATTCAATGTGCAAACACCATATGAAGTGAGAAGTGCTGCGTTAAATACTGATAATCCGATTGAATATAAGATTCCAGAAAACAAATCAATTATTCAATATAAACAGAAACATTTTAAAAGTTATCAGATGATATAAAAAATCCACTAGGATAAATATCCTAGTGGAAATATAAACTTTTAATTATTTCATTTGTCTACTTGACTAAATCATATCATAAGATTGTGTTTTATTATTTTCAATGTTTTATAAAATTTTTAAACATATGTTATATTTATTAACAAAATTTTTATCAATCTAAATATTGGAGGCTACCTATTATTACACAAATAAACTTCTCCTATTTAACTTATTCCATCATAATTAACCTTATTTTATTTATTCCTGTCAGCATATCATTTTTTTTAGTTTATCTATTTAATATTTTTAATGTTAAATGATCTTGTTTACCATTAAAATACTTATCAAGAACAGCTAAAAATACTTCATTATTTTCACATGCCCTAGCAAACAATGTCATAGATGATCTAAGTTTTATATCATCTGGTCTACCAAAAATTTCTCTTGCATTGTTTGTCTCTAATTCAAGTAAAGATTTAGATATCTCAATTAAATTGTTTCCTAAATATGAATTATTGAAAAACTCTTTAGCTTCATCTAAATTTTTAATAGCATAAAATTTTGATATAGAGCTCCTACCTAGACCTTGAATTTGAGGAAAAATATACCACATCCAATGACTTGCCTTTTTCCCATTTTTGATTTCAGCAAGTGCCTTTTGATAATTATCCTGATAAGCAACTATATATCGTGATAAATCATAGTCACATTTCATTTTACCATCTCCTTAAGTACAACTTTATTATTAATCTAAAATGATAAATTACCTATATGCTTTGCTCCCACAGTTGCTATTAATTTAGATTTAAGTTCTGGATCTTTAACATTTGCATATAAATCTTTTCCTGTCCTATAAATAAATTCAGTTCTTATCTTTACTGGCATATCACTCAAAAAATCATTTACTTCATCCATATCTAACCTATTAAGATATTTAAGTCTTTCCTCTAATTCATCAAAATTATCTGCTCTCTCCAATTCATCTGAAACATCTTCTACTAAATATATATATTCTTTTCCCTTATAATTAATGGCATCTACTATTAACCACTCTAATTCATCCCATCTTATTCCTGCTATATTTCCTTTTGATTTTTCTCTATCCATAAATTTATGTAAAGGATCTTTTTTTCTCCAACTAAAAATTCCCATAATACTATTTCTCCTTTATTTTGATATTTTGCTACCAAGCCAAATATCATTATATCATTGGAAGTTTTTCTCACAACCTCAAAGCTAAAACCCTACTGCATACATAGCACGTAGCATTCACTTCGTTAATAAAAAATGAAATATCAATTTTTTACATCCTAGACATCAAACCTAAGAATTTAAAAACTAAATATATTAAATAAAATCCTGCAATTATATAACCTACAAATATACTTAAAACTATTTTTACTAATATATTAAATGGTTTCTGTTTATCTAACCATTCAGAACGTCCAGATATAACTTTATATCCCGAATAAATAGCCCATACTGTATATCCTAAAATTAATATTGTTTCCATTTTTATTTAACCCTCCCTTTCTATACATATAATAAATTTTAAATAATTTAAACTGCACGTATAAAAATTAGAACTTTATCTTTAATAGAATTCTATTAACTCACATTAAAAATTATAATGTTTTTCTATCCTTTATATAATTCATAACCGATTAATATATACCCATAAAAAGTTTTATCATATAAGTCTTAAATCCCATAAAACATATAGTTCCCAAATCACAATGTGTATAACTAATATTTTTAGTAAAGATATAAATCTTTTTAAATTTATTTATCAAAAAAATCATATAATGCTAAAAATTCCATTGTTGATGTTTTATCAGCGATTATATTTGCATAACATGATGTTTTGTAACTATAATATTCATTAGCTTTAACCGATTTCTCAATACTATCTACAGAAGAAAGTAGGTTATCCATTTTATTATTCATATTTTTTAAAATACTATTAACATTATTTAAAGCATTGTAAATATAATATTGATTTTCTTTTATCACTTCTAGTGAATCTAATATATCATCTAATTTATTAATTATAATGTTTTGTCTTAACTCAAATTCATATAAATTGTATGCTCCATCTGGTCCTTCTAATTTTTCACATCTTCCACTAATCAAATATTCATATAGCGTAGCAATAATTGGAAAGTCTAAATACTTAGGATACAAGACTTGAAAACTATGTAACTCCTTACGATATTTTATAAATTCTTTTAAATAATCTTCACATTCATCCACTTCTTGTGAAATAATTTTAAACTTCTTAAGTTCAGTAGAGTTATTCATATCTAATAAATCGTAATTCCTATGATCGATTATATCTAAATATTCATTTTCCCTTTTATTTTTTTTAATTTCATATTCATTTAATTTTTCTTTATAATTTTCAAATGATTCAATATGTTTTAACATTTCCTCTTCATATTTACTTTGAATCATTTTGTTTTCTTCTTCAATTTTTTTCTTATTAAATATACTTGCTTTTTTTAAAATTGGTTTCAAAGGTTCTTCAAAAACACTCATTTTTGAAAGAAGTATATCAGCATTTCCCTTAATATATTCTCCACGTAATTTATCAAACTCTGTTGAATAATTATAATATAATTTAATCAGACGTTCCTTAAAATATCTTATATTAATCTCACATTTTAATAAATTATTTAAATAATCTTTAATTTTTGATTGCTCTATTTTAATTGGTTCATATTTCTTTATTTCTTGTTCTTGAAATTGCTTAATTTTCTTTTTAATTTGATTATCACTATAATTAAAATGTCTGTCTTTATACATTTCATTATCAAGTATATCATCTTTCCAAGGATACCCTATGTTGGCCCAAAAGAAATCATCACTTCCACAATAAGGACAATTGGAACTACCAGAATGTATATCATACTTTCCATAATTTTTCCCCTTTACAAAAGTATATATATGTTTCATTTCAACACCTTTCATTGTTGAATTATATTGTCCCCGAATATTTTCAGTTTGTACTAGGTGCATAATATCAAACATTTCATAGTCATTATCTTTCTCATATAACCAACCATATTGATTATCATTTATTATAGTTGATGTTCTTGCTTTTACCTTTTTATGCCCTATCAATTTATTATATGCCTGATACATATAATCATCGTTATTATCAAGTTGTGCTCCAAATGCACTAAGATAAAATATATTATTGCATTTATTACAAAAACATTCTTTAATCCCTTTTATATTAAAATCTCTATAAAACCACATATCTTTTTCCTTCCACTTCTTTTATTTTATTCATATTTTTTTGCATATATCTTTCCCATGTTGTTAAATCAATTTCTCCATATCTATTGACCACAATAAGAATGTTATAGAGAATTAATAATTTAATTGATAATTCACAAATCTTGTTTTCACCATAATATTTTGATTTACTACTATATTTACATTTGTATTCTTTTTTTTGAACAATACAAAGTAACAATTATAATAATAGTTATTATGCTAGACAACATATAGGAATAAACATTTAGAGCATCACTCGTTTTTACAATAACATTTTTATTACCCTTCTCAATTAATAATTCGTTCCTTTTATTATCAGTTTCATTAAGTTTATGTAATGAGTCAAGTCTTATTTTTTTAATATCCATTACTTCTTTTTCACCACAATTTATACATATTCTTTCTTTAAAACCCTCTTCTTTATCAGTAGATTCTTTTATAACCTTCCATTTCCCATAATCATGTCCAAATGCTGGAATCGATTTAGTCTCTTTTTTTGCACACATACTACACGTCCTTTCTTGGTCCCCCTTCTCTGTACATGTTGGCTCTTTTGTAACTTTCCATTCTCCATAATCGTGTCCTAAAGCCGGAATAACTGTTGGCAAATTTGTTATTTCAATTTTACAATTTTCATCTTGAAATATTTTATGACAATCATTACATATATAGTATTCTATATTTCCATTATTAGTGCATGTTGGTTCTATTCTATCAACTTTAGTTATGACGTGAGAACCTTCATCATCATATTTATTTTCATATACACCTAATTCTTTTGCTTTCTCTACTGATATATTTTCAAATACAACTTTATTTTTATCAGTAACTATTTTACTAAGTGGAGATGTTGCTCCCATATTACCAATTGAACCTCCTGTATACAGAAGAGCATTCCATTCATTTATTGATGGTGTATTAAAAATAATATCTTCGTTAGTATCATGATAAAAACTAATATTAGCTAATGGTTCGATTTTTCCATTATTATTAAAATCTATACTTTTTCCAACAACATTTTCAATATGATACTCTTTTTCTTTTTTATTTTTTAAAATCCATTTTGCCCCAAGGTTGGGATTATCAATAACATTATTTGGATCAATTCCCTTTAATTCATTAATTTCTTTTTCGTTTATTGCTGGTAATTCATACTCTGAATAATTAATTTCTTGTGTTCCATATAATCCTGAAAATTGATATAAATAATTCATTATACTTAAATTGTTTGGCTTGTAACTAGTATGATCACTGCCACCATGACATAAGCCCAGTGTATGTCCTAATTCATGCATGAGTGTTCCTGCCATAGCCCTCTCACTGTTATTATCTTCATTACCAAATCCATAAGAAGAAATAACAAAGCTCTGTTCAGGTATACCTCGGGCAATTCCAGAAGTCCTATCTGTATCAAAACTATTAATTAACATACAATGTCTAAATATAGCTCTCCTTTCATTTGAGAAATATTTATTTGATAGTTCATCCCAACCATTAAAATTTTTATAATGTTCTTTCCCCTTTTCATCTTTATAGGTCTCATATAAAGTAGTTAGTTTTTCATAAGGCATAGTATCACTTTTAGATAACGAACCCCATTTTTCCCCAGTTACATAATCTATTGAATTTGAGCCAGCATCAATATGTAAATTAATATTATGTTTTTTGAACTGTTCTGCAACCATATTTAAAGATTTTTGGCTAATATTTAATTTATCCATTTTATCTATTTCAACAAATAAATCTTTTTGTCCAACAACAGCACCCATTGCCTTAAGATCTACATCAATTAAACCATCTTTATCTGTATCTAACCCATTTTCTTCCCATTCATCTGGAATTCCGTCTTGATCAGCATCTATATAAAGACTATTATATATTAATCTTATACTTTTACTCTGTGCAGCTGTATTAATTATTACTATATTATCCAAACTGGTGATTCCAGAATCTATATCTATAATAAATTCACCTTCTTTACCATCATCTGAAATAATATAACCTGTATTAACTATTTCTGCTATATTCTCATTACTAGAATCAGGATTTTTATATATTTCATACTTGATATTACTTAAGAACTTTTCTAGATACTCTTTATCTGCTTCTTTCATACTTACTTTTACACAAATATAATCTTTCTTTGCAATATATATATTGCAATCATAATCATTTATAAAAGATACATTATTTACAGGCAAAATTAATTCTGGTTCCACGCTAATAATTGCCGTATTACTATCTGCTTCAATATTTAATAAACTACCTGTTATACTCGTTTCTCCATGTTTTTTACCAATAATATCAAAATTTAGAATTGCTGATTCTTTATCATCCGCAATAATATAAGATACTTTATTCAATTCTGCTATAGATGCATCTTCAACAGACCATTTAATTGAATCTAATTCATTTTTAATATTTGATGGACTCTTAGGAATATATTTACCTTCAAAATGTTTTCTCTTTCCAACTATAATATTAATTGGATCTATTGTAATTTTTGCTTTATCTTTTTCATCTGGACCAATTGGTTCAATAGGCAAAATAGTTCCACCATCTAATTTACAATCATCTGAATAAACCAAGGTCATTCCATTACTCATTAATATTTTGACATTTAACATTTCCCCATCCCATATACATTTTATAGATAATGGACCATAGTCTTTCCAGTAACCACGTACTGCAGAAGTAAGTTGTTCTAGACTGTGTGTATCCTTGTTATACATACTATATGAAAAATAGATATAACTTATATCACCTCTATCATTAACTTCCATACACGTATCTTGAGTTGAATTATATTCTTCAGAATAAAATTTTATAGTTAATTCTCCAGTGCTTGTTCCTTTAAAAGTTTTACCTAATAATTCAAAAGTATTATTTTCGATATTATTAGCATTATCCTTTTCTAACAAAGTTATATTTTTTTTAACTATTGTATCTTTTTCACTTCCTTTATCAACACATAGCGCAAACACACTTGTACAATTTGATATAATTATTAATAATACTAAAAATATTTTTTTTAATTTATTCATTTTTCCCTCCATTTCCGTCCGCCTTCATCAGTCGGACACAAACATGCGATTAAATTTTAAATTTATTATTAATTTAAACAATCTTAGAATATTACTATGCTATTTATTTTTATCACAAGCAATATCCAAAATTCCTTTGTTTTCTTTGATTAATAACAAATTTTATTTTGACGCTTTCTCCTTACATTTACTTTTTCATTTTATGTTTTAATCTTATAATAATTTATTAATAAGGTTTTTTATACACTTTATAGTTTTGTGTATGACTACAGTATAGCCAATAAATATATTCATTGTTATAAACTTTCAAATAACCCATATGTAATTTTATCTAATAATAATGAGTGCTTGGATCATTTGTAATTCTATAGCATTTCTTTCATTTCCTAAATACTTATTACAATCAATACTTTATTGATTATTTTTATAAAAATGCCATAACAACGGATCATAAAATTCACACACTTTTTTAGTATTCTCTACTTCTCCATACATACCACTGTGTGTACATTGAATTGTTCTATCACAATTATCAATCATTTCTATTTTAGACCATCTACAGTCCGAACAATCTCTTTTATTAATTGGAATTTTATTTACCTTATCTTTTCTTATTTTTTCTCTTTGTTCTTTCTCTTGAACATATTTATTGTATTCGTAGTCACTTGTAGTTATAATCATAAAAATCACAATAATTATAATTATTATAACAATTATAAAAATGGAATCTAAAATCATATTTTCTTTTCCTCTCTTTAAAAATTAAATAAAAATTTCATAAACCAAATAACATATAAGTATTTATATTTATAAAGATTTAGTTAGAAAGATTTTAATAATTAAAATATACTTTAACTTATCTTATAATATTAAATGGTTTATGATTAAATTTTCAAATAAAAACTAATTTTTATATTTAATTACCATGTTGCTCCATCTCTATAAAAACAACATGAATTACTACATTTTGAAGGTCCATCAGCACCAAAATTTCTTTGATAATCATCTAGCTCCATTGATATAGTGTTTATTTCAGGTTTACTATATGTCATTTGATTTTCTCCTTTTTCTCTCTATACTTTCTAACCTCATCTCTATAAGCTTCATATATACTTTTTGAAAATTCTTTTTTTCTAAGATAATTTAATTTACATCTTTCTTCCATCGGTTTAAGAGGATTTCCTGTAGATAACTCATTTGTCGCAACACATGGACTACACATATAAAACTCCTTACAATGAAAGCATTTATAATTTTTAGGAACCTTTTGTTCAATATATATTTTTTTAAAATATCTCCACGCCTCATCAAAATCACAATTTAATAAATTAAATTTTTTTAATCTATACTTATTACATGCATTAATATATCCTTCATGATCAATCAAAAAATTTGATGTTCCTATATTACAAGTATATAATGGTCCATCTTCATTTAAATTAGCATACGGATTAAAATCAGTTATATTAACACTCCAAACACGTCTTGTTTTTTCATATGTTTTTTCAAAACTCACTATATCTTCTGGATTTACCATAAAATCTTTTGTGATTGTATTTCCTTTTAATGTTGGGAACAATTCAAATGAAAATGTAAAACTTGAACAATATTCATTAGAAATTTTTTCTACTTCATAAAAATCATTAAAGTTTTGTTTCATGCCTATAAATTTTAATTCTGTGTTAATTTGATATTGTTTAAGCAACTTAAGATTATTGATCAATCGTTCAAAATTTCCATGCGTTCTTGTAACCTTATAATATGATTTTTCATCTTTCCCATAAATACTTATACTAACTGTTGAAGGAGGATATTTATCAAATACTCTAATAATATCTTCATTTAATAGAGTGCCATTAGTTAATAGATCAATAATAAAACCTTTTTGCTTTGCATAAATATATATATCAATAAAATCTAATCTAGTTAATATTTCTCCTCCAGTAAAATACAAAAAAAGTACACCTCTATCATATAATTTATCTATAATTTTTTTTACCTGATTTGTAGTCATTTCTTTACCTTGTTCTGTATCTTGTAAATAACAATGAATACAATTCATATTACATTTAGTAGTAAGTTCTATTCCTCCATCAAATGGATGTCTATGCTTAATCCAATGTTCTTGCTGAGCTGTAAGAATTGATTTATAATGGGAACAATTATTTTCAGACATTTTATTTTACCTCCTCTATATAGCCAATTTCCTTTAATTTTTTTACAAATTGTTGTATATCTAACAAAATTTCACTACGCATTTCTTCATTAAAATCAACTAGCTTATTTATTAATTCATCTACTATTTCTGTAATGGTAAAGATATTTGCTTCTTTCATTGAATTAAACAATTCATATCCTATCTCATTAGTAGTAAATAAATTCCCCTCTATAAAACACTTTTTATCATAAACATTAATCAAGAAATATACTCTATCAATATTTCTCGATACTATTCCATCAATAATTTTATATTTCATAAATATTCCACATCCTTATATTTTTTTATAAAATCTGAATAAAAATTAAATGATATATTACCATTTTCATCGATACATATAGCTAAAAGATTTGTAATTAAATCCTCTATTTCTTTTAATTGAGTGATAACGTTATTGAGTAATAATAATGATTTGATATCCAAATAATTTTCAAACTTCATTGTGCTTATTACTGCATCAATATCACTATTTTTAAATTTTAAATATACTTTTACTTTTATTATTTTTTCTTTTGTAAAATCTAATGCTAAAATATGAATATCTGCAAAATTAAAATCAATTAATAGTTTTATTGAATCTATAATATTTAATCGTTTTAAGAATGTAAAATTATATAGATAATTTAAAACAACATCATTATTATATTTATATAAATAAGGATCTGAAATATCATGAGCCTCTATTCTAGTCATAAAATATAATTTATAATTTAAAATAGTCTTTTCATTAATATTGTATCCAAAAATATATAATGAACTTTCTTTGTTTTGTTCAAATAAATAATTATTTAATTTAATAATCTCTTCAAAACCATATATTGAGCATTGTTTTTTTAAAATATTAAAAAAACCTTTAATATCATGGTAATTTCTATTAGAGAAAATCAAATTTATCCTTTTTTTATTTGAATTTGTTTTTGCAACAGAACACAATGAGATTCTTAAAATCTTTTCAATATAATCAAGC
>Ga0137297_11798_pt1 | contig 11327 bp, 10 predicted proteins | sample RamsorincwithD2O_FD_97191 | JGI IMG/M metagenome (GOLD analysis project Ga0137297, IMG submission 97191) | Mouse cecal microbial communities from Vienna, Austria - Mucin amended with D2O | ecosystem: Host-associated > Mammals > Digestive system > Large intestine > Cecum | place: Austria: Vienna... | reverse complement strand
AAACCTTCGTTGACCGAGCGCGACGCGAGCTTGTTGTCGAGCTCGACGATGGCGCGTTTCTGGCGCATCATTTTCAGGAACTCGCTGGCCGACAGCGGGTCCTGATGCAGATATTTACGCTTGGCGTTGACGGCGGCGCGCATGAAATTTACCATCGACACGCCGGGAATCTCCACCGGATACTGGAACGAAAGGAAAAGCCCTTCGTGACTTCTGTCTTCGGACGAGAGGTCGAGCAGATTGACGCCTGAAAGTGTGGCCTCGCCGCCGGTGACGGTGAACCGAGGGTCGCCGGCAAGCACACCCGAGAGCGTGCTTTTGCCTGAGCCGTTGGGACCCATTATGGCATGTACTTCGCCCGGACGCACAGTAAGGTCTATGCCTCTTAAAATCTCTTTATCGTCGATACCGGCCCGCAGCCCGCGGACATTCAGCAATATGTCTTCCATTTATGGTGTTGTTTTGTCGTTAATAGTAAATAGGTGTAATTTTGTCTGAATGTCGGACGCACGAGCCGTGCGTCCCTACACTCTTGGTATATCGTTTTCTTTTGTCAGCCGACGGAGCCTTCGAGGGTGATGGAGAGCAGGCGTTGGGCCTCGACGGCAAATTCCATGGGGAGCTTGCTCATCACCTCCTTGGCGTAGCCGTTCACGATAAGGCCCACGGCTTCTTCGGTGGGGATGCCGCGCTGGTTGCAGTAAAAAATCTGGTCTTCGGAGATTTTAGACGTGGTGGCTTCGTGCTCGACCACGGCGGAGTCGTTTTTCACGTCGATATACGGGAAGGTGTGCGCGCCGCAGGTTTGGGACAGGAGCAGGGAGTCGCACTGCGTGTAGTTGCGCGCGCCCTCGGCTCCGGGAGCTACTGACACGAGCCCGCGGTAGCTGTTTTGGGAGTGTCCGGCCGATATGCCTTTCGACACTATTGTCGAGCGGGTGCGCCGGCCGAGATGTATCATTTTTGTGCCAGTGTCGGCTTGCTGGCGGTTGTTGGTTACGGCCACGGAATAGAATTCGCCCACCGATTCGTCGCCGGCGAGGATACATCCGGGATATTTCCATGTGATTGCCGAGCCGGTCTCTACCTGGGTCCAGGAGATTTTGGAGCGGAAGCCTCGGCACAGGCCGCGTTTGGTGACGAAGTTGTAGACGCCGCCCCGGCCTTCCTTGTCGCCGGCATACCAGTTTTGCACGGTGGAATATTTCACTTCGGCGCGTTCCTCGACCACGATTTCCACGATTGCGGCATGGAGCTGGTTTTCGTCGCGCATAGGGGCGGTGCAGCCTTCGAGATATGAGACGTAGGAGTCGTCGTCGGCCACGATGAGCGTGCGCTCGAACTGGCCCGTTCCGGCGGCGTTGATGCGGAAATATGTCGAGAGTTCCATCGGGCAGCGCACCCCCTTGGGGATGTAGACAAACGAGCCGTCGGAAAACACCGCCGAGTTGAGGGCGGCAAAGAAATTGTCGGTATAGGGCACCACCTTGCCGAGATATTTGCGCACAAGGTCGGGGTAGTCGCGCACGGCCTCGGAAAACGAGCAGAAGATGATGCCGAGTTCGGCGAGTTTCTCGCGGTGGGTGGTTTTCACCGACACGGAGTCCATAACGGCGTCGACGGCCACGCCCGAGAGCTTTTTCTGCTCTTCGAGCGAGATGCCGAGTTTGTTGAAAGTGTCGATAAGCTCGGGGTCGACTTCATCGAGGCTCTTGGGCGAGTCCTTCTTTTTCACCGGCGCGGCGTAGTAGCTTATGGCCTGGTAGTCGATGGGCGGAATGTCGAGATGGGCCCAGTCGGGCATTTTCATGGTGAGCCATTTTCGGTAGGCTTTCAGACGGAATTCGAGCAGCCACTGCGGCTCGCCTTTTTTTTCTGAAATGAGGCGTATCACATCCTCCGACCTTTCCTGGACAAAGAAAATCAAACACCCCAGCGAATTCACTCAAATCGGTGCCGACATCGAAGTTGAAGTACTCGCTATCGACAAAGACAACCGTCGCCTCAGCCTCGGCCACAAGCAGCTCGAAGAAAACCCCTGGGATGTATTCGAGACCATCTTCACCGTTGGCTCCGTACACGAAGGCACAATCGTCGAAATGCTCGACAAGGGTGCTGTCGTAGCTCTCCCCTACGGCGTCGAAGGCTTCGCCACTCCCAAACACCTCGTTAAGGAAGACGGCTCACAGGCTCAGTTGGACGAGAAACTTGAGTTCAAGGTAATCGAGTTCAATAAGGACGCTAAGCGTATCATCCTTTCTCACAGCCGTATCTTCGAAGATGCTGCAAAGGCAGAAGAAAGAGCTGAAAAGAAGGCTGCTGCCAAGAAGTCAGCCAATAAGAGAGAAGACGTTGCTCCTGCCATCCAAAATCAGGCTGCATCTACTACTCTGGGTGACATTGACGCTTTGGCTGCTTTGAAAGAGCAGATGGAAGCTGGAAAGAAGTAACTATTATTAAACTATAAATTAAGAGTAGGGCACTTATATTACAAGTGCCCTTTCTTTTTATAAATCTTTATTTATGATGGAAAATATGTTCAAAAGTGCGGGGAAGACGGTATTGTTCGCTTGCCTGTCATTGATGTTACTGACTGCATGCAGTCAGAAGTCTAAATTGAAAATGGCCATAGAAATTGCCAACAAGCAGTGTCCGATGAGTATGGGGACGGCTGGCGAGGTGTCAAGCATTGTTTTTGACGGAACTAATGTGGTATATTCTATGTTGATGAACGAAGATTATGCGGATTTTGAGGCTTGGGAAAAGCATCCGGATGTCATGAAGTCAACTACAATCGCCATGTTCAGTAATCCTAAAGACAATATCAGGAAACTGTTGGAAATGGTGGTTGATACTAAATCCGGGATGAAATTCGTTTATAAAGGGAATACTACTGGGAAAGAGGCAGAGTGTCTGTTGGATACAAAGGACTTGGAAAATATCCTGAATCAGAAGGTTTCGAAGGAAGAAAGCGAACAGAAGAAACTGGAGGAACTTGTGAAAGCCACCAATATCTCTTGTCCTATGAGAGTGGACGAAGTCACCGTGCTTGAGAAACTGGTGATAGAGGTGGAGAACGTGGTCTATACTTATACTATAGATGAGAACTCTATGGATATAGCTTCCTTGAAAGGAAATGAGGAGCAGATGAAACAAAATGTCAAGGAGTCCTTGAATGTGTCAGAGCCGGCATTGAAAGTATTCTTGGAGGCATGTGTGAAGAATAACAAAGGTCTGGTTTATCGCTATGTGGGGGATGTTTCCGGTGATAGTACGGAGTTTATGTTCAGTGTTGCTGAGATAACAATGCTCTTGAAATAGAGGATATTTTTTTGCATATAATACGCACTGTAAGAAATGCGCTGAGCTTTTTATACGTAAATATGGAGGAGAGGATTGAGAAAACTGTTGGTTTTGCAATCCTCTTTTTCGTGTTTGTGCGGATAAATCGCTATATTTGTCACATTATGGAAAAATTTGAGTTACATGTTCTTGGTTGCGGTTCCGCTTTACCCACAACGCGTCATTTCCCTACGTCTCAAATCGTGAATGTGCGCGACAAGCTGTTTATGATTGATTGTGGGGAAGGAGCGCAGTTGCAGTTCCGTAAATCGCATCTGAAGTTTTCACGTTTGAATCATATCTTTATCTCCCATTTACATGGAGACCATTGTTTTGGCTTATTGGGGTTGGTTTCCACACTTAATCTTTTAGGACGTACAGCCGAGCTGCATATCCATTCTCCCAAAGGACTGAGAGACTTGCTGGTGCCTATGTTGGAATTTTTTAATAAACAGATGACGTACCAAGTTCTTTTCCATGAGTTTGATGCTAAAGAACCGATACAGATTTATGAAGACCGTTCGTTGACGGTTACTACCATTCCCTTACGCCATCGTATGCCATGCTGTGGCTTTTTGTTTGCAGAGAAGCAGCGTCCTAACCATATCATCCGTGAAATGATAGACTTTTATCAGGTGCCGGTATATGAGTTGAATCGCATTAAGAATGGAGCCGATTATGTAACTCCGGAGGGAGAAATTATAGCAAATGCCCGTTTGACGCGTCCTTCTGAATCTCCTCGCAGTTATGCATATTGTTCGGATACAATTTATTTGCCTTCTATTGTAGAGCAGATAAAAGGAGTTGACTTGTTATTTCACGAGGCTACTTTTGCTGATGAAGATGCGCCGCGTGCCAAGGAGACATTCCATACCACAGCCACGCAGGCTGCATGGATAGCCAGGGAGGCAGGAGCAAAAAAATTGATGATAGGACATTTTTCTGCCCGTTATGAGAATGAAAACGTTCTGTTGAAAGAAGCTGTTGCCATCTTTCCGGACACACAGCTTGCTAAAGAGACACTTTGTGTATCGGTATGAATTAAACTTTTTGTATCTTTGGCAGTCTAAAAAATAAATGCGAATAGAAAAACATATGACCCCTTCCTATAATGAACGCGAAGTGTTGGCTCTTCTACAAGACGAAAGCACACAAAAGCGGGGATTTGAGATGATTGTTGCCCAATATAGCGAGCAGCTGTATTGGCAGATTCGTCGTATAGTCCTCTCTCATGAAGATGCCAATGATTTACTTCAGAATACTTTCATTAAAGCATGGATTAATATAGATTATTTCAGGGCAGAGGCTAAACTCTCTACCTGGCTCTATCGCATAGCCTTGAATGAATGCCTCACTTTTCTGAACAAACAACGGGCTGCTTCCACAGTCTCTTTGGATGACCCCGAGGCAGATGCACTTCAAAAGCTTGAAAGTGATCCTTACTTCTCCGGTGATAAAGCAGAGATGGCTTTGCAAAAAGCCTTGCTTGCCTTGCCGGAAAAACAACGTATGGTGTTTAACCTGAAGTATTACCAGGAAATGAAATACGAAGAGATGTCCGATATATTTGGTACTTCCGTAGGTGCCTTGAAGGCTTCCTATCACCATGCCGTGAAGAAAATAGAAAAGTTTTTGGGTGAGGAGTATTAAACCTTTGCCACAAAACAATGTCTAATTAAACAGAAAGGAGAAAGCTTATGAAAGAAGAAGATAAAATACTGAAAAAGATAGGGACGGAAAATCCTTTCCGCGTTCCTGACGGCTACTTTGAGAATCTTACTTCAGAGGTAATGAACCGGCTTCCCGAAAAAGAAAAACTCACTGCTGTGCAGACAGAGCCTACAATATGGCAGAAGGTAAGGCCTTGGTTGTATATGACCGCCATGTTTATAGGTGCTGCATTGATTATCCGCGTGGCTTCTTCGGAGCATACTCCCTCTGTAGAGCGTATAGCTGCTGATGATACGGAAACAGAAATGGAATATATTAATATGGCCGTAGAGAATTCCATGCTGGATGATTATTCATTGTATGTTTATTTGGCAGACTCTGATGTAGAATAAGGTAACAACACTCAACTATTGAAAAATGAAAAGACTGATTGTTTTATTGGTTATGATATGTGGCATGATGCCCCTGCTTTGGGCTAGTGATGGATGTGACCAACATCTGTCACCCGAAGAGTTCCGTGCCAGACAAAAAGCGTTTATCACCGAGAAAGCTGGACTGACAAGTGAGGAAGCGGACAAGTTCTTCCCATTGTATTTTGAATTGCAAGACCGGAAGAAACAGCTCAATGACGAGGCTTGGAAACTGCTCCGGCAAGGGAAAGACGAAAAAACAACCGAAGCCCAGTATGAGGAAATTATGGAAGGCGTATATGATGCCCGTATTGCTTCTGACCGGTTGGACAAGACCTACTTTGATAAATTCAAGAAGATATTGTCTTGTAAAAAGATTTATCTGGTGCAAAGAGCTGAAATGCGTTTCCATCGTGATCTGCTGAAAGGCATGCATAAAAAGGGGGATGCTTCTCCACGGAAAACACAAGGGAAAAGATGAATAGTGAATGAATACAAATTAAGAAAGGTTGCCACAATGATGTGAGCAACCTTCTTTTTAAATGATAGATACCTCGTTTTGGCCTTGCTAAACCTCTACTTTAGTTCCCTAAACCTTTGCTTTAGCCCGCTAAACCTGACCTTTAGAAGAATCATCTTGTTTGCTTTCTTTTTCCAATGCTTTCGCTTTATTCCATAGCTTATCCATTTCTTCCAGTGTCATGTCATGGAGGTTTTTGCCCTCCTTGATGCTGTGCGCTTCTACATAGTTGAAGCGGTTGATGAACTTCTGGTTGGTCCGTTCCAGCGCATTGTCCGGATTGATTTTGTAGAGGCGGGCAGCGTTGATGAGGCTGAACATGACATCGCCGAATTCAGCTTCAGCCTTTTCTTTATCCATGTGGGCGACTTCTGCCTGGAATTCTTGAATCTCTTCTTTCACTTTGTCCCAAACTTGTTCGCGCTCCTCCCAGTCGAAGCCTACATTGCGAGCTTTGTCCTGAATGCGATAAGCCTTGATGAGCGAAGGTAAGGATGCAGGTACACCGCTCAACACAGTTTTGTTTCCGTCTTTCTCCTTTAGTTTCAACTGTTCCCAGTTCTCGGAAACTTGTCCGGCAGTTTCGGCTTTTACATCACCGAATACGTGCGGATGGCGGAAGATAAGCTTTTCGCAAAGACAGTCGCAAACATCCTTCATGTCGAAATCATCGGATTCACTGCCTATCTTGGCATAAAATGCTACGTGCAGCAGTACGTCGCCCAGCTCTTTGCAGATGTCATTCTTGTCATCGCGTATCAGGGCGTCGCAAAGTTCATAAGTCTCTTCGATGGTATTGGGGCGCAGGCTTTCGTTGGTCTGCTTGCGGTCCCAGGGACATTTCTCGCGCAGCTCGTCGAGTATGTCGAGGAAGCGGCCGAAGGCTTCCATTTGTTCTTTTCTTGTATGCATGATTATATTGTTTAATGTACCATTTATATTGTTTATTCTTCCGGAATCACTTTCCCGTGGTTCTTCCATTCTTCGTAAGAGATAAGCAATCCTATTACTTCCGAATAGTTCTTGCGTCCGCTTTGAATCTTGTTTCCTTTAAGGTACAAGTCGTAGATAAAGTTCTGGATGTCTCCGATGAGCGGACTGTATTTCTCCATCCAGTATTGCTGGTTCTTTTGGGCCAGTTCTATGATTTCAGGACGTATCCGGCTGAAAAGCTCTGCGTATTCTTCTTCGCTCATCAGTCGGCGAGCATTGCCCAGCACATGTGGGAGTACGGAGAAATACCCACTGAAACGAATCTCTTTCACCTGCGAACGGGTGCAGACCTGGTAAGCGTAGAAGTTGGCTTCTGCCTCGCTGGTGATGCCTAAAAGGTGTGCCAGCTCGTGGGCATAAGTAGCAGGATATTGTGGTGGAAGCAAATCGCCGTTCAGCGTGAATTCGCAGAAGAAAGGTCCCATGCTTCCCGTAACGCCTACCATGGAAATGAACGGGGTGAAAAGCATGGTCTTCACGCGCGGAGAGGAGTGGGGAGGGCGGTGTATCCCCAGCGTATCGCTGATTTGGTTGTATCCGTGTACGCTTTCCCGGCAGACCAATGGTTCGTCAATGAAGGTGACATCTGTATAGGAAGCATTCAGCTTGTCGATATAGTTGTCTACAAATGACTGAAAGATTTCGGGAGTATAGGCAGTATAAGGAATGTTTGTCCTGCCATAAAAGTCCTTTTGTGAGTAGTTCAGTCCCCATGCCAGATAGAACCATACATATATCCACAGCAAGTATTCCATTTCGTTCAGCAGAATCTGTTTCCACTTCTTCTTCTGGATATAGCGTGCCCTGATGGGATTGAAGAGGAGCCCGATGATGCTGAGGAAAATGAACAAGTCTCCTACGGCAAAAGGTATGAGTTTTGAAAAGGAGGACAGAATATGGGAAATTACCGGATATACGGACTGTGCATACGCTTCTCCCAAGCTTGGAATGAGCTGCGTTGCCCATACGACAGACAGTAATACAATTAATATGATATATCGGATTTTTAGCTTCCCCCTCATTTTATATACTGTTTTGTAGGGACAAAAATATATATTTAAATTTTAATTCATTAATTTTGCGCCCGTTATTCGCAATAAATTAATTATAGAGATTTAAAAACATGGAATTAGCAAGTAAGTACAATCCCGCTGACGTGGAGGGAAAGTGGTACCAGTATTGGTTGGACCACAAATTATTCAGTTCGAAACCCGATGGTCGTGAGCCTTACACCGTCGTCATTCCGCCTCCAAACGTCACCGGTGTGTTGCACATGGGACACATGCTTAATAATACCATACAAGATATTCTGGTACGCCGTGCCCGCATGGAAGGCAAGAATGCCTGCTGGGTGCCGGGAACCGACCATGCTTCCATTGCTACCGAGGCCAAGGTGGTGAACAAGCTTGCCGCACAAGGCATCAAGAAGACGGACCTTACCCGCGACGAGTTCTTGAAGCACGCCTGGGAATGGACCGATGAACACGGCGGCATCATCTTGAAGCAGCTCCGCAAGCTGGGCGCTTCCTGCGATTGGGACCGTACGGCTTTCACTATGGACGAGAAACGCAGTGAAAGCGTGCTCAAGGTCTTTGTCGACTTGTATAACAAAGGTCTGATTTACCGCGGTGTCCGTATGGTGAACTGGGACCCGAAGGCACTGACCGCTCTTAGTGATGAGGAAGTAATCTATAAGGAAGAGCACAGCAAGCTGTACTATCTGAAGTATATGGTAGAAGGTGACCCCGAAGGACGTTATGCAGTGGTTGCTACCACCCGTCCTGAAACCATCATGGGAGATACAGCCATGTGCATCAATCCGAATGACCCCAAGAATACCTGGTTGAAGGGTAAGAAGGTGATTGTGCCGTTGGTAGGACGCGTTATCCCGGTCATCGAGGACGATTATGTAGACATCGAATTCGGTACAGGTTGCCTGAAGGTAACCCCTGCCCACGATGTGAACGACTATATGCTGGGCGAGAAGTACAACCTGCCGAGCATCGACATCTTCAATGATAACGGTACGCTCAGTGAAGCGGCCGGACTGTATATCGGTATGGATCGTTTCGATGTACGCGAGCAGATTGAGAAAGACCTTGCCACTGCAGGACTGTTGGAGAAAGTGGAAGCCTATACCAACAAGGTAGGTTTCTCCGAACGTACCAATGTGCCCATCGAACCGAAACTTTCCATGCAGTGGTTCCTGAAGATGCAGCACTTTGCCGACATGGCTTTGCCGCCGGTGATGAATGATGAGTTGAAGTTCTATCCTGCCAAATATAAGAATACGTACAAGAACTGGCTGGAAAATATCAAGGACTGGTGTATCAGCCGCCAGTTGTGGTGGGGACACCGTATTCCTGCCTATTTCTTGCCGGAAGGTGGCTATGTAGTGGCTGCCACTCCCGAAGAAGCCTTGGCTTTGGCAAAAGAGAAAACGGGTAATGCCGGTCTTAAACAGGAAGACCTTCGTCAAGACGAAGACTGCTTGGATACTTGGTTCTCTTCCTGGCTGTGGCCTATCTCTTTGTTTGACGGTATCAATAATCCGGGCAATGAGGAAATCAGCTACTATTATCCTACCAGCGACTTGGTGACCGGTCCGGACATTATCTTCTTCTGGGTAGCCCGTATGATTATGGCAGGCTATGAGTACGAAGGCAAGATGCCGTTCAAGAACGTTTATTTCACGGGTATTGTCCGTGACAAGCTGGGACGTAAGATGTCCAAGTCGTTGGGTAACTCTCCCGATCCATTGGACTTGATAGAGAAATACGGCGCCGACGGTGTACGTATGGGTATGATGCTTTCGGCTCCTGCCGGAAACGACATCCTCTTCGACGATGCACTTTGCGAACAAGGACGTAACTTCAACAATAAGATATGGAACGCTTTCCGCTTGATTAAAGGCTGGGAAGTAAGTTCAGAAGTTCCCGTACCCGAAGCAGCCGAACTGGCTATGCGTTGGTTTGAGTCTAAACAGAATGCTGTAGCTGCTGAGGTAGCCGACTTGTTCAACAAGTATCGTCTGAGCGAAGCGCTGATGGCTGTTTATAAACTGTTCTGGGACGAATTCTCTTCCTGGTATCTGGAAATGATTAAACCGGCATACGGCCAGCCCATCAACCGGAAAGTGTATGAAGCAACTATCGGTTTCTTTGATAACTTGTTGCATCTGCTCCATCCGTTCATGCCATTTATTACAGAGGAGTTGTGGCAGCATCTTTGCGACCGTACAGACGGTGAGAGCTTGATGGTAAGCCCGTTGTCAATGTCGGCATTGGTAGATGAGGATATCATCCGGGAGTTTGAAGTGGTGAAAGAGGTTATCAGCAATATCCGTTCCATCCGTTTGCAGAAGAACATCGCCCAAAAAGAGGCACTTGAGTTGCAGGTTATCGGTGAGAATCCGGTTGTGGCGTTCAACGCGGTTGTTACGAAAATGTGTAACCTTTCGTCCATCAATGTGGTGGAGAACAAGGCCGATGGTGCTGCTTCCTTCATGGTAGGTACTACGGAATATGCCGTACCTTTGGGTAACATGATTGACGTGGAAGCCGAGATAGCCCGTATGGAGGCCGAACTGAAGCATAAGGAAGGATTCTTGCAGGGTGTGCTGAAGAAACTGGGTAACGAGAAGTTTGTGAATAATGCTCCTGCTGCCGTTCTTGAGATGGAACGCAAGAAGCAGGCAGATGCTGAAAGTATCATCAAATCTCTCAAGGAAAGTATTGCAGCATTGAAGAAGAAAGAATGCTAAGAAACATACTCTGAATGTTTAGGAATTTGTTTAGGGGGATTTGTCTTTGATACATGAAGAGATTGAAGAGAAACAAGGAATATATTTTATTCACCCCTAATAAATTTCTAAATATGAAGAATAACAGGAAGATCCTTGTATGGGCAACGTTGGCAATGTCTTTATTCGTCCAGTGTAAACCTGCAGAGCGGACATTCAAAGTGCGGTTTGACAGTACTAAGGAGGTATCGGGCAAGAAATTCGCTTTGAAAGACATGAATCCTGAGCTACCGGCAGACTGGGATGGGTATCAGTTTGTGGTGCTTGAGTATAAGATTGCCACTGCCCAGCGTTTCCAACTCGGTTTTACTACCGATTATGGCTACAATGAGTTGCGTATCATGTCCTACGTTCCCAATGCCTGAAACAAATTGGCTATTCCTTTAAAATACTTTACCGAATTGCCTGATGCGGCTGTGGATTTGGCTGCAACTTTTAACCATGCCCGCTATATGGGGTGGATAAACTTAGGAGGCAATAGGAGACCGTTGCACGGTGTGGACTCCATCGGCATCCGTATGCGCAAGCCTATCCACAATCCGATGATTGAGATTCGTTCCATTATGCTTGCCCGCGAAGATTCGGGAGA
>Ga0137297_11797_pt1 | contig 11350 bp, 8 predicted proteins | sample RamsorincwithD2O_FD_97191 | JGI IMG/M metagenome (GOLD analysis project Ga0137297, IMG submission 97191) | Mouse cecal microbial communities from Vienna, Austria - Mucin amended with D2O | ecosystem: Host-associated > Mammals > Digestive system > Large intestine > Cecum | place: Austria: Vienna... | reverse complement strand
AAGATACCAGCAGCTGGAAAAGCAGCTTTTTTGTGGGCACCGGTATGATTCAGACAAATTCATGAAAGGAATCCAGCTTATTATATGGGGATTCTTTTTGAAATATATGATTGCAAACAAAGCCTCTGTAATCGTTGATACTGTTTTTAACAACCATATGACCTACCAGGGCCTGTATGTGGCTGTTGCCGGGGTTTTGTACAGCTTTCAGTTATATACCGACTTTTTATCCTGTGTAACGATTTCACAAGGAGTATCCCAGTTGTTCGGAATCTGTCTGACTGATAATTTTAACCATCCGTATTTTTCTGTATCCGTCAAGGAATTCTGGAGGAGATGGCATATATCATTAAGCCATTGGCTTCGCGACTACATCTATATTCCTTTGGGCGGCAACCGAGGCGGGCGGCTTTGTAAATACAGAAACCTGGTGCTTACCTTTGTGGTCAGCGGAATCTGGCATGGGGCTTCATGGAAATTTCTTTTCTGGGGACTGATGCATGGAGGGTATCAGATTGCCGGTGATCTGACACATGACCTGCAGGAAAAAATCTACGGATTTCTTCAGATGCCCCCAGGATCCAGACTGCGCAGACTGTTCCAGCAGCTTGTCACCTTTTGTCTGATCACGGCTGCCTGGATCATCTTCCGTGCCGATTCCCTGAAAACAGGAATCAAAATGATCCGTTCCCTGTTCACATTCCGGAATCCCTGGATTCTTTTTGACAACTCCATATTCCGTCTTGGACTGAACCAAAAAGAATGTGAGGTATTAGGGCTGTCTTTACTGCTTCTGTTATTTGTAAGTATCCTGCAGGAACGGGGAATTGTCCTCCGGAACTGGTTTGTCCGGCAGTGCCTGCCTGTGCGGTGGAGCATTTATCTGTGTGCGGTCTGCGGCATATGGGTACTGGGCACTTATGGATTCGGGTTTGATGCCAATGATTTTATTTATGGAGGATTTTAATATGCCGGAAAAAATAAAAGGTATTATAAGAAGTGTTATATTTCTCAGCATCCTGGCTTCCGTATTATGCTGGATCAATCAAATCCTGGAGCCAAAGTATATATATAAAAACAGTACCTGGCCGACAACCTCTTCCTACCATCAGTTTTACCAGATGGAAGAAAATACCATAGATGTCCTTTTTTTCGGATCAAGTGTATGTGTAAATGCCTTTTCGCCCCAGGAAATATACAACAGCTGCGGAATCCGCAGCTACAACCTTGGCAGTGAACAGCAGAGTATTTTCCTGAGTTATTTCTGGCTGAAGGAAGCCCTCAGATTCCAGTCTCCGCAGGTAGTTGTGCTGGACACGAAATTTTTGATGGATATTCATCCGGAAAACGCAATCAATACTACGGAAGGCTTAACAAGAAAATGCCTGGATCCCATGAAATGGTCCAAAGTAAAGGCAGAGGCAGTAAATGCCCTGTGCTCCCTTGATGAAAACCAGTCGGAATTAAGCTACTACCTGACCAATATCCGCTTTCATTCCAGATGGTCTTCCCTGGCAGAGCATGACCTTGACCAGTCTGAATACCAATATGCTGAATTAAAAGGTTATTCCGCCATTGCTGATTACGGCCCCCAGGCTTATGGGACATTTCAGTCCAGCGACCCGGACAGATATGAAAATTTTGAACCGGTCATTGACCCCCTTATGCTGGAATATCTGGACCGCTTAACTGCCCTTTGCCAGGAGAACCACATCCGGCTGGCTCTGGTCAGCCTTCCCGGAAATGAAATGAATGATGGAATACATAATAATCTCACAAAATATGCCGCAGACCATCATATTGATTATTATAATTTTTGTGAAACCGGATATTATGAAGCCATCGGGGCAGAGCTTCCGAAAGAAAGCGTAATTGGCCATGAAAATCTATGGGGCTCCATCAAAATGTCAAAGTATATGGGAAACCTGCTGTCAGAAACCTACGGCATTGCCCCTGTTCCGGACCACCAGTGGGAAGAAACAAAAGAATATTATGCCCAGCTGATCCGGAACTGCGAGCTTCCCCATATATCTGATTTTAACGAATATTTTAAAGCTGTCAGGAGCCCATACTATTCTGTGTTTATTTCGGTCCGGGAAGATGCGGTGACAGGCATTACGGATGAAATGAAACAGACATTAAAGGACTTTGGGTTAAAAACGGATTTCAGTGATAAACGCCGCTGCAGTTATTATGCAGTCATTCTTCCGGGACAGGCCCCTATAGAAAAAACCAGCAAGGAGGCACTTACGATAACAGGCGGTTTCCGTGACGGACGTTCTGTTTATAAAATAGTCAGCCAGGGGTACTATGCCGGGAAAGCATCTATAATTGAGATAGACGGTGTGGGATATTCCAGAAATGGGCGGGGATTTAATATAGTTGTCTACGACAATTCTTCAATGAAAGTGATTGACCGGGTCCGGTTTGACATGGGAGGAACCAGCGCAATCCGATAAGTCCGGGGCAGGGGGCAGTCCCCCAAGACCCCAGGGGCTTTCAGTCCGGCGAACCATTCCTTCTGGCAGGCGCTGGCGGCGGCTGCGGGTGGACAGCCAGTCAATAAATTCCACTGGCGGGATCCTCTTCTCCGGCTCTACACGAGCCAGCTCTACAATGTACTTCCAGAGTTCTGCCGCGCCCAGGCACGGCAGGACTCTGCAGATGCATTACACGGGAATCCTGCCAATGATTCCTACAAATACCGTACACAATATTCCCAGCAGCCAGATCCATTTGAAGGAATATTTCAGATGCTCACCCATGGTGCAGTCAGCCCCAGTGCCAGATAGGGAGACGGCCCGATCAAAGTGACATTGGCCAGCTGGTTACTTTATCCATAGGTTTATTTTAGCATTCCAAAAATTGAAATAGTAGGGACGGTGCGCCTAATTCGGTTGACAGAAAAATGTGCAGATGCACAAGGAAAATCCCTTTTTCTTTTCGTTGTGAATCTATTTTTATTGTGGTATGATTAATTCTATGAGAGGCTGTGTATAATTGAAAGTGAGAAGGTGATAAATATGGGCTATAGAATTGATGAAGTTCACTTAGAAAATCTTGGCATGATTGGGCATTTTTCCTGTGGACAATTTTCAAATATAAATCTGATCATAGGGGAAAACGGAACCGGAAAAACATTTTTATTAAAAGCTCTTTACTCCGCAGTCCGTTCGCTGGAGGAATACCGGCGAGGGGATGATATCAAAACAATCAGTGATGTTCTTTCCGAAAAATTAAGATGGACATTTCAGGTAGAAAAGCTGGGTGATATGGTGTCAAAACCAGCTCAGGATGTTCTCAGCCTGGATATGCGGTTAGGGGCTAACCGGATCAATTACCAGTTTTCCCAAAGTGCTTCCAGCAAAGTAGGAGGTGCTGCTGCTTCTGACCAGGGAAAAGCCGGTAATTCCATCTTTATCCCCGCAAAAGAAGTGCTGTCCTTATTTTCTGTCATCCTGAAATCACGGGAGATTGATAAAGTATTCGGCTTTGATGACACCTACTATGATCTGGTAAAAGCATTGAGGATTTCTCCCTCCCGGGAAACGGACTACATGGTTTTTGCGGATTCACGAAAAGCTGTCGGCGATGTAATCGACGGTAAAGTAGAATATGACGAAAACAGCGGTAAATGGTTCTACAGAAACAAGAAGAATCAGAAATTTTCCATAGGCGCAACCTCCGAGGGTGTGAAAAAGATTGCAATCATGGACCGTCTGCTGGCAAACGGATATCTGGACCATAATTCCATTATTTTTATCGACGAAATTGAAGCCGCCCTGCACCCGAAGGCTGTGTGCCAGTTTCTGGATATGCTCGATATGATTGCTAATGATATAGGATTGCAGGTATTTATTACAAGCCACTCCTATTTTGTGATCAAAAAACTCTCTCTGATCGCATTAAAGAAAGAAGGGCTGGTTAGCTGCATCTCTTTAAACAAGGGACAAAATGCTCAGATCTGTGACCTGCATGACGGAATGCCTGAGAATTCGATCATTGATACTTCCATTCGCTTATACGAGCAGGAAATTGAGGAGGTGCTTTGATGGCAGTTATTATCCATGAATCTGGTATGAAGTTTGGCGAATATGAAGAAAATCAGGTTTTCCAACTGGAAAACAGCCGTCAATATACAAAAACCCTAAGCCCTCACGGTGTCAAAAGCTGTGAATTTATTTTATGCAGAAATGATAAACTGTATTTCGTTGAAGCCAAGACCTCCTGCCCCAGACATATAACTGCCACTACACCTGAGGAGAAAACAGCAAAATACAACGAATACATACATGACATTGTTTTAAAAAGGCGCCATCGGCGCCCTTTTGTATATGTTTTTAATAATTCGCTGCATTAATCTCAAAATAACTCTGCGGATGTGCACATACCGGACAGATCTCCGGAGCAGCCGTTCCAACTACAATATGGCCACAGTTGCGGCACTCCCATACCTTGACCTCGCTCTTCTCAAATACGGCCTTAGTCTCCACATTCTTTAAAAGTGCGCGGTAACGCTCCTCATGATGCTTCTCAATGGCTCCTACCATGCGGAACTTGGCAGCCAGCTCCGGGAAGCCCTCTTCCTCTGCGGTCCTGGCAAAGCCTTCATACATGTCGGTCCACTCATAATTTTCGCCGTCGGCTGCCGCCGCCAGATTGGCTGCTGTATCACCAATGCCCTTCAGCTCCTTAAGCCACATCTTGGCGTGCTCCTTCTCATTGTCTGCGGTCTTCTGGAACAACGCAGAGATCTGCTCGTAACCCTCCTTCTTGGCAACGGACGCGAAATAGGTATACTTGTTTCTGGCACCTGATTCACCGGCAAAGGCGGCCTCCAGATTCTTCTCGGTCTGGGTTCCTGCATATTTGTTCTGACTCATGGCTGGTTCCTCCTTCTCCTATAAATAATATTAGTAACTTTTACTATTATATTGCAGGTAATTATGTATGTCAAGCTATTATTGTTAAAATCCAAAAACGAACGTAACAGTTCAAGGGGTATCTGAACTGTTGCAACAGTTACTGTTCACAAGGTATTTATTACAAAATAGTCTTCATATTTGCCCCATTTCCACATATCAAAAAATCCATGGTCCAATATTTCTGCAAAATCGTGGGCAGAGAATATTGAGTAAAGCCGTACCTTGCTGCTTCCCTGACCTATTTTCCTGGCCCGTGGCAGGGCTTTCCCTGGAAACAGATCCTCTCTGCAGGCTTTTAGCCCCAGCTTCAGAATCCACTCTCCAAATCGGTCATAAATCTCCCTTTCCCTTTTTTCGGAATTAGTCACCATTCTTCCTGCTCTATTCTGCTTCCCCTGCTTATCCCTACTTACGTTTCTCCTGCCTGGCATTTCTATAGGCCTTTGTGCTGGTACATTATTTTTACCAGCATACACGACAAAAAAATGTGTATGGCACACAAGCTCTTCGTGCTCCTGGGAACCGCCAAACTCCAGTTCCTTCTTAATCAGTTGGACAGAATCACTGACCTTGTTAAACATACCGTCCTGCCCCAGATCTGCAAGCATGGACAGCAACTCCTTCTTATCAATATTTTTCAACTCTGCCAGATAATGCAGTTCTTCTGCTTCCTGTTGGAAATTATAAAAGAACATATCGCAGGAACGCTTCCCATTGGATAGTTTGCCTGCAATCCTATCAAATGCAAGTACGGGAATTTCCTGTGCCTTATCTGTCTCCTTTACAAGCCATTGGTTTTTCTCCAAAGCCTGCCTTTTTCCATTTTCCTCCAGGCTGGCAAGCTTTCTCAATGCGCATGATAGGGAGGTCAGGTAAACATTTGAGGCGATTCTCTCATCTTCATACTGGAAAAAATATTCATGTTCCAGAATTACTTCATTTAAAACATTCAACATGTTCTTCTGTACCCTATTCTCCATACTTTTCATCCAGCATCGTTTCCAGCGCCTCCAGGGGAGCTGACAGATCATCGTAGAGATCCGTCATCCCGAATTCACTGTAAGAAACATTTGTAATCTGGACTTCATTATCCTGCTTCTTCATCACCCGGTAGACATTTAAACAGTCCATGGTATCACACACATCTGTAAAGCATTCAATGGCACGCATAAAATAGGGACTGTGGGAGGTTATCACTATTTTCAAATGAAATGCCTTCTGAAGATGCACCAGAGTTCTTGCATATTCCAACTGCCACTGGGGATGAAGATTGATTTCGGGTTCGTCCAGAATCAGAATATCCCCCTCCTCAATCGCACCAATACGCAGGGCATATTCCAGCAGGGCCATAGATTTCAGTCCTGTGGACACATTGACCGGATGAATCGGTTCCGCGATCTGCTCGTCTTTAAATTCGAGTCCTACCTTCTGCAAAAATTCAGCCCGTCCCCCCATCACAGATACCAGACGTCTCTCAATGTCCTGGAGAATATCCTGACCACCAGTCTGCACCGGATCATAGTCCTGGGCAGTAAGCTTCGCAATAGGATTACCCTTTTTAAATATATTGGGCGACATGAGATAACGCAGATATTCTTTCTGTACATGTCCATACCGTGTATTGGAAAGATAATCGTAGATCTTTGGGGATTCAATAAAAAAGACTCTGTTGGACAATCTGATGGGCTGATCCAGTTCTCCTCCCTTATCATCCACGAAAAATGTCACGGTTCTCCCATCATCATCTGTAAACCGGATCCTGGTTTCTCTGGTACCGATCCTGCGGTACTGAAAATTAAAGACTTCCTGAAAAGACTGGACCAGCCTCTGGGTCTGAAGCTGAAGCTCATCCAGTTCCAGGGACTCTGCTCCCACAACAGCCTTTTCAATCCAGTCCTCAATCTCGCGCGTACTCTGCCTCCACAGCCCCTGAATCTGATCCTTTACATATAAGAACATATAATCATAGCAGTAATCCCCAAGCACCTTCTCCAGACGATCCCGTGCTTCCGCTTTTGCAGTCTTCTCTTCTGCCACCTGATAATCTTCAATCGCAACCAGAAAATTCTCCTCATGGGCATAATGCTTCTGGAGCTGGTCTGCCTTGCTGGTCCTCCTTCTTTTTGCCTTGGACAGCTTCATGCACCAGTCCTCCAGAAATGTACTTCTAAGATATAAAAAGCGTTCTATATTGGAACTGCATATATCGTCATAAACCTGCTTCCAGGAGCTCATATCATGGAAAAAGGCATATAACGCCTTTCCCACTGTACTTTTTCCTACATTATTTTCTCCAGCGATAATGGTAATGCCTTCCAAAGCAATATCTGCCTTCTGAATTGCACCAAGATTCTCAAGTTGAAGCTTCAAAACCGGTTCCTCCTATCTGTTACATCATCCATTCTTCTGGAAAGTTCCTGAAAATCATATCCGGCGCCGCCTTCCTCCTTATGTCTCCTCCTTAATCACAATATGATCCCCAGCCCGCAATGTCTGCTGGAAGATTCCCGGCGCTCCATTGACGCTGAGCTGGACCGTACCCTTGGGATTCTTCAGATCAATCCCCGAATACTGGATCATATCCATCAGGTAATAAGGATCCCCGCTGGTCTTGCGCGGCAGGCGGATCGGAGAACCATTGAGATAAAAGGTAATCGGCGGTAATGGTTCCGGAGCCGGAGCCGATACCGGACCATCCGCCCCCACGGCGGCAGATACCTGGCCGGCAGGTCTCACCGGGGCAGACGGCAGAACAGAAGTCCGCGCCGGAGCTGACACCGGCGCGGAATCAACGGATGCCGTCGCCGGAATCCGGGAGACTTCTGGTTCGTCTTCTGTATTCTTTCTGGCTTCTGTCCCTTTCTCCCCGGTCTTCCTGACAGCAGCCGTCTTCTCTTCCTCCGCCACTCTCCCTGATCCGCCCCCTGGCGTCTCTTCCTCCGGCGTCTTTCCTGCTTCGTCCCCTGACCGCCCTTCCTCCGGCGCTCTTCCTGCTTCGCCCCCTGACCGCCCTTCCTCCGGCGCTCTTCCTGATTCGTCCCCTGACCGCCCTTCCTCCGGCGCTCTTCCTGATTCGTCTCCTGGCTGCTCTCCCTCCGGCGCCCTTCCTGATCCGTTCGCTGGCTTTTCTTCCTCCGGCGTCTTTTGGTATTCGCTCTCCGCCTTTACTCCCTCCGGCGCTCTTCCTGATTCGTCCCCCGCCTTCACACCCTCCGACACCTTTCCGGATTCGTTCGCTGGCTTTTCTCTCTCTGACGTCCTTCCTGCCTCAGGTTCCTTCTTCTCCTCCCTGGGCGGCTCCGGCAGACGGATCATAACTACATCCCCGTTCTTCAGCGGAGTCTTAAGAGACACATGCTCCCCATTGAGGGTTATATCCAGACACCTGTCCGCGCCTTCAATATCCCCCAGGCAGGCGCTGGCCGACTCCCCGGCCACCGCAGGGATAAAGTCAATAGCATCTCCCGCATGGATGATATCCGAAAGCTTCCCTTCCTTCCGGTTGATGAAAAGAGCCGCCGGCTGGGCCGCCGTGCCGTAGAATACCTTCCGCCTTCCATTGACCGTGACAATCAGGTTCCTGCCTGACCGTCCCAGAATGTCGGAATAATTATAGCCATTCATCATCAGAAGATTCAGGGCCGTGAAGCTGCCGCTGCGGAACAGCTTGGCCTGACGCTCATTCAGGATCACCCGGCAGCTGTCATTGATCATATTCAGTCCTGAGGAAATCACGATTCCCAGAGGAGTGGCATACTCCGGGTTGTTAAGCTCGTACTCGTCGGAATAAGCATGGATCCTGAAATTGTTGCCTGCGATGGCCACCCGGTTGGCATCCATCTTGAGCGCGGCTGTAATCTTCTCCCTGAGTCCTGTCAGCTTGCTGCCGCCTCCTGCCAGGAAAAGCGCGGAGGGCGGGCCTCCATTGACCTCCAGCACCTTCTCCGCGATCTCATGACACAGAAGATCCGAAGTCCCCTGGATACACATCTGGATCTCGTCGTGGGAAGCCGTCCGTTCAAATCCCAGAATATCAGTGAATGACACCTCTTTCCCCATCTCTGCCTGGGCTTTCATATATTCCGCGGTCTCAAAGTCCACCAGGTATTCCTTCATGATCGTCTCTGTGATCTCATCTCCGGCCACGGTGGCCATGGTGTAGCCGGTGACACTTCCATCAGTGCAGGCAGCGATATCAGAGGTTCCTGCTCCGATATCCACCATAACCAGATTCAGCAGTCTCAGGTTCTCCGGGATGGCCGCATTGATGGCCGCTATCGGCTCCAGGGTAATGCTGGCCACCTCCAGACCGATCTTATTCATAGTGGTATAGAGACTCTCCACCACCTCGCTGGGCAGGAAAGTAGCAATCAGGTCCACCTTCACCTTCCGTCCCCGGTGGTCCTTCAGGCTGGAGATCATGTACTGGTCCAGATAGTACTGACACACACTGTAGCCCACCAGATAGAAACGGTGATAGGGATCCTCTGCGTGCTCTGCGTCAAAAGCCTCCTCCGCCTTGCTGATTGCCCCGGCCTCCAGACGGCTGATGATCTCGTCATTGATCAGCTGGGTTCCCGGCAGCTCCAGCTCAAACTCCGCCCGTTCCGTCCGCAGTGCACGGCCTGCTGCCGCCACACAGACATGCTTCAGCTGGCACTGAAGCTTCTCCTCCAGACGCCGCTTGATCTTACCGGCCAGATTCGCCACCTTCTCGATATCCTCGATCTGCCCGTCCACCATGGCTCTCTCAGGGTGCTCCTCCCGCTCCACGGCAATGATCTTTACTTTATTCTCCTCGACCATGCCTACCATGCCGATCAGACTCCGTGTCCCGATATCCAGGGCAAAGACCATCTGCTCCGTCTGTATCTGCATCTCTGTCTGCATCTGTACCTGCGTCTTCCTGACTCGTCCTTTCGCCATACCATCCTCCTGCATCATGCGGACATTCTCCGTCTGCGCCCGCTCTTTCCTTATGCTGCACCTCTGCCACAGAAGCCTGTAGCTCTCTTATGCTCATTACTTATCATTATATTAAAATGACGCCTTAATGTAAATCATTTTCTTGGACAGTATTCCTATTTTTACAACTGTAACACTTCAGATACCCCTTGAACTGTTACGGCATCTGCCCATGAGAATCGCTACGCGATGGGGCAGATGCCCTCCGGTCACTACGTTTTCATACGGTCAGCGCAGCGAGTGCGCAGACCTGTCTGAACTGTTACAACTGTTGCCTATTGTCTTGTTTTGGAGACGCAAAACCGGAAGACAGCCGCCCAGATGCCTGCTGTCTTCCGGTTTCCGAAAATATTTAAATACAATTATAAATCAGCCATCCTCTTTTTCAGCTCTGAAAGCGCCGCCTGATCTGCCACCAGGAGCACATTATGGTGAAGCTGGAGCACAGATGCCGGTACCCGCGGAGTCACCGGCCCTGCAAATGCCTCCGCCACAATCCCGGCTTTCTCCGCACCGGACACGATCACCAGGATCCCGGCAGCCTGCATGATGGAACCGATCCCCATGGTATAAGCCTGCCTGGGCACATCCTCCTCCGTAGCAAAGAACCGCTTGTTAGCCTCAATGGTACTCTGGGCCAGATCCACACAATGGGTTCCCATGTGGAAGAAGTCCCCGGGCTCATTAAAGCCGATATGTCCATTGTGTCCCATTCCCAGCAGCTGGATATCCACCCGGCCCACATCCGCAAGCACCTGGTCATAACGCTCGCATTCCTGCCGGCTGTCCGCCTCAAGCCCATTGGGTACAAAGGTCTGGATCTTGTCGATATTCACGTGGTCAAAGAGATGGCTGTTCATAAAATACCGGTAGCTCTGGTCATTGTCCCCGGACAGCCCCTTATACTCATCCAAATTAACAGAGGTCACCTGGGAAAAGTCCAGATCCCCATTCTGGTACCGCTCTACCAGGCACTTGTAAAGCCCCACCGGCGAAGATCCTGTAGCCAGCCCCAGAACACTGTCCGGCTTCAACGTGATCTGCGCTGAGATGATGTTCGCTGCCTTCCTGCTCATGTCCTCATAATCCACTGCTTCAATAATTCTCATCTTCTCACTCCTTATATTTTTGTAACAGTCCAGACCCCTGAACTGTTATATATTTTTACAGTTCTTACGCATCCAGCTTCCCAAGAGCTTCTGTGGTCTGGGTATAGTCCTCCGCCACCTGCTTAAAGAGCGCGTCCAGATCCACACCATCCCGCTCTGCCTCGCGGCCGGGACGCAGCACCTCTGCCATCTTTTCGCTGGACACATACAGCTTCGTGAGGGCAAGATTCTGGCACACCCCCTTCAGGGTATGGGCAGCGCGGAATGCCTCATCAAAATTCTTCTCCGCCAGGGAGGTTTCCAGCAGATTAAAGCTGGGATCTGCTAAGAATTTCCCCGCAAACTTAGTTA
>Ga0137297_11796_pt1 | contig 11354 bp, 10 predicted proteins | sample RamsorincwithD2O_FD_97191 | JGI IMG/M metagenome (GOLD analysis project Ga0137297, IMG submission 97191) | Mouse cecal microbial communities from Vienna, Austria - Mucin amended with D2O | ecosystem: Host-associated > Mammals > Digestive system > Large intestine > Cecum | place: Austria: Vienna... | reverse complement strand
GCTGGATGCTTTTGAGGTGGAGGCCATGGATTACTTGTGCAAGCCTGTGGACGAAGACAGATTGGAACGGGCTTTGAGGCGCAGCCTGGAGCGTCTGGATAAGAAGGAGGAGAAGTCTCTTTTTATCCAGACCATGAACTGGTATAGATCCGTGAAGCTGAAGGATATCTATTACTGCGAAGTGATTAACCGGAAGATATATCTGCATACAAGGGACGGTGTGATGGAGTATTACGGAAAGATAAAGGATGTGGAGCAGCAGACGGCGCCGTATCTCATCCGGTGCCACCGCAGTTTTCTCGTAAATCCTGATTATCTTAAGGAATACGGCAATGGGGAGATTGCCCTTGAAAATGGAGACAGGATTCCGGTTTCTAAAAAATACCATTCTGTGTTTGTGGAGGGGATGATGGGGTATATGGATTAAGGTTTGGACTGTTAACCAGGTGCGGAAGGGGAAAGGGGATGGAACAGATGGTTTGGGGCAACCCGGATATTGCTTATTGTTTGGAGTGGTATTTTCAGTGGTATATTGCCTTGCCCAATATACTGAATATTGTGGTTTTGCCTCTTGTGACCTTTTTCTTTTTCTGCGGGTATTGCAGGGTATCTTTTTCCTGGCTTTACGGCGGGATCTATCTGGTGCTTTCTCTCGGTCTGTCTGGGGTGAAATATGTTCTGCATATTGAAGGATGCGTGGGGCTGATGCTGGAGACGGTGCTTTTGTTTTTGTGGGGAGGCGTTTTTCTGAAGGGGAAGTGGATGAAGGCGCTGTCCATGGCTGTGCTGATTCTGTCGATTCTCAGTGTCACAAACAGCATGGTGCGGTGGCTGGACTACAGGATTGTGGATCGCTTTGTGATTACTCATGAAAGTCTGGTGATTCCGTCGGATGCGGTCCGGGAATGTTTTAAGGTTCTTCTGGTTATGGGATTCTTTGCACTGATTCTGAAAAAATTTCGGGAAAGCATCGCGGATGAAAATGAGCTGACTCTTCTGCAGCTGACTGTGCCGGCTTTTTTTATTGCACTGCTTGAGAGGGTGATTCAGGATTCCATCTATGGAAACGGTCTTATCGTAGACTGGTATACCAAAGAAATACTGCCCAATGTCAATATCAATTACGGGGAGATTTTGTTTGTGCAGGTGCTGGCCTGCGCCTGTCTGCTTGTGACTCTGTTTGTCCATCAGAAAATGGTGCGGATTCTTGATTCTCAGAGAAAGCTTGAACTGCTGAAGCAGCAGGCTGCAGAGCAGGAGAATTATATAAAAGAGGCGAAGGTGCGGTATCAGCAGACCTCTTCCTTCCGCCATGATATAAAAAACCATTTGACCGTACTGGCGGAGCTTTTGAAGGCAGGGGAGGGTGGGAAGGCCCGGGAATATCTGGAGAATCTGGGGGATATTTCCGACGGACTTTCCTATCCTGTGTGGACAGGGAACGCGGCGGTGGATGCCCTTCTGGGCAGCAAGTGCTTTATCGCAGATCAAAAAGGGATTGGGATCCGGTGTGAGATAAAGCTGCCGGAGGATGCCGGGGTGAAGGACGTGGACTGGTGTATCATCCTGGCCAATGGGATTGACAATGCCATAGCGGCCTGTGAAAATCTGGACCAGGGGGAGAGGTACATTCATATTTCCAATAAGCGGAAGGGGAATTTCTATGTGCTTTCCATAGAGAACAGCTGCAGGAAAAACATGGGAAAACTGCCTGAGGAGGGGACAGGGCTTTTCAATATACGGAATGCGGCTGGAAATTACAAGGGCAAGGTAGAAACCATGGTTTCTCAGGGAGTGTTTAAATTGCATGTGCTTTTTATCATTCCGCCTTCTCATACTTTTACATCATAAATGAGGCATCCTGCATCGGATTTGTAGGATGAAAGGAAGCTTCGGCGATATAAAGGACAGGAGAGACGAAAGTGTGTCTTCTGAAAAGAAAAAAATGGAGCACGATGGAAGGAGGAACAGATAATGAGTATAAGTCCTGTAAATATGTCCGCACCCGCAGTTGATTTAAGTGCAGCATCCGGCGGCGGAGGCAATGCCAGGATAAAAGCGCTGGAACAGAAGCTTCAAAAGTTAAATGAAGACAAGGAAAAGGCGGTTCAGCAGAAGGATACGGAGAAGGTAAAGAAGCTGGAGGAGGAAATCCGGAAGGTAGAAAAGCAGCTGGAACAGCTGAAGAAAACGGAAAAAAACAAACAGCAGGAGGAAAAGGCAAAGAAAGAGGGGCAGGAACAGGGGAATCCGGGGCAGGTGCCGGAGGATCTTTTAAACGGAAAGTATGTTGACAGGTATGCATAAATAAAAGCATAGATAAACAGTAATAAATAGACAGCGATAAATAAACAGGGACAGGGCCGGCGGCCTGCAGGTTAATCGTGCAGGTCACTGGCTCTGTTTTTTGGCTTTTTCAGCTCTTTTTTGTGGCCTCTTGAATCCGGAAGGCAGTAAGTATATAATAATGCAGGGAAATAATGCAGGGAAGCAATGGAGCGGAAAAATTTTAAAACAACGGAGTATTTCACAAGACTATGAAAATAATGATAATAGAAGATGACGAGACACTGGCCGGGGAAATCAGCTCTTTTCTTAGGCGGTGGGGCTATGAGACGGCGGTGGCTGTCAGGTTTGACAGGATCCTGGAGGAATTCAGGCAGTACTGCCCCCAGCTGGTGTTGATGGATATAAACCTGCCCTACTATGATGGGTTTTACTGGTGCGGGAAAATCCGGGAGGTTTCGGACGTGCCGGTTCTCTATATCAGCAGCCGGGACGATGACAGAGACAAGATCATGGCTGTGGCCCAGGGAGGGGATGATTATGTGGAGAAGCCCTTTCAGCTGGAGCTTCTAAAAGCCAAGGTCTGGGCTCTGCTTCGGCGGACCTATAAGTATAAAGTGAAGGAGCAGACCTATCTGGGGGAGGAACTGTATTTTGACTGGGGGCAGCAGGAGTTATTTTGGAGGGAGAAGGAGATTGAACTGACAAAATCAGAGCGGAGAGTAGTGGTGAAGCTGATTGAGAAAAGCCCGGGGGTGGTGACCAGGGAGGAGCTGATGATGGATCTGTGGGAGACGGACGAGTATGTGTCTGACGGAACGCTGACTACCATGATATCCCGTTTAAGAAGCAAGCTGAAGGCCGCATGCGGGCAGGAAATCATCTGTACGAAAAAAGGGCTGGGATACTATATGCCTTGTCTCTGATAATGCGACGCTGTCTCGGGGTGGTGCTGAATTCATAGTAAACCCTCCGGGGGGATGCACACAAAATGCCAAGAACAGGCACAGACAGCTTTTGGTAGGAAGGGCTGGTATAAACATATGAACTATGTAAGGAAAAAATGGAGACAGGCACTGCCCGCCATCATAGTGGCAGTGGTTTTCAACCTGTATTTTTTCTTTTTTATACAGAATGGAAAATGGGGGCATCTGGTATATATGGATGTCCTTCTTTTGGTGCCAGGAATCTTAATAACGGCATATGATTACCGCAGCTTTCAGAAGGATGAAAAGGAGAAGGCGCGGCTTATGGGGGAGAAGGAGCTGATATGCCGGATACTGCCCTGTTTTGAAAATCAGGATATTGCCAGGCATGACGTGGAGGTACTGGAGGAACAGGCGGATATGCGGTTTAAGGAAAATTGTGACCTGCAGGATTACGTGGCAAGATGGTGTCATGAGCTGAAAATCCCTCTGTCCGCCGCCTTTTTGATGGCTGAAAAGATGGAAGACGGGGAGATGAGAATGGCGGTCAGGGAACAGTTGGAGAAGATGAACCAGCAGATTCATTCCATGCTTTTAGGCTGCAGGCTTCAAAGCCCTCTGTTTGACCTTCAGGTAAGGCGGACAGAGCTGGGCGAATGTGTAAAAAGGTCTGTGGGCAATAACCGGTTCTTTCTGGTTCAGAAGGGGTTTGCGCTTACGGTGGAAGTGGGGGAGATTAAGGTCTACACAGATCCGGCCTGGCTGGTGTATATTCTGGATCAGCTGATTGGCAATGGGATAAAGTATAAAAGCTCCCGGCCCCGGCTTCACATATGGGCCAGCCGGAAGGAGGAAGAGGTAAGGCTGTATGTGGAGGACAACGGGGAAGGAATCAAAGACAGTGACTTGGGGAGGATTTTTGAGAAAGGATTTACGGGAAGCAATTACCACAACGGGAAATATAAATCTACGGGGATGGGGCTGTATATGGTGTCAAAGATTGCGGACAGGCTGGGGCATAAGATATGGGTGGAAAGCGAGTATGGCTCGTATACCAGATTTACCATTCTTTTTAAGGAAAATCCCTATTTTCTCCGGCATGGGAAAGAGACGTAAGGTTGCGGCCTTTTTTGTAATGGAGATGTAAGGATTTTTTCTGTCTGTTGTTTTAAACTACTATCGTACATGAAAGTCCGGCGGACTTTTTTTCAAAAAACAGGAGCGGTCTCGGAAAATCAGCCACCAGTAGATCGTGAATTAACAACGATGTACTGGCATGGGTGCAAGGAGGTTCCCAGACCGCCTGGCAGACAGAATGGAGGCAGACAGATTATGAGTGAAACACGACAAGAACATCCGGAGAGGAAAAAGGCGGTGGAAGTGAAGAACCTGATGAAGACTTATGGGGCCAGGGGATTCCAGACCAGGGTTTTGAAAGGGATTGACTTAACCATCTACAGACAGGATTTTATCGCCATCATGGGGCCTTCCGGTTCCGGGAAGACTACGCTGCTTAATATTCTTTCCACCATTGACAAGCCTACAGAAGGGACAGTGATCCTGGACGGGCAGGATATCACCCGGGCATCCAACAGGGAATTGTCCAGGCTGAGGAGGGAAAAGATCGGATTCATTTTCCAGGATTACAATCTTCTGGACACCATGACCCTTCAGGACAATATCGCCCTTCCCCTGTCCTTAAACGGGGTTTCGGCCAGGGTGTGCAGCCAGAAGGCGCAGGAGCTGGCAGGCCTTTTCGGGCTGGAGGATCATCTGAAAAAGTATCCGTATCAGCTGTCGGGGGGGCAGAAGCAGAGGGGAGCAGCATGCCGGGCGCTGATCACCGACCCGGAGATCCTTTTTGCCGATGAGCCCACAGGGGCTCTGGATTCCAGGGCGGGAAGGGATCTGCTGGAGTGTTTGAAGACGGTAAATGACAGGGGCCAGGCTACGATTCTTATGGTGACCCATGACCCCTTCTGTGCGTCCTATGCCAGAGATGTGTGCATGTTAAGCGACGGCCTTATCACATGCAGGATCAGCAGAGGTGCGGACAGAAAGGAATTCTACGACAGGATCACAGATGTCCAGACTTCCATGGGAGGTGATTTTTCATGTCAATGATACGGCTGGCGTTTCTGAATTTTAAAAACAGCTTTCGGAATTATCTTTCTTTAGTGGTTTCTCTGGCGTTTACTGTCCTTGTGCTGTTTAATTTCCAGAATCTCATTGATTCGGAGGCCTTCGGGGTTCTGGGAACCAGGAATAAGGAGTATGTGGAGATCATTGTCCAGACCGTATCCTTTGTGCTGGGGTGCTTCATGTTCTTTTTCATCTGGTATTCCACCAATGTATTTTTAACCAGGCGGAAAAGGGAGATCGGCATCTATGTGTTTATGGGCCTGTCCAATGAGAGGATCGGGAAAATGTATCTTGTAGAGACCATTCTCATCGGGGTGTCGGCGCTGGTTCTGGGGCTGGCCTTTGGGGCCTTAAGCGCCGGTTTGTTCCAGATGATTCTGCTGGCAGTATCGGATCTGGCGGTGGACATCCGATTCCGGCCGGGAATTCGGCCTATGGCTTTTACGGCGGCGGTTTATGGGATTATCTATATGATTTTTGTGGTGAAGGGGTATGTGAATATTATCCGGAGCAGTGTGCTTGGCATGATCTCTGCGGCGAAGCAGAATGAGGCGGTGAGGCAGAAGGGGATTGTGCTGCTTATAAAAGCGGTTGTGGGAGTGGGAATCCTGTGCCGGGGATATTCGCTGGCTATGAGGGAAAGCCGTACGGATGTGATGAGAAATGCACTGGCGGCCGTGGTTTTGGTGATTGTGGGGGTGTATCTGCTGTTTGGAGGATTGATTCCCCTGATTTTTCAGTGGCTGGCCGGAAGGAAGGGATTTCTCTACCAAAAGGAGAGGACTCTCTGGGTCAACAGCGTGATTTTCCGGATGAAGAAAAATTACCGCACCTACGCCATGGTAAGCGTGCTGATGCTGTGTTCAGTCACAGCCCTTGCCACAAGCGTTGCCATGAAGGATCGGTATCATTCTATTATACAGTTTGAGAATACGTATACATTTCAGCTGCTGAGCGGCCGGGAGGATCTGGAAGAGGCGGCAAGGGCGGCGATAGAGGAGAAAGCTACGGTTGAGATGAGTACCCGGATTCCCATGCTGGGACTGGATTCTTCCCTGATTCGTTCCGGGGAGTATTCTGGAAAGTACGGCATTCTTCCGTTTTCCCGCTTAAAGGAACTGGCAGAGGAGGCGGGAATGGAGGTAGAAGTGGAGGAACTTGGAGAGGATGAGGTGATCCGGATCTCCCATCCGGTTCTTCTGTCTCTGATTACGGAGCGGGGGGAAAAGCCGGTGGATATCGGAGGAAAGACTTACCGGCAGATTTTGGATACCAGTACGCCTTATCTGGGGTATCTTCAGGAAAGTATCGGATTTTACGTAGTAAATGACAGAGAGTATGAGAGGCTTCTGCCTATGGGGGAGGAAAATTTTATCTATAATTACCGGATTGAGAATCCGGGGAAATTTGAAGAGGCCAGGGACCGGCTGGATCAGATGCTTGCGGATATAGGAGAAAAGGGAAAGACCGGCAGGGTGGCTGTGGATCCCGAAAGCAATGAGCTGGATTGGGTGAAAGTGTTTTATTCCGTATGTATTTTTATGTTTCTGGTGTTTATCCTGGCAAGCGGCAGCATCATGTTTATGAAGCTGTACAACGATGCCTTTGAGGAGAAGGAGCGGTACCGGGTTCTGATGAAGATGGGCTTTGACCGGCAGGTGCTGAAAAAATCCATCGGGGCGGAGCTGGGGGCTTCCTATGGGGTGACCTTCGGGGTCATGGGGATTTCTTCCTTCTTCTCCGTGGGGGCCCTTGGGAAAATGATGTCCCGGAATCTGACGGCGGTGAATGCAGTCAGCGTGGCAGTGGTGCTGGGGATTCTGGCTGTGTGGTATGTGTTGTCGGTGGAGGCGTATGAGAGGAATGTGGGGATAAAAAGGTAATATAGAGAAAGGTAATATAGCTAATCCTTTGTTGAAACCGTTTGCTGATGTGTGGTATAATTTAAAATTCAGGAAATACAGAAAAATAATTTGACAGACCCCATTTGATATGCTAGAATAATCCCAGTTTAAGCGAGAGAGGTGAAAGGATGAGAAAATAGTTTACTTTTGTTTGCATGAAGAGTATTGACGGCAAAGTGGCTGGCCCGGACCGTGAAGAGATGGGGCCATTGTTTTTGCTATGCTGTCTTATCATGTTGCCAAAAGTAGATTATGTTCTCATAACCTCTCTTTTTGTATGCCCGAAGCCATGGCTGGCAAGGGCCTGCAGGACTGCGGCTTGATTGGCAGATTAGGCGGCTGGACTTCCGGCATTCTGGAGAATACGGTTATGGTATGTAATGGAACTGTTTGGCGACGGACGGTTCCTGTTTTTATTCAGGAATCAGAAGGGAGGAATGTGTATGTCACAAATCCGTGTAAATAATCTGACCTTTTGTTATGAAGGAAGTTTTGATAATATTTTTGAGGATGTTTCCTTTTCTGTTGATACTAACTGGAAACTGGGTTTTATCGGGCGGAATGGGAAGGGGAAGACTACGTTTTTGAATCTTCTGCTGGGGAAATATGAATACGAGGGCAGCATCCAGGCCTCCGTAGTGTTTGATTATTTCCCGTATCCGGTTACGGAGAGGCAGAGGAGCCTGCCGGCAGCGGAATTTCTGGAGGAATGGAAGGCCGGGTGCGAACTGTGGAGAGTGCTGTGTGAACTGGAGGAGTTAAGGCAGGATCCAGAGGTTCTGTACAGGCCGTTTCAGACTTTGAGTCCCGGTGAGAGGACGAAGATTATGCTGGCAGTCCTGTTCTCAGGGGAAAATGATTTCCTTCTGATTGACGAGCCTACCAACCATCTGGACCAGGAATCCAGGGAGAATGTGAAGCGGTACCTGGCATCGAAGAAAGGCTTTATTCTTGTCTCCCATGACAGGGAGCTTCTGGATGCCTGCATCGACCATGTGCTGGTGTTAAACCGGCAGAGTATAGAGGTGCAGAGCGGGAATTTTTCCAGTTGGTGGGAGAATAAAAGCCGGAAGGACCAGTTTGCCGTGGGAGAGAATGAGAAGCATTTAAAGGAAATCGGGAAACTGAGAAAATCGGTTGCCAGAACCGGGCAGTGGGCGGATAAGAGCGAGCAGACCAAGATTGGCTTCTACCGAAAGGCGGCTGTCAACGAGCATGAACGGGCCGTGGGGATGCGGGCCTATATCGGTTCCAAGACCAAGAAAATGCAGAGCCGGGTAAAGCAGATGGAAAAGCGGATCAACCGGGAGATTGAGGAGAAGGAAGGGCTTTTAGTGGATCTGGAACAGCCGGTGGATTTAAAGATTATGCCTATGGAGCATTATAAAAGGGTGTTGGTGAAAGTGGAGGACTATTCTGTACGGTATGAGGGCGCAAAAGAGCCGGTGTTTTCAGGGGTTACATTTTCTGTGGAGAAAGGGGAGAGAGTGGTTCTCCACGGAGAAAACGGGTGCGGGAAATCCACGCTTTTGAAAATGATTCTGAAAAAGACAGGAGGATGGACGGAAGGCGAGCCAGGGTGGAAAGATAGCAGGATGAAAATAGGGGAAATAAAGGCAGACGAAATAGAAACAATGGAAGCAAACGCAGGGGAGGCAAAAGCAGGGGAAACGGGAGTCTGTGAAACAGGAATCTGCCAGACGGCTTCCGGCCTGGTGGTTTCCTACGTAAGCCAAGATACTTCCATGCTGAAAGGAGGAATCTCCCGGTTCTGCATGGAGAGAGGGCTGGATGAAAGCTTGTTCTGTGCCATACTGCGGCAGCTTGACATGGAACGGGTGCAGTTTGCAAAGAATATGGAGGAGTATTCGGAGGGGCAGAAAAAGAAGATTCTTCTGGCAGCAAGCCTAATGACGCCTGCCCACCTGTATGTGTGGGATGAACCTCTAAATTATATTGATGTTTTTTCGCGGATGCAGATTGAAAAGCTTTTGGAGGAGTATCAGCCCACCATGCTGTTTGTGGAACATGACGCCAGATTCCGGGAGAAGGTGGCAACCAGGGTGGTGGAGTTGTAACATGATATAAATTTAGTATATTCGTATGGTCATCCACACAAAAGTATGGTACACTTATTTTATCTTTTAAGATATAAATAAAAAGTGAAGTGTTAGGAGGGGAAATGCCTACTTTAAGTTTATTTTATGGAATAATTATCAGAATGTACAGTGAGCCGAACGGAAGACATAATGTACCGCACATTCATGCAGAATATCAGGGAGAAAAAGCTGTATTTGGACTTGATGGGGAATTGATAGAAGGTGACTTTCCCAGAAAACAGAGAAAGATGGTGGAAGCATGGATTACCATACATGAGGACGATTTAAGAGCAAACTGGCAGTTATTGTTAGAGGGTCAGCAATATTTTAAAATTCCGCCGTTACAGTAAGGGAGAAAAAATAATGACACCATGTGCAATAGAAGTAAAACCTTTGGAAGATTACAAACTGCTTGTGACCTTTGAAAATGGGGAAAAAAAGGTTTATGATGTGAAGCCGTTGATTCGTGGTGATTGGTTTGGGAAGCTAAAAGATATGAATGTATTTAATACAGTTCATATTGGAGGAATAAGCGTGGAGTGGGAGGAGGGTCAGGATGTTTGTCCTGATGATTTGTACTATAACAGTGTCCTGGCTGAATAAATAATTATGGTCATAGGGTAGAGGAAACGCTGTCTGCGGCAGATGCTGTGGACGGCGTTTTGTGTGTCAATATTGTATTCTAAAAAGTTGGGCACGGTTTGTAAATATAATGATAATGATTTTGCAGATAAATTGGGCATAAATACGTAATTTGATTAAATTACATATTGACTAAAACGATGAAAAGAAGTATTGTTATAACGTAATTTAACTCAATTACTAGAAAGGGAGGCCCGATGGAATCAATACCCTTAAATGAGATTATCCAATTTACATTAGGTAAAAACCCTACACGAATAAGAGAGAAGTCTGATGATTTATATACCCCGGAGGATTTTGAAAAAGATTTACACGGTATTCATTCAACGAAAGAGGGTATGGGCTGTATCATAAATTTGATAAAATCAAAATGTTCTCCCATTTCGGAACAGATATAAGCAAAGTGTATTACATCAAATTTTCTAAGATGCGATTTTGATACCGGAAAACTCTATTCCTGGTATTTTTGTTATCAGTTTAACGAAGGAAAAGGTTTTGAGCAGCAGATAGAGATGTACCATCAGGGGACAACCTTGAGTGTCAGGAAGCTGAATATAAAGACCATTGGAGAACTGAAAATTGTTTTGCCGGATATGGAAAAACAAAGGACAATAGGTAATATATACAGGCAGTCAATTATACAAAATGATTTATTGGTAAAGCAGGCAGAGGATATAAGAAAATTTATGATGGCATTGATACGCAGGATGGAGGAAGATTAGTTATGGCTGAAGGGAAAGACTTGTTACAGGTATTGTGGAGAGGCGCAGATGTGCTTAGAGGGAAAATGGATGCAAATGAGTACAAAACCTATCTTTTAGGACTGGTTTTCTATAAATATTTATCAGATTCTTATCTGGCAAAGGTCTATGACCTTATCAAAGACGAAAGTCCGGACAGCCTTGAAGATGCGCAGCATGTGTATGAAGATGTAATGAAATCAGATGATGCCAAAGAACTGTTGAGTGAAATAAAAAAAGCAAAGCATTATACCCTTGACCCTGACATGACATATATAAGCATGTTACATGCTGCTAAAAATAATTTATTTAACAGAGAAAAACTGCAGGCGGCTTTTAACCGCATAGAGGAGTCTGATGAATTATTTAACGGCTTATTTGCGGATGTGGATTTATATTCGAATCGGCTTGGCACCGGTGATCAGAAGCAGAGCGCCACAATTGCGGAGGTCATCAAAGTATTGGACGGCGTTGACATTATCCATACGGAGGGAGATGTCCTTGGCAATGCGTATGAGTATCTGATCGGTCAATTTGCATCTGAAACAGGGAAAAAGGCCGGGGAGTTTTATACGCCCCATGGCCCTGCACAGATTCTTTGCAGGATTGCCATAT
>Ga0137297_11795_pt1 | contig 11362 bp, 7 predicted proteins | sample RamsorincwithD2O_FD_97191 | JGI IMG/M metagenome (GOLD analysis project Ga0137297, IMG submission 97191) | Mouse cecal microbial communities from Vienna, Austria - Mucin amended with D2O | ecosystem: Host-associated > Mammals > Digestive system > Large intestine > Cecum | place: Austria: Vienna... | reverse complement strand
CGCTTTCGAAAAACGGATGTGGATTATCCCGGCCTATACGCACGCGTTTGTGGGCGGCTGTTTTCCACATGCCGCCCGGGCAGACAAAAACCAGTTTTAAATTCTCTGTTTTTCACAAAAAATCAGAAGTCCTTGTTTTGCGAAGGGCGCAGCGCCCCAGGCTGGTCAATGGAGAGTCCTTCCATAAGCCAGCGGTATTCCCGACGGGAAAGGGCGCGGACTTCAGACGCGTTGCGCGGCCACTGAAACCTGCCGGAATCCAGCCGCATATACAGCAGCACAAAGCCGGTCTTATCATGGCGCGGCGCTTTGAGCCGGTCGTGTTTCCTGCCGCAGAAAAGATAAAGCGCGTTGGCGTAAGGATCCATCTGATACGTGTCCCGGATGATTGCCATAAGCCCATTGATTGAGAGGCGCATATCTGTGCGGCCGCAGATCAGATAGAGCTTTGACACCCCGGAGAGTTCCCCTAACATGATTCCGTCAGGGCATGGAACAGATTGGTAAGGATCTCCTGCTTTTCCCGCCGCGTGCCGGAATGTGTTTTTTTCGGGATTGGATATCCCATGCCCTGGAGCCGCCGTGTATGGTAATAAAGGGCCTTGGGAGTTATACCGTGCTGTCCGCACCAGTCGCTGATCATTCGTTTGCTGGTCCTGCACTCTTTGATCAGATCGAACCACTCCTGATCGGTATGTTTGATACGTTTGTGAGCCCTCAAGCAATCACTCCTTCCAGTGTTTGAATGGAGCAGGCACGCAGGGGGCAAAGAAATGGCTTTGGAAATGCCATGTCCGGAATGCGTAATTGTAAGAATAGATATAGAGCCATCTCCATTTGTATAGATTATCACACAGATTCAAAGGATTGTAAAACCGATATGTTATTCATCGCTTACCTTCCATGGGCTGAAAATACCGAAAAGGCCTTGACTTTACTGTAGGATCTATACTATCCCCATTTTATCTTTTCCCAATTCTTCCCAAATAAAATAGGAGAGTATCCTTTTAGTTTCAAAGGACACTCCCCGCCAGTTGATAATCTGCTCAATTTTGACCGTTTGATAACTTTTTTCCGATCTGCTTTATCTGTTCAGCAGACAGTCTGGGGAAGAATTCTTTGATCTCTTCAACAGACAGCCTACCTGCCTTCACCATTCTTATGGCTGTTTCTGTCGCTTCCTTTGCCGCTTCCTTTTCCGCTTCTTTTGCCGCTTCCTTTGCCGCTTCCTTTGCCGCCTTTTTTGCTGCCTCTTCCGCAATCTTATTGATCTCCGGTTCCATAATCTCTAATAATGCCTGGCACATGTGCTCATCTCCTTTCAATTCTTCCGCAATCTCTTGGTTTGCCCGGACACTTACCTCCAGGACCGCATCCGCAAGCCCCCTCTCAAAGCTCCCAGTCAACGCGTCTATCCGATCAAGCAGATTTTTCATTTCCTCTTTTTTTAACTTATCTGACAAAGCTTTCAGCCATGTGTGGTTCTGTCCGTCTAATTCCCCAGTCACAATGATCTGGGTCGGAAACAGCACTCCATCTAACACATAATATATCCCATGATATGGATTCCCTATCTCTATGCCGTGCTCCTTAAGATACTTAAAAAGCCCCCTCGGCCTTACTTCCCTCACCATGGACACTGTGATATCCTCTGCCTTCCTTTCATCTACCGTCTTCCCGTAAGACTTATATAAGCTGGCATAAGCACCTGCCTTATAAAACGTGTCCACGTCTAAGTGGTCATCCGGGGACTTGTATTCCATAATATTATGCCCGCGAAATATCCTTCCGATCTCATTGCTAATCTGGACATGGCTTTCCTTCTTTATGACCAGAAGGTCGATCTCCAAAGGCTTTGTATTCAAATTGTATTCTTTTTCATAAACCAAGTCTCCCCGGTTAGCGCTCAATTCCAAGTCCATGGCTGCCACGAAACCAGGATGCCACTGTACCTTTATCTCTTTCATCTAGCCTTCCTTCCCTTGACTCTATTATATCATAATCTGCTTATTTTACAACCATCCTGTTACTTTCCGGCTCCCCTCTGCCACAAATCGGTTATGCCTGACTTTTACAGTTTTATAATCAAAAACACCCTACATAGCTTGAAAATAAAGCATTTGTAGGGTGTTCCTTGTGTTATGCTCTCTTACCTAATTCCATTTCGTTAAAAAATCCCTTGAAGTCTTCCCGCTTTGCATAAGCATAATAAAAGTTTGTCCCAAAGTTATGAACGAACTTAACCAATTAAAGCTCTCTCTTGGTCAACTTAATCATTTTGCCAGTACCTCATATGCCTGCCGATTCTTTACTGCCAATCTTCACTTTCTGATTCCCCCCCGGGACAGAGAACGCGGAACCCCCTGACCATAAATAATGCCTTCACCTAACAGGGTATCTGTAAAGGCGAAGGCATTTTCATTCCAGATAACCTTGTACTGGTTTGTCATCTTTCCGAACACAGGGTTACCCATGTCTCTCAAATTGGCTTTGAACCCCAAAACCCAGATCCTGCCGCTGGTCATGGCGGCCTCTGAAGGCCAGGTATCTTACATATTATGTTGGTGATTATAAGCCCCACACAGCATGTTAGTATTTTTAATAATAATATTCATCGCGATTAAGGGCCCAATCCCGCACAACAGCATTCCAACCAGCCTCCACAATAAGATAGTGGTTCCGTTTTCCTGAAAATTCATGCCATACCGGGGCGCATTAGAAGCAAGTCTGTTGCCTAAACTATAGTACCAAATCCAATCATAAATGCCACAAGTAATAAAAGATAATAAAATCAGCTTAATAAGGCCCGCCGTATTTCTCCCATCTCCAGCACACGCCACGTTAATATCCCTGGCCAAAGCATAAATAAAAAATAAGCTATAGATGCCGCAGGTAACGATATTGAGCAAAATGAACACCACCAGGCTTCTGTCCGTTTTTAGCCGGAACGGAGCCTGGGTATAAACAACATCCTGGTTATTCTGATTCTGCCTGGTTTTTATTTCTCTATTAAATTGACTTCCCAGATTAACAACCGTTTTTTCCAGACCAAAAATGGCAGCTTTTATTTCGCTTAAAAGTTCTTCTACACTTTTTCCAACGATAGGATTTTCCCCCATAACAAAGTGAAGAATCGCGTAAACACATCCAACTACCAATAAAGCGCCCATAAGAGTTGTGGAAAATCTCCTGAAATATAAAGCGAATCCCCCATAATAAAATAACTTATGAACAAATCCCTGGAATAGCCGCTCCACCGCAAGGGCCACTCCTCCACCGGCAAGACAAAGCAGCAGTCCATCGCGATTCGCCTGGGTTCTCTTCCCAGCCATACACACCAGAATCAGGCACATCCAAATACACAGCGCTACATCCAACATAGCAAACACCGCGGTAACGATTATCCTGAATCCAAATAAATAGCCCAGGAACAGCGCCCGCACAAAACTAAACAATCGCTTAATCGCGGTTACACCATAATACAGCGCGCATACTAAAGAAAAAACAGTCAGGATGGTATCATTTCTGTTAAAATAATTTTTTAAATCTCCCATCTGTAACTGGTTTGGGCTTTGTCCCTGGAACCAGCCTTGTGTCTGATCCGGTTCCTCCCCCTGCTGCCCCTGATTCTGAGGCTGACTGTACATCGGATTCTGACCCTGCGTCTCAAATGGGTCTATAGAACTTTTTTGGTTTTGTACTTGTTCCTTACCACAGTTTCCGCAAAATTTTTGCCCTGGCGCTATCTCACTTCCGCATTTTTCACATTTCATACATAGTCCCCTTCCGTCTTTTGCTTTTCCTTTTCTTCCTATTTTAATTCCCGCGAAATCTTAATTATCAGCTTCCATATCACCCCCTGTGATGGTTCAAAGGTCACAATACCATTATTTGAGAAAAAAAGGCGGATAAAATACACTGCCATAAACCCCGCGCACAACATACCGATCCCAATCCAAAACACATATCGGTTCAGCGAAGGCCTTGCTAACAGTAAAACCACGGCTAAAGCAGGTGCCCAAAAAAGGGGATGGTAATAAAACGCGGCAGAAAGATCAGCCTGAAAGAGAGCGATCCAGGCCCGCGTCATTCCACATCCAGCACAAGATATTCCGGTAAAAAAACGAATTGGACATCCTATTCCTACCAGCCCTAGGATGATATAAAATACTATAATCACCCAAAGGTCTCGAAAATTTTTTCTGCCCTGCCTTTGATGATATCTCATAAACTCACTCTTTCAAACACCGTTTCCTCGGCTTGTACTCCTGTCAAAATGTATTTACTGGCACTTTTCTCCCTTTTATGGCTGATTCTCTTAAAAAATCATCATATTCGCCATATTATTATACGATATCTTTTGTCTATTGTCCATGGTTATTACGAGATAGACTTATCCCTCACCCCTAGCCGCTTTTGAGAAATAACGTCCAAAGACTTTACATCTTTTCCCTTCTCCATTATAATAGAAATAGTAATAATATCAAAAAAAACGGAAATTACCAAAAGAACGGTTCAACAAACAGCACAGGTGAAAACATGAATATTTTTAACGCGATCACACTTTTTGGCGGGCTGGCCATGTTTCTCTACGGAATGCGCCTCATGGGCGATGGACTGAAAGCCACTTCTTCAGGCACGCTGAAAAAGGCCATGGAACGAGTCACCGGAACTCCCGTCAAGGCATTTTTTCTGGGACTGGTGGTTACCGCCGTGGTTCAGTCTTCCAAAGCAACCATTGTCCTCACTTCCGGCTTAGTAGGCGCTGGTATCATCTCCCTGCGGCAGTCCCTTGGTATCATCATCGGTGCCAATGTGGGCACTACTGTCACAGGCCAGATCATCCGGCTTTTGGACTTAAACTCATCAGGAACCTGGTTTCTGCAGTTTTTAAGGCCCTCAACCCTGGCACCTCTGGCCCTGATTATCGGTATTATCATCATCACGGGCGTGAAATCCAACAGTTCAAATAGTATAGGACAGATCATCATTGGATTTGGAATCCTGTTTTCCGGACTGCTGAACATGACGGAGGCCGTAAGCGCGCTCTCTGACAGCGGAATAGTGGAGCGGCTTTTTTCCAGCCTGGGGGATAATCCCCTGATTGCCTGTCTGTTCGGGGCTGGGGGTGCCTTTGTGCTGCAAAGTTCTTCTGCCACTATCGGCATCCTACAGGCTTTTTCTACCTCAGGGGTGTTGACTTTCGGTACCATCTATGTCGTTCTTGTGGGCATCTATCTAGGGGACTGTGTGACCACGGCCATTGTCTGCGGCATAGGGGCAAAACCAGAGGCGAAAAGAGTTGGTGTGGTAAATATTTTATTTAACTTAAGCAAATCAGCCCTGATCCTTATCGCGGTCACGGTTATCCACAAGATGGGACTTTTGGATGGCATCTGGGACAGCACGATCCATTCCGGAGGCATTGCCAACACTAACACGGTTTTTAATCTGCTCTGCGCTTTCCTTCTTCTTCCTTTTGTAGGAATCTATGAAAAGATCAGCCAAAAGCTTGTCAAAGACAAGCCTGCGGCCACTGGAAAATATGATGAGATGCTGGACAGCTTAAACCCAATATTTATCAGCACGCCCGCGGTAGCTTTCGGACGCTGTTATGACATTCTTTTAGTGATGTGTCATTTGGCAAGAACCAACATCAGCCGCGCCTTTGACCTGTTTACCCAATATGATCCTGAAATCATGAAACAAATTCAGGAGGATGAAGATTATATTGACACCATGGCGGATCATGTGAGCAATTACCTGGTTCAAATCTCCACCACCATCACCTTCCAGTACCATGTGGAGATCATGAATTATTATTTCTCCGCCATCACAGAATTTGAGCGTCTGGGGGATCATGCCTTTAATATCGCTGAGATCGCGGAGGAGCTGAAGCAAAAAGGCAGCGTCTTCTCAAACGATGACCTGTCTGAACTGAAAATACTGTGGGAATTGCTTGACACTGTCCTGAATCATACTAATGAAGCCTTCCGGAAGCGAAACTTAGCGGAGGCGCATTTGATCGAACCCTTGGAACAAGTTGTGGATGATATGGTGAACGCGCTGAAGAATAATCATTTAGGCCGGCTTCGGGACGGCGCTGCCGGGGTTTTTAATGGCTCGGAATTTTTCAATCTCCTCTCTGAGGCGGAACGAATCTCTGATTCCTGTTCCAACGTGGGAGTCGCCATCGTGGCCAGGGCCATCCCTGAAATCCATCATCAGGTACATGACTATATATCCAAACTACATTCAGGGGGAGATGAGGAGTTCAACCGGGTTTACCAGGAAACCCATGAACTGTATTTTGGAAAGCTTCAGGAGGCCAAAACCACATAATCTGATTAACGTACATATGGGGGCTGTCGTAAAACAGACTATTGTGTCAATTTATCTTTTTGCGATAGACCCTCTTCAATCGTACCCCGAATCGCGATTCGTCTCCCCATGTTTTTGCATAAATTTCTGCCACCAAATACATATGACCGCGGCTCGTTTGTGGCAGGACTGGCGCAAGCTGAAAAGGCGGTGATAGACCGGCAGAAGGAAAGCGAAACGGGGGTTTGAACATGGAAAAATCGACAAACGTCAATTTGGAGGATTTGCAATGATAACAATTGCCGCACATGGTATTACCTATATTGAACCACTTGATGGAAGCCGCGAATGGTACTGGGGAACCGATTATATACACGGGGACTTGTATGAGGCCGAGGAACTGTATCGGGACCATCACCCCGTAAATAGTAATTGTCTCATATTCGTCCATTATCCTGATGGCCGTGTTGTTGAACCAATCAAAGGAAAGTCTGGACAATATTTTGGACGGCCAATTTCATGCGATGGGAAAATACAAATATTATTGGTTGATTTTCCGCAATCAAATATCCGCGTTTTCCAATATGACGATGCCGCAAATCAGACTATCGAAATTGTCACACTACCTGTGACCGCAGTGGAAAACTGCTATAATCTATTGCTAAGGCGCTATCCTCTCATGGTAACCCGGGACGCAAATGATGGAAAGTTTCAGATTGTCTGGCCGGAGACAGTGGAAATTGAGATTGAAGAACCAGAGACTTTTGTCGATAGAAAAGGCGACTACCTATATTTTTCCAAGTGGCACGAAAAGCCGAAGTATCGGGAAGAAATTGTTGTCCGAAAATATCCTACAGGGGAAATTACAGAAATAATCCCGGGAAGCTGGACACAAATGCCAAATGGTCAAATATGGATTTTGCAGTAATTTTTCAGATTCCAGTTTATCGGAGGACTTTCCTCTTTTGGGTGAAAGCCCCCTTGACAAATGTTCTCTTGGTTCTGGATACTGTTGCTGTCCCGATCCACCGTTGGCGTCGTCCACGGATAACCGGCAGCACAAGGCTGTCATGACTTCTGGAGCCAACACGTCGCGGATAGAATACAAAGTATTTATGGCTGTTCTGTTTGTATCTTTTATCGTCGTCTGTAACATCATAACCTCCCAAGAAAACATTGTGGGCCGACCCAGCAGGAACTGGCGGATCAGTCCAGTGTATCCGTGAAAATCATTAGGAATCTTGAAACAGGGAAGATGAATCCCTCCTATGAGATTCTTTTTCCCATCATCAACCGCCTGGGGCTGTCCAGAATAAATCCAATTTAAAAAATTGGGAGTAGATCATCTTTTTTAAAACAAAAAAGAATCGGTCAGACAAAAATCATGTCGCCCGATTCTTTTCAAGTTAAATTAAAATGCGTTTTAATCTCTCAGGTTTGGATTCTTTACCATTTCATATAAATATTTCCATAGTATTTTGCAATATCCCCACTATATTTCAATTACTCAAATCTCATTCCCCGCAATCTTTCTACACCTTCCTCCATAAGCACCTTACTTAAATTTTTTATAGTTTTTTTAAATGTAGCAGAAACCTTTGTTTTTGGATGTTCTGGTGCCTTTCCTTTTTCTAAAGCCCTAGTCATACCTATTTTTACACTCATAGCCTTATTTTACTTTTCTAAAACTATTAGTTCTATCAGAAGATACGCAATCATAAGCCGCTTAATCTTTCTCTTCCTGAGTCTTTTCCTCTTTCCGTATTGTTTCCTGTTCATTGCCGCATTTGTTCCTCAATCTGGAATAAGTCAACACCCCCGCGGGAATCAATGGCTTTTGGGTAAAACGATTTCCTCACCGCTTTCTTTTGATAACACATAAATATTTCCTGTATCACAGGTAACAGACATTGCAGGTATATGACGGATCAATTCCTTGTTATTCCCGTCCTTGCCGCAGGAATACAAGTCTCCGCCGTCCGTCCTGGAAACATAATAGATTGACTGCTCATCCATGCAGAAATCATATGCGACTATATTTTCATAAGCGTAAGTTTCATTACCGGAAACGTCATATCTTGTTAAAACCCCCTGTTCATTTTTGTAAAAGATGCTTTCCCCGTCGAATGAAATATTTCCGTTTACAGGAATGTCAAGCTTTACAGTTTTTCCGGTATACCGGTTTACTTTTGTTATGCCATCATTGCCAATGAAAAACAGGTTGTCGTCATTCAGGAAAAAAGCGTGGTGAAAATCCAGGAACTTCCATTTATCCCCCGTTTCATAGTCAATGCCCAAAAGAGAACGCCTGGAATTCGTCATCTGCTCAAAGATTGTTTTTTCCTCAAAGGTATTCAGATTCAGCTCTACAACCGACACTTTCGTTATATCGCTGTTATGGTTTCCCACCCGGTTGACATAGCTTTCCATAACCGATGTGGTGTAATACAGATATGGCGGACACACATAAAACGCACGTATTTCTTCGTCATCAGAAAATACCCCAAACATAGGGGAACGTGCTAAAGAATATGTTTCCCCCGTGGAAGTATTTTTGAGCGAATAATCAAAATTCCCTGCGTCCTGTATGATTTCATATCCCATACAGTCATAGACTGCCGATGAATTATAGACAACGCTTCCCGTTTTTCCACGGCCCGCACATCCCGTCACTGCCAATACCAGGCCAAACATGACAGCGAAAGCCGCCCCACGCTTTTTTTGCCCTGATTTCATCAGCCATCTGTTAGAATCGCGCCGTAAAATCCAGACAACAGCCAAAGCACACAAAAGCACGGATACAAAGAGCAAGGTCAATAGCGTAACCGTGTCAACCTCCGCAAAAATAATTTTCTCATCCCCCGTCAGGGCATCGCTCATAACCATATCCCCTGCAAAAAAGTCTGTTCCAAGCAGAAACGGCAGCGGCAGAGGCAGACGGTAAATGCTGGTTTTCGATAATCCTATATAGGGAATCATAACGGACACCGCGCCAGTCAGCAGGGTGACCGCATATTTTTTTGTTAAAACGGAAATGAACATCAGTAGTATGGCAAGAAACACACCGCCAAACATCCGGAGCAGCCCTATGGATACATATCCCTCCAGCAACGACATACCCTTGGTGCTGCCTGCAAAGTAACGAATGCTCTGAATCGGGTAATCCCCATCCGGCAGTCCGTATTTGAACCTGTAAAATCCGTATTCCATAAGCGAAACGCAAAGCGACAGGAAGAGGACAACCGTGGTAATAATGAGCAGCTTATACAGAGCGCTTTTTCGCCCCTCCCTTGCGGTCAGGATCAAGGCGTCCATCTGGCAGCTGTACTCAGAACAGAAAACAGGCGTAACAATCAGCAAAATGCCGAGGAAGAAAATGAAAGGAAACGTACCTTTGCCAAGAAGCCCCATCCATCCGTTTGTCTGGAGAAAACAGCGGTTCCCTGGGTTTTCGCAGATATAGAGATACTGCTGATAGATGACCTCAAATCCATTTTGACGCTCCAGAACCTTCTCTATTTCCCGGCTCTCCTTTTTATATTCACTTTCACCGATCTTCCCGTCATAGTAGTTCTCCAAAAGGCTGTTCTGCCTCTCCTTCGCTTTTGCAATCCTCTCCGCCTCCTGCTCCAGATAAAGGGAAGCCTCCTCGGTGCAGTATCCGTTTACCTTTTCCAGATACCATTCATATTCCTTTTTATACTGCTCCATCGCTATGTCTGCGGGGTTGTCGGACAAGGCAAGCCAGACCGTGCCAAGGAGCAGGACAAGGGCAATATAGAACAGCCCCCTTTGCCAGAGCATAATCTTTTTTACTTCGTACATAAATCCAGACATTTTATCCTCCTTTCCCGGCAATAAGAGTTCCTTTTAGAAAGCATCATCATTGCCGTTATGGAAACCACCCCTACGGTTATGGCAAAAATAATTGCTGCCTGGAAACTCTGTACCGGATATCCCGCAAAACCAATAAACTCGGTCTTACTGAATAGTATGCGGTTAGCAAGCAGCGAATATGGGTTTATAATCTTGAGCCAGGTATTACTGTAATAGCTCTGCGACGCGCCTGTAATAATGAAACACAGGGCTGCCCCAAAATCAGCGACAAACGGAACAAGGGCATTGCGCCCAAACAGGGAAATCAATAGAAACACCATGCTCATGGTCCATACGCCCACTGCCCTTATCACCGCGGACAGAATCGCATATTGCCACAAATTACAGTTTACCGCGGCCGTGCTGAAATTCCTGACAGCATACAGCGGAAGATTTCCTCCTTCCGCCGTTCCGAAGAAATACACAAAACCAATATAATCCACAACAGAAAACCATATGGCCACACTGATCACAAACAAAGAAGCCGCGGCAATTTTAGCAAATGTGGTCTTTTTACCGCCGCCCGGATTTGTCAGCAGCAGCATATCCATCTGTGTTTCCTTTTCGCGGACAAAGGTACTGACAACCCCATACAGACAAAGAAGCAAAACCAATATGCCCGAAAAATCATAGTTCAGATAATAATTATACATCTCCTCATAGGCAAAGGCTTTTATGCTCCGCCCGGAATAAAGGTGATAGATCACACTGTTTTTACGTACTTCTACAGTCTGCCCCCGTTCTTTGTAAACAGCGGCATTTTCTTTTGCCCTCTCTGCCACCTGAAGCGCATAAGTCCGATAATGATAGAAATATTCCATAGGCTCCACATAGTATTTTTCCAGGATATTCCGATCACTGTATATATTTCCCGTCATCATATCCGGATTGTCTTTGGCCGTGCTTGCTGTCATATCAGCCGTAGCGTCTGCTAACGGCTGATATAGGGAAAGGAGATGATTGATTTTTTCAGCAGTGATCTCCCCTCTGTAATCCTCATAAAGCTGCCAATACACGCTGTTCCAGCCGCGGCTGTCATTTCCGTCCGCCAGGTAGGAATACGAGTGGAATTCGCTGTTTATTTTGAACAGGTTTATTACACTGAAGCACAGGAGTACAACAAGGATTGACCGCTTGCAGAATAATTTGTAAAATTCATATTTGA
>Ga0137297_11734_pt2 | contig 11363 bp, 9 predicted proteins | sample RamsorincwithD2O_FD_97191 | JGI IMG/M metagenome (GOLD analysis project Ga0137297, IMG submission 97191) | Mouse cecal microbial communities from Vienna, Austria - Mucin amended with D2O | ecosystem: Host-associated > Mammals > Digestive system > Large intestine > Cecum | place: Austria: Vienna... | reverse complement strand
GTATAATCGAGCGGACATTGCAGAAAGCGGCATATTGGGATGAGTTCCGCGATGTTGACATAAATGAGCGTCAGCGCAAAGTTGTCAACCGCCTTTGGGATGGCTTTGAGGGAAAACTGACATCCTCAAAATGGGCGAAGATATGCAGTTGCTCGCAGGACACAGCATTGCGCGACATCAACGACCTTATAGCGAAAGGCATGCTCCGCAATAGTGGTGAAGGTGGTCGCAGTGCCAACTACCTACTGCCGGAATAATCATTTGCTATATGTAAGATTATATTGGTAGTCTCCTTTCGGTTTATCTAATGTTTATTCTTTGCTTGAACTTGTGCAAAAAATGCACAAGTTCAATTCTGAGCAAGTTCCCCATATTGGTAAATCCATTTGATGTGACGTTGTGTAATTGGGCATTAAAGTTGAAACAACTCTGAAAATTGACCGAATATCAGCGAAACTATCTATCTCAAAATTACGAAAATCACAAAGATATATCACTTTTAAGACCCTGAAAGCCATATATCTTGCGAAAATTCACTAACTTTGCATATTAAATCCCTAATGTTAGCAATTAAGGAAATGGCAATACAGAGCGAGGCTGCATTGGAAGCAGGGCTTATCGAGGCTCTTCAAAAGATGAACTATGAGTATGTTCAGATAGATGAAGAGACCAACCTTAAATCTAATTTCAAGAAGCAGCTTGAAATACATAACAAGAAGGCTCTTGCCGAAATCGGCAGGGAGCATCTGACAGACGGTGAGTTCGAGAAGGTTCTGATTCACCTTGAAGGCGGTACGCGCTTCGAGAAAGCGAAGAAGCTCCGCGAAAAATTTGTTCCATTTGAGTTAGAAGATGGACAACGCATTTGGTTGAATTTCCTAAATACACAGCAGTGGTGCCAGAATGAATTTCAGGTTTCCAATCAGATTACAGTTGAAGGACGCAAGAAGTGTCGCTATGACGTGACCATTCTCATTAACGGTTTGCCGTTGGTGCAGATTGAATTGAAGCGTCGCGGCATTGAACTGAAACAAGCGTACAATCAGATTCAGCGTTATCACAAGACTTCATTCCACGGGCTATTTGACTACATCCAGATATTTGTCATTTCCAACGGTGTCAACACCCGCTACTTTGCCAACACTCCAAATTTAGGCTATAAATTTACATTCAATTGGACTGATAGAGCAAACAACCCGTTCAACGAACTGAGTCTCTTTGCCGCTGATTTCCTTGCCAAGTGTACACTTGGCAAGATGATCAGCAAATATGTGGTGATGCACGAGGGCGACAAGTCGCTTATGGTGCTACGCCCATATCAATATTATGCCGTTGAGGAGATTATTGACAAGGTGCAGAACACCAACCGTAATGGATACATCTGGCATACAACCGGAGCCGGAAAGACTTTGACCTCTTTCAAGGCCGCCCAGCTCGTATCTGAACTTGACGGCATTGACAAGGTAATGTTTGTTGTTGACCGTCATGACCTCGACACTCAGACACAGTCGGAATATGATGCTTTTGAGCCGGGTGCGGTTGACAGTACATCCGACACAAGCGAACTTACGCGCCGACTTCAAAGCGACTCCAAAATCATTATTACGACCATTCAGAAACTCAATGCCGCAGTTACCCGTCCGTGGTACAGCAGCAAACTTCAGGAGATTAAGGATAGCCGTATTGTGATGATCTTCGACGAGTGCCACCGAAGCCATTTCGGTGACAGCCATAAAAATATTGTCAAGTTCTTCAATAACTTACAGATATTTGGCTTTACCGGCACACCAATATTCGCAGAAAACTCTACCGATAAGCATACCACAAAAGAAATTTTCGGCGAATGTCTCCACAAATATCTCATCAAAGATGCCATTGCCGATGAAAATGTGCTTGGTTTCCTTGTCGAGTATTATCACGGCAACGCTGATGTGAACAACGGCAATCAAAACCGTATGCGCGAAATTGCGCAGTTCATTCTCAATAATTACAACAAATCCACCTACGACGGTGAGTTTGACGCTCTGTTTGCCGTGCAGTCAGTTCCGATGCTTGTTCAGTACTACAAGATTTTCAAGGAACTGAATCCTAAAATCCGTATCGGTGCGATATTCACATATACAGCCAACGACAGTCAGGATGACGAGACTACCGGCATGTCGAGCGGTTCATTCGTCAGTGACCGCGTTGCCGGAGCCGATGACATGGAGGACATTATCAATGACTACAACAAGATGTACGGCACCTCTTTCTCATTGCAGAATTTCCGTGCCTATTACGATGATGTTAACCTTCGTTTGAAGAAGAAAAAGCCGGATATGCTCTCGCTCGACCTCTGTCTCGTTGTCGGCATGTTCCTCACCGGTTTTGATTCCAAGAAACTCAACACGCTCTATATCGACAAAAATCTCGAGTATCATGGTCTGTTGCAGGCATTCAGCCGCACCAACCGTGTGCTCAACGAGCGCAAACGCTTCGGCAAGATTGTCTGCTTCCGTGATTTGAAGTCCAATGTCGATGCCGCCATCAAGCTATTCAGCAACGGTGGCGAAGAAGGTATTATCAGAGAGCCGTATGATAATGTCAAGAAAGAATATGTCGATTTGACAAAGGAATTTCTTGAACACTATCCCGACTCGCGTGTGGTGGACTACTTGCAGAGCGAGGAAGACAAACGAAAATTCATCTTGGCGTTCCGCGACATCATCCGCAAACACGCTGAAATTCAGATATACGAGGATTTCAACGATGAAGACCCGGATTTTCCGATGGATGAGCAGTCATATATGGATTTCCGGAGCAAGTATCTTGACATCCACGACACCTTCATGGATTCAAAGACTGTGAAGGATTCCACTCCGGCAGATGATGCCGATGAATCAGAGCCGACACTTGATGATATTGACTTCTGTCTGGAACTTCTCCACAGCGATATCATCAATGTGGCCTATATCCTCAGTCTTATTGCCGACCTTGACCCGGATGCAGAGGATTATCCCGAAAAGCGTCAGGAGATTCTCGACACTATGATCAAGGATGCGGAACTGCGTAGCAAGACACAACTAATCGACGGCTTCATTCTACAGACCGTCGATAACGATAAGGACGGCTTCATGCGTGATAAGAAAGCCGATGGAAGCATCGACCTTGAAGAGCGGCTCAACCAATATATCCGTCAGGAGAAAGGCCGTGCCATTGAAAGAATAGCACAGGAGGAAGAGATACCGGTTGAGGTTATCAACCGCTATATGTCGGAGTATGACTATGTACAGAAGGAGCAGACCGAAATTATTCAAGAAGCTCTCAAAGACAGGAAACTTGGTCTTGTGGCCCGTCGTCGTACCATTAAGCGTATTGTTGACCGTCTCCGTAACATAATAAGAACATTCAGCTGGGATTGATATGAAAGCAACGAAAAAGACATGCGCTAAAAACATAGACCCCGGCTATGTCTATATCCTGACGAATCCCAGTTTCCGCGAGGACTGGGTGAAAATCGGCAAGAGTAGCCGTCCGGTTGACATACGTTCAAAGGAACTTGACAACACGGCTGTGCCCTTGCCGTTTGAGATTTTCGCCACAATGCAGACTGTGAAATTCAACGAGGTTGAGAAACTGGTTCATAAAACCATTGACCGCCTGACAGATTTGCGAATCCGTCAGAACCGCGAATTTTTCAACGTACCGCCCCAAGTGGCACTCGATATATTCAACGACATCGCCCAGACCATTGACGATGCTGTAGTTACCGAGTACCGCGATAACAAGCCTATCATCAAGGAAGAACACAATCCGGAGCCAACGCCCCACAAAAGAGAGGTTAAGCGTGGGCGGTTCAAATTTTCCATGGTAGGCATCAAAATCGGTGACTACATCATATTTGACCCTACCGGGGTGAGCGTGAAGGTTGCCAGCGATGACTCCGTTGAGTATAAAGACCGCATTTACAAACTATCTCCGTTTGTAGGAACTTTTATGCCGGAGGAAAGGCGCAATACCTCTGGGGCATACCAAGGCTCTAAATACTTCTCTTTCAATGGGAAAGTTTTGGACGATATGCGCAAAGAATTAGAAACGACATCCGAAGAAATATCAGAATAAGATCATGAGCGAGGAACTCCAACAGAAACTGCGTACCCAACTTTGGGCGGTTGCCAATAACCTGCGTGGCAACATGTCAGCCAACGAATTTATGTATTTTTCGCTTGGCTTCATCTTCTATAAGTATCTGTCAGAAAAGATTGAGAAATATGCCAACCAAGCACTTGAAAATGACGAGATAACATTCAAGCAGCTTTGGGAAAGTCAGGAAGAGGAAGCCGTTGAGCTTCAAGACGAAGTGAAGAAGCAGTGTCTGGAAAATATCGGCTATTTCGTTGAGCCACAATTCCTGTTCACATCCATTATCGACGGCATCAACCGCAAGGAGAACATTCTCCCCCAGTTGGAGCGTTCACTGAAACGTATTGAGGACAGCACTCTCGGTCAGGAGAGTGAGGAGGATTTCGGAGGTCTTTTCTCGGATATTGATTTGGCATCACCAAAGTTGGGCAAGACTGCCGATGACAAGAACAACCTCATCAGCAGTGTACTCACCGCACTTAATGGCATTGACTTCGGTGCTGACGAGGCAACTCAGATTGATATTCTCGGTGATGCGTATGAATATATGATTTCGCAGTTTGCCGCCGGTGCAGGTAAGAAGGCAGGTGAGTTCTACACCCCGCAGGAAGTTAGCCGCATTCTCGCTGAGATTGTGACACTTGGACACGCACGCTTGCGCAATGTCTATGACCCTACTTGCGGTTCCGGCTCACTGCTTATCCGTGCCGCCAATATCGGTAATGCGGTCGAGGTTTTCGGTCAGGAGAAGAATCCTACCACCTACAATCTTGCCCGCATGAACATGTTGCTCCACGGCATCAAGTTCAGTAATTTCAAGATAGAAAATGGTGACACCCTCGAAGCCGATGCTTTCGGAGAACGTCAATTTGACGCAGTTGTCGCAAATCCTCCCTTCTCCGCAGAATGGAGTGCTGCCGACAAGTTTAATAACGATGACCGTTTCAGCAAAGCCGGACGTTTGGCTCCTCGCAAAACCGCAGACTACGCATTTATTCTCCACATGATTTATCACCTCAACGACGGTGGCACAATGGCATGTGTCGCTCCTCACGGCGTGCTGTTCCGTGGAAATGCCGAGGGTGCAATCCGTCGTTTCCTCATTGAGAATAAAAACTATGTGGACGCAATCATCGGACTTCCGGCAAATATCTTCTATGGCACCTCAATCCCGACCTGCATCATAGTGATGAAGAAATGCCGCAAGGAGGATGACAATATTCTTTTCATTGATGCGAGCAAGGAGTTTGAAAAAGTCAAGACCCAGAACAAACTCCGTGAGGAGCATATTCGTAAGATTGTCGAGACTTACCGCGACCGCAAGGAGATTGAGAAATACAGCCATTGCGCCACCCTTCAGGAGATAGCCGACAACGACTATAATCTCAACATTCCCCGTTATGTTGACACATTCGAGGAAGAGGAGCCTATCGACATCAAGGCTGTTATGGCTGAAATAAAGGAACTGGAGGCCAAGCGCGCCGATCTCGATAAAGAGATTGAGGGCTACCTCCGTGAACTTGGAATAGTTGAATAACCTCAAAGACAATCTCCATGGCACAAGATAAAGACCTCAAAACCCCTAATGTTCCACCTTTGCGCTTCACCGGCTTCACCGACGAGTGGAAAGAATGTACAATAAGAGATATAGCCAAAATAGAAAAAGGGAATGGGATTTCTAAAGACCAATTATCAGAAGAAGGTGATGAATGTATCCTTTATGGTGAACTCTATACAAAATACAAGTCTGAGATAATCGATGAAGTATATAGCAAGACAAAAGTTGATTCCACTAAATTGATGAGAAGTCAGGCTAACGATGTCCTAATTCCATGTTCTGGAGAAACAGCAGAGGACATTGCAACAGCTCGATGCGTTAAAATGGAAGGTATTCTACTCGGTGGAGATTTGAATATTATGCGTTTTGACAAACAGGACGGCGCGTTTATGAGCTATCAGTTAAATGGTAAACGTAAATATGATATTGCACGAGTTGCTCAAGGCGTTTCAGTCGTACACTTATACCCAGAACATCTCAAATCAATTAAGGTTGTACTTCCCGAATTAGAAGAACAACAGAAGATTGTCAACCTCTTGTCGCTTATAGACGAACGCATTGCAACTCAAAACAAAATAATTGAGAAACTAGAATCCTTAATCAAGGGGCTAAATGATTCTTTATACAAGCGATATGGTGATAGCATAAGGACTACTTTTGCAAAATTAGGATACTCGTACTCTGGATTATCAGGAAAGTCAGCAGAGGATTTTGGAACTGGTAAACCATTCATACCATATTTGAATGTCTATTCAAACAATATTGTGAATGAGAACGACTATCAATATGTTCGTATAAACGATGGAGAAAAGCAGAATATTGTGCAATATGGAGATGTGTTGTTTACTTTATCTTCTGAAACACCAGAAGAAGTTGGTGTTGGCTCTGTTTATTTAGGAATAGACGAAGTGTTTTTGAATAGTTTTTGTTTTGGCTTCCATATCGAAAATAAAGAATTAGCCTATCCTCCATACTTTTCCTACTACGTTTCTTCGACTCCATTTAGAAAGTTTATATATCCGTTTGCGCAAGGAAGTACACGCTTTAACCTTTGCAAGGCAGATTTTGAGAAAACAAGTATAAAACTGCCTTCGTTGGAAAATCAAAAACACATCTATGCAATATTGAACCGCATAACAGAGAAAATAGAAACGGAAAAATCATTGCTTGAACACTATACTACCCAAAAGCAGTATCTGCTTCATCAGATGTTTATATGAACATTTGCAGAAGCAAGTATTGCTTCTGCAAACTAAGGTTTATTAGGATATTTTGTTCTACCAATAGTTTATCATCTATTGTAGACAGAAACTTGGCATATTTTAGTTGCTCTGAATATGACGGACAAAATATATGAGCTTTACCATAGTCTTTGAAATATATGTGAGGTATTGCCATTCCTGTTTTATAAGGCACAAAACTGAATACTTTCAGTATGTAGTATAGGAACTGGAGTGAATAATCTTGTTTTGCCGTTAAGATATTCAAAGTACCTGTTGCAGAACATTTTCCTTTTACATACGAAACAGAACCAACTCCTGAGCCATCCTTTATAATATAGATTGCTTCATCAGATGTATTATAACCATTAAGATAACCAACAATTCCATTTGCTCCATAAACAGGATAGGTTCCAACTTCTGAAACATCACTTTCTTGTAATGTTGAGGATGTGCATTCAAGACATTCTGACATGCGAATATTGGGTTTTCCCATTCCTGCAACCTTGTGTGCTATCCCCTTGATTAAGGTTTGTATTTCTCTATATTACTTGCACTATCAGTTCAAAGTTAGTATTTAAACTGATTGTTATGCTCTTTTTATTGGCAAGTGTTTTAAAATCAATACTTTTATCCAATACTTTTTTCAAATCTCGTGCAACTGCAGAGCCGCTTTTTCTTGGTACTATACCATTAGCTATATCTAAACGAAAAGAATATCCAGAGTTCTTTCTATTTCCTGCTGATTCAAATAAAGAGCGGTCAAGTGTCATTGTTTTTTGTTTACATTTGATAGCAGACAATATGATAGGCAAATAACCTTTCCATATTTTAACATACAATTCTTTACCTAAATTGTTTTGATTACTGTTCTCTATAGTATTGTTATAATAGTAGTTGGGTTTACTATTTCTTAATTTAGTTAGGTGTTTCCTAAATTCTGAATTAATAACATTGTGATTCTTATCCAAATTTAATGGTGGATTTAAGGCTTGAATCAAAAGAGATTCAACGCTGTCAAATTCTTTATTGGGATAATAAAACATAATCAGATTTGTTTTAATCCAATCTGAGAGTTTGCTTTCGTCGGTAACATTAAATTTAGTTTTTCCATTACTATTATAATGTGAATCTCGTGGTATTAAATTGTATCCAAACAAGCAACCAAGGCTTTTCCTCAGAGTTGATCCTCCAGCATTTCCGTTGAAGTGCTTTTTGATATCTCTATCTTTAAGGCTATTACTGGCTAAGCCGACATAAATAACGTCATAATCTCTAAACTTAGTATAGGTTACAGGAATACCAATATCTGGAAGTCTACTATTTTTTCGTAATGCGAAAATGTAATTTCCTGATAGAGCAGGTACTGTATTTACATCATCCTTTAATGGATCAAAAACTTGAAATTCATTCATTATCATTTTTTTCCAAAATTATAGATTTTCTTTCGGAAACCAAAACCTTAATCGCAGACCCTACAACACAAACAATCCTTAATTAAGGGACTAAACAATATACTGCTATATGCTACTGGAGGAAAATCTGTTTGTCTCGGAGATATTTTGTTGGAACGGTCGGAACGGTCACGAACGAATAATCAACATGAGGTACTGAGTTCCACAGTTAAGGGCATATTCTCTCAGCGAGAGTATTTTTCAAAGGATATCGCAAGTGAAAACAATGTGGGCTATAAAATTATTCGGCTTCATGATGTTGTTTTAAGTCCTCAAAATTTATGGATGGGGAATATCAATTACAATGATAGATTTGAAATTGGGATAGTTTCTCCTTCTTACAAAGTATTTTCAATAGCAGATGGTTACGACAATCAGTTTGTGGCGGCAATGTTAAAGACTCATCGTGCCTTATACAGCTATATGATGGTATCAGAGCAAGGTGCAAGTATCGTTAGACGCAATTTAAATATGGAGGCCTTCTCGCAACTTGTATTCAAAATACCTTCTCTTGATAAACAAAGAGAAATAGGCTGTGCAATATCATTATTGAAGTCTCAATTAAAAACAGCGAATAAGATTATTAGAGCTTATACATCACAAAAGCAGTATCTGCTCTGTCAAATGTTTATATAAACATCTGGCGGAGTAAGTATTGCTTCAACTTATTATAAGAATCATTCAATGTAATTTGGCTTGATAATTTTCTTTCTAAAGATTGCATTAATTTTGCTATATGGCATTGATTGCTCTTGTTGGGGATTGGTAACCTTAAATCACTGAGAGTCGATAGCACTATATAAGGAGTGTTGCTTGAACTCTTTTCTATTGCAATTCTTTGGGGCAGCAATACTTTCAACGCCCATTTAATGTACTGGATATTTTCGGAGAATATATCTAATACATAAGTCCTTTGATAAGCATTAAACTTTCCGTTATAATAATTGATATATCCTAAATTAGCACCATTCCCAGAGATTAGTAAAGCTTCTGTATCAAAAGCGAAGCTATCAATTTTGAATGGTTGTTCTGCACAAGTAAAAAATGGATAAATCCCATTATCTACCTGTGCATTTGCATCAAGCTTTCCTGTTGTAATTTGACAAATATCACCAAGTTTTACATATGTGTTTCCACTTGTTGATTCTTTAATGCAATGCTGTGCAATTCCCTTAATTAGGGACTCGTATTTCTCAATTATTTTGTTTTGAGTAGTGATGCGCTCGTCAATACAGGATAATAGAGCCGCTATTTTTTCCTGCTCAGAACTATTGGGTAAATTAATACCCATACGCATGACCTCGTTCTTAGATATATTGAAGCGTGTACTACCCTGTGCTAAGATAGAAAGCTTATTGCGTATTACACTTGCTCGAAGATAAAAGCGGAAGTATTCAGGTAGAGTCTCTTCTTTATTAGATAGTCTGTAACCAAAGCAAAAACTATTAAGATAACAGTCTTCAATCCCATCAAGCAAAACAGATGTCATTCCCACTTCAGTTGGGGTTTCTGAAGAGGTGGTAAAGAATATATCGCCGAGCCTTACAACATTTTGAGCTGACTTAATCCTTTCATTATCTGTAATCGTTACGTATTCAACACGAGATATATCAACTTTTGAGTTATCAAATATTGATTTATACGTAATATATGGTGAACCTTGTCCAAAGTCATTACTATTTTTCCCTGTTAATCCATTAAAGGTTTTCCCTATTTCTCCTAGTGTGGTTTTCTTCCAGTCGCCGGTGAAGCCGGTGAAGCGCAAAGGTGGAACATTGGCTATATTATTTCTCTAATTATCAGAATTACCAATAATATAAAAATTATGACGCATCTGACTATCAGAGAAATCGCGGACGCTTGGAAAGATGAAAAGCGTCCGTATGTCAAGCGGTCAACATTCGCAGCCTATATGCTGACGCTTGAAAACCATCTGTTGCCATATTTTGGCAACATGACCGAACTGAGTGAACCAACCGTTCAGGCATTTGTGCTTGAAAAACTCAATGCCGGATTGGGTGTCAAGACCATCAAAGACATTCTCATCGTGCTGAAGATGATAATGAAGCACGGAGTTAAGAACAAGTGGATGGAACATGCAGAGTGGGACATCAAATATCCAACCAATACAACCCCGGCAGACATCGAAGTATTGACAGTAGCCAACCACAAGAAAATCCTCGACCACATAAAGGCTAACTTCTCGTTTAAGGCTTTAGGAATCTACCTATGCCTCACCACTGGCCTCCGTATCGGTGAAATATGCGCCCTGCGCTGGGAAGACATCAATACTCAAACTGGCACGTTGCAGGTAAAGCGTACAATCGAACGCATCTATATCCTTGAAGGGGAGAAAAAACACACCGAACTGGTGATTAACGACCCAAAGACTCCCAACTCCATCCGTGAGATACCATTGAGTGTGGAAGCTCTCTCGCTCATCAAACCGCTTATGAAAGTGGTTAACAGCGGATTCTACGTTATCTCCAATGACGGTAAGCCCATAGAGCCGCGTACCTACCGCAGCTACTACAAGCGGTTGATGGAGTCACTCGGTATTCCTGCAATCAAGTTTCACGGTCTGCGTCACTCCTTCGCCACCCGTTGCATCGAAAGTAACTGCGATTACAAGACTGTCAGTGTCCTATTAGGCCACTCCGACATCTCCACAACCCTCAATCTCTACGTTCACCCCAACATGGAGCAGAAGAAGCGTTGCATCTCCAAGATGTTCAAATCCCTCGGTAAAAACTAATCCCCAATATCAAAATAAGCCTGGCAGAAGTAATAAATTCTGTCGGGCCTATTTTGAAATTTATAATTTACAGGAAAAGTATTCGATATCAAATCAGAAATCGAATGTGGGGAGGTCGATTTTGCAGTGCGTATCACGGAAATAAGTAGCACTACATTGTGAGCTGGGAGCCGGATTGTTGGTTGTCGATGTTGTCGTAGTGGGATTGCTTGCCTACTTCCCATTCGCGGTTGACGGAGTGGGAGGATGAGATG
>Ga0137297_11792_pt1 | contig 11376 bp, 11 predicted proteins | sample RamsorincwithD2O_FD_97191 | JGI IMG/M metagenome (GOLD analysis project Ga0137297, IMG submission 97191) | Mouse cecal microbial communities from Vienna, Austria - Mucin amended with D2O | ecosystem: Host-associated > Mammals > Digestive system > Large intestine > Cecum | place: Austria: Vienna... | reverse complement strand
GCATTGTAGCTGGTCTGTTGATATTATCCATTGTTTATTTCCGAAGAAAGGGAATAAACGAATGCAATGGGAATTGTGCTGAATGTGTTGTTCATTGTACAGATAAAAAATAAACTGATAAATTGAAATACCTCTGGCATAAGTTCTCTATTCCGGAGGTATTTCAACCTGCCTTCTGTGTCAGTTATTGGTGTTAGTATTGGTGTTAGTATATAAATGTGGACAGGAAAAGTTGAACAACCTATACTATCAAATGAAAGAGCAAAGGAGATGTTCCACATGGCGAAAAATCAAAAATCTTACACTCCGGAATTTAAACAGCAGATCGTGGATCTGTATAATGCCGGAGGAACCTCGTATCCACAACTGGAACGTGAATATGGCGTAAATCGGAGTACGATTAGCGGTTGGGTAAAGCAGCTTTCCCCTATCAAGGTATCAGAGGAGGAAACGGTTACCCTCAAGGAGTATAAGGCTCTCCAAAAAGAAATCCAGCGCCTTAAGATCGAGAACGAAATACTAAAAAAAGCGACCGCCATATTCGCAAAAGAACAATAGCCGAGATTGTTGCATTTATCCAGAATAACTTAACCAATTACTCTGTATCCCAGCTTTGCAGTGCCCTGAAATTCCCAAGGAGTACCTATTACAAGGCTCTGGTTTGTGTACCTTCAAATAAGCGGATGGAGTATGAGGAATTCGACAGGAAAGTGAAACAGGCCTTTGAGGATTCCAAACGCAGATATGGGGCTGTCAAACTATGCCGTGTACTCAATGCCGCCGGGACACCCTGCAGCATCAAGCGGGTCCAGAGGCATATGGCAGGGCAGGGACTGCGCTCTGTGGTAGTAAAGAAGTACAGCCACCATGCCAATCATGGCAGTATCCCAGATGATAAAGTGAATATCTTGAAACGTGATTTTAGAACGGAAACCATCAATCAAAAATGGTGCACAGATATTACCTACATCCATGTGCAGAAAGAAGGATGGACTTATCTGGCGTCTGTCATGGATTTGTGCAGCCGTAAAATCATCGGCTATGCCTATGGCACATCTATGACAGCGGAACTGGCAGTGAAAGCGGTAGAGAATGCCTGCCTGGACGTCAGGGATACAAAAGGAATCATTTTGCATAGTGACCTTGGAAGCCAATATACAAGCCAGGCGTTTGAAGATTGCCTGAGCAGGAAAGAAATCCTGCATTCCTTTAGCCGTAAGGGAAATCCATACGATAATGCCTGCATGGAATCCTTCTATTCTGTACTGAAAAAGGAAGAAATACTTATCAGGATTCAAAGGAAGCCCGCAGAGCAATCTTTGAATACATAGAAGGCTGGTATAACCGAAAAAGAATACACAGTGCGATTGGTTACATAACACCACAGCAGAAGGAGGATGCGGAACTTAAAAAAGCAGCATAATCTTTCGACTTTTTTTGTCCAAAGCATTGACATAGATCCAAATAAGTATTATAAGAAATTTATTGAATATTGTGTTCAGAACAAAAAGTTAGATATGTTGCAGGAAATAAACGGTATTGTTGTGTTGAATACAATCTATTATTAAAATGCGGAGAGAAAAATGATTATAAAGGATGAAGAAAAATGCCCATGCTGTTCTGGGAAATTATTTAAAAATTGTTGTAAGCCATACATAGGCAGTTCGCATGAAGACTATGAAGCGGCGTTGGAAAATTATGAATATATAAATGCATATAATATTGAAATAGCCAGATTGACAGATTATCTGACTAAGATCTATGCGCATACAATTCCGTTGTTAAATGATGAAAATCCAATTGGAGTATTTTTGTTTGAATTGGACATAAAAGCTGTAGAAGAATTTATGGAAAATATATTTTATGTCTTAAGCAATAAGAAAATAGAAGATAATTTGGAAAAAAGATTTTGGGCTATAAGTAAAGTAATACAAAATGAAAGATGGGAAAGTTTATTCCAGTTTTACACAATATTATATTGTAATCTGTTTGAAAAACAAAACAAAAACCAATATATAAATGAAATAGAGATAAGTACAAAAACTGATAAAAGATTATTGCAAGTAATTTTTTCTGCTTTGGATTACCAACATGGTATTGGAAAAAAGTTAGAGATTGGGAATTTGATTATTCAAAAGTCAGATTCAAAATTTGAGCAGTTACAGTATCAGTTTTCGATTGCAATAGAATATTATATTGCTAATGATAAAGAGAGCGGAAAAAAATATGCAGATCTGGTAATTGTAGAATTAGAAAATTATGATATAGATAAAGCGAATATATATGAATTAAATAAAACAGCAGAGATCTATGAGTTTTATGCAGGACTATTCGACAGTAGAGACTATTATTCAAATGCTGTGGAGTTATATGTTAAATGTGAGAACTCAGGGATGTTAAACAATAGTGGGTACTCTATGGTGTATAATAGCATGGCTTATTTATATTTAAAGCAGCAGAGGTTTGACACAGCTATTGAATATTTTAATAAAGGATATGAATTTGAAAAAAATAACTTTTCCCTTATACATCTGGCTGAAACATATTTATATACAAAAATGCCGGAAAAGGCAGAGGAGTATTTAAGGTGTATAGAACCCGGAAGTTTGGGAACGGATGTGGTTGACTATTATATCGTGAAGGCAAAATTATATATTTTTGTGGATAATAAGGAAGAAATAAAACGATTGATTAGTGAAATGAAGAACATAGATTTAAGTAGAATTCCTCTTTTTAATGATATTTTTAATAGATTGATAAATGAATTACAAAAAAAGCGAGATGCAGAAAGATCTTTTATAGATAAAATGCAAAATATTTGCAAATATTTGATTTTACAACCTAATATTGGTGGTATAGGAATAGACGTTGGTAAAATATTGGATGATTTAGATAAAGAATAATATTTTTACAAATACATCTGCGGATGGCGGATTATATTTTATGAACGAGTGGCAAAGGTAACAAAAAGATTATATTGAATCGGAAATCTGTACATTACGACAAAAAGTATGGTAAATAATGCGGTTTATATTGAATTATGGATGTAAGATGGGTATAATGAAACTTAGGAATAAAGGATAATACTTAATTAACCAACAAAGAGGAACAATATGAATACAGATGCGAAAATATTCTATGATATGATTGTAAGCACAGATAAAAGAAATAGCTTTATTAATAATTTCAATTTAAAATGGAAAGAATATTTAAATAGCTTTGATTTGCCTTATGGGAAAAGTCAACAATTAGCCATCGGAAATCGATTGCGTCCAATTCTTTGCTGCTGGGGTTATATGCACACATATGATGCAATGGAAATAGAATCTTTTAATTATATTGCTTCTGTCGCTGTTAGTTTAGAAGCAATACATAAAGCATCGGTAATTATCGATGATGTCATTGACGGAGATAATAAGAGACGAGGGGTCGATTGTTTTCACATTGAATATAGCGAAAGAGAGGCTACTTTTTTTGCTGTCTGCTTATTATCTGGTGCTATTAAAAACATTAATGAAATATTGAGCAAGGTCGTATCTAATCAAATAATAATAAAAAAATCAATTAGTTTGCTTTGTGATACAATAACCAATATGTGTATAGGTGCCATCAATGAGATTCAAATAGGGATTGATGACAGGTGCAATATAAATAAAATCAATCAAATTATAAACTCTGAAACTGTAGCACTACTAAAAAATAGTTTCTTAATAGGATATATGTCTTCCGATAAATATGACGAGGCATTATTAAACGCATTTACCAATATTGGCATGAAATGTGGATATATCTTTCAGGTAATGAATGATTTAGAACCATTTTGTAATCCGCAATATATTTTGTCTCACAAAGGAAACCTTAATTCGGATTGCCTACGTTCAAGAAAAAATATTGTAATACCTTACCTTTTTTCAAATTCTACAAAAAAAGATCAGGTATTGCTAAAATCGTTAATGAATACAGAAGGAAATTATTCCACTTTGAAAGATTTATTTGATAAATATCATATTCGAGATATAATTTTTTCTGATATTAACGATTTAAGAGTGGCGATATACAATACAATAGACAGTATTCCATCAGATGCTACTAATCCTGATTGGCTGGAAGTTTTTCCAATATTTGTTGACAATTTGATTGAATATTGCATTTCCGTGTTAGATGGTACTCCCCAAAAGTGGTAACTTTAATAGTTCAAATAATTTTGCTAAATTTAAAATAAAACTAACGCTTGTCGCTATTAAAGGATAAAAATTGCGTTTGGGAAATAATCTAATTTCAAATTTTAAAACAGTATTTTGCATCTGATAGTAGGACCATATTGATGTTACATCATTTGTCGGATTAATATTAAGCAATAATAATTGCTGCGATGCTTTTTTGCTTAAATTTGTCGCCAACATTACATATAGCCTTTTTAACAGTATCCAAAAAACCGGAAATGCTATAATAATAAATACAAAGATTACTATCCAAGTAGACCAAAAATCAAAAGACAAATTTAAATTAATATTGCCATTTGAATCAATAATCTCAATATTGTCTGGCATTAACATGATATATTCTGCCGTGAAGAGAATGCCTACTGTAAAAAACGAAAATTGAGTTCTTTTATATATATCTGTTAACCTTTTTATCCAATCTGGTATTTCCAATAAATCGTTAGGATACACAAACGGTAGGTCATTATAATCCATGCGAGCTAAGGTGTATATTGTTTTTGTTGATAAGATCAACTGCCAATAACACACTAATGCTATATAAAATGCTGAAGCTGCCATAAAAAGAGCATAAAATCCAGTGGCTGAAATAGGAATATAATTTAATTTGAACACTTTATTTGAAAATGATAATACAGGTATTATTGGCAAAATTATATTTAGAGCGGATACCCTTTTTTCATTTAGTTTACCTAAACATTCACTGATATAAGGGCAAATACCAAGCATGAGATTTCTTGTGTCTGATACAGTTTCATGCAAATATTGGAGCATATAAAGACCGATAAGAGAAATAATTGTTAAATCAATTTGATGAATCAGGGAATGCTCAAAGTCTTCTCTTAAGGCGATTAGTCTTCCAATAAGAAAAAATATTAAATACGCTAAAACAATATAACGAAATTTAACTGTATATATTTTAAGTAGTACTTTTTCGCACAACTTACATACCAATTTATGTACATTGGTAAGGACTTTTTTAACCATTATAAAAAAAGCATATAAAGTATTTTTAATTGATAATGAAATGTATATCACGAAACGAAGTATACATTTCATAAGCCTTATGATTAACATGATTTATTTTCCAATTCTAGTTAATTAAGTATTATCCTTTATTCATGTCCATCAGATTCCGGGGATGTTTATGGACTAAAATATCTTTCTGTTTCGCATTAGATACATGTGTATAAATTTCAGTTGTACTTATTGAACTATGCCCAAGCATTTTTTGTATGTATCTGATATCCACATCTTGTTCCAAAAGAAGAGTGGCAAAAGAATGCCGGAACATATGTGGGGTAATGTGCTGGCTGATACCAGCAAGCTCTGCATAGTGATTGATCATGACGCGAACAGATTGATCTGATAGCTTATTCTTTAATCTATTTACGAAAAAGTAACCACAGATTTCAATATCTCTTTTGAAAGTCTCTTGATACAAAACCAGAGCAGCAATAACCTCCTGATTGCCAAGCTGTATCATTCTTTCTTTGGATCCCTTTCCATAAATCAAAATATTATTGCTCTCAAGGTCTATGTCTGATGGTTTCAATGAACATAATTCAGATATTCGCATTCCAGTAGCAAATAGTAATTCGATAACAGCAATATCCCTTATACAGCAATGAAGCTGATATTCTGATTCAGCCAGTTCTTTTCGTACATAAAGTGTAGAAAGAAATGTTTGAATGGAATGAAAGGGAATTGTTTTAGGGAGAAGTTTGGCTTCTCGGAAACGGATGTCTATTAGGGAGAAAGGGTTTTCAGTCAGTAATTCTTTGTATTCCATATGGTGAAAGAAGGCTGTTAAACTTGCAATCTTGCGCTTGACAGTTTTGGGTTTATACTGCTTATGCAGGCTGGTGATGAAATCATCTACAGCATTCTTGGTAAAGCAGTCAGGCAGGTCAATACAAAAGGTTTCAAATTGTCTCAGATCAATCCTATAAGCCTTCAGGGTTTTGGAATCTAATCTCTTTCGGTATTCACAGTATTCTATATATTCTGCAATATGGTCGTTTAAATGTTCATAAATGAGCCCTCTCTTTAGTTTTTGGTAGTGTCAAATTTATATACCCCAAATCGACTCACCCTCAGTAAATTCAATGGTTACAGAGGTTATTAGCCTTTACCTCCCCTTTCTTTGGCTTGGGCGACCAAAATTTTACGTCGGGGACCCTGTCAAGGCCGGGCTGAAAGCCCGTTAAATTCAGCCTTGACGGGGTTTCCGTAAGTAAAATATAATCGGCCTCAGTCAAGGAAAGGGGTTCGATTTTTTCATAATCCGTTTGACACTACCTAGTTTTTTAATCATTATGATATTATGTCTGGGGATTGTCTATTGAGCATAAAAAAATAGTGCATTTTAAGATGTCTACCTTGTTCGTTTACATAGCTGAAGCAATGGCTTAAGTATCCAGCACAATTTTTTGTGCGGGGATAGTATACGGATATAATCGGAATGCATCTCAATATTTAGTTTAATGGACGGCGAGAATTGTTTTTATGGAAAAACGGACAATTATGTGATAGTATATAGATGCAAAGATAAAAACACAACGCAAGATCTACATAAGCTGCTTATTAATTTGAAACGGTTATAATAATCACTTGAGAAATTATTGTTTTTTCCAAAAGTAATGTATAATCTCTAAAATTTGAGGTGTTAGGCTATGAATATAAGTGGGATAGTATCGCAATATGGTTTTCTCTTTCAGAGAAAGGTGTTTGTGTTGTATGTATTGGAAAACATGAATGTTAAGCAAAGATTCTGCTTTGAAGGAAAAGATGATGTTGAAGTGGCAATGGACGATAGGATTTGTGAACTTGATAAAAGTTCAAGCAACTGTGTGCAGGTAAAAAGTGGAATTGTAGATAAAACTTGTTTTAATAAAGTCCTTGGGAATTGGCTGCTGTTAGATAGTTTTGATAAGGATACATATACACTTTTTGTAGAAAACAAGTTGGGATTTGAATGGTCAAGAGAGGATATAATTAAAGAATTTAATGCCTTTGTCGAAAAGGGTAAAAGTAATAAAAAAACATCAATAGCAAAAAAAGTGTATGAAAAATATAAAGATGATATAGAAAATAATGAATCAAAACAATTAATAACAGATGCATATATAATATTAGATAAGATTAATTTGGATCTATGTTCTATTAAGGAGTTAGATATTAGGTTAGAAAAGATTTTTTTTGATAATCATTGTCAGGACATTATTGAATATGAGATGGCAAAGAAAAAAAGGTTGGAAAAGCTGATTTATTATATTGACAAACAAATAGATGAGTCTATAAAAGAAAAAGAGGCATATTCATTAATTTTTGCGGAACTTATGAGATTGATAATTTTGGTTTGCGATGAAATTAGCGATCATTCATATAAAGTGGATGTTGCATCGTTAAAAACGGCTTTTATTGAAAAAGCAAATAAGATTGTTGAGGAAAAAAGAGACAGAGAGGTAAGACAATTATTTTTAGTCAATACTAAGGAGGCATTTGTTGTCAATGGCATAGTTCAGGAATTGTTTTATAAAGATTTTCGGGAAATTTTTGCAGAAAAAAGAGGGATTGATATATCTAATTTAGAAGAGTTCGCAAAAGCAAATTATGATAATGCAAAGTATGAAATTGAGGAGGATTCCACCCCGAAAGAGCTATATAATGTGACAATATCAAAACCTATAGATAGCAATTTTTTACCCGCAGGGCCAATGTACAAGAATGGGTGTTACATTTATTTGACTGGAGATAAAATTGCTCAGGAAAAGCAGATAACATGGGGGGATGAAAGTGAAAATAAATGAAATAATTAAAGAAGCCGAGTATGCAGATATTGTACTGTCACTTCTTTCTAAACCATACCAAATATCGTCTGTCACAAAGATCATTTTTTTCGCTTTTTGTATAAACCATGAGGATAACTTAGTCTCTTATAGAAATAGAACTAAGGATTTTGTAGATGTGTTTTTTGAGAATATATCATTAAAATTGGCGACAGATTATAAAGATATTGGGAAAATAGTGAATATTCTTGACATGCTTGTTAAAACACAAAAGATTAATATTATTGGAGATTATATAGAAATCAAAGAAGAAATAAAACACAATTTTGAAAATAGTTTTATTAGGATGTGTGCTAATAAGACTCCTAATCCTGTTTTGGAATTAAATAAACTAGATGCAAAGGCAGTAATTGAAGAGGTAATTCGTTATGTTTAAAATAGAAAGTATTAAGTTTAATCATGGAGATGATTCTCAAGAGTATAAATTTTCGATACATAGTTTTGTTTATGGGAAAAATACTCGTGGAAAAACTGCTTTGACAATTGCAATTGATTATATATTAGGAAGCAGTGATAGGCTTGTCTATCAAGGGCTTGATAATATTGATAGTATAGAAGCACTTTTAAAAAATGAGAACACAAGTTTATGGATAAAAAGGACGATAAACGAGGGAGAGTATTTTTATCGGAGAACGGTAGAAAGTGAATATTCAGAAGTCAGTGCAGAGACATATAAAGATAACATTTGCTTGATCCTGACACAGTTAAGTAATAACCGATATTTGGAAATATATAATAAAGTATTTGATGAACGTCCTTCTTTTAGATCATTTAATTTCTTAAATTACATTGAAGAAAAAGGACTTGGAGATTTAAGTACAGTTTTTACTAAAGCAAAAGAATTAAAGCATAACATTCGTATAAGGAACATTATGAATTTTTTCTTTAATTTTGAGAATATAGAGCAGATTTATGAGAAGGAAATATTGTTGGAGTCTAAAAGTAAAGAACTGGAAAAAATGTCTGCAAATTATCAAGAGTATACCAGAAGTCAGGTACAACAGGAAAAACTTTTTAGAGAACTGCATTTAAATTATACAGGAAAGTACAAATTAGATTATAAAACATTTTGTGATTTTAGGAATTCATATGTAAGAAAAGCAAAATCTACTTCTAAAGATTTAGTATACTTAACAAAAGCATCTTTTTCGCTTGCTGAAGAGATTAAACTGTATGGTTTTATGAAAAATCAATCTGTTAATATGATTAGTAGAAAAGAACGGATAAAAAGGCTTTTATCAATTTTGAACTCAATTGTTGATGATAATCCGGATTATTATGAGTATATTCAATTTATTAAGGAAACGATTGAAAAACTGGACGAGGAAAATGTAATTTTATCACTGACTGATTACAATAAGGCAATTAAGGATATTGAAAGTGAAAAGAAGAAGATAGATTGTCAAATTGATGTTTTAAAAGCATCTTCTGCTGAGATTTCATATGAAGAGGCAATGAAAAAAGTGGGATTATTAGAACATATTTTTAAAGTTCTGCAAGAAGAGGTGGATGTTGCAAAATATGATTCTCTTTCCCAAGAAGTTGAAGATTTGAAGAAAAAAATAAAAGAACTGAAATCTTCCTATAATCAGAAAAAAATTGATAATTTTAATAAGCGATTATCGGAAATATATCTTCAAAGTGATTTAGAAATTCAGCATATACAAGATGATGTGCAGGAAGAAGGGTTCGCATTAGAATTTGACCCGTTCAGATTGTGCTTATCAGCGAAACATAAAAAGGGTGATAATATTGTTAATTTTATGCCCGGAAGCATGGCTCGACAGACTCATATTCAGATGTTAGTATATCTGACGATGTTTGAATATTTAAGTAATAATTTTAAAGGGTTTATTTATATGCCAGTGTTGATTATAGATTCGGCTAATCAGCCTATGGGTGTTGATAGTTTTGAAAAAGTTTATCCAGTACTTGTTGATATGGCAGAAGAGATTGGAATTCAGACAATATTTTTGTCTAAAGATAAAATAACTGGACTTGATCCAAAAGATGTGATTGATATTTCAGAGGGATTAAATAGGTTTCATAGAGCATAAAATAATCAAAAAATTAAGATATAGAAAATAATGAAGAATGAATTCTATACTGAACGATACTACTATGTTCTTGCAGGAGGCTGTAAAAAATCTTGTGTCTACAGGTAAAAAATCTTTGTTGATATGAGTCAGATATGTAAAAATTTGTTGTCGAACAGAACTGATTTTATGTTATTGATTTCTTTTCTGATAATAGTATTACCCGTTTATCTGTTCCTATACACATATATCAGATTTTTTGCACACTAATCGGGCATCAGCAGAAAGGAAATATTATGTGGGCGCTGCCCACACCCGGCCTCTGGAATAAGGCTGGATATTTCTGGCAATACTGCTAATGCCGATGGAATAAGGCCGGGACATTTCTTGATAGGATATGCTGTCCCAGCTTTTTCTTTTTAAAGGTACTGGGTGACCCTGTCCCCATAAAGAACAATCATCTGGTTAAGCACCTGGTTCCAATTCCGGTATCGCTGTGTCCACTTTTTGATTACGTTCCCGCTAGCAAGATATAGCATTTTTTCTAAGGAGCTGTCGCTTGGGAATACGCTTTTTGCCTCGGTTACTTTCCGATACTGGCGGTTGAGTCCTTCTATGATGTTTGTAGTATACATGATGCGCCGGATATCATCGGAAAACTGGAAGAAGGAACTGACATCCTCCCAGTTATTTTCCCAGTTACTGACCGCATAGGGGTATTTCTTTCCCCATTTTTCCTTGATCTTTTCCAGCTCAGACAGTGCAGATGGCTCATTTGGAGAATGATACACGGCTTTAAAGTCAGAAGAAAACTTCTTCAGATCACTGTAATTGACATATTTGAAAGAATTGCGCAGCATATGGATAACACAGCGCTGTATCTGGGCTTGTGGATATACTGCCGCTATAGCTTCCTTAAATCCTGCAAGTCCGTCCACGCAGAAGAACAGCACATCCTCTACACCGCGGTTTTTCAGGTCATTTAACATCCCCAGCCAGAATTTACTGGTCTCGTTGGCGCCCACTGTGATACTCAGGATATCTTTATAGCCGTCTGCTGTGATGCCAAGGACAATGTAAGCGGCACGGCTGAGGATGCGTCCGTCTTCCCTGACCTTGTAATGGATACAGTCCATGAATACAAACGGATAGACCGCATTTAACAGGCGTGACTGCCATTCTTTGATTTCCGGCAGGATTCTGTCAGTTATCTTACTGACCATTTCGGCGGACAGTTCCATCCCGTAAAGCTCCTGTATCTGGTCATGG
>Ga0137297_11753_pt1 | contig 11402 bp, 9 predicted proteins | sample RamsorincwithD2O_FD_97191 | JGI IMG/M metagenome (GOLD analysis project Ga0137297, IMG submission 97191) | Mouse cecal microbial communities from Vienna, Austria - Mucin amended with D2O | ecosystem: Host-associated > Mammals > Digestive system > Large intestine > Cecum | place: Austria: Vienna... | reverse complement strand
CCGATACCAATATAGCAGCTTATTTTTTTCTGATTTGCAATGTATCCTGTTGCCATTTCTTTGCTTACATAATAGCCGCCCTCACTTACCGTATTAGAAGACTGTTCATCCTTCAGCAGATAGTCTATAGAGATTTCAAAAATATTAGATAATTGCAATAACTTCTCTGTTTCCGGAAATCCCTGATCGTTTTCCCACTTGCTGATTGCCTGTCTGGTCGTTCCCACCTGCTCGGCAAGCGCTTCCTGGGAAAGCCCTTTTTCTTTTCTTAAATGAAACAATTTTTCTCCAAATGTCATAATATGTGTCCTCCTGTCTTGATTTTGGTAGGTCAATCTTATCAAATCAGACTGTGACTTTCTATCTTTTCTGGATTGCACATTGTCAACTTTACGTTGCGAATGTGTTATTTGTGGTTAAAAAGCATGCAGCTTATAAAAGATCAGTAGGTTTTTGCGCATATTCTTTGGGAGAAACTCCGACTATGCGCTTAAATACTTTTGTAAAATAACTTTGGTCTCCGTAGCCGACCATCTGTGAAATATCCGTCAGGCGCAGGTTTGTGGTTCGTATCAGTTCTTTTGCTTTTGTAATGCGTACATTGTTCAGGTACTGATGAAAACTGATTCCGGTTTCATGGCGGAATATGCGGCTAAGGTAATCTGTGGAGAGGTAGACAAGGTGGGCTGTTTCTTCTAAAGTAAGCTGTTCTTGATAGTGCAAACCGATATGTTGAATGCAGTAATGGATAATATTGGTATGCCTCACATCCGGATACCCGGCTATACTTTCGGTCATGTCTTCTACAATGGTGAATAGCCATGCAGAAATTGCCTGAAAGGAAGGCAGGGAAGAAAGTGTTTTTTGCCATTGGTTATGTAAAGAGATGATTTGCGGCTCATTAATTCCGCTTTTGGCAACGGTACGTGACAAAAGAACCAAAAATTCAGAAATATGTGACCGGATATGGTCCATTTCCTTGCATTCCGCATGGAGAGAGGCAAGAAATTCGCTCAGATACTGCATGAGTTTGTTTTTTTCGCCATGAGAGATTGCAGCTAAGAGCGCCTGTTCCGCCTTAAAAGGATAATAACCTAAATTTCCCTGTCTCTTCAATTGCGAAATATAAGCATTGATTTGCCCTTGGAGCAGGCTGGAACGTTCACTTTCCAGCAACCTGTTTTCAGCGGAAACATTGCAGCCGAGTCCGGTAGAAACAGAAAAGGTGCGGGCGCATTCATTTGCAACCTGATAGTCAAAATTTTCTTTTTTCATTATTTAGTCCTTTTTTGCATTTAGGTGAGTTTTCTTTTTCTCAATTATGAGGGCATTAATTCAGTAAGTCAAGAAAAGAGTGCGGAAAAATACCAAAAAGAACGCTTTTATACAAGTAAAGAAAAAGTGGAATGCTATAATGAAGCAAAAGAAGACAGCATGGATGCTTGATAAGAATGGAGGGAGAATCAATGAATTGTATTGAGCGCTTTATTGCAACTGTTGAAAGAAGGCCGGTGGACAGGCCAACCTGCTGGCTGGGAGATCCTACTCCGGAGGCGGTGCCTGCATTGTGTGAATTTTATGGAGCAAAGGATGTCATGGAATTAAAGAAAAAATGTGGAGATGATTTTTATGCCGTAGAAATTCCGTATCGATCGCCTACATGTTCTGCAATTTTTGCGGCCTTTGACTGGTATAGGAATGGAAGTAATGTGGATGTGGAACATCGAACGTTGACTGCAGAGGGATGTTTTGCCCAATGTGAGGATTTAGAGGATGTAAAAAAAGTAGAATTCCAGTGGCCGGATCCGGCACTTTATATTGATCCAAAAGAGTGTCAGAGGCTGGTGGATGAAGCACCGGATGATCGTGTGATATTGGGAATGCTTTGGGCCAGTCATTTTCAGGATGTGTGTGCGGCCTTTGGAATGGAGAACTGTCTTATGAATATGGTGACAGATCCGGAGATGGTGCACTATGTAGATGACCGCATTGTAGAGTTCTACTTGAAAGCAATGACGATTTTTTTGGAAGCAGCTAAGGGCAAGGTTCATGCCATTTTAATTGGAGATGATATGGGAAGCCAGAGAGGATTGATGATCAGCCCTTCCTTGATTTCAGAATTTGTTATGCCTGGTGCAAAGAGATTAATTGATTTAGCGCATAGCTATGGAGTAAAGGTCATTTATCATTCCTGTGGTTCGATAGTTGAGGCAATTCCGCTTATCGTAAAAGCTGGAGCAGATGTAATTCATCCAATCCAGGCTTTGGCGGAAGGCATGGATCCGGAAGAGCTTAAGGAAAAATTTGGAAATCAGGTATCTTTTTGTGGAGGGGTCGATACACAAGAGCTCCTTCCGCACGGAACACCCCAAATGGTAGCTGCAAAAGTCCGTGAACTGAGGGAGATTTTCCCCACCGGATTGATCGTGTCACCAAGCCATGAAGGTTTGCAAAAGGATGTACCGCCGGAAAATATTAAAGCAATGTTTGATGAAGCGGCAAAAATTTATTAAGGAGGATTCCAATGGTTCGTTATGGAGAAATGATTGGTGTAAAACCGGAAAAATTAGCTGAATATAAATATCATCATGCCCATGCCTGGGCGGAAGTAAATGCTATGATCAGGGAATGTAATATTAGAAATTATTCTATTTTCAGCAAAGGGGATTATTTGTTTGCGTATTATGAATATGTTGGGGAGGACTATGAGGCGGATATGGCGAAAATGGCATCCGACCCGAAAACCCAGGAGTGGTGGAAGTTAGTAAAACCGTTCCAAGAACCTTTAAATGAGCGGAAAGACGGAGAGTGGTGGGCGTCTATGGAAGAGGTATATCATTTGGATTGAAAATCCGCTGCCATAAGCATAATTTGAGAAATTAGCATATATGTTAGTTTTTGACAGTTTTTTTTCAGAAAAAGTGGGCTTACAATAAATTTGTAACAATTATTAAGACTAATTTAAAAGAAAGGGAGGTCAAGATGAGAAAGAAAATAATAGTTACAAGTATGGTGGTTCTGCTTTGTCTGGGAAATATTTTGGCAGGGTGTGGAAAATCCGAACAACCGGCACAGGGGGAAGAAAAAGAAAAGATAGAGACAGTAGATGTGGGAAACGGTGAGGAAACTTCAGCTGCAGATACCCAAGAGACAGACAGATTAAATGTGTTCATAAATATGCCATGGTATGAGGTGGATTCTTTTACCGGTATTATTCCGGAGGAAATTAAAAAGCAGACCGGTGTTGAATTAGATGTAACGCTTGCCACGGATGCGAATCAGCTTGGTGTCATGATTGGTTCAGGTGATCTGCCGGATTTGATTTTTACTGATGTGGAACTTGACCGGCTTTCCAATTCCAGTCTTTGCTATTCATATTCAGAATTAGAGAAAGAGTTTGGAGCATCCTTTGCGGAAAAAGATGATGAGGTAAAGAATATAGGAAGGGCTCTTTCGGCTGATGGGGATTATTATACAATGCTGAATAATTACAGCACAAATGAAGAAATGGATGGATTGAAGATTGGCGCCCCGGGACAATGCTGTATTTATTATCGGAAGGATTTGATGGAGCAGTTGGGGAATCCGGAACTGAATACAGTTGAGGATTTTATGAATGTGTTAGAACAGTGCAAAACAGAGTTTCCCGATATGGTGCCCCTTGGGCTTGGGGGTGTTTGGAAATTTCAATGGCTGTCTAATTGGCTGGGGCTTGAGCAGTATAATGCCGAAACAGGGGAGTTTTACTTTGATGCGTCTGCTCCTAAATATAAAGATTTTTTAAAAACCGCCAATACCTTTGCAAGAAATGGCTATGTAACGGCGGAGGCTTACGCAAATGAAATAGAGGCAGATTCCCATCAGCAGGCGTACAATAATGAATGTGTATTTTATGTATGGTATATTTCTTCCGATGTGATAGCCGGTTTGAACAAGGAGACTCAAAAGGTGGTACCGGAAGCAGAGTGGAATGTGCTGCCGAGGTTAAGCCAGACGGAGAGTTATTCTGCAGGAAAAGGCTGGGCAGGTGCGTTTGTATCCAGGAGTTGTTCTAATCCGGAAGCGGCTGCGAAACTTTTGACATATCTCCATTCCAAGAAAGGCGCCCAGACATCTATGTGGGGAAGAGAAGGTGTAGACTATGAGATAGATGCAGACGGAGTGCCCCAATTTACGGATGAGTTTTTGCAGGTTCGTTCTGAAGGGAGACTGAATGAAGTATACAATTTCCGTTTTAATTTTGGAGCAACTGCCATAAATGAGATTTATCTCCTGAATTCGGGATTAGAACCGGAACTTCTTGAGTCAATATCTACTTATGGGAAAACATATCGGAATTATCCGGAAGTGGCAATTGCAGCTCCGAAATCAAATAGTGATGAAGGTGTGATTCTTGCAAAATTGAATGAAATTGTGAAGAGTTATGATTCCAAAACAATTTTTGCAGCTTCGGATGAGGAATTTGAAAGCTGTTATCAGGAGTATATGGATGCATTGAAGCAATCCGGCGTGGAGCAGTATAACTCATATATGGAGCAGGCCATCAAAGATGCTAAGGAAATATTGGAACAATAGTAAAAGTATTTGAAAAAGGGGGCTGCAAATATTTGTTTGCACCCCCTTTTTTGGGGGATAGGAATGAAAAAAAACAATTTTGATTACAGACCGAAGCAATTGTTCAAAAAGCAGATTACGCTCCACATGTTTGTCTTATCCGGAATCATATATCTTCTCATTTTCAGTTATGTTCCTATGTTTGGGTTGATTATGGGATTTAAAAATTATGATATTATCATGGGTGTCAAGGGTATATTTACTAGTGAATGGGTAGGGATTAAATATTTTAAAGAATTTGTAAATGATTTTAATTTTGGGCTTCTGGTAAAAAATACGGTGGGGATCAGTGTCTTAAAAATGATTTTTACCTTTCCTCTTCCAATCGTGTTTGCTGTTATGCTCAACGAAATGCGTTCACTGAAATTCAAGAAGGTTGTGCAGACATGCAGTTATCTTCCACATTTTATATCCTGGGTCATAATATCAGGAATTTCGTTTCGTTTTTTCTCGTCTACCGGAATAATAAATACAATGCTTATGTCCATGGGTATTATTAAAACTCCGGTTCCGTTTTTAAATAGTGAGCACACTTATTGGGCGCTGGTTGTGTTTCTTGATGTGTGGAAAGAAATGGGATGGTGGACAATTGTTTTTTTGGCGGCTGTTGTGGGGGTCAATCAAGATTTGAATGAAGCGGCGGCTATAGATGGTGCAGGGAGACTTAAAAGAATATGGCATATCACATTGCCTTGTATTAAGCCGACGATTGTTACTGTCTTGATTCTTGCGCTGGGAAATTTGTTTGGAGGAGGCTTAAGCGGGTCGAATTTTGAGCAGAGCTATCTTCTTGGAAATTCTATGAATAAACCGGCTTCAGATATTATTCAGACTTATGTGTTTCAGGTTGGGCTGACACAGGGACGTTATGCGTACGCTACGGCAGTTGGTATGATCCAGTCTATCATATCTCTGGTCTTGATTTTTGGCAGTAATTTTGCTGCTAAGAAAATTTCTGGTAATGGTTTATTTTAGGGGGGGATTATGATACGTAGATGGTTGAAACGAAATATGGAAGATAAAATTGTAGATATCGTAATTTATGTATTTTGTGCACTTGTCCTGTTTATGACAGTTTATCCATTCTATTATATTCTCGTTATATCTTTTAATGAGGGGATAGACGCATCTTTTGGGGGAATATATTGGTTTCCAAGAAAGTTTACATTAGAAAATTATACTGATTTTTTTTCGGACGTAAAATGGATTATGGGATTGGGGATATCTGTACTCAGAACTGTGGTTGGAACGATAATTGGTCTGTTGTTCACCACCTTGGTTGCATATGGTCTTTCTTTTAGGGATTTAGCTGGAAGAAAGCTGTATATGACCTTGATTATTATCAGCATGTATTTTAGCGGCGGGATTATTCCGTATTACACATTACTTAGGGAGCTGCATCTTTTAAACTCTTTTGCGGTATATGTGATTCCGGGTGCCCTTAATACCTTTTTTCTTTTGGTTGGGCTGTCCTTTTTTGAAGATATCCCTGCTTCCTTGCGGGAGTCAGCGAAAATTGACGGGGCGGGGGAACTGAAAGTTTTTATCAGGATAATTCTGCCAATATCAAAACCTTTTTTGGCAACATGCGTCTTGTTCATTGGTGTCGGACATTGGAATAACTGGTATGATACAGCTTTTTTTGTGAGGGATAAGGCACTAGCCACACTTTCGTTTCTAATGATGCAGGTTATTAATTCCAATCAAGTTTCGGCAACGGCAGTGAAGGCGGGTGTGACCAATACCAGTACAACGCCTATTTCTGTTCAGGCGGCAGCTATGATGATATCAACGCTTCCCATCGTGTGCATTTATCCGTTTCTTCAAAAATATTTTGTGACTGGGATGATGGTTGGCTCAGTTAAAGAATAAGGTGGGAAAATAGCATGAATATGTCAGACTATAATATATGTTGGGATAGCCAGGGGAAAAGCTCTGCAGACAGTATGCCGGTAGGTGGACATGATGTAGGATGTAATGTCTGGGTGCAGGATGACCAAATCTGTATCTTCCTATCCCAAAGTGGTTCATTTGATGAGAATGGAACCATGTTAAAGCTTGGACGGGTACGTATTTGGCTTCAAAATAAACGAATATTTCAAAAGAATTTTCGACAGATTCTCGAATTAGAAAATGGCGGGATCAGGATTGGAGCAGGGGAAGATGGGGAAAAAGTTTCTTTTTTGATTTGGGTCGATGTGACAAACGGAAATGTGCATATAGACTTTGATGCAAAAAAAGAACAGAAAGTTTTCCTGTCGTTTGATTGTTGGAGATATCGGGAACGTGAGGTTTTGCCGGAAGAAAGAGGGCAGTGCAGGAATCTGTCTACGGTATTAGAAGATCCGTTGGAGGAGACTGTGACGACATATCCTGATTGTGTCATGGCGGAAAAAAATGGTTTGTGGTTCTGGCATGATAATAGAAAAGAAAGATTGATATATGACCGTCTTATTAAACAGCAGGGGTTGGAAGCAGTAAAAAATGCATTTCCTAATTGGCTGAAAGGGCGCATAACAGGTGGTTATCTGGGGGGAAAGCATCTGTGTTTTCAGGAAACAATAATGGGAGAGATGGAAGGAATTGACCAGAAAGAATACCATTATATGATTCCACCGGTCAGCAATACTGAGATTATGATTGCATTGGAAACTGACCAGTTTCTGTCAGTTGAAGATTGGAAGCGGGAGGTATGCAGTCATCAAAAGTCAGGATGCAGTTTAAGACAGAATCAGAAATGGTGGAGAAACTATTTTTCAAAGAGTTTTATTCTTATTGATAAAAAACATAAAAATTCCCCGGAATGGAAGATCGGAAGGAATTACCAGCTATTCCGTTATATGCTCGGGTGCAATTATTATGGGAAATGGCCTACTAAATTTAATGGGGGGTTGTTTACTTTTGTAGAAGGCTATACCCCTGACTATCGTAATTGGTCAGGGAGTGACTTTACAGCGCAAAACCAAAGGCTTGTTTATTGGCCGGCCTTAAAATGTGGAGATTTCGAGGCAATGCGGACGCAGCTTGATTTCTATAATCATATACTGATGGCAGGAAAGGCAAGGGCTGAGCATTATTGGGGGCATAAAGGCGCATACTTTCCGGAGCAGATCAGTTGCTTTGGCACATCAATAGGGGCAGAATATAAGTGGAATCGGAGGAGAGGGATTCCGGCAGGCGAGGACGATTCACCATGGGTCAGGATGCACTATTCCACGGCTTTGGAATTTTCGTTAATGATGCTTGCTTATGGAGATTTTTCCGGTGAAGACGTTTCAGAGTATATAGATTTTATTGATAATGTGGTCAGGTTTTATTTTGAACATTATGGAAGGGATGATGAGAACCGGTTGTATATTTTTCCATCTACAGCTCTGGAAACCTACAAACAGGATGCAAATGCTGAGGAGAGGGAGAGATATGGAGTTGCAAATCCAATGGATGCGGTTGCGGGAATCCGCTGTGTGCTGGGGCGTCTGATTGCCTGCCTTGAGAAAAAAGGGCTGGATGCACAGCAATATAAAAGCTGGCTGGCGTTGTGCCCTGAACTACCGAGAGGAGAGGAAAACGGAAAGGAAGTTTTTATGCCTGCACAAAAATATAATCCAGTGCCTTTTAACTGTGAATTACCACAGTTGTATTCCGTTTTTCCTTTTGGATATGAAGGACTTTCACAGGAGGATATTGATACTGGAAGAAACACTTATAATAGCCCTTCTATTAATAAAGAACAAAAACTTTTAATCAGCTGGCATCAAAATGGAATATTTGCAGCAAAGTTGAAAATGAAAGAGGAAGCACATCGTATATTAAATTTTAAATTGGGAGATGCTGATAAAAAGTTTCCTGCTTTTTGGGGGCCGGGGCATGATTGGACGCCAGACCATAATTGGGGAGGAAGTGGTATGATTGGTTTACAGGAAATGCTGCTTCAGGTAAACGGGGATGGATATGAAGTTCTTTCTTGCTGGAATCGAAACATTGATGTACATTTTAGGTTATTTCTTCCAGCAGGGAAAGTGGTAGAATGCATACTTGAGGATGGAGAAGTAAGTATCAGGGAAGAGTGTTATGGGAAGAAGGAATCCAGGCAGAATCAGGGAAAAAGTTGAAACACATATTTTTAGATTTATGAATTGGAAGCTGACGTATAAAATGTTTTTTATTTATATCGTTGCGGTATTGGTTCCGACTTCTATTCTGGCTTTGGGATTTTGGAATGCCAATATGAATGGATTGCAAAAGGCATATTACGAGACGCAGGTTCACACTATTTTTGCGGCTAGAGAAAATTTATCTATAAATCTGAATCAGATTGCGGCTTCCTCAAATTACTATCAGCGTTCAGATGCGGTATTGGAATTGCTTTTGGAACAGAATCTACAGGTATCAGACTCTCTTTTTCGTTATATTAAAGATATACTTCCGCTCAATAAAGCGGCGATGTTAAATACTTATGTAAAAAGAATCGGATTATATGGATATCAAAATTATTCATTAAATATGGATTTTGGCCTTGCTAATATTTCTCATCTAAACAAATCTGAGGATTTTTTACAGGAAGTAAAAGCAAGCGGAGGAAAATGGAAGATGGAAATAGATAACAGTGGTCCGATGCTATGTTATTATTGCTACATTTATTCAAGCACTTACCCATACGACAGGGGAATTATGGTAGTGGAAGCCAATCTGGAAAAGTTGGCAGAAAATTTTTATCAACAGCTGGGGAAACCGTTTTATTTGCACATGGAGGATGGAGACAGGCTTAAGTATGGAGAAAGTGGATTTGAGATTTTAGAAGAGGATGCCTATTTAGAAAATGAAAATACTTATAAAATTCTCATGGAGAATTTCCCTGAAATTATAGTACCGCTGCTTCCAATGGAAAGCAGGGAGGGGCAGATTGAACTGATTTTATTTATTATGGCAGTTATGGTCTTTGTGTTTACTGCTCTTTATATCATGACAAACTATTCGATTACGGCACGGTTAAGCCGGTTTGCAGAACATATCAGAAAGATTGATGCTCAAGCGCCGGTAATTTTTGAAGGAAATAGATATCAAGATGAAGTCGGACTTGCTATCAGTGCTTATAATGAATTTGCCGAGCGGACAAACTATTTGATCAATGAAAACTTAAGGGTGCAATTACAGAAAAAAGAATCCGATTATTACGCATTACAGGCACAAATCCAGCCTCATTTTTTGTATAATATTTTGGAAAACATTCGTATGGTGGCAGAGGCAAACCATGATTTGGAGACGGCGGATATGTTATTGGCATTGGGAAGATATATGCGTTATACGTTAAACCGGAGCGCACAACCAATACCACTGGAAAAAGAATTAGGATTTGCAAAGAACTTTCTGGTCATACACAGGATGCGGAACGATAATATCCGTTTCAGGATTCAGATATCTACAGAAATTGACAAAGTGTTTTGCCCGAGGTTTGTTCTGCAGCCTCTTTTGGAAAATGCGCTTAAGCATGGATATTGTCTAAATGAAAAATTGGATATCGACATTCAGGTCCAAGATGCGGAAAAGGAAGGAAACCAACAAGTACAGGTGATAGTAAAGGATAATGGAAATGGAATGTCAGCGGATATCCTGTTTATGTTGAGGGATAAGCTTAAAGCAAAAGAAGTAAAGGAAGCTGAACATATTGGCCTGCTGAATGTAAATAGCCGGTTGACGGCATTTTGCTTACCGGAGGAAGGCGGTTTGTCTATTGATAGCAGGTTGGGAAAAGGAACATGCGTTTCGTTCTTTCTGCCTCGGAGGGAAGGAGCAAAGTATGAAAATTTTAATAGTGGAGGATGAAATTAAGATTGCAAAGGGAATTATGGCGATCATTCAATCCAGAGATGAATGGCAATGCCAGTTCAGGTACAGCGATAACGGAAAAGATGCATTAAAAATAATTGAAGAATTCCATCCGGATTTGATCATTACAGATATCCGGATGCATCAAATGACAGGATTGGAATTGGCAGAACAGTTAAAAAATCAGAATCTGTGCAGCCGAGTCATTATCATATCAGGGTATGAAAAGTTTGAATATGTGCAAAAAGCTTTAAGGGCAAATGTAATGGATTATCTATTAAAGCCGATTGACAAACAGCAGCTTCTTGATTTAGTTGAACGAGTGTGGAAAGAATTGCCATCCAGATATGCGTCGGAAAGAAAAGAAGAAGCTATACACAGTCATTTTTTTGATGTCGATTTAGATAGCGTTACTTATCCTGAATCTTTAAAGAAAGCCATACAATATATACGTAGTCATTACATGGAAGATGTGTCCATGCAATCAATCAGTGATGAACTAATGCTTCACCCTAATTATTTATCTACATTATTAAATCGCCATTTGAAGAAAAACTTTTCGTATATATTGGATTATGTGCGGTTACAAAAAGCTTGTGGGATTCTTATTTCCTCTCCAGAAATGACGGTTTCGGAGATTAGTTATATTGTAGGCTACAATAATGAGAGAAGATTATACCAAGCATTTTCAAGGAGATTAAATTGCACACCCAGAGAATTTCAAAAAATGAATGGAAGGATGGACTGATTCGTTTAGCAGGGGAGACGGGGCAAGATTCCGCTCCCCGCTAGACAGGCACTTTTACATGGGCTTCAAGTTTTTATTGAGTCTGTCCACCATCCATTCAATCCGCTTTTTCCGTCCGGCATCTGTCTTTGCGTCAAGGTATGCCCGCGTGTAGATTTTCTTTACAGATAACGACATAGCCGTAAAATTGGTACAGGCAGGCTCATAGTCTTTT
>Ga0137297_11784_pt1 | contig 11415 bp, 11 predicted proteins | sample RamsorincwithD2O_FD_97191 | JGI IMG/M metagenome (GOLD analysis project Ga0137297, IMG submission 97191) | Mouse cecal microbial communities from Vienna, Austria - Mucin amended with D2O | ecosystem: Host-associated > Mammals > Digestive system > Large intestine > Cecum | place: Austria: Vienna... | reverse complement strand
TAATTTTTGTGATCATTCCTGCTTTCCCGCTGTCTGTGAGTGCGAAGGAGGAAGAGGATGCCAGGGCTCTTCAGGCCGCCTATGAGGATTATCAGCAGCGCCTTTTGCGGATCGAAAGCAGCGCCCGGATTGAGGAAGAAGGCTTTGAGGTGGTCGGGGAACAGATCTTTCCCATAGAGCTAAAGGGATTGGGGGAGGTTTCCATGATTCCGGCTTTAGACAAGCGGTACCACAGGCTGGCCCTGTTTTTCGCGGACGGGGAGGGAAAGGTGGTGTACCGGACTGATCAGTTGGAAGCCAATAACCGGAATAAGGGAAAGATGAGTCAGCCCATCCGGGAGCTTAAGGCGGTTTCCTTTCAGGATCTGGACAGGGACGGCCTCATGGATATTATTCTGATTACCACCTGCGTCAATGACAGCGGGGACTATGCGGGAAAGCCCTACAAAATCGGGGATGTGCTTTTTCAGGGCGAACGGGGATTTTACTGGGATTACCGCCTCTCCGATAAGATCAACCGGTTCAGCATGAACAAAAGCGTGGAGAGTATTGCCGCCTTTGTGAAGGAGGGCAAGTCCACGGAATTTCTTTACACGGCAGTGACGAAGAAGGAACTGGTGCAGAAGGGCTTCGTGATCGCCCAGGAGCAGTGTTATTTCAGGCAGTTTGAAAAGCTGGGAAGGCTGGAAGTGGTGCCCGGCACCTATACCATGGCGGATTTTGCCACCTTTATGATTTATCTGATCAACGAGGACGGCTATATTGTGTGGAGCTTGCAGCCTATGGGGGACTATGACAATCTTTATGCCCTCAAGGGGATTACCTGCCGGGATATTGACGGGGACGGGATGAAGGATATTCTGGTGCTGGCCCGTTACAGTTATGAGAGCGACAGGAACGAGCTTCTGGCGGAGAACGATTATGCCATTTATTATCAGCGCACGGGCGGGTTTTATGAGGATAAGGAGATCAAGGAGCAGTATCCCTGCAGCGAGGAGGATACGGTAGCGGGGCTGGTGGAGAAAGCCCGGAGCTTTTGGGGATGGAAGGCGGAAGAGTAAGCGGCGGGATACGGATTTGAGGATTATAGTATTACCGCTCTGATTTAAGAGTTGTCTGGCGGCATGGGGGATAAAATGATTAAGATACTGGTTGTAGACGATGAAAAATCCATATGTGATCTGATTGATCTAAATTTGTCGGCGTCGGGCTATCACTGCCAGAGTGTGCAGAACGGCCTGGATGCCATTGATCTGATAGAGAAGGAGAATTTTGACCTTATCCTTCTGGATATTATGCTTCCGGGGGCTGACGGTTATGACGTAATGGAATATATACGCCCTTTGAAGATTCCGGTGATCTTTATCACGGCCAAGCATGAGGTGAAGGACAGGGTAAAGGGGCTGAAGCTGGGAGCCGACGATTATCTGGTAAAGCCCTTTGACGTGGTGGAGCTGATCGCCCGGGTGGAGGCGGTTCTGCGCCGCTATAACAAGACGGAAAAGCTCCTTGAGGCAGGAGACGTGGTGGTGGATGTGGAAGCCCGCAGGGTTCTAAAGGACGGAAAACCGGTGGTGCTCACCAACAAGGAATTTGGGCTTTTAGTGCTTTTTATACGGAACAAGAACGTGGCGCTGTTTCGTGAAACCTTATATGAAAAGGTATGGGAGGATGAATATATCAGCGACAGCCGTACCCTTGACCTTCATGTACAGCGTCTTCGGAAAAAACTGGGATGGGAGCAGAATCTGGTGGCCGTTTATAAGGTGGGCTACCGGCTAGAGGTGCCGCAATGAAATTTTCTTCAAAACTGCTGTTTTGCACCATGATCGTCATGGCAATTGCCCTTGGCTTCAGCGGATTTTATTTTGTAGACAGTGTATTTGAGATTTCCCTTGAGCGGGAAACGGGACAGGCTCTGGATGAGAACAGCATTCTCTGCTTTGCCTTTGAGACGGCGGCTCTGAATGTGCCGGCCAAATATGATGTGCTTCAGGACAGCACGGTGGAGCAGCTTGCCTCAAAGCTGGAATCCTCGGGCCAGAATGCCAGCCGTATGCTTCGGATCTCTAATGAGGAAAAGCAGGCGCTTTATGCCAGCGACGGGTTTGAGATGGATGATGCCTTGCTGTCTCAGACCGACGCCAGTACCAAGGCTTACAGAACGATTTATTTGAATGGGCATTACTATGTCCAGACGGCAAGCACGGTAAACGCCCTGGACCGGGTTTTGTATCTGGAAACCCTGCGGGACGTGTCGGTGGTGTTTGACGAGAGGGCCATGGGCTTTCGGGTATACCGCCAGGTGACGGTGGTGATGCTGCTCTTGGGAATGGCAGCCATGCACCTGATCTCCTTTCTTCTCACCAAGCCGATCCGGCATTTGACAAGGGCCACCAAAAAGATGGCGGCGGGGGATTACGCTTACCGGGCAAGGAAGGTCAGCAATGACGAGCTGGGGCAGCTAACCCTTGACTTCAATCATATGGCGGAGGCTCTGGAGGAAAATATCAATAAATTGGAGGATGAGATTCAGGCGAAGGAAGATTTTGTGGGGGCCTTTGCCCATGAATTGAAAACTCCTCTCACAGCGATTATCGGTTATGCGGATATGCTCCGCTCCCGAAAGCTGGATGAGGAGAAAAGTTTTTTGTCCGCCAATTATATTTATACGGAGGGCAAGCGCTTAGAGGCTATGTCTATCCGGCTTCTGGATATTATGGTGACAAGGCATGGACAGGCCCAGTTTCAGGAGGTGCAGGCAGAGAGTCTGTTCCAGTATCTTCAGGCAATGTTTCGAACTAATGAGGATATGAACTTTGTCTATACCTTTGAGGAGGGAATCGTCTGGGCGGAGAGCAATCTGATTATTACGGTATTAATCAACCTGATGGACAATGCCGTGAAGGCTTCTGAGCCCGGGAGCACCATAGAGGTGAAAGGTATGGTACGGGAGAAGGGTTACCTTTTTCAGGTAAAGGATTATGGCATGGGAATTGCCGAAGAGGAAATCCAGAAGATTACCAAGGCCTTTTATATGGTGGATAAATCCAGAGCCAGAGAGCGGAACGGGGCCGGACTGGGGCTGGCGCTTTGCGCGGAAATCCTGTCCCTCCATCACAGCAGTCTTTCCATCGAGAGTAAATTGGGAGAGGGAACCTGTATCGGCTTCCTTCTGCCGGAGCAGGAGAGGAAATCGGATGAATAAAAAAGAGATTGGGATCAGCCAGACAGCCATGAAGAAATCTGCGGTGAATGGTACCCTTTTTGTCATTGCGCTGCTGATCATGGCCCTGTCAATCTGGGGGCCGGAGAATCTTTCAGAATACAAGGACGGCAGAGTGCTTGACCGAATCCAGACGCAGACGTCGGAGACGGAGAAGGAAGGATACCGTTATACCTTAGGCAGCAACGAAAAGCTGTATATTTTGTCTCAATGCCTGAACAGCCAGAGCCTGCCGGAAAGCGAGCAGAATGCCCTCACCCGGGTGGAGGATGAGTCGGCGGAGTATCAGGAGGTGGCGGGAACCTATGCCTTTGTGGTCAATCACAGAGGGCCTGCGGAAAAGGAGATCACAAAGGAGGAAATTTTTTCCGCCTGCAATGAAATGCTCAAAGACTTGAAAGACCTGGGGATTCTGCCGGACACGGTCAGGGAGGTGGCGGGGGCCGATTATGAGGCTACCCTATATTCCGCCATTGATGTGCTGGAGCCCAGAAACAATGTGGCAGTGTGGAAGATGAGCCTTTCCAACAGCAAGCGGAATGCGGATAAATCCAATCGTCTCATTGATGCCTATCTGGATGCGGACGATGGAAGGCTGTATGAGTTTTATGTGAGAACCCAGCAGAAGTGGGAGGAAATCAACGCCGATGAGATTATCGAAAAATGGAGCGGCTATATGGGGCTTGACGCCCCGGCTCCCTATGAGACGGACAACCCTTTGCTGGAGGCCACGCCTTATTATAAAAAGTATGTTTTTGAGGGGATGGGGGATGAGCGTACCATTGTGACCGTTGGGTTTTATGATGGGATCAATGAACTGTTTTTGAAGATTTCGAAGTAGGGGCAGAGGGATTTTGATCATAAGGTTATTGGAAGGGTTTTGTGCGGGAGAATACCAAATAGCCCAAACAGCAGATTTCAGAAGTATGTCATGATAAAATGAGGACGTATGATGCAAAAAAGATGCATAAATGATGGAAGTTTGATGGAAAAATGATGATAAAATGATGCACCGGTTTTGTAGACTTGCAGTATAGAGCAGGCTTAGCCAAATAGCTGCGGCAGACTACAAAGGAGCATCATTTTTTATGAGAAAAACAAAAGGATTTCAGACAGACAGAGGGAAAAAGCGGGGAAGAAGGGGATTTGTCTTCGCGACAGCGTTGACGGCAGGAATTTTGGGTATGTCCATCGGCCAGACTATGGTGTGGGCGGCGCCCAAAAGTGAGCGGACGCAGCAACAGGCACAGGAAGAGCTGCCTGCCGCTTACAAAGAAGAAAAATTTGCCGCCGCTTTCCCGAAAGAACAGGAGCCTTTTCTGATCGCCATTGATCCCGGACATGGGGGTGTGGACAGCGGCTGTGTGGGAAAGAAGGCGGAGGAAAAGGATATTAATCTCCAGATTGCCCTGGAGCTGGAAAAAGCGCTGACACAGAAGGGCTATCGGGTGCTTTTGCTTCGGGAAAAGGACGAGTTTCAGGATAAACTGGACCGGGTGGAGATCGCCAACAGCTATCAGGCGGACGTCTATGTGAGCATCCACCAGAACACATACGAGGGGAAGGATAAGACGGTAGGCGGCATTGAAACCTGGTATGACGGGACGGACGCTTCCAGGGATAACCAAAGGCTGGCTCTTCTGGTTCACCGGGAGACGGTAAAGATCACAGGTGCAAGAGGGCGGGGAGTGATCGACAGTACGGATCTTTATGTGGCGAGCAAAACGCTGATGCCTGCCTGTCTGATCGAGACCGGATTTTTGTCCAATCCCCAGGAGGAAAAGCTTCTGGCTTCGGCGGATTATCAGAAGAAGCTGGCAGAGGGGATCGCACGGGGGATTGAGCTTTATTTTCATCCGGGTATTATGTATGTTCCTTTTGAAGAGGCACCGTGGAGGATTTGATATAGGAGTAATTCTACTTGCTCCATTCCCACATAAAAAATCGGTATAAAATCTCCTTTTTTATCCATAATATGGACAGGAACATTCGCGACGGTTTGCGGCAGGATAAACCGTCTCGGGAGCCCATATTAATTATAGAAGAAAAAGGAGATTTTTTTATGGCAGTGGATTTTAAAAACAGTGAGACAAAGCTTAACCTGATGCGTTCCTTTGCAGGGGAGAGCCAGGCCCGCAACCGTTACACCATAGCGGCCTCTCAGGCCAAAAAGCAGAATCTGCACGTAATTGAGGCGGTCTTTACCTATACCGCCAACCAGGAAAGAGAGCATGCGGAGATTTTTTACAATTATCTGAAGGGGCTGGGAGGAGAGACCATCCACATAGACGGCGGGTATCCGGTGGATATTTCGGACAATCTTTCAGAGCTGTTGCGCATGGCCCAGCACAATGAGTACGAGGAGCACGACGACGTCTACAAGAACTTTGGGGAAAAGGCAAAGGAAGAGGGCTTTCATGCCATTGCCAATTCTTTTTTCCTGATCGCGGAAATCGAAAAGGTGCATGGAGACCGGTTCGGAAGGTTTGCGGAGCTCATGGAAAAGGATATGCTCTTTCGGGCATCGGAAAAGACAAGATGGATCTGCTTAAACTGCGGTTATATCTACGAGGGAGAGGCCGCGCCGCAGAAATGCCCGGTATGTGTCCATGATCAGGGGTACTTCATCAGGCTTGACCAGTCGCCTTATGAAAGTTGAGCATCCTTCCCGAACAGCATTTTTATAAAGAAATTCTTAAGACCTCTTTCGGGCAATTGACAACCCCGGATACCGGCGAATATAATAAGAACAGTCGATTTTTTGGCGAAAACCCTGATTTTGTATGCATGGCAGAGCATGCGGATGGGAGCGGATATGAAGAAAAGAACCAGATGGCCGGTAGTCGTATTGTTGTGGGTTATTTTTATATTGATGACAGGGGGAATCGTTTATCTTTCCTTTCAGAACGGAGAAGAAAGTAAAGCCATGGGCAAAGCCTTTCTCCAGCGGTTTTTCGGGGCGGTGCAGAGACAGGAAGCGGTCCTGCAGCTTCAGGAAGAGGGCACTTCCTCACTGAATTACCTGATGCGGCAGGGGGGAAGAGTGTTTGCTTTTCTCATGATCGGAATTGTGGGAACCATCACCATCCACGTGACTTTTGCGGGCTGCAACTGGCTGTTCAAAACGACAGTCACACTGGCGATTCTCACTGCCATTGCCTGCTTTACCGAAAAAATGAAAATATATATTCCCAGCAGACATTACAGTTATGAAGAAATGATGCTCAGTGTGGCGGCAGCGGCGGCAGGATTTTTAACGGTTTCCCTGCTCACTTTTTTGGGCAAGGCTCTTAAGGGAATTTCCCATCTGATCACTGCCGGCCACACCTGAGGCCTGAAGCTACAGGCTTTCCGTGCATTTCTCCTCGCAGTACTTGCAGCGGTAGATTTCTTTCTTCTCATCAGCCAGTACAAAGATGTGAGGAAGCTCCTGTTCAACCGAAGTAATGCATCTCGGGTTCTTACACCGGATGATATTTTTCAGCTCCTTAGGGAGCTGAAGTTCTTTTTTGGAAACAATTTCTCCGTCCTTAATCACATTGACCGTAATGTTGTGGTCAATGAAGGCAAGGACATCCAGATTCATCATATCCACATCGCATTCTACCTTGAGAATATCCTTTTTTCCCATTTTGTTGCTCCGTGCATTTTTGATGATAGCTACGGTACAGTCCAGCTTGTCCAGCTGTAAGTGATGATAGATGGAAAGGCTTTTGCCTGCCTTGATATGGTCTAGTACAAAGCCTTCCTCAATTTTTCCTACATTAAGCATGGCGGTTCTCCTTCTTAAGATTTCCTGAAAGTTGAAAGCAGTCCGGCAAAAGAACCAAACTGCCAGAAAAGACTGCGGTTTAAGGCCTTAGTTCTAAAAGGGTCAAAATTAATGCCATACGCACATAAACCCCGTACTGCACCTGCTTGAAATATGCGGCCCTGGGATCGTCATCCACCTCCACGGAGATTTCATTGACACGGGGAAGGGGATGGAGCACCAGCATATCGGGGGAGGCCAGTTCCATTTTTGCCCTGTCAAGGATATAAAAATCTTTCAGCCTTACGTAATCCTCCTCGTTAAAGAAGCGCTCCTTCTGTACCCTTGTCATATAGAGCATGTCCAGCCTGGGCATGATGGACTCCAAACGGATCACTTCCTCATAGGGGATCATTTTCTCATTTAGCATTTCCGTCACGTAGTCGGGGACCATGAGTTCTCTTGGGGAGATAAAAATGAATCTGACCCCCTCATAGCGGGAGAGGGCATTGATCAGGGAATGGACGGTGCGGCCGAATTTCAGGTCTCCGCACAGGCCGATGGTAAAATGATCAAGGCGTCCTTTCAGGGAGCGGATGGTAAGGAGATCCGTAAGGGTCTGGGTGGGATGCTGGTGTCCGCCGTCGCCGGCATTGATGACAGGAATTAAGGAGCGCTCTGCAGCAACCTTTGGCGCGCCCTCCTTTGGATGTCGCATAGCGCAGATGTCTGCAAAGCAGGAGATGACCCGGATGGTATCCGAAACGCTTTCCCCCTTGGAGGCGGAAGAGGAGGCGGCGTCGGAAAACCCGATCACGCTCCCGCCCAGATTCAGCATGGCGGCCTCAAAGCTGAGCCGGGTACGGGTGCTGGGCTCATAAAAGCAGGTGGCCAGCTTTTTTCCGTCGCAGACATGGGCGTATTTTGAGGGATTGGCCTCAATGTCGTTTGCCAGGTCAAAAAGTTGTTCTAATTCCTCTGTAGAAAAATCCAGAGGGCTCATAAGGTGTCTCATAATAGTATACTCCTTCCACAAAAAATCGAAGAGAAAATCTCTTCGATTTTATTGAAAAACAAGGATGACTCACGCATTGTGGTATCCAGTGTTTTGTTTAATTCTGGAATGTTAACAGCTCCTCTGCCGGTTTCCTTCTGGGAGCCGCAGGGGCTTCGTCGGGATATCCCACAGGAATCAGCGCTGCCAGCTCTCTTCCTTCGGGAAGATTTAAAAGGCGCGCAGCCTTTGCCTCGTCAAAAATACCCATAATCACACTGCCGATCCCTTTATCCCAGGCGGCCAGACAAAAGGTCTGGGTGGCAATTCCGGCGTCATAGGACTGCCAGAAGCTTCCCTTGGAGGTGGAAAAGGAGCCGTCCCGCTCGAAGCCGCTTCTTCCGGTAAGGAAGGTCACGGCAATCAGCATCGGAGCCTGAGCGATGATCTCTCCGTTTCTGGGGTAAGCGTCGGTACACTGGGCGGCAATTTTGTTTTTTAAATCGCCTTCTACAGCGATGTAACGGGCAATCTGGGTGTGTTTCCAGCTTGGAGCATAGGATGCAGTTTCAACAATCTCGGAAAGTAAGGCGTGATCTACGGGATCAGCCTTGAATTTACGGATGCTTCTGCGTTCTTTGATACAGTCTTTTGCGTTCATAAGCGTCCTCCTGTCTGCAGATTACTATCGTGCTTTTTTGTATCATAGCATATTGCCTGCTTTCTTTCAATGCAAAAGAAGAAAGTTTTGTCGTGGACAATTCATCGCTTTTAGAATATAATATCCTCAGGAAATACTCCCAAGGGAAAAGGAGCAGGAAAACCTATGGATAAAATTCTTGTTATAGATGACAGTCTGCTGCAGGCGGAAGTACTGAAAACGCTTCTGTCAGAGGATTATGAAGTGACCGTGTGCGGCACGGCAAAGGAGGGATTAAGCAAGGCGAAGACAGGGTCATATTCACTCATCCTTCTGGATGTTGTTATGCCTTATATGGACGGTTTTGTTTTATTAAAGGAGTTACAGGAGGATATAGGGACCAAATTTATTCCGGTGATCCTGATCACCAGCCTGTCGGATATGATGCACGAACAGAAGGGGCTGATTATGGGTGCAGTGGATTATATTACCAAGCCTTTTAAGCCGTTGATTGTAAAGGCAAGAGTCAACACCCATATCAAGCTGTTCCAATACAGGAAGCAGTTTATGAAGGATGCCATGATCGACGAGCTGACCGGGATCCCAAACAGAAGGAGCTACGAAAATGTCAGCGCCTCCAGATGGCGGGAGGCGGTCAGGCTGGGTCATTCCTTTACGGTCTGTATGATTGATATTGACAAATTCAAAATGTACAATGATACTTTCGGACATCCGGCCGGAGACAAAGTGATTGCTTCTGTGGCCAAGACAGTATCCTCTTATCTGCGCAGGAGTACGGATTTTTTTGCGCGTTACGGGGGCGAGGAGTTTATTGCCATCTTTTTGGGAGAGGATGCTCCCTCTGCCTATGAATTTATGAAAAAAATCCGCACTTCCATTGAGATGTTACATATTCCCCACTGTTCCGGTATTTCCGAGTGGGTGACGGTCAGTATCGGAGGAGCCACCATAGTTCCCCGGGAAAGCGATTCCTACAAGGATCTGCTAAAAAAAGCAGATGATATGCTTTACATAGCCAAACAGCAGGGCAGGAACAGAGTGATCTGGAACAATGAAACGGGGCAGCAGTGGCAGGAAAAAAGAGAGCGGCAGGATTAGCGGTATGAGGAGCTCATACCGCTTTTCTTGTAGTCTGCCCGGCGGCGCACGTTTTCCTGTCAGAAGATAAAAGGCGCTCAAATAAAAGCCCTGCCAGAAACCAGTTGGGGAAGTAGTCAAGACGAATTACTTTACGGATATTCCAGCGGGAGCGCTCATAGTTCCAGGGGCAGAGACTGTGACGGGCCAGAAGGCTTCCGGTGAAGTATTCCCCTGTAAAGATGCAGAGGGCATAGACGGTGCCTCTGAAAAATACAGGGAACTTTCCAAGCAGCTTAAAAAGCGGGGTGATGACGCATAGGCTGCCGTAGATGGGAAACATCCACAGAGAGGTATTTCCTTTAAGCTGCATGTTGCGCCGGCGCAGGGAGCCAAGGGCTGTAAAGAGGATTTCAAGGCTCCAGCCAAGAAATCCGCATTGAAGGAAGGATTTTACAAATTTTTTAATCATGGTAGCAGTATAGGCAGAATCATCATTTTTATACATGATTTTGGAACCGTCTGTGGACGGCAGTTGGGAGAGTGCAATGGAGCAGGAAAAAAAAGAGACGGTGATGACGCAGCAGGAGGTCATGGCTTATGTGGAAGAGTTGGGAAGGTACGGTGTCAGGCCGGGCCTTGAAAATATGGAAAATCTCATGGAGAAGCTTGGAAACCCGCAGAAGGAGCTTAGCTTTGTCCATATTGCAGGTACCAACGGAAAGGGTTCTGTGACCGCTTTTCTTTCTGAGATTCTCCGGCAGGCGGGTTATCGCACAGGCAGGTATATATCGCCTGCAATTTTTGAGTACAGAGAGGAAATCCAGACAGGCAAAAGGCCTATCAGCAAAAAGGAAATCTGCAGGAAAATGACGGTGATGCGGGAAATCTGCCGGGAGCTCGTAAAGGAGGGAAAGCCCCACCCCACCGCCTTTGAGGTGAAGACGGCAATGGCGCTGTGGCATTTCAGAGAGCAAAAGTGTGAGATTGTAGTGCTGGAAACCGGTCTTGGAGGACTTTTGGACGCTACAAACATCATAACCAATACAAAGCTGGCAGTGTTTGTCTCCATCAGCTTAGACCACATGGCTGTGCTTGGGAAAACCTTAAAAGAGATTGCCGCCCAGAAGGCCGGGATCATGAAGCCCGGAGCTGTGGCTTTGGCTATAAAGGGGGAAGAAGAGGTGATGGAGGTCTTAAAAGAAAAGGCAAACTCTCTGCAGATCCCTTTCATTCTGGCAGATCCCGGCAAGGCCTGTAAGAGAAAAAGCAGCCTGGAAAAGCAGAGTTTTTCTTACGGGGAATTCCGGAATCTGACAATTTCTCTTCCGGGAACCTTTCAGATCGAGAATGCCATGCTGGCAGTACAGGCGGCATTAGAGCTCAGAGGGCTGGGATATTCTATTCCGGAGCGGGCGATTTATCAGGGGCTTTCAGACACGGTCTGGCCCGGACGGTTTCAGGTGCTTTGCCGTAAACCTCTTTTTATTGCAGACGGCGCCCACAACAGGGACGCTGCCGGGCGGCTTGCCCAGTCCCTCCGGTTTTATTTTACAAACCGCAGGATTCTATATATAATAGGAATGTTGAGAGACAAAGAGCAGGACGAGGTTTTGGCTGTGACCTGTCCTTTAGCGGCGCAGATATTGACGGTGCCTATCAGGGGGGAGCGGGGATGTTCGTCCTATGAGCTTGCCCGCAGAGCC
>Ga0137297_11777_pt1 | contig 11440 bp, 11 predicted proteins | sample RamsorincwithD2O_FD_97191 | JGI IMG/M metagenome (GOLD analysis project Ga0137297, IMG submission 97191) | Mouse cecal microbial communities from Vienna, Austria - Mucin amended with D2O | ecosystem: Host-associated > Mammals > Digestive system > Large intestine > Cecum | place: Austria: Vienna... | reverse complement strand
GATCGGCTCGGCAGATGCGACTTTGTCCGGTTTTTCCACAGCGGCAGCGCAGACATTGGATCCAGCATACAATGTGACGCCATTGTCCAACTGGTTTTTCATGATTGCCTCTACGATTTTGATTACCATTGTGGGAACTCTGATCACTGAGTTGGTGATTATTCCCAGATTGGGGCCGTATAAGGAGAACGGAGACGGCACGTTGGTAGAGGTTTCCAATGAACTGACGGGTAAGGAAGAGAAGGCGTTACGAGTGGCTAACTTGGTATTTGTAGCGATTGTAGCCGTTTATGTGATCTGCTGCATTCCAAAGGGATCCTTTATGAGAAATCCGGAGACGGGAAGCCTGATCGAAGGTTCCACGCTGATGAATGCGATTATTCCGCTGTTTACGCTTTTGTTCTTTATTCCTTCTTTTGTATATGGCAAGCTTTGCGGCAGCTTTAAGAGCGATAAGGATGTGGTGGCCTCCTTTAATAAATCTATTGCTTCTATTTCCGGGTTTATTGCCATGGCATTTGTGGCGGCACAGTTTACCAATTATTTTGGAAAGACGAATATCGGGCGGATTCTGTCCTTTAAGGGGGCGGAATTTTTGCAGAGTCTGAATATTAATTCTGTGGGACTCATGATGTGCTTTATTTTAGTGGCCGGATTTGTCAATCTGTTTATGGCTTCTGCTTCTGCTAAGTATGCGATCTTTGCACCAGTGTTTGTGCCAATGTTTATGAAGATGGGACTGTCGCCAGAACTGACGCAGGTAGCATATCGAATTGGTGATAGTACCACCAATATTATCGCTCCGGTTATTGCCTGGATTCCGTACATATTGACAGTTATGAAGAAGTATGATAAGGATACGGGATGGGGAACCCTGGTTTCTTCCATGTTACCGTACTCTATGGCGTTTTTGGTGAGCTGGGCTATTATGCTGGCGATCTGGATGATCTTGAATCTGCCGCTGGGACCGGGGGCGCCCGTGTTCTATACCATTGGATGATGCGATTTATTTAAGTGATTTCTGGTGTGTATTCTAAATCGTATAAGGAGGATGGAGATGTTTGAAGAGAGAGTAGCAAAGGTGCTGAAAAATATGGAGGAGAAGGGGCTGGAGCAGATGATTGTCAGCGACCCGCCTTCGGTGTATTATCTGACGGGGAGATGGATTTTGCCGAATGAGCGTTTGCTGGCTCTTTATTTAAATAAGAGTGGGAATCATAAGCTATTTGTAAATAAGTTGTTTACGGTCGATGGGGATATTGGGATTGAAAAAGTTTGGTTTTCGGATACGGATCCCGGGTGTGAGATTATTGCCAGATATACAGATTCGGATAAGGTGCTGGGAATTGATAAGAAGATGGCGGCCAAATTTTTGCTAGAGTTGATGGAGCTGGGGGCGGGAAACGGTTATAAAAATGCCTCTGAGTGCGTGGATAAAGCTCGCCGGATTAAAGATGAGGATGAGAAGGAAAAAATGATTCTGGCATCTCAACTGAACGATGCGGCTATGCTTAAGTTTCGTGGGCTGATTCAAGAGGGCGTGACGGAGCTGGAGATTGCAGCGGGGATGAACGCCATCTATAAGGAGCTGGGAACCGAGGGCCCATCGTTTGGACCACTGGTCAGCTTTGGGGCGAATGCAGCGATTGGGCATCATAAACCAGATGGGACTGTGCTGAAGGAAGGGGACTGCGTGCTCTTTGATGTAGGATGCAAAAAAAATGGGTATTGTTCGGATATGACACGGACGTTTTTTTATAAAAGCGTCAGTGATAAAGGCCGGGAAGTTTATGAGGTGGTGAAAAAGGCGAATCTGGCGGCACAGGCGGTGATGAAGCCAGGGATGCGGTTCTGCGATATTGATAAGGTGGCGCGGGATATTATCACTGAGGCAGGGTATGGACCTTATTTTACGCACCGGCTGGGTCATTGTATCGGGATTGAGGTTCATGATGCAGGGGATGTATCAGCAGTGAATACGGATGTAGTGGAGGAAGGGATGATTTTCTCTTGTGAACCGGGGATTTATCTGCCCGGTGAGTTAGGGGTACGGATCGAGGATCTAATGTTGGTGACGAAAGACGGGGCGGTGAGTCTCAACCAGGATTCGAAAGATTTGGAGATTATAGAGTAAGAATGGGAAAATCCGAAGGAGCACAGGGATTGACAGTTTTCAATGTTAGTCTCTGTGCTTCTTTGGATTTTTGTGCTTATTTATGGTATGAATCCATTTATGTATCGGCAGATAAAAAGGCAATATCTTCCGGAGAGAGGATCAAATCGGCGCCTTCTAAAGAGTCTTTTAGGTGAGAAAGATTTTTGGCGCCTAAGATAGCTAAACCATGGATTGTGTGGTTGATCAGGTAGGCGTGGCAGAGCTGGGAAGGCGTGGCTTGGTATTTTTGGCATAGTATTTCCAGACGCTGAATTCGGAGCAGATTAAGGGGCGTTTTGAAAGCGGCAAACGAGTCCATGCTGGGGCTATCGATTCCCTTTTGAATGGCTTTTGAGAAAAAACCTCGTGTCAGAGGGGTAAAAGCCATGACGGGCATATGGGTTTTGGCGTAAAAATCGGCTTCTTTTTCATTCATGCAGATAATGGTGTCATCTTCCCACATGGCGGGAGTAGTTTTGGCTAAACTCCATTGAATCTGACTGATGGAGAAGGGGGTAAGATTGTGAGCGATGGCAAATGCATTGGCTTGGGATATTCGTGCTGCGGACCAGTTGGAAGCGCCTAGAAAACGGACTTTTCCGGATGATACCAGTTTGTGTAAAAAGGGCATCAATTCTGACAACGGATAGTCAGGATCATCACGATGGAGAAAGTAAATGTCAACATGAGAGACTCTTAGGGCATGAAAGCTGTCTTCCAGATCCTGTAAAAGTGCACTGGGGCGGATCCGGGAGAGATGCATATTTTCTTTGGGAGGAAATCCCCCTTTGGTGGAGAGAATTACATGATTACGGCGGCCGGAAAGGGAAAGATATCTTCCGATGATTTCTTCACTAGAGCCATTTCCGTACATTCTTGCTGTGTCGATGACGGTACCCCCTTTCTCTTGATAATGATCCAGAAGAACGGCAGCATCTTCGTAACAAATAGAACTTCCAAGACTGCCTGTGCCAAATATGAGTCGGGATAGCAGCAGATGATCCGAAGGGGAAAACAATTCTATATTTCTCATGTTTTTATGATTCCTTTCAAAATGTAAAATATAATAAGAATTTTAATATGAAATTTTCTCTTCACTGAAAAATAATACGGGCTGAATCGAGCAGATATCTCTCTCTAGCGCCTGTACCGTTCCTTCCAAATTACCATTGATAATTAGTTGCTCAATGCCTTCATGAGAAGAGGTGGTCATGACTCTGTGGGAGTCAATGGTGAAACGGTAGAGCTGTACATAAGCCATGGTCTGCATCTGCATACATCGCTCCAGTATGGTAGTCCCGAATTCATTGTTGGAGAAGGAATATAACTGGCGGTGAAATTGCATATTGTCTTCCCAAAGTTGCCGGGCGGTAGAATTTTTGTCCATCAACAAAATACGACTTCTTAAATTAGCTTCTCGGATGGCATCAAATTCTTTTTGTTTTAGATGGGAAAAGCATTTACGGATACCAGAGGTCTCGATCATCACCCGCATTTCAATCATTTCTCGGAGTTGTTTTTCTGGTATTCGGACAATCTCATATCCATAACGAGGAATGCTGCGAAGAATATTGTCTTTGCACAGTTCGAGCAAGGCATCCCGAACGGGTGATTTACTTACCTGATACATTTCAACAAGATTTTTTTCATTAAACACATAATTCCAATCGTATACCCCATCAATAATGTCATCCCAGATGGCATTGTATATGCGAGATTTTATCGTATTGTCAGCCATAATAAATATCCTCCTACTAATTTTGTGTTATTGATATGATTAATAATATGTTAATAATTATAATCAGAATACAACCGTATGTCAATTATAAATGAAAATTGTTTGTTGTTTTAATACAAATAATCAATGTAATTTTAAAATAGTTTGTAGAAAAATAGCAATACTCATTGACAAGAAAGCATAGAAATGGTATCATATAGCCATCTGATAATATTAATAACAAGATTAAGGGTATTATTAATTAAAAGGAGGATTCCAATGAATAAAAGAGAGCGGGTTTTGGCAGCTGTGGCAGGGGATAAGCCAGATCGGGTACCCGGCGGATTTTGGCTTCATTTTCCGCCAGGCTTTGAAGCCGGTGAAGAAGCAGTCAAGCGCCACTTGGAATTTTTTGATAAGAGTGGTACGGATTTGTGCAAGGTGATGAATGAAAACAGTCTGCCAGATAATCCGGCACTTAACAAGGCGGCAGATTGGGGAAAACTAGGACCGATTCCTCATGATGCGCCTTTTATTCGACGACAATTGGATTTGATCCATGCAGTGTGTGAACAAATGCATCAGCAGGCCGTAGTGCTGGCAACGATTCATGGTATGGTGGCATCTGCATTTCATTATTTGGGAGGAGGCGCTTTGTATGATGAAGATAAGCAGGCGCTGACCCGCCATCTCAGGGAGAATCCGGAAGCATTTCGTCATGGAATGGAAGTGATTGCTGAGTATCTCGATTATTTATGTGGTGCCTGTCTGGAAGCTGGGGCAGATGGATTATATTTCGCATCGTTGGGCGGAGAGAAGGCTATGATGACAGACGAGGAATTTGAGACATTTTTTAAGCCATATGAGATCCGACTGTTGGAAAAGTATGAAAAGAAAGTTTCGTGTTTTAATGTCTTGCATATGTGTAAAGATCATCTGAATCTTTCTCGCTATCTGGGGTATCCTTCTAAGGTCATCAATTGGGGAATCTATGAGGGAAATCTTTCTTTGGAAGAAGGGCGAAAACTGCTAGGAGAGGACCGAGTAGTCCTGGGAGGGCTGGATGATCGGGCTGGTGTCTTGGTGGATGGAACTTTGGAAGATATTGAACAACAAGTGCACAAAATACTTCGTGAGAATGGTACATACCGGTTTATTCTAGGAGCCGACTGTACTTTGCCGACAGAGATCCGTCTGGAAAGAATTGCCAAAGCGGTTGCGGCGACGGGGACTTACCAGGAATAAAAAGGGATATCTGGTGAAAGGAGGAGAGACGGACATATGGAATTTTTTATGCAGCAACTGATCAACGGGATTGCATTGGGCAGCCTGTATGCTTTGACAGCGATCGGGTATTCCTTGGTATATGCGGTTCTGGAATTGATTAATTTTACCCATGGAACGATGTATATGGTAGGGGCATACTTGTTTTATATTTTTGTCAGCTTGTGTGGACTTCCCTTCTTTCCGGCATTTCTTTTAGCAATTTTCCTGACCGGATGTCTGGGATATCTAGTGGAGCGATATACGCTCCGGCCGTTGAGAAAGAAAAATTTGCCAAAGTTTACGGCGCTGATTTGTACCATTGGGGTTTCTATTGTTATTCAGAATGTCATGCTTCTATTTTTGGGAAGCGAGACCAGACAATATCCAACATTATTTGATGGCAAATATATTACGGTGGTAACTGCCAATATTTCCTATATTCAGATCTTTGTTATTTTGATGTCTGTGCTTATGATGGTAGCGCTGACACTGTTTATTCGTAATTCCCGAACAGGTATGGCGATGCGGGCTACAGCACAGAACTCTCAAGCGACGGAATTGATGGGGATTCCCGTGGACCGAGTGGTTGGACTGACCTTTTTCTTTGGAGCAGTTTTAGCTGCCGTATCGGGGATATTTGCTTGTATGATTTTCAGAAGTGTCAACTTGTCAATTGGAGTGACTACTGGCAACAAAACGTTTGCGGCAACAGTATTGGGAGGAATCGGGGAATTGTCCGGGGCTGTTCTGGGCGGTTTGCTCATTGGAATTGTAGAGACGATGACAGCGGGCTATATCAGCTCTAGTATGCGAGATATTGCAGCATTTGTGGTGCTGGTGGCAGTGTTAATCTGCCGTCCATGCGGTCTGCTGGGAAAACCGGTGCGAAAGAAGGTGTAGCGTATGAAAAAATGGAAATCCATGGCGGAAAAATATCGCATCTTTTTTCACGGATGTATTCTGGCTGCTTTGTTTATTTTTCCGGCGTTAAATTTTAGCCAATATGTTTACCGGATCTGCGTGATTAGCGTGCTCTATGCCATTTTGGCAATGTCACTGAATCTGATCTCCGGGGTTGCGGGGCAGATATCCCTAGGGCATATCGCTTACTATGGGATTGGCGCTTATACATCGGCTTTGTTATGTGTGAATTTTGGAGTTTCGGTGTGGGTGGGGATTTTGGCTGCATTTTTGGTGGCTATGGTTTTTGGTCTTTTGATAGCCCTTCCTACGTTGAAGCTGTCAGGAGGTTATCTGGCCATTTTGACGATGAGCTTTGCAGAAATTATCCGGCTGATTCTTTTGAACTGGACTAGCGTGACTCGTGGCCCTATGGGAATTTTGAATATTCCTAAACCTAGTTTGTTTGGTTATGAGATTCGTTCCAGCTCTGCTTATTTGTGGCTGGTATTGATCATAGCAGCTCTTGTATATGTGGTGCTTGACAATTTGATTCGTTCAAAATTCGGCCGCAATTTGAAAGCTATTCGAGATGACGAAATTTCTTCGGAAGCGATGGGAATTTTTGTTTATCGTCACAAGGTAGTGGCTTTTGTGATCTCTACCGGGATTGCTGGGATTGCCGGCGCTCTGTATGCCAGTTATATGGAATTTATCGATCCGACTAGTTTTGTCAGTGATGAATCCACAGTAATTCTCAGCATGGTCGTATTGGGAGGAATGGGCAATATGAAAGGCTCGATCCTGGCTGCATTTTTACTGACTGTATTGCCGCTGCTGTGGTCGACGGAGCTTCCTGAGAAGAACCGCCACAGCCTGCCAGCAGAGAACCTGCTAAAGCCATAGTCATAATCATGCATAACATTTTCTTCATAATCCTGTTATCTCCTTTTCTGGTAAAATGATTACTCTTTATTTGTACTACGAATTCCGACAAAACACAAGGATTTTTTTACTGCTGCATGCAATCTCTGCTGCCAGGATAAAACTGCTTTTCTTATTTGAATAGCTACCGGAATCTTGCCAGGCTCTCGGTATAAGGTGGATAACAGATCCCTCTCTCTGTTATAATAGCAGTGATCAGCGTATGGTCCGTCACATCAAAGGCCGGGTTATAACATTTTACTTCTTCGAGTGCCATCGACTGCTGATAAAATTTCTTCTTGATTTCATCCGGACTGCGCAATTCAATTGCAATATCTTTCCCCGTTTCACAGTTCAAATCAATGGTCGAACTAGGACCCAGTACATAGAAAGGAATCCCATAATACCTAGCCAGAATTGCCACGCCACTCGTACCGATCTTATTTGCCGTATCGCCATTGGCTGCTACCCGGTCACAGCCCACCAGACATGCCTGCACCCAGCCATTTTTCATCACCAAGCTAGCCATGTTATCACAAATTAGAGTCACATCAACACCTGCCTTCTGCAGCTCATAGGAAGTTAGTCGCGCCCCCTGCAATAGCGGTCGGGTCTCGTCAGCAAACACATGAAACTCCATCCCCCGCTCTTTTCCCAAAAACAGCGGGCCAAGTGCCGTCCCATAACGGGAGGTTGCCAGCGGACCAGCATTACAATGGGTAAGAATCCCGTCTCCATCTTTGAGCAGCGATAGCCCATATTCAGAAATTGCACGACACATCTCCTGATCTTCCTGCTGAATCGCCATACATTCCTTCTCCAAAAGCTCCAAAATCCTGGCAACCCCCAACTCCTTATGTTCGATAACCACGCGCTCCATACGGTTTAGCGCCCAGCTTAAATTGACCGCCGTCGGCCGTGCAGAATCCAGATATTTCCGATATTCACAAAACTGCCGGTAAAAATTATCATAATCTTCCGTTTGGATCGTACGTGCCAGGATATAGATACCAAAACCCGCACAGATGCCGATAGCCGGCGCCCCTCTTACCTTCAACTCGAAAATCGCGTCATAGAGATCCTCTGGCGTTTGCAATATCAGATATTCTGTCCTTGCTGGTAACTGTGTCTGATCCAAAATTCTGACGGAAGCTTTGTCTTCCCCCAGCTTTACATTATCTATGTGGGTGACTTGCTTTAACTCGCTCATGTTCATGCTCCTCCTATTTAAAATTTTACATCTCATTCGGATTGCTTTTTTCTCCCAACAAAAATCCTGCTTTAAAAGCCTTTGAAGCAAACGCTTTCTCCCAATCCTTCAATTCATAAAATTCTACCGCCGGCAATTTCACCAACCGCTTCTCTAACAACCGTAAAGCCGGCCGAAAAGGACCACAACGACTGCCTTTGATCGTAATTTCATTCACTACAAACCGGCTCATATCCACTTCCACGGTCCCGGCATAGGTGCTTTTTAAAACGATTCTCCCCTGTCTGCGCACCAGCCCAGACGCTAACGTAAGCCCAGAAGGAGAGCCGGACGCTTCCACTACCAGCTCAAAATACTCCTCTGCCTGGCTTTTCTGCCCTTTGGCGATTCGCTCTGGATCTATATTTTCCGAATCTTCTCCACCATTTATCCAATGTTCAGATGAACTGCATGGCATCTGTGCCAGCAATCGAGTCTTACCCAAAGCAGCAAATCGAGCCAGCTTCTCTGGATGCTTGCCGATGATCGTTAGCTCTGCTCCTTGAAGATGCAACACCGAAGCTGTCAGATATGCCAATCGCCCGTCACCAATAATTGCGATGGCCATATCTGGATGAATGTGTACCTGTTCCAAAATCTCCAGCGCTGCCGCCAGTGGCTCTGTTAGGAGCGCTTCCTTAAGCGAAAGGCTCTCCGGAATCTCATGAAGCAGATGCGTAGCCAGCGTCATATATTCCGCAAAACAGCCATCTTTCCCAGCCATGCCGATCACTTTCCGCTCCGGGCAGTGCTTTTCCCGGCCGGTACGACAATAAATACACTGACCACAGCCAGCGTTTAACTCGCCCACTACTCGTTTGCCCACCCAATAGGGATCGGAAGACATCTCCACAACTCCCACAAATTCATGTCCCATAACTCCCCGGAAATCAGGGCGATAACCCTTTAATACCTCCTGATCGGTGTTGCAGACCCCTGCATAGAGAATACGGATCAAGCTCTCGCTTTTCGAAGGTATCGGCATGGGCAAATCCTCCCGATATACGGCTCTCCCTCCCTGAAAATAAATGCCTCTCATTTCTTATCCCCTCACTTTCTGCCTCATCAGGCATCGCTCCTTGTAAAGAATCGCTCCTGCCATTTCCGCATTCTTTTCAAGTCCTCATCCGGTTCCCTTGATTCACTCCTCATAGCCAGGAATCACTACTGGCCTCCCGCTTGTCAGCGCCATATAATAGATCTTCGCGGTGTCTTCCACATAGACACTGTTGATATAAGCAGACTCAACACTTTCCCCTACTGCCACCACCCCATGATTTGCCATCAGACAGGCGTTCTTTCGCCGTAAAATTTCCACTGCATTCAATCCCACCTGCGCGCTTCCCTGCTTTGCATATGCACTGACCTCTATTTTCCCCTTCAAAAAAGGAATCATTTCGATCAATACTACCGGGATCTCCTGATGATTCACCGCAAAACTGGTAGCATAGGGCGAGTGCGTGTGCACCACAGCCCGAACATGGGGCAGACTTTTATATATTTCCGCATGCATTCGCCATTCCGAAGAAGGCCGGTGACAACCCTCGATCATATTTCCCTCTAAATCTGTCACTACCATGTCCTTCTCTTCCATAATTTCATAATCATAAGAACTGGGAGTAATAATCATATACCCCCTCTCCGGAATAAAAACGCTCATATTCCCGCTCGTCCCCGCCATTAACTTCTCGCGATATGCCTTTTTTGCCGTTCTCAAAACCGCCTGTTTCCTTTCCACCCATGTTTCCATGCCGTTCCTCCCCTATTCTACTGCTTCCTTAAAATTATTTTTTCGATTTTCCTTTATCTTTAAAATGGTTGTTTCATGCTTTTGTCCTTTAATGTCTCTGTTCTTTATTCCCAAAAGTTTCGCAAAATCTGGCCGAAAAGGATACTCTCTCCCGTCCCCTATACAGATGGGAAATATCTCCCAAACGCAGTCCGCGAAAAACGGCAATCCCCTGCTCCCGCTCTTCACTCACCACTTCTGTCACGGATGTCGGTGCCAATGCCAAAGCATGCCATAACACAAAAGGCGAAACATTCCACATATGAGACAACAACACACAAATAATCCCAAAATGACAAAAGCAAGTAATCGTCTGTGTATTCTCCCTCACCACACGGTAGTGAAGCCCCTCCCGCACATATCCATAACATTCCAAAAGCCTGTCTAATTCTGTCACCGTCTTATCATAAACCGAAATCAGGTCACTGTATTGCGCTACTTTTGACTCTCGCCAGAGCTCCCGATCCAGATATTCAGAATGCCTGGTCAGATAATCCGGCAACATATCCCAAACTATACGCATACCGTAACGCTCTCCGTCCATCCGGGTATCGTTATATGCTTTCTGCAGCTCCTCTGATCGATTCAGATCCACCTTGGCAGGGAACTCTCTCAGCCAATCCAGCGTTTCTGCCTTTTTCCCCAGTTTCTCCAGACTATAAGCCGCCGTCGCTTGCGCCCTCCCCAAAGGCGATTGATAACAGTCTCCCATCTCCAGTTCCTCTGCCATCTCTGCCAGAAGCGATGCTTCTTTGTGCCCTTTCTCCGTCAATGTATCATTTACATAGTCCGGATCTCCATGCCGGATAAACAAAATTCTCATATCGGTATCCTCTCTGCCAGTGACTGTCATAACTTTATCAAACATTCTTGTTCCAGCCTTCCTGCCTTGCCCTTTCTTTTTGCTTCTGTCATTTCTTCTTTCAGCAAATCTCCCTACTTTTCTGATTATTTCCCATCTATTAAAGGGACCCTCAGGGAACAAGGAAACACTCTCCTTTGTTCCCTGAGGGTAAGAGCCTTAAAAAACACAGCCTAGCTGCATCAATGTCATTAAGATTAAGATAAGGAAACAAAAAGCATAGTCAAGGAAATGAGGCGAGAACCAACGCCAAACCGTCTGCGGGATTTTTCCGGTTTCGAGATTAAGAATTCCTAAAATCCCTGACTTTTGCTAAAAACGAAACGAAAATATACAAACTCGCTCCGCTCAAACAATGTATATTTTCGTTTCAACGCCAAATTCAGGGATTTAAGGACTTCTAAATCTCTGCAAAGTCAAAATCCTGCAGACGGTTTGGCGTTGATTCTCACCTCATTTCCTGGCTTATGCTTCTCGTTTCCTTATCTAAATGACATTGCTGCTTTACCTCCTGTTTTTTATTTCCCTAAATTTGTTAAATTTAAGAGCATGGTTAGAGTAATCCTGTTTTGACTATT
>Ga0137297_11775_pt1 | contig 11448 bp, 6 predicted proteins | sample RamsorincwithD2O_FD_97191 | JGI IMG/M metagenome (GOLD analysis project Ga0137297, IMG submission 97191) | Mouse cecal microbial communities from Vienna, Austria - Mucin amended with D2O | ecosystem: Host-associated > Mammals > Digestive system > Large intestine > Cecum | place: Austria: Vienna... | reverse complement strand
ACCGTTACGGCAAGTATGATTTTGCTTTTGATCAGATGGTGGACGGTGTGATGGTGGGCTCGGTTACCGGGGGAATGAGGCTGAGGTTCTTAACCGTGGCAACGGACGCTGTGGAGAAGTCGGAGCTGCGGCTGATGACCGAGTCCAAGGGGCAGGCACTGGTGGTTCTGGGGAATTTTCCTTATTATGAGTCACTGGAAAATGCCATGAAGATCCGGAAGTACGTGAAGCAGCGGAATGTGACCCAGCTTCCTAAGTCTGTCCAGGACATTATCCGGGACCGCCAGGAGGAGGCTGTGAGGTATGAGCGGGCCTCTATGGGTGAGCTGAAAAATGCGATCGAGGGGGCTGTGTACTATGTGGACGGGGAGCGTCTGGAGATAAGGAGCGGGGATGCTAAGTCAAAGATTGATCAGGCCCTGGAATACCTGGTGGCTCATGTGTACAGCCAGCTGGGATTGGTCACAAGGAATATTGAGACAGACGAGGATATCCTGGATATTTTAAATGGCGCTGAAAACAGGATTCCGGGCACAGAGCCTAACCGGGATGCCGCGGCGAAGGTGGAGGAATATCTTATTGTGCAGGACAGAAAGAAGCTGCCCACCTCCATGGCAGATGTTCAGAGCCGTTATCAGGCGGTTCCATATGGGTGGAGGGAGATTGATATCGCGGCGGTTGTGGCTCTGCTGATCTGCCAGCAGAAAGTTACCATCAAGTACGGCGGCGTCACGATCCGGCCGGACAATCCCAGGCTGCCGGACATGCTGCGGAAAAAGAGCGAGATTGGGAAGACGGGCATTTCCAAGCGCCAGGAGGTGACGGCTGTAAAGATGAAGAGGGCCAGGGAGCTGCTCCGGGAATATTTTGATGTCATGGACGTGCCGGACAACGAGGACGGGCTGGTGGCATTTATGGTGAAAAAATTTTCTGAGCAGAAGGGGCATTATGAGGAGCTGGATGGCCGCTATGCCAGCGGACGGAAGTATCCGGATCATCATAGGGTTGCCGCTGCCATGGAACTGATGGAACGTGTGCTGTCTCAGCAGAAGGACAACATCGCTCTCATCGACTGTGTTCTGAAAGAGGAAGATGCTCTTTTTGACAGCAAGGAGGATCTGCAGAATGTGGAGGGATTTTTCGGCAATCAGGTACAGATATTTGACGCCGCCGCACAGTTGGAAGAGGAGCTGCGAAATGACCTGGATTACATTTCCCATGAAGAGGAGGCTAACACTGCCCTGAATCGGATACGGCTGATCACTAAGGTGGACGGGGGTTTTGATTACAGGAAGATACCGGAATTAAATGGACTGATGGCTGTTGTGCGGCAGGGGCATGAGCGGCTGCTGGAGGAAAAGAGGAAAGAGGTTTTCGATATATTGTGCCAGTGCAGGGCGGCTGTTATTAAGGACGGGGACGGAAAGCAGAGCGCCAGGGGGATTCTGGATAAGGCGGACCGTTACTATGCCCAGAAACAGGAGGCTATAGGTGAGTGTAAGAGCCTTGCGCTGCTGGACGGTCTGGTGCCGCAGATGCTGCAGTATAAAGATGATGCCTGCGGGAATATTGAGGTCATGACGGCAGCTGCGGATTCAAGGTCCGGAGGGGTTAGCCAAGGGGTGAATCAGACAGAGGCGAAGAAGGGAACAGCATTGAAGAAGATGATCAAGCCTTATAACCGGCAGATCGTATTTCCGGCAAAATGCCTGGAGAGCGAGGAGGATATTGATGTTTATGTGGAGAAAGTCCGTGAGCAGTTAAAGCAGCTGCTGAAGGGCTGTGATGGGATACAGCTGCGGTAGGGGCGGTAATACATGGCAGGAGAAAGGGAAGGGGACTGTACGATGGATAAGGGTGCTATAAAGAAATACGCGATATGGGCTCGCAGGGAATTGATCTCCCGTGTGTCTCAGAGAGCGGCTCTGTATGACATTGCGGAAAGCGGATATGGGGACCCGGAGGCTGACAGCGTCCGGGGAAAGGTGCTGACTGGGGCTGAGAAGAGGCAGCGGAGGGCTTTGATCAGACAGATTGGGCAGAAGGGCTATGAGGAGGTCATGGAGGAGGTTGCCTATACATGGTTTAACCGGTTTTGCGCTCTTCGGTTTATGGAGGTAAATGGTTATCTGCCTACTCATGTGAGAGTATTTACTGATGATGAAAATGAGTTTAAGCCCCAGATCCTGGCGGAAGCTATCAATATGGAACTGGACGGCCTGGACATGGAGAGGGTCTATGCCCTGAAAAATGGGAATGAAAATGAAGAGTTGTTTAAGTATTTGATTATTATCCAGTGTAATGCGCTGAACAAGATATTGCCTGGTATGTTCCAGAGGATTGAGGATTATACGGAGCTTCTGTTTCCGGATAATTTGCTGCGGGAGGGCAGTGCGGCGGAGCAGATGATCGCGCTGATTCCGGAGGAGGACTGGAAAGACCAGGTGCAGATCATCGGGTGGCTGTATCAGTATTATAACAGTGAGAAAAAGGATGAGGTGTTTGCGGCTCTTAAGAAGAATGTGAAGATTACCAAGGAAAATATTCCCGCTGCTACTCAGCTGTTTACGCCGGATTGGATTGTCCGGTATATGGTGGAGAATTCGCTGGGACGGTTGTGGGTGGAGGGACACCCCAATGAGGAGTTGAAGGGGAAGTGGAAATATTATCTGGAAGAGGCAAGGCAGGAGCCGGAGGTGGAGAGGCAGCTGGCGGAGATCCGAAAGGAGTATGGGGCGCTGAATCCGGAGGATTTGAGATGTATCGATCCCTGTATGGGGAGCGGGCATATTTTGTGCTATATGTTTGATGTGCTGATGCAGATTTATCAGGCTCATGGGGTGCAGACAAGAGACGCGGTTAAGAGTATTGTGGAAAATAATCTGTTTGGGCTGGATATTGATGACCGGGCGGCGCAGTTGGCTTATTTTTCGGTGATGATGAAGGGGCGGCAGTATGACAGCCGGTTTTTTAGGAGAGGGGCGCAGCCGAATGTGTATAGCCCGAAGGGGTATGAGGAGGGCAGGGAGTATGGGGCGCTGCTGACCGTGGAGAGGCTGGAGGATATGCCGCAGGAGCCGGAGGAGTTTAGCTTGTTTGATGAGAATTATGAGGATAAGGTGAATCGGTGGCGGTTCAGGGCGGTGCTGGCTCGGAAGTATCATGTGGTTTGTACGAATCCGCCGTATATGGCGGTCAGTAATTCGAGCAGGAAATTACAGGAGTATATAAAGAAGAATTTTCCTGATAGTAAAAGTGATTTGTTTGCCTGCTTTATTGAGCACTGTGGGAGATTTGTCGGAAAGAATGGCTTTCAGGCGATGATTACCCAGCATGCATGGATGTTCCTTTCAGTTTTTGAAGGTCTTCGGAAGACTATTCAGAAATTGACAATTATTAATATGGCACATTTGGGATCTAGAGCTTTTGAAGAAATAGGAGGGGAAGTTGTACAGACTACTAGCTTTGTATTTCGCAATGTTAATTGTCCACAGTATAAGGGGATATATGTGCGGCTATTAACTGCAAATTCACAAGAAGCAAAGGAAAGAATGTATTTAATTAAAGAAAAAAGATATATTGCAAAGCAAATAGAGTTTTCTCAAATTCCTGGTATTCCAGTGGCATATTGGGCAAACAATATAATTGTGGATTCATTCAAAAATAATAGTAGTATTCGTGATGTAGCTAGACCAAGACTAGGATTTGCTACAGGTGATAATGATACTTTTATGAGGCTATGGTTTGAACCGTCTATTAGAAATATTGGATTTGCTTATAAATCTAGGGAAGAAGCAAAAGAAAGTGGCCTGAAGTGGTTTCCAACGAATAAAGGTGGATGCTATAGAAAATGGTATGGAAATATTGAATTAATAGTTGACTGGCAAGATGATGGGTATCGTATAAGAAACTTTAAAGATGCAAAAGGAAAGTTGAGATCAAGGCCACAAAATTTAAAGGAATGTTTTAGTGACGGAATTACTTGGACTGTCATATGCAATCGCAGTTCATTTAGATATTCTCCATTGGGTATGTTATATAACAATAAAGGGCCAATTTTGGGAAAACGACAATCTGAAAAAAACTATTATATATTAGGTTACTTAAATTCAAATGTATCAGAATATATTTTGCAAATGTTATCTCCGACATTAGGCTTTGAAGCAGGGTATGTGAGTAATCTGCCATATATAAACTATATAGAGAAGAATACTAAAATTAAAGATTTAGTAAAAAAATGCATAGCAATATCAAAAAAAGATTGGGATTGTTTTGAAATTTCTTGGGATTTTAAAAAACATTCGTTATTATGAGGTAAGAATATGAATGAATTTATTAGTAACATTATTATACCTGTGATTGTGGCATTTGCGACAGCAAAAATCACATTGCGTCAGGATATTAGAAAACGAATTTATGAAAAGAGAGAGGAAAATTATCTTGAATTATATAATTTATTATTGAAATTGGAAGATAATCCGTATCTTATATATAATAATGTAGAAATGGTAAATAGACTTCAAAATTTGTGGCCCAAATTAAATGTATTTGCTTCTTCAGAATTGATAGAAACTTTTAAACCTCTTTATAAAAAGATAGAAGCTATTGCAGAAGAATATTGGAATTTATTTAGTGGTCCAGATTACGAAAATAGAAAAAGTATACAAATGGAGTATGAAGATAAGACAGAACAAGATTTTGAACATGAAGAAGTATTATATCAAGAAACCCATTTATTAGATAATGAATACTTTTCCAAGAAAATTGTAGAAATTGTAAATCTAATAAAAAAAGATATGGGAACGAGGTAAAGTATGTCGTATTTAATTTCCGATAAATATGCCGCATGGAAAGCAGAGTGCAACTCCCGCTTCCTCCAACTCAAAGCCAACGAAGAGGAACTAAACCGCATTTTTATAGACATCTACGGCCTGCAAGACGAATTGACACCGGAGGTCGCAGATAAGGACATCACGGTTCACAGAATTTATGATACCAAAGAAGATATCCCGGAATCTATGAAAGGAAGCAACTACACTCGCACTATGAGAGATGAGATCGTTTCGTTGATTTCCTACGCTGTAGGCTGCATGTTCGGACGCTATTCTTTGGATGTAGAGGGATTAGCCTATGCCGGTGGTGATTGGGACTCCTCTAAGTACATAACTTTCCAGCCTGTCAAAGACGCAATCCTCCCCATCTGCGATGACGATTATTTTGAAAATGACATAACTGTAAAATTTATAAAATGGGTAGAAACTGTCTATGGAATCGATACACTGGAAGAAAATTTAAAGTTCATTGCAGATGCGTTAAGTGGCAAGGGCAATTCTCGAGAAGTTATTCGAAATTATTTTCTGAATGATTTCTATGTCAATCACTGTCAAGTCTACCAGAAGCGACCTATTTATTGGCTGTTCGATTCTGGAAAGAAAGGCGGTTTCAAATGTCTGATTTACATGCACCGCTATCAGCCAGACACCATAGCTCGTATCCGTACTGACTATGTACATGAGCAGCAGAGTCGTTATCGCATCGAAATTGAAAATTTAGAACAACGGATTGCTTCTGCCGCCACCAGCGAGCGTGTAAAGCTGAATAAGCAACTCAAAAAGTTGCAGGATCAGGAACAGGAATTATATGCTTATGAAGAAAAAATCCATCATCTGGCGGATATGATGATTAGTATAGATTTAGATGATGGAGTGAAGAAAAACTATGCGATTTTTCAAGATGTGTTGGCAAAGATAAAATAAACAGGTGAATATGGGAGAGATTAGGTGGTGACTGAATGTGTCAATATGTGTTTGTTCGAAAAGGAAAAGATAAAACCAATAAGGTTACCCTCAATTTTCAAAGGGAACATTTGTCAAAAGATATGTTTATATATGATGAGGCTAAGAGACATTATATTTATGAAGAAGTATATAAGAATAAAAAATCTGAAATATCTTTTGTTTTAAGAATTATGAGTTCGAATTTTCAAAGTTTATTTTCTATGGGTTGTAATCTGTTCAAAATAGAAGGTAACTGTGATGATTTTAGAATATTAATAGAGACTAAAGATCTTTCAATTACTACTTTATATAAACACGATATTTCTAAGTTCTCTAGAGGAGGAAACATTATACAGTATGGGTGTGAGTTTAAAGGCTATTTTGATGATTACCAATTATTCCTAAGTGATAATAAAATTTTTAGAAAAAATGTGATGTCTTATGATGAGATACATAAACGGAATGAAGAAGCTAAGAGATCGAAAATCGGACAAGCTGACAGTTCGAGTATTAGAACTGTTAGAGGAGTATTAAAACTAAAAACGGATAAAAGTAAAGAACCAGAAAAGAAAATAGGTATTGTAAAAGGTTGTCCATATTATAAGAATAAAATTTGTGTTTACTTTGATGATTTATGTAACCCGCATTCTGTAAAATGCAAAAATTCGGGAATTTTGCGGACTGAGGATAAGAGGAATAATTCAAATATAAAAATAGGTGAGAAACTTAATTCCAATAATAAAAAAGTATCAACACGACAAGTAAATACAGTTGTCTTATTAAATAATAGAAAATGTATATATGAAGATCATTCTGTTATAGATATAAATGCAGTAATTAGAGTAGCGACTCCGTTAAAAATAATAAAGGTATCTATTCCAGCTGCTTATTGTAAAAAATGCAATAAATATATAATTTTAAAGGAAGATTTTAAAAGACTGAAAGAGAAAGGTGTTTTGTTATGCGAGGTTATTGATAGGACAAGTGGGAAATCTAATAATTCTAAAGAGTTTTATGGTGATGAATCAAGGATTCATTCATTAGGCTATAATGTAACGAAAAGGCAAGACTATACTTATGAGCAAAGAAAGTATATCTTAGCAAATATGATTGAGAATTATGATATAACAAAACATGAAATACTATCTATAATTGATATGAATATAGCTAGGCATAGTAAATTTAGAAATCATAGTGAGGCAGTTTCTAAATGGAGAGAAGACAGGGCATTTGTAATGTCTTATAGACGTGGAGATTGTCCAGAGGTACTTATAGACAGTGTAATTATTGGGAGCAGGAAATAGCCGTCACCAAACGGGGCCAATTAAAAAAATATAAGGAGATGTTATTATGGAAGAAATTAGGTGTCCAAAATGTGGAGAAGTATTTTTAGTTGACGAATCAGGTTATGCGCAAATTGTTCAACAAGTGAGAGACAGAGAGTTTGATAAAGAGCTTAAACGTCGAGAAGCTGATTTAGTTGAGAAAAAAGATCGTCAACTAGAAATTACTAAAATTCAACAAAAAGGCGAATATGACAAAATCATTTCGGATAAAGCATTAGAACTGTCAAATAAAGACAGAGAAATTGAGAAATTAAAATCAGAACTCGTGAATAGTGAAACAGAAAAAAAGTTGGCAATTTCAGACGCGGTTAAAGCAAAAGAACAACAAATTGCTGAAAATACTAAATTGATTACAGAATTAGAAGGAAAATTGTCCAGTCAACAGACAGAAAGTAAACTAAAAGAACAATCATTGCAAAAACAATATGAAGATAAAATAAAATTAAAAGATGAACAGATTGAATATTATAGGGATTTTAAAGCGCGACAATCGACAAAAATGATAGGAGAGAGCCTTGAACAGCATTGCCGGATTCAATTTGATTCACTACGAATGACTGCATTTCCAACTGCATATTTTGAGAAGGATAATGATGCACGAACAGGAAGCAAGGGAGATTTTATTTTTAGAGACTTTGTAGATGATATAGAATTTATTTCTATCATGTTTGAGATGAAGAATGAGATGGACGAGACAACTACGAAGCATAAAAATGAAGATTTTTTGAAGGAACTCGACAAAGATAGGAGAGAAAAGAAATGTGAATATGCGGTATTAGTTTCGCTTCTTGAAATGGATAACGAACTCTATAATAACGGAATTGTAGATGTATCTTATAAATATGAAAAAATGTATGTAATTCGTCCTCAATTTTTTATTCCAATTATCACCTTATTGCGGAATGCGGCATTGAATTCTTTAGAGTATAGACGAGAACTGCAAGAGGTAAGAAGCCAACAGATTGATATAAGTCATTTTGAAGAAAATATGAATGTATTTAAAGAAGGATTTGCACGTAATTATAGAATTGCAAGTGATAAGTTTAAAACAGCAATAGAAGAGATTGATAAAACAATTATTCATTTACAAAAAGTAAGAGAGGCACTTGTTTCATCGGAGAATAATCTTCGTCTTGCTAACAATAAAGCAGAGGATTTGACTATAAAAAGGTTGACAAAAAATGCGCCAACGGTACAAGCGATGTTCGATGAATCAAAAAGGAATAGCCCTGCAAATTAAGTAAAATATGTGAGAGAAATAATGGATAAAGGGGACATTATCATGGCTGACATGGACATCAACACCATCATTCAGGATTTAACCGCCCGCTTCTCCTCCCCCCTTCCCGAATTCTACTCCCGCCGCATTATCTTCTGGTACGACGAGGACCGTGAATTCGAGGACAAGCTAGATGACCTCCATTTGACCAACGTCAAGTTCCTCCGCCTGACCGGCAGCAACACTTTTGCGGTGAAAAAGCAGCTATGTCAGGACGATACGGTGTCAAACTACCTGGTATACAGCCCTCTTTCTTTCCAGAGGGACGACGACAACTGGCTCATCAACGTTCAGCTCTACAGTGAGGAATTCCGGGCTGACCTGATCTCTATGTGGATTGACGAGATGAATCTTCCCGCCACTCCTATAATCCGCAAACAGGTCAGGTTTTACAAGAAGTTTTTCAATGCCAGGGAACGCCGGGGAAGGGTGGCGGGCCTGAACTGTGATTACCGCAAGCTCTCCACCGCGGCCCAGATTCATCTGGCGGTGATGGCTGCTGTCTGCGGCAACAGGGACATTCAGCCGAACAACATTATCCGCAGAGTTCTCGGCTCCGGCCTGGATAATGACGCCAATCCGATTTACCAGAGTTTTGTAAATTACAACGCCCACCACGCCTTCTGGGCCATGGTGGCGCAGGCGGCGGGGTACAGTGAAGGCGAGGATTCTGACCTGGGACGCCTGGCGGTTCACATGCTGCTGACGGCGGCGGCCAGGACTATGCATTTGGACAGCCTGGCGGGGCCGGAGCATTTTATATCGGTTCCCCATCAGGCTTACTGCTATGACCTGGTCTCTGACTGGCTTCACGGCGAGGACAACCGCCGGCTCTATGAGGTGGCGCGGTATGTGGAGAGGGAGGCGCGCCTTTACGACCGGTTTAACAGGTTGGCGGTGGGGGATTTGGTGAATACGGAATGTTTTCCTTGTATCAATGAGTGTATTCTGACAAAGCTGATGACGGAGATCAGCGACCAGATTATTCATGTGGATAGGATTAAAGCTGCTGTGGATAAACGTCGGACAATGGTGTGGTATGATGATGTCTCCGGTTATTTCGAGGGGATTTTGCAGATTGCCTATATGCAGGTGTTTTTCCTGGAGCACGCTGACGGATTCCATACCGTGGAGGCGGGGAAGGTCTGGAAGGAATATACTGCGGAATATTACAAGATGGACACCTACTACCGACAGTTTCACCTGTGCTTTCAGCGCTGCCTGAAGGTCTCCAACCCTCTGCTGGACGATCTGTTAAAGCATGTGGCGGAGAAGGTGGAGGGGCTGTATACCAGGTGGTTCATCGGTCAGCTGGGGCAGAATTGGTCAAAGGTCAGCGGGGAGGAGCTGGAGCGGTTTGGACGGATTTTGGAGATTCCCCGGCAGGTGGATTTTTACGAAAATAAGGTGAGACGGGCGGGCGCCCGGGTCTTTGTTATCGTTTCTGACGCGTTTCGGTATGAAGCGGCGGCCTCCCTGGCGGATCAGCTTCGCCGGGAGACTCAGAGCAAGGTGGAACTGAGCAGCTGCCAGGCTATTTTTCCAACCATCACGAAATTCGGCATGGCGGCGCTTCTTCCTCACAAGTGTCTGACAGTGGCAAAGGGGACGGACGGAGCTCTGGATGTCCTGGCGGACGGGCAGCCTACGGACGCAGGGAGCAGGGACAAGGTTCTTAAATCAGCCAACCCGGCAAGCGTGGCTTTGAGATATGACGACATCATCAACATGAAGCGGGCACAGCGCAGCGCTCTGGTGAAAGGTATGGAGGTGGTGTACATTTACCATGACAAGGTGGATAAGGCCAGCCATATTTCCGACAGCGCCGTATTTCCGGCGTGTGATGAGGCGATTGACGAGATCAAGAATCTGGTTCGTATTATTGTAAATGAGTTTGGCGGCGTTAATGTGGTGATCACCGCGGACCACGGTTTTCTCTATACCTACAGTCCGCTGGCGGAGCTGGATAAGGTGGACAAGGCCGGATTTGCCAGCCGTATGGTTGAGTACGGGAGACGGTTTGCCATCATGGAAAAAGGTTCCGGCCCGGATTATCTGATGCCGGTGAAATTTATGGACGGCGGGACGGGGTATGATTCATTTTCACCGAGAGAAAATGTCCGCATTAAAATGAGCGGCGGCGGTCTGAATTTTGTCCACGGCGGAACCAGCTTGCAGGAAATGGTGGTTCCGGTGATTCAGTACCGTTATCTGCGGTCGGATTCCAAGGCTTACCAGCGCAACCGTGACAAGATCGACACCAAGCCGGTGGAGCTGAGTTTATTGTCCGCGAACCGCAAGATCAGCAACATGATTTTTTCTCTGAATTTCTATCAGAAACAGGCGGTGGGAAATAACCGGCAGGCGGCAAATTATCTGCTGTATTTTACGGATGCCAACGGCAGCCAGATCAGTGATATTTGCAAGATTATAGCGGACAAGACCAGCGAAAACGGCCAGGAGAGGACATTCCGCCGCGGCTTTAACCTCCGCTCTCAAAAATACAGCAGCCGGGAAAGTTATTTCCTGGTGATCGCGGATGAATCGGGACTGCAGATGCCGGTGAAAGAAGAGTTTCAGATTGATATCGCGTTTGCTGTAGATGAATTTAATTTCTTTGAATGATATGTTTATGATTGATATTTTCACGCTTTTTCGCGGTCTGCCGCCGGACATGAGTGAGGGGGCGATAACTCAATTTTAACCAGGAGGGGTTCACATGGACAGATCGGAGTCGGGTGAGAGCACCCGTGAAATAATAAAGAACAAGCTCAGGGAGAATTTTGACGGCAAGATTGTCCGGAAGGACCTGACCAAGAAGATCAAGGAGGGGGCCAATGTGCCGGTCTATGTCCTTGAGTTTCTGCTGGGGCAGTACTGCAGCTCTGACGACCATGAGGTCATTGAGAAGGGGGTTCAGAATGTGAAGCGGATTCTGGCGGATAATTTCGTCCGCCCTGACGAGGCCCAGAAGATCCTGTCCCAGCTTCGGAGAAAGGGCAGCCATACGGTGATCGACATGGTGACGGTGCGCCTGGATATCAAG
>Ga0137297_11774_pt1 | contig 11450 bp, 11 predicted proteins | sample RamsorincwithD2O_FD_97191 | JGI IMG/M metagenome (GOLD analysis project Ga0137297, IMG submission 97191) | Mouse cecal microbial communities from Vienna, Austria - Mucin amended with D2O | ecosystem: Host-associated > Mammals > Digestive system > Large intestine > Cecum | place: Austria: Vienna... | reverse complement strand
TTACTGATACATTGTGTATTCCTGTTGATAATCCTGATATTGTGTCATCTGTTAAATTTAAATCTGTCATTTCTTGTGATGTTCCTGGTGCTAATGTAAAGCTTTTTAGTATATTTCCGTTAATAGATATATTTCCTTCTATATCATATGTATTATTGTTTACTACCGTAGTTGAAACTTTACCTTTGTCTAATCCCCAATTATATATATCAATTTGCTTGCTACTTACTTCTAAATTAAAAGGTGTTGTTGTCATTTCTATAGTAAATTCTCTTGTTAGTATATATTGAGCATATACTTTTTGAGCAACAATTAATGTTAATAAAAGACCAATAGCTATTATTATTGCTATGTATTTTTTTCTATTTTGTATCACCTTTTTCGTCTGCCTCCTTTTCTATTCTTTTGCGATGTCTAATGTATTCTTTGTTTTCTTTTTTTCTTGCATGCACTTCTGCAAAAAGTAATAGTACTATGATTGCAAAAATTCCTATTTGTGTTTGCATGTTTCTTATTGAATACCCTATTTTAGGTATTTTAAAAATATATCTACCTACAATATTGTCATATTCAGTCATTTTTTCATCTACATTTGAGTTGTTATCACCTTTAGTTTCATAATATTTTTTTCCGTTTTCTTCAACTATATTGTTTATTCTGTGTGTTACTACATTGTTTCCTTCTTTAAAAGAAATTATATCTCCTTTTTTTATGTTTTCTTCTTTTACTTTTATATTAAATATTAAATCATTTATTTTTAATGTAGGTTCCATGCTTCCTGATATAACTACAAAGCTATTTATTTGAAATTTGTTATTGTTTTGTGAAAACTTTCCATACATAATTAAAAGAAAATATACAGTTAGTATAAAGATAAAAAAACTTGTTATAGTGCTTATAATAGTTCTTCTTAAATTTTTATTTTTTATTTTTTTGTCTATATTTTCATTTGTAAATTTTCTTAGTTTCTTCATATATTACTCTACTTTCATCCGTTTCTTTTGTGTTGCAACTAATTTAACAGTATATTTTAAAGTTTTTCCTGAATATTTACTGTCATTTTTATTTTCGTCCCATTTAAGTGTTAATTTATAATTAGTTGTTTGTTTTTCTTTGTAAGGTAATTCTATTTCTTCTGTTCTTCCATTTGTTATAGGCATCACTATTCCAGCACTTACATTTTGTATTTCTGCTGTTATTGGTGAATCTTCTTCTCCTGTGCTTATTTCTAAATAATATTTTAATAATACTTCATTTTGATGTTGATCATCAAAGTTTGAAACACTAAATTCATAAATTTTTGTATCTCCGTGGAAATAAATTTTCTTCTCTATATGCTAATGTGTTATTGCTTAATGTTAATATAGATTTAGCTATCAAATCTGTTTCTGATCGTGTTTGGTTAATATATTTTGAATTTGTGTATCCTATTGAAAATATAATTATTAGAAAAATTAGGATAATAAATATAAATCTTATATTTTTTACTTTATTTCCTCTTTTCATTTAGTTTTCTCCAATCTTTTGTTGAATTGTTGCATTTACTGCAATTTCTAATTTTTCATCAGCATTAAATACTGGATTTTCTATATCTTGATCCCAATTCCAGTATATTTTTATTTTGTAATTATCTTGTGCTGTAAAAGCTACTTTTTTTCCATTTTGTTCGTTTAATAATATTTCTCCTGTAATTTGATTATTTTCAATTGTTTTTATTTCTCCATCATTGACTGAATATCTTGACATGTTAAAATCTATACCTTTTTGAGTTAATATTGTTTTATCTAATTCTATTTTGTATTGTACTGGTACTTCTGTTCCTTCTAAGTCTAATATGACTTCAAATACTCCATTACTATTTGGGGCTATTTTATTTTCTTTTGTTTCTGTTTCTGAATTTATTTGTGTATTATTTAATGAAAATTTATTACTTGTTTTTACATCTTCATTGTTTACTTTAATTTTCCATGTTGCTATTGGTAGTTCTGAAGACACTTTTCCTATATTAGAATATCTTGATGAGGTCATATAAAAGCAAATCAATAATATAATGAAAACGTATATTATTAAGAAAATTCCAAATTTCTTTTTTCCTATTCTTCTATATTGTTTTTTAGCCAATTTCTTATTCCTTTCTGCATAGTTTTCACCTAAATAATATTTCTAAATATTACTTGGGTGAGAACTATGCTTTGTTCTCACCTTAACTTTTAATTAAATGTGTTGTTGCATTTGTACTTTTACCGGTATTTGTAATGTTCTTCCTTCTAATCCTAGTTTTGTATCTACATTATTTCCATAACCATTTTCTGTTACGTTATCTGCTGTAGCTCCATCATCTGTCCATTTTACTTTAACTTTTATATTTACTGTATCTGCATCTGTTAATGCTGCTCCATTTAATTTTATTGTTCCAGTATAACTATTATCATCTCCAGCTGTTAGTTCTGTTTCTCCTGCTAAAACTTGATCTATTGTTAAGTGTGCTCCTACATCTTGAAGAGCTGTTTCATCAATTACTAATTTATAATCAACTGATGTTTCTGATCCTTTTGGATTAATTGAAAATTCACCTGTAGCTGTGCTTCCTGGTGCAATTTTTCCACTAACAACATCTGTGTTTCCATCAATATTAAAATCAACATTAAGTTCTGATGTTTGAGTGTCACTTAACCCTACTTGCCATTTAGCAACTGCAACTGTTCCTGTTGTTTCTCCTTTCCATGTATATCTTGAATAAGTTCCTGATATTAAATATAAAGCAATTGCTAATATTAATAGCATTACGATTACACCTATTCTTCTTTTAGAGTTTTGTACTCTAGTTTCGCTTTTCTTTTGCATTGTGTTTTCTCCCTTCTTTTTTAAAAACCTTTATTATTTATTATAATTTTAATTATAACCATTAATATGAACCGATTTCACCTAGAGGATGTCTAGGGGTTGGTCTGTTAATAACTCTTCTAACTTTCTTTCTATTCCTTTTCATCTCTTCTTGTTGTCTATCATTTTCTTCTTTCATTTCTTTCATCATATCTACCTTGTCTGCTGCATATACCCAAATTAATCCTACTGCTAGAATAGTTAACAGTGTAAGTAAAAATATTACTGGTTTTTGATACGCATATAATATTTTTCCAACTTTAGGTATTTTGCTAACATACGCTCCTTCTATTTGATTTATATTAACAAGTCCTTCATCTTCTTTTAATGCTGCATCACCTTTAGTTTTATAAAATTGTTCTCCATTTCGTTCTACTATTTGTATTACTCTATGTGTTATAACAGTATCTTCTGCATCTCTATATGAAATAATATCTCCCTCTTTTATAGTTTTTGGATTTATCATTTTTGTAAAGAGCAAATCTCCTTCACTATATACAGGTTCCATTGAGCTTGTAAAAACAATGAATGGTTTTATTCCTAGTATATCTGGTATTTGATTAGGATATTTTTTTGCTTTATATATTACTGTACCTGCTATAACTGTTAGAATTATACATATAGCAAAGAAAATGTTCTTAATAACTTCTGTCGTTTTTGGCTTTTCTTTATTTTGCATATACAATCCCTCTATTTTTTACATTTTTCTGCTTTATACTACATCTATTTTAACATATATTGCTTATTTGGTGGTTCTCTTTTTGATTACTTTTAATATCATTTTTCTTACATTTTTTAACTTTATATTACTTTGTTTCTTTTTGGTTACAAAACAAAACAAGATTACCTAAAATGTAGATAATCTTGTTTATTTTTTAGTTGTTATTAATAATATTTTTAGTTTAATGGTTTCATTGTTGGGAATAATAATACATCTCTTATTGAAGCACTGTCTGTTAGTAACATTACTAATCTGTCAATTCCTATTCCTATTCCTCCTGTTGGTGGCATTCCATATTCTAATGCTTGAACAAAGTCTTCATCCATCATACCAGCTTCTTCATCTCCAGCATCTCTTGCTTCTACTTGCTTTTTAAATCTTTCATATTGATCGATTGGATCATTTAATTCTGAGAAAGCATTTCCATATTCTCTTCCTCCAATAAACAACTCAAATCTTTCTGTTAGTCTATTGTCTTTAGGGCTTCTTTTAGCTAGTGGTGATATTTCTACTGGATAATCATATATAAATGTTGGTTGTATTAATGTTTTTTCTACATATTCATCAAAGAATAGTGCAATTACATCGCCTCTTGTTTCTTTTGTTTTGTCTGGTATTTCTATTCCTCTTTCTTTAGCTAATTTAACAGCTTCTTCGTCTGTTTCAATTTTATTAAAATCTACTCCACAAGCTTCTTTAACGCTGTCTATCATACTTATTCTCTTCCAGTTTGGTGTTAAATCTATATCTTGTCCTTGATATGTTATTTTAGTTGTTCCTAAAACTTTTGTAGCACATTTTGTAAATATTTCTTCTGTAATATCCATCATATAGTGATAATCTTCATATGCAGCATAAAATTCAATAGTAGTAAACTCAGGATTATGTCTGATATCCATTCCTTCATTTCTAAATATTCTTCCTATTTCATATACTTTATCATATCCACCAACTATTAATCTTTTTAAGTTTAATTCTGTTGCTATTCTTAAGTACATTTGTAGATTTAAAGAATTATGGTGAGTAATAAATGGTTTTGCTGTAGCTCCTCCTGAAATGGTATTTAATACTGGTGTTTCAACTTCTAAGTATCCTTTGTCATCTAATATTCTTCTTATTTCACTTATAATTTTGCTTCTTGTTATAAATGTTTGTTTAACTTCTGGATTCATTATTAAGTCTACATATCTTTGTCTATATCTTAAATCAGCATCTTTTAGTCCATGGAATTTTTCTGGTAATGGTCTTAATGATTTTGAAAGTAATACTACTTCTTTTGCGTGTACAGAAATTTCTTCTGTTCTTGTTTTAAACACAAATCCAGAAATTCCTATGATATCTCCAATGTCCCATGTTTTAAATGCTTTGTAGCTTTCTTCTCCTAAGTCATTTATACTTACATAACTTTGAATTTTTTCGTCACAATCTTGTATCGTACAGAAAGACGCTTTTCCCATTATTCTTTTAGCTATAATTCTTCCAGCGATTCTTACATCTTTTTCTTCAAAATTTTCATAGTTTGCTTTTATTTCTCCTGCTGTACTTGTTCTATCATATTTTGTTATTTCAAATGGATCTTTTCCTGAATCTTGTAATTCCTTCAATTTATCTCTTCTTATTTGCATTAGATGATTTATATCTAATTCTTCATTTTGTTCGTTATTGTTATTATTCTCGTTCATAATAATTTCCTCTCTTTATATATAAATTTTTATTTTATTTAATTTTGTTGTTTGTCAGAAGTAGCTTTTTATATGAAGTTAAAATAAATCAGAAAGATTTATTTTAACTACGTTATCTCTATCTTTCTTCATTCGAAGAGCTAACGTTTCATTCTACGTAATATCCAATTTTCCTTTACTTCTATTGGTAAAATCATTTTTACTTTTTGTTCTGCTTTTCCTGGATTTACTGTTTCTATTTCTTCGTCTGTTTCAATGTCCCATAATTTATCTATTGTAAATTTTACTGTTTCTATTTGTTTTGGGATTATTATTTCCATTTCATCTCCAACAGATAATTTATTTTTTATTTCTACTATTGTTTTTTCATTTTCATTTTTTAATACTTTTGCACCAAATTCATATTCTAGATTGTATTGCTTTCCTTCATATTCTTGAAAGTCTTTATTGTTTCTGTCATTGAAATAGAATGTTGTTAATCCTCTTGTTTTTGTTTTTTCTATTTCATTTAGATATTTTTTAGCATCATAATTTTTAGGATTTTTCATATAATCATCTATCGCATTTCTATATGCATTTACTACTGATGCTAAGTAATATTCTGTTTTTAGTCTTCCTTCAATTTTTAAACTGCTTACACCCATTTCTATTAGTTCTGGTATTTCGTTTATTAAGCATAGATCTTTTGATGAGAATATATATGTTCCATGTTCGTCAGCTTCTACTGGCATCAAATTTCCTGGTTTATTTGTTTCTTCAACATATATGTTATATGCCCATCTGCAGCTTTGTGCACAATCACCTAGATTAGCACTTCTTCCACAAAGAAAATCACTTAAAAAGCATCTTCCTGAATACCCAAAACATATTGCTCCATGGCAAAATGTTTCTATCTCCATATCTTCTGGTATATGTTTTCGCATTTCTCTAATTTGTTCTTTGTTCATTTCTCTTCCGACTATCACTCTTTTTGCTCCATTATGATACCAGAAGTTTGCATTATGGTAACTTATTACATTTGCTTGTGTGCTAATATGAATATCTATATCTGGTGCGTATTCTTTTAATATTTCTATAACTCCGCCGTCTGATGCTATTATTCCATCTGGCTTTATTTCATTTAGTTCTTTAGCAGCTTTTATTATTTCGTCATATTTTTCATCCCATGCGAATATATTTAAAGCAACATATACTTTTTTATTTAATTTATGAGCATACTCAATTGTCTTTTTTAAATCATCATCTTCCACACTTACTCTTGTACGAAGTGACAAGCTTTTAGTTCCCATATATACAGCATCTGCTCCATATAGAAAAGCTATTTTTGCTTTTTCAAATGATCCAGCTGGTGCTAATAATTCTATACTATTCATCCGGCTTTTCCTTTCTTTTATTATAATAATTTTTTAACATTAATAATATATCATACTTTAATTTGTAAATCTAGTTATTTCTAGACTTTTTTAAATATTTATGTTATGATATGGTTGTTTTTTATGCGAGGTGATTTTTATATGGCAAATAGCGGTGACTTTTTAAGTAGACTTCTTGTTGATGAAGATACTGCTGCTAGACTACAAAAAATGTCTAAATTGCTTGGGAAGCGTCCTTTTTATTTAAAATACTATAAAGTGGCTTTTTTCGAGCATTTGAAGAATGAATATAATGATATAAGGTTAACTTTTCCTAATGTAGAAATTGTTCCTGAAGCTAGAATTAAAGGTCAGAAAAGTTATGGTGATAAAGTTAATTCTGCTATTAACAAAAATACGTCTGATATTTATGATATTTTTGGAAATAGATATATTATTATCTCAGTTAATGGTTCTCAAAAAGAAGAAGATATAATCCCTGTTTTATATCAAATTAGGGATTTTTTAGCATACTCTTATTCTGATAAAGAGGTAATTCCTGAAAGAATAAAAGATTATATTGCTAAACCTAAGCATTCTTCTTATCAATCTTTACATATTACTAGAGTTCATGATGTTTCAGGTTTAATTACTTTGCCTGATGAATTTAAAACTTTTTCTACTCCACCTGCTTTTCAATCTGAAACTCAGCTTAGAAGTTATTTTATGCATTATAATGCGCATCAAGGTCCTGCTAGTCATGCTAATCAATATAAAGAAAGAATCCCTGGTATTACACCTCTTCCTGATTCTATTGAATATATTTTTGATGACAACGGCTTTTGTATAGAAGTTAGAGATAAACCTTTTGAGAAAGCTTTTGAAGATTTTTTTGGTATTGTTTATGATCCTACACTCTTTTCTTCGTTTAGAGTAAAATAATTTTGCAAAAATATATATTGATTTAATTGGTAAAATATTATAAGATAAGTACTGGAAATATAATAAGAATGGAGAAAAAATTATGGAAAAATTATTAGTTTTTGGACACAAAAATCCTGATACAGATTCAATAACAGCAAGTATTGCTATGGCATATTTACAAAATAAATTAGGAAAAGCTGTTGAACCTCGTAGACTTGGAAATATTAATAAAGAAACTGAATATGCTCTAAATCATTTTAATGTTGGAGCTCCTGAATTACTTACTTCTGTAAGTGAAGATGATTGTGTTATATTAGTAGATCATAATGAAGCTTGTCAATCTGCTCAAGGTATTGAAAAAGCTCATATTCGTATGGTTGTTGATCATCACACAATGGATTTTAAAGCTTCAGAACCATTATATTATCATTCAGAACCAGTAGGATGTACATGTACAGTTCTTTATAAATTATTTAATGATAATAATGTTGTTATACCTGCTGATGTTGCTGGTTTAATGTTAAGTGCAATTATATCAGATACATTATTATTCAAATCACCTACTTGTACTCAAGAAGATATTGATGTTGCTGAAAAATTATCTAAAATTTCTAATACAGATATAAATTCTTATGGGTTAGCAATGCTTAAAGCTGGTACTGATTTATCTTCTTTCTCTGAAGAAGAATTGGTTAATTTGGATGGAAAACAATTTACTTTAGCTGATACTATTAAAACAAAAGTATCTCAAGTAAATACTGCTGATATTGAAGATGTTATGACAAGAAAAGAGAAAATAGAAACTGCTATGCAAAAAGACATTGATTCTTTAGGATTAGAACTAAATGTTTTTTTAATTACTGATATTATTAATAGCAATTCTCAAGTTATTGTTTTAGGATCTAGATCTGATATAGTTGAAAAAGCTTATTCAGTTACTCTTGAAAATAATACTGCATTTTTACCTGGTATCGTTTCTAGAAAGAAACAAGTTATTCCAGTTTTAACTGCAAACTGCTAATTGTGAAATAAACTTTATATTAAAATGCAAAAAATCTTCTAGCTATTACTAGCCTAGAAGATTTCTTTTTTTGCTGAGAACTCCCTGCTTCGTGCTTACCGCATGCCTACTTCACTCTTCGGCAGCATACTCAAAGAACAATTCTTTCATGTCACTCCATACCGCATTTCGCTTCTTGTTGTCTTCTGCTGTAAATTGTGCATAACAGTCGTCAAAACTCGGAAGTTTGCTCAGGGGTTGTATAACTTTGGAACTCACGTAATACCACTTTTTCTTGAACTTTATGAAATGATGTTGAGTTTTTCCACAGATATGATTTGCTCCATTACCTTTGGTGGTATGTGTGGCTTTTTTTGAAATAACCGCTGAATCCATTTGGTCAATTGTTTCATTTGAAACACCTCCTATTGTTTGATGCTTCTATTATACTTCATATTTTTTCAGTTATGTCAACTATTCTTTTATAACTCTTGTTATCGCTAACCCATCTCCTATTTCTAAAATCTCAGATTTGCACTTATCATTTTCTGTTATTTCTTTAATATATTCACGAAGATGTCTAACTGCTGTACGTTGTTTGTGTGCATTATAATCGCTCATTACATAACCTTTGTATAGAATGTTGTCTGCTAATATTAGGCCCTCATTTTTTACTAATTTTATTCCGTGTTCTAAGAATACTGGATATTTTCCTTTGGCTGCATCTATAAAAATAATATCATATTCATTATTTATTGTAGGTAATATTTCTATAGCATCACCTATAAAAATATTTATTCTATTAGATACTCCTATTTTTTCTACATTTTCTTTTGCTTCTTTTGCTCTTTCTTCACTTAACTCAATTGTGTCAATTATACAATCGTTTGATGTAACTCTAGCAAATGTGCTTGCAGAATACCCTACAGCTGTTCCTATTTCTAATATTCTTTTTGGTTTTTCCTCTTTTAAGATTTCTTCTATCTTCTCTAGGGTGTCGTCCATTAATATTGGAATATGTTCTTCTAAAGCTTTTTCTTTTACTTTTTTTAGTTCTTCTTCGTTAAACATTTTATCTCCTATCATTATATAAAAAGAGTTCTGTTTTTTCAGAACTCCTTTTTCCTATTAAAATTTTACGCTTTGCTTGCATTTCTAGCAGCTCTTTCTCTTTCCTTTGAGTCTAAGATTTTCTTTCTTAGTCTTACGTTTTGTGGAGTTATTTCTACTAGTTCATCATCTTCTATAAATTCAATAGCTTTTTCTAAGCTTAGTTGAATTGGTGGAACTAATCTTAATGCATCATCTGAACCAGATGCTCTTGTGTTTGTTAAGTGTTTTTCTTTACATACATTTATTGCTAGATCTTCTGATCTTGAATTAATTCCAACTATCATTCCTTCATATACTTCTACACCTGGTCCTATAAATAAATCGCCTTTATCTTGAGCATTATATAATCCATATGTTATTGATTTTCCTGCTTCAAATGCTACAATTGTTCCTCTAACTCTTGATATAACTTCTCCTTTAAATGGTTCATATGAATCAAATATACTGTTCATTGTTCCATTTCCTTTTGTGTCTGTTAAAAATTCTGTTCTATATCCTATAAGACCTCTTGCTGGTATCTTGAATTCTACTTTTGTATGTCCTGCTTCAGCTGGCTCCATATTAACCATTTCGCCTTTTCTTCTACCTAATTTTTCAATAACTGTTCCTATGCAGTCATCTGGAACATTTATTACTAGTCTTTCAATTGGCTCACATTTTACGCCATCTATTTCTTTTATAATAACTTTTGGTCTTGATACTAATAATTCAAAACCTTCTCTTCTCATTGTTTCAATTAAAACTGATAGATGTAATTCTCCTCTTCCTGAAACTTCAAATGAATCTGGTGAATCAGTTTCAGTAACTCTTAGAGAAACATTTCTATCTAATTCTTTTAATAATCTATCACGAATATGTCTAGAGGTTATAAATTGTCCTTCACGTCCTGCTAAAGGTCCGTTGTTAACACTAAATGTCATTGATACTGTAGGTTCGTCAATATCTACAAATGGAATTTTTTCTGGATGCTCATAATCACAGATTGTTTCTCCTATATTGATATCTGCAATACCTGACATACATATAATATCTCCAGCTCCAGTTTCTTCAACTTCTACTCTTTTTAATCCATCATATGTATATAGTTTAGTAACTCTTGCTGTTTCTGTTTTATCTTCTTTTTTACAGATTGTAACTGGCATTCCTAATTTTACAATTCCTCTTTCAACTCTACCAACTGCAATTCTACCAATATATTCATCATAATCAATATTTGATACTAGCATTTGCATTGGTCCATCTTGATCACAGTTTGGAGCTTTTATTGTATTTACTATAGTTTCAAATAAACATTCTAAATTTTCTCCTGGTTTATTTAAATCTAATGTTGCTGTACCTTGTTTTCCTGAAGCATATACAACTGGAAAATCAAGTTGGTCGTCATTTGCATCTAATTCAATAAATAAATCTAGTACTTCATCAACTACTTTTTCTGGTCTTGCACCTGGTCTATCTATTTTGTTAATAACAACTATTGGTTTTAAGTTTAATGCCAATGATTTTTTTAAAACTTCTCTAGTTTGTGGCATAGCTCCTTCAAAAGCATCTACTAGTAATACAACTCCATCAACCATTTTAAGTACACGTTCTACTTCTCCACCAAAATCTGCGTGACCTGGTGTGTCAACTATATTTATTTTTAAATCTTTATAATGAACTGCTGTATTTTTTGAAAGTATTGTTATTCCTCTTTCTTTTTCTAGGTCATTTGAGTCCATTACTCTTTCTTGTACTTGTTCATTATCTCTAAATATCCCACTTTGTCTTAGCATTGC
>Ga0137297_11772_pt1 | contig 11458 bp, 9 predicted proteins | sample RamsorincwithD2O_FD_97191 | JGI IMG/M metagenome (GOLD analysis project Ga0137297, IMG submission 97191) | Mouse cecal microbial communities from Vienna, Austria - Mucin amended with D2O | ecosystem: Host-associated > Mammals > Digestive system > Large intestine > Cecum | place: Austria: Vienna... | reverse complement strand
GCTTTTCATAAGTCTATGCTGGTGGTGATTCCGCTGTATTTTCTGGCTACACTGGCCTGGAAGAAATGGCAGATGGCGTTGATGGCATTGTTTTGCACTACTTTTTTCTTTCTGCAGGATTTTTATTTGAAAGTGGTAGTATTTTTATATCCTTCCTATGAAGACACGGAATATTTGGAAGGGGGAATCAGCTGGTTCAATATTTTAAGATGCCTGGGAGTGCTGGTATTTGCTTTGCTGTATTATAAACAGGCGGTGGAAGGCAGCAGGAGGAATAGATTTTACTTTTATTGTAATCTGGGGGCATTAGTATTGTATACTTGCTGCTCCTTTTTGCCAATTATTACGAGGATTGGATATTATCTAAATGTGACGCAGATTTTGTTTATTCCGGCGGTGCTGGCGAAAATAGAGGACAAGCGGCAGAAGCGGTTTTGGAGTATCATGATTGGGTTGGCAGCAGCGGGATATTTCGGGCTTTATTTGCTGAGGGCAGGAAATGACGGGATACGGGTGCTGCCGTATCAAACATTTATGTTCCATGATATGGTACCGATTTTATCGGATGTGAATTGATGTATGAATTTGAGGCGGGGAAATGGGTTTGGGGCAGTTTGGTTATGAAAGGCTTGCAGATATGGGTACAGGTATGAGGAGAACGGGATGAAAAATTGGGTAACATTCAGCATTATAGTAGTCTGCCTGAATGCAGGGGATAGATTAAAAAAGACAGTAGGAAGTATTTTGGCGCAGTCCTGCGGGGATTATGAGATTATTGTGAAGGACGGGCTGTCCGCGGACGGATGTCTGGACGGGCTGCCTGAGGATGCGAAGGGGCGCATACGGGTATTTAGGGAAGGGGATACGGGTATTTATGACGGGATGAATCAGGCACTGCGGCACGTCCGGGGAGAGTTTGTATATTTTTTGAATTGCGGGGATTTTTTCTATGATAAAGATGTTTTGAGACGGGTGAAGGAACAGATAGAAAAGGTGGAGGGAAGCCGCTATATTTTCTATGGGGATATCATGGAGCATTTGACGGGGGAACGGGTGGCTTCGAATCCGTCTATGGATGCCTTTGGCTGTTACAGGAATGTTCCTTGCCATCAGGCCTGCTTTTACCAGGCGGAACTGATGGAGGAGAAGGGGTTCGAGGTGAAGTATAGGGTTCGGGCAGACTATGAGCATTTTCTCTGGTGCTTTTTTAAAGGAAAGGCAAAAACGGTTTACATGCCCTTTGTGATAGCCGATTATGAAGGGGGAGGCTTTTCGGAGACGAAGGAAAACCGGAAGGTTTCGGCAACAGAGCATAGGGAGATTGTGGAAAAATATATGTCTAAGGGGCAGGTATGGAAATATCGGCTGATACTTTTTTTTACTTTGTCCAGAGTGCGCACGTGGCTGGCGGGAAATCCGGCAACAGCCCATATTTATCAAAGTATGAAAAGAAGGGTGTATGGGAAATAAATGAGGATATTATGGTTATGCAATATTATGCTTCCGGTTATTGGAGAAGCGTTGGGCCTGCCTTATAGCAACAGGGAAGGCTGGCTGAGCGGGATTTATGGGAGAATTTGTGAAGAAAGCAGGGGCAGTGCAGGAGCCGGCGGAAAAGGCAGGGATGCCAAGGGGGGTGGAGTAGAAGGTAAGGATGCCGAAATAAGGGAGAAGAAAAAGATGCGAAGCAGCGGGGAAATAGAGTTGGGAATTTGTTTCCCAATGGAGGAAACCCAGTTAGAAAATAGCGGTGCGTTGGGGAAGGATGGCAAAATTAGGCTGGAAGATTCCGGCGCACTCTGCTATGCCTTTGCGGAAAACCTGGCAGCGCCGGAGATGTACGATGAAAGGCTGGAGGTGCGCTTTCGGGAGATTATTGCTGATTTTAGGCCTGATATGGTGCATATTTTCGGAACGGAGTTCCCCCATACCCTGGCTATGGTGCGTTCTTTTGGAAAGCCGGAACGGACGTTAATCGGGATTCAGGGGCTTTGCTTCGCCTGTGCAAAAGCATACATGGCGGATTTGCCAAAGGAGGTTATTTCCAGGAAAACCTTCCGGGACTGGCTTAAGAAGGATGGCATTTTACAGCAGCAGGAGAAATTCAGGATACGCGGCGAGAGGGAAAAGGAAGCATTAAAAGGGGTTTTGCATATTACGGGAAGGACGGATTTTGACCGGGAAGAGACGGAAAAAATAAATAGGGAGGCCAGGTATCACTTTATGAATGAGACGATGCGGGCTCCCTTTTACAGCGGCAGCTGGAACAGGGAAAGCTGCGGCCCGTTCCGTATTTTTTTAAGCCAGGGGGATTATCCTTTAAAAGGGTTTCACTATGTCTTGAAAGCGATGCCGGAAATATTGGCCCGTTATCCGGAAGCCTGTGTATATGTGGCGGGCAATAGTGTGATAGAAAATCGGACGATAAAAGATAAAATAAAGATTTCTTCTTATGGAAAATATCTGCTGGAATTGATAGAGTCATTGGGCCTGGAAGGGCATGTAAATATATTAGGGCGGCTTTCGGCAGAGGAAATGAAGCAGGAACTTTTAAAAAGCAGCCTGTTTATATGTGCCTCATCATTGGAGAATTCGCCTAATTCCATGGGGGAAGCCATGCTCCTTGGCGTGCCTGTAGTAGCGGCCCGTACGGGGGGGATTCCCAGTATGCTGGAGGATGGGAAAGAGGGGCTGTTATATGAAGCCGGAAATGTGAAACAGCTGGCAGAATGTGTGTTTAAAATCTGGGAAGAGACGGAAGAGACGATGAGGAGGGCACAGGCGGCGAAAGCGCGGGCGATGGATGCCCATAACGGGGATAAGAATTATAAAAGGCTGCTGGAAATATATAGGGAGATTTGCCAATGACGATTATTTTTGTATCCAATTATATTAACCATCATCAGATTCCGTTTTCGGAGGCGTGTTATCGGGAATTGGGGGAAGGCTACCGATTTATCCAGACGGAGCCTATGGAAGAGGAACGGGTGGCGATGGGCTGGGGAACGGAGGGCTGCAGGCTTCCCTATGTGCGCCATCTGTACGAAGAGGAAGAGGAATGCCGCAGGCTGATTCTGGAAAGTGATATTGCGGTATTCGGTTGGATTAGCCGGGAAGATTTGCTGGATGTGACGGATATGGTAGAAAAGCGCCTGAAAGCGGGGAAACTTTCCCTTCGTTTGAGCGAAAGGCTGTATCGGGAAGGGCAGTGGAAGGCGGTTTCCCCCAGAGGGCTTATAAAAAAATACAAAGATCATACGAAATTCCGTAAAGAACCGGTTTGCTTATTGTGTGCCGGGGCTTATGTGGCATCGGATTTTCATTTGGTAAGGGCATATCCGGGTAAAATGCTGCGCTTCGGTTACTTTCCGGAGACGAAGCATTATGAGGAAGCGGAACTGGAAGCTATGAAAGAAAAGGATGGGAAGGTGCATATCGTCTGGGCAGGGCGTTTTATGCCTTTGAAGCATCCGGAATTTGTGGTGAGAATAGGGGAAGAATTGTTTATGGAGGGGAAAGCATTCCATATCCATATGGCGGGCAGCGGGGAGTTGGAAGAGGAATTGAAACGTCAGGTGGAAGAAAAGGGGCTGGAGGAATGTTTTACCTTTTATGGATATACGAAGCCGGAGAAAGTGCGGGGGATTATGGAGAAATGCCATATCCATCTTTTTACGAGCAATCACCTGGAAGGCTGGGGGGCCGTGGTGAATGAGGCGATGAACAGCGGATGTGCGGTGGTGGCCAGTGCGCAGGCCGGAGCCGTTCCCTTTTTGATAAGCCATGGGGAAAATGGGATGATTTATCAAGGGGGATCTTATGAAAGCTTTTCGGCGATGGTAAAGGAACTGGTCTCCCATAGGGAACTGGCGGACAGACTGGGAAGGGAGGCCTATCGCACGATTACAGGCCTATGGAATGCGGAGCATGCGGCGGCAGAATTGATTCGGTTTTGTGGGGATTGGATGAAGGACGGGCGAATCGTTCCCGCAAAAGAAGGTCCTTTGAGCGCGGCTGAGGTGATATCGCCGGGGTGGAAATAAAGTTGACAGATTGAGGAAAGGATTAAGTAACAGCGCAGAAATTTAAACCGTTACAAGGAAAAAACTCCACCCAAAGCTGTCGCTTTGCTCATACATTGCTTTCAAAAACAGCCATAGGGTAAAAAACGCAAATACGGCAAAAACCAGCAGGAAATTCTCCGCCCCTGCCAACTCGTACAAAACCGTAACCAGCACGTTAAATCCTACCTCGGTGGGAACATAATCGTAAGCATCGCATGCGATCAAATGCATGAACTCCACATACTTCGCATAATCATTCCCCACATTCAAACGGCATGCGGACACTGCAAAAAGAATAACGAAAATAGAAAGCAGGCACAGCCCGTTACAAGCCTGCTGCCTGCTTATCCCAGCCTTTCCGTATTCACTTCCTGCCTGCAGCGGCATCGTCCTCACAAGCAATGCCAATGCCACAGTTCCGGCGGCTATCATCAAATAAAAAAGCATCTCTTCTCCTCATTCCAGGCATCTGGCCTCTTATAAACCTCATTTCTGCCCGGTTTTTCCTTTGCCTTCCTCAATGCCCTCTTTCATCAGCCCATAGGCCTTTTTCCATCCTATCTCCCCACACATCTCATCCCGGTGTGCCATAAGGAAACGAAGCGAAAAAGGCACTGCCATCTTTCCATACAAAAAATGATACAGCACTCCTCTATCCCTGAAAAATTTGTCGTTGTAACCGTGAAACCAGGTGGATTCCCTCTCTTTTTCTTCCCCTATCACTTCTGTGGACGCGAAAATTTTCAATCCCTTTTTCAGGCAGTCCCGCAAAAAAAGGCTGTCCTCCCCGTTACTGTACTTCGCCCCGCCGCCAAAAAGCAAGGAAAAACTCACATTCGCCCGATGAAGCGAATCCGTTCTGGCCGCAATACTATAAGCCGGATACCTGCCATAATTATACCAATGTATCCTTTTCTCCCCTTCATTCCAATAAGTCCTTCTCGAAGGGGCCACTTTCACATTAAAAAGTATCATATCCGCTTCTTTATTTTTATCAAAGGCTTCCTCTATCTTTTTTTCATAACCATCCTCATATGCAATGTCTTCATCCGCAAAAACAGAAATCTCAGCCTGAGCACGCATCAGTGCGCTGTTGCGGGAAAGCCCTACCCCCCGCTCCTTAAAGCTGTAGCAATGAATGGAACAGGAATTGTGCTCGTACTCTTCATAGCCATATTGGCCGCATTGGTTTATAATCACAGCATCCGTCCTTATATTCATCCGCTCTGCCAGCGTCCGCACATCCTGATTGACCGCAGATACCAACATCTGTATCTTCATTCCTGCTTCCACCCTTTCCGCTTCTATTCTGCTTTTATTCCGTTTCTTTCTGCTCCGCATTCCCGGTGTAACCATCCTGGTACTGCATTGCGGAAATAACGATGAATTCAGCATCTGCCTTTTGCGCCAGTGCAGTACTAGAGTCATCAATAAGGTAAGTGTATCACAAAAAACATATTTTGCATAGTCAACAATCCCGCTCCAACGCATCCGGCTTTTTCTACTTCCTCCGCCTTCCCGCATAATACATCCGCAAAAAGTTGGCATCCCCGCCCACTATAACTGCGCCGGCCACCTTACACTCCTGATTCCTCAAATTCCCCAACAGCCTTTCCATCCTTTTTCCATTCTTTCCTCCAAAGCACACTGCCAGAATCACCCCATCGGCCTCCCGGAGTTTGCGGTATACCTTTTCATCTTTCTCCCCATCTATCGCTACGCAGCTTTGCCGCCCCGCAGCTGCCGCCATCGCATTTCCGTCTTCCTCCAAATATCCCGCCTTCTTCACCAGCTGTTCAATCCTCTTTGCGGCCAATTCCGCATCCTCTATGCCATCAGCGCTAACCACTGCAACCTTTTCCATCCCCTCACAAATATACCGAAAGTTTGTGAGAAACTCCCTCTCAAAGCCTTCTCCCCGCAAATCCTCTGTCAGAATCCCCATTCCCGGAATCCCATAGCGCCTTCTCACATCTTCCGCCACATACACCGAATCGTCCAACACATAATAAAAAGCCGCCGCAAAAAGAGCCGCCGCAAAAGCAATCACCGCCCCTGTCACTGCCGCACGCACACTGCGGTTATCCCATACAATCTGCTTAGGCTCCGTAGTACTGTAAATCTCAATACTTTCGAACAGTTCATCCGTCTCCCCAAGATGCACCAGCGAAGCCTGCGTGGCCTCCATTATCTGTGCCGCCAGTTCCGGCCTGTCTGCCGTAATCGTAACCGTGAGCAGCCGGATATCGGACAAAATCTCCGCCTTCGTAGCCCCGATTACCGTCTCCCGTCCTATTCCCGCCGGCAGATTCTCCATCGTACTATCCAAAATCGGATCCGTTGCCATCAAATCATTCCAGGTATAACCATTATAAGAAAGCTCGTTAAAATCCTCCGGCTCACAATTAAAATTCAAATACAGCTTGGATACCGATTCATACTCCCTGTTCGCCGCAGGCAGCACACAAATCGCAAAATAAATTCCTCCGCCCAGAACGGCCCCCGCCAATGCCGCCGCTGCAAATATCCACAGCCTCTTTCCCCACAGCAGGAAAACCCTTTTCCAATCTATCCCTTCCCGCCAATATCTCTCATTCTCCATATTTAACCCATACCGCCCTTCTTTTCCATCCAACTCGGTCTCCCTCTCCTATTCCGCCTGTTCCTCATATTCCCTTCCGTTCTCTTCTTCCCCATTCTTCATCGCTGTCACCTGGCTGCTTTCTATCCCCTCCGTGCTCTCCGGCTTAAACAATATTTTCAGAGTCAAAAGCATCAGCTTAATATCCAGCCATACAGTATAATTCTCTATATATGTCAAATCCAGTTTCAGCTTGTCATACGGTGTTGTATTATATTTCCCATACACCTGGGCATAGCCGGCCAACCCGGCTTTCACCTTCATACGAAACACAAATTCCGGCATTTCCTCCACATACTGGGCGATGATCTCCGGCCTCTCCGGGCGGGGGCCTATGAAAGACATTTCCCCTTTTAAAATGTTAAACAGCTGCGGCAGTTCATCAATTCTCATAGCCCTTATAAATTTGCCGATAGGCGTTATCCGTGAATCGTTTTTCGCCGCCAGCCTTGCTACGCCATCCTTCTCCGCATCCACCCGCATACTCCGGAATTTCATAATATAGAATTCCTTCTGGTCTCTCGTACAGCGAATCTGCTTATACAATACCGGACCTCCATCATATAGCTTAATGATCACCGCCGTCACCAGCATAAAAGGCGAAGCAATCACAATTAACAGAAGTGCACATACCACATCGATTAACCGTTTTACCGCCCGCTGCTCAATGCGGAGGGAATATTCCCTGGTGAGCAATATCGGCGTATCGAACAAATGCAGCTTTGCGGCGCCCTGGATCAGCACGTCCGGGATTTTGGGCATCATATATACACGTATGGATTTGCCGTAACAGAATTTCAACAGTTTATTCCTGTCCACGGTGGAAATATCCCATAGTACAATCGCATCGTATTTTCCCTGCACTTCTTTTTCGATAGCCTCCAGCCCTTCGCTCACATTCATGCACCGGGTTATCTTATATTTATCTTTTCTTGTAGCAAACTTGCTTAAAATATCATCAATGGAACGTTCCCCATAAATAAGCAGCATTTCCCTTGGCGGGAAAAATTTCCGGTAAAAAATATCGCAAAAAAAGGTCCATATGCCAGAAAGCGCCAGCTGGGCTGCCATCACCCCCAAAATAGGCGCCGCCGGGGCAATCCAGTTCCTCATCAGTGAAATCTGCACATAAGAAATCATATTTACCGCCAGCAAAGAAAAAACTTGCGAAAAAAATACCTCCAGCGGCTTCAAATATCCTATTTTCAATCCCCCATAAGTATTTTCAAAGAAGAAAAGAAGAACAAAATATACCGCTATCATCAGGAAATGACCCCATTTATAAAAATTGACCTGCCCCAGCATAGCCAGATAAGGGTAATACATTTCCAGCCAGGCATATACATACACCGCCGCCTGCATACAAAGCCCCAGCATAGCCAACATCAATACAATCGTTCTCTTTTTTGCTTCCGTTTGTTTCACTTTATCTCTAGCTCCTTCCAATCATGCCATTTAAGCGGTTGTTTTTTGACACCTTAGAAATACTTTTACACTTTCGGCAACTAACGCCCGGAAAAATTGCCCGTTAGATCCGCCTTAGCGTCGCCCGAAATGCCCACCATACAAAATTCCACATACTGCAGGCCAAAGGCAATTTTTCCACATTCCTGTATAGATTCCATATCCTCTTAATAGCCACCAGCTTATTTGCCGACAGGGAACCTGCCGGCCTCCGGTAGACGGTGAGTACCTCGTCCAGCCCATAGGCCGTATATCCGCTGCGCAGCACTTTCCACCATGTAGCGGTATCCTCGCTGGCTACCACCGGCATTTTTATTGTATCCTTCTTTATTTTTTCCAAATCAAACATGACCGTGGAGGTAAAAATAACCGTCCGCGACAACGCCTTTTTGTATACCAGTTCCGCCGGCACATCAACCCTTTTCCCCATTCCCTGCCCTTCTTCATCGCCGAATTCATAACCGGTAAAAGAAAAAGCCGCTTTTTTCTTTTCCATAAATTCCAGCTGCTTTTCCAATTTCTTTGGCTTCCAAAAATCATCGGCGTCCAGAAAAGCGATATATCTGCCCGCCGCCAAATCAATCCCTGTATTGCGGGCACATGCCGCCCCCTCGTTCTTTTCCTTGGCAATCAACCGTATCCTGGAATCCTTTTTACACCACTCTTCCATCTTCTCCCTGCAGTTATCCCCGGAGCAATCATCCACAAGCAACAATTCCCAGTTCCGATAGGTTTGGCTGCATACCGTTTTCACGGTATCATCTATATATTTCCCGGCATTGAATACCGGCACCACTATGCTGACAAGACTATCCATCTCTCTAGCTATACTCCTTATCCCTTAACGTTTTGCGGCAGTGCTTCGCCTGATAAGCCGTCATTTCCGCTCTGTCTGGGCGGCCGCTTCCCTACAGTTCTTCCTTCACCAGATAAATCGGCCTTTTTTTCACTTCCATATAAGTCTTGGACAAATACTGCCCCACTATTCCAAGGCAAAATAATTGTACGCCGCTGCAAAGCAGAATAATACATACCAAAGAAGGCCAGCCCGAAGTAGGGTCGCCGAATATCAGTTTCCGTACAATCGTAAACACAATCATTAAAAATGCAAGGCCGCAGAACAGTACGCCCATAAAAGAGGCAACTGCCAATGGTACCGTGGAAAAAGCAGTAATCCCGTCGAGGGAATACAAAAACAGCTTCCAAAAAGACCATTTTGTCTCCCCCTTTTTCCTTTCCACGTTTTCATACTCCAGCCACTTCGTCTCATAGCCAACCCAGCCAAAAATCCCTTTCGTAAACCGGTTATACTCCGCCATGGCAAGAATCGCGTCCACAACCTGCCGTTTCATCAGCCGGTAATCCCTTGCGCCGTCCACAATTTCCGTTTTTGAAATCTTATTCATTATCCGGTAAAACATCCTGGCAAAGAGGGAACGGATAGGCGGCTCCCCCTTTCTGGATACCCTCCTCGTGGCCACGGAGTCAAAGCCCTCGTCTATATACCTGAACATGTCTGGCAGCAGGGCAGGCGGGTCTTGCAAATCGCAATCCATCAATACCGAATAATCCCCTTTTGCTTTCTTAAGCCCCGCATAAATCGCCGCTTCTTTCCCAAAATTCCTGGAAAAGGAAACCAAATGCACACGGGCATCCCTGGCTGCCAGTTCCTTTACTTTCTCTGCCGTCTTATCCTTTGAACCGTCATCGATATATATCACTTCCACATCCAGTTCCCTGCTTTGGAAAAAAGGGGCATTTTTCATCAATTCCTCATAAAAATCAAAGATATTTTCCTCCTCGTTATAGCTGGGAACTATCACACTTAGCAATTCCATCTTAATAACCATGCCCTTTCCACAGCCTGCAGACTTATATTTATGTCATATATAAACAGAAGTCTTTTATTCATTGCGCAGGCACAATATTTACTATCTTTCCCGTAATATAAACGGGAAAATCATATTTAAAATTCATTTAGGTATTATTCTATCATAAATTGCAAGAAAATAATAGAGTGTAACCCTTTAAATACCATAGGGTTTACACTCTATTACTTTTTCATGCTATGATAGCTTAACCATTACCCTTTTCGGACTCGTTCTTCCTACGTCTCTTCCACCACCATATCCCAAGGAAAATCAAGGCCGCCCCTGCTATACATGCCATGGCGATTTCTGCATAGAAAAGTTTTTCTGCATTTCCCGTTCCTTCAGTTACTTCTCCTCTATCTTCGCCCTCCTGGCCAAGTTCCTGCATAGCCAACGGTACCTCTTCGTCCTCCAGGTCCAGAAGTTCCAGCGGACCCTCAGGGGCATCCCCCTGTGCCCCTGCTTCCTCGCCGGCTGCCCCTAAAGCAGTATCCGCACCCCCGGCTCCTTCCTGGATGCCTGTTCCGTTCCCGCCTTCTGGGGCGTCAGTTCCCGCCGTTACATTTTCCCCTCCCGGGGCGTCAGTTCCCTCTGTTCCGGTCTCTTCTCCCGGAGCATTGGTTCCCGCAGTTCCAGGCCCAGGATTGCCATCTCCCACTGCGCCAGGCACATTCTGGCCTCCGCCTTGTCCTCCCCCTGTTCCGCCGTCCCCGTTCCCCGCGGCAGCCGGGCTGTAGACGAAGGTGAATATATTCTCCGCCTCGTTCTTGGACAGGGTTTTCGTCAAATTATAGGCCTGTGGCACATACCCCTCCACATAGAGGAATGCAACCACCGGCTTATCCCCCACATTGCCGTAATAGGCCCTCTCCGGCGCCAGCTCCCTGCCGGCGGCATCCTCATACCTGACATAGTAGGACGTCATCTCCCCCCGGATTCCGTATGCCACCACGTAGTCCATATCCCTCTGGTTCTGCCCCGTGAGCGTGATGGCCGGCGATGACACGGTATTGTTGTCACGCCCGCTGAGCCGGATTCCTTTTACATAGTAACGGCCCCCTTCTGTAAGCTCCACATTCCGGTCTGCTTCGAAAATCACCTGGTCCCCCCGGCCCAGCCCCCGCACCCGGATTGCGTTTCCGCCCCCTTCCAGAAAAACCTCTGCCGCCCCGCCGGAAGAGATGACGCTTACACCGGCCGTTCCGGTAAACCGCCCCCTGTTCCCTGCATAAAAGACTATTTCATAGCTGTACCCCTTCGCCGATGCCTGTATGCCTGCGCCTGCAATACCTGTCATGCACAGGGTACAAAGGAAAAGTAAAACCCATAGCTGTCTATACTTCTTATTCACTTTCCTTCCCCCCTCTCTTCCTGCTGGCGGCTGCGCACACCAGAAGCCCCAGGCCGCTGCATAAGGC
>Ga0137297_11767_pt1 | contig 11484 bp, 7 predicted proteins | sample RamsorincwithD2O_FD_97191 | JGI IMG/M metagenome (GOLD analysis project Ga0137297, IMG submission 97191) | Mouse cecal microbial communities from Vienna, Austria - Mucin amended with D2O | ecosystem: Host-associated > Mammals > Digestive system > Large intestine > Cecum | place: Austria: Vienna... | reverse complement strand
CAGACTATGAACTGGCGTTGACAAATAAGGAAGTCCATATCATGTTTGAAAATATGATTCAGGACTGGTTTTCGGGGAGCGACGATTACGGTGATTTTATTCAGGCGCTTATGTTAAATGATATAAAGGCGATGAACTTTTATATGAACAAAGTGACGTCAGAGATGTTTGGCAGCTTTGATACGGGAACAAAGCCTTCTGAAAAACAGCCGGAGCGTTTTTATCATGGATTTGTGCTGGGGCTCATGGTGGAGTTGGCGGATAAGTATGCGATTACTTCGAACAGGGAAAGCGGGTTTGGAAGATATGATATCATGTTAGAACCCAGGGCACGGGAGGACGACGCCATTATCATAGAATTTAAAGTGCAGGAGGATGATGAAAAGGAACTGGCAGACACGGTACGGAAGGCGCTCCGCCAGATAGAGGAAAAGGATTATCAGGCGAATCTTACGGCAAGAGGAATCCCAAAAGAGCGTATACGGAAATATGGCTTTGCTTTTTGCGGGAAAAAGGTACTTATCGGCATTCTTTCACCGGCCTTATCATAAGTTAGTAAAAAGAAATGAAAATAAGGTTCAGGAGACAGGATGAAAGAAAGTCATATACGAAGTTGCAGTACACAAAAGGTTTACCCGGGGAGCCGCTTCCTGCGGGCTGTAAAATATGGTATATGCGCACTGGCAGCAGCTGCGGTCTGTCTGCTTACAGGCTGCGCAAAAGAAAAAGACCCCATGGAAAAGATAAAGGATTTGGAATTTACGGTACTGGCGGAGGAAAATATACCCGGGGAGCTCAAGGCGGTGATAGAGGAAAAGAAGGGAAACGCCTTTAAAGTGACCTATCAGGACAACGGATTTCTGTACATATGCATCGGCTATGGGGAACAGGTAAGCGGCGGCTACAGCATTGTGGTCAATGCGCTGTATCTGACGGACAACGCGATTTATGCGGATACTACGCTGCTTGGGCCCGACCCCTCGGATACGGGGGTAAAAAAGAATTCCCCGTCTTATCCTTATATTGTCATCAAGACGGAATTTCTTGATAAGCCGGTGGTGTTCAATTAGGTAATCTGCCGTTTGTCTGGCAAAGCGCAACGGAGGACACATTTTTTAAGAAAAATCCCCCAATAATTGTCTTGTGAGTCTGCCCTGTTTCGGCTATACTGAAACAAAAAGGGAGGAATATCATGGGTAGAGAATATCATGTATCTGTCAGCGGAAATGACAGAAACGACGGAAGCGCGGAGCGTCCTTTTGCAACAATCCAAAGAGCGGCGTCTCTTGCAATGCCGGGAGATGTGGTGACGGTGCACGGCGGGGAATACCGGGAATGGGTGAAGCCGGAAAACGGCGGCAGCAGCGAGTTTAACCGCATTACCTACCGGGCTGCTTCCGGGGAAAAGGTGGTAATTAAGGGGTCCGAGCGGATTGAAAACTGGGAAAATGTTGAGGGAACGGTATGGAAAGCCGTCTTGTCCAATGAGATGTTCGGGGACTACAATCCTTATAAGGAGGTTTTGGGCGGCGACTGGTTTATTGCGCCGGAGGGAGACATTCTTCATACGGGGGACGTGTATCTGAACGGAAAATCCTTCTACGAGGCGAAAAGCCTTGAGGAGGTGAAAAATCCCGTGATGCGAACAGAGGGAGTAAATCCGCCATGGACAAAACACGCGGAACCGCTGCTCCATCCTGAGGATTCCGTTTATCAGTGGTACTGCGAGACAGACGAGGAAAACACCACGCTTTACGCAAACTTCCAGGGGGCGGACCCGAATGAGGAGCTGACGGAAATCAATGTGCGCAAGTGCTGTTTTTATCCGGTAAAGACGGGAAGAAATTATATTACGGTATCCGGCTTTGAGATGGCCCAGGCCGCCTGTCCCTGGACGCCGCCCACAGCCGACCAGCCGGGGCTTTTGGGGGCAAACTGGAGCAAGGGCTGGATAATTGAAAATAATACTATTCATGACGCAAAATGCAGCGGTATCAGTATCGGCAAGGAGGAGTCTACAGGACATAACCTGTGTACCAGAACCCGGAGAAAGCCGGGCTATCAGTATCAGATGGAGGCGGTTTTCCGGGCGCGGCATATCGGATGGAGTAAGGAAACCATCGGCTCCCATATTGTCCGCAACAATGTGATTTACGACTGCGGGCAGAACGGAATTGTGGGTCATATGGGCTGCGTGTTCAGCGAGATTTACGGAAACCATATTTATAATATTGCGGTGAAGCATGAGTATTTCGGCTATGAAATCGCGGGAATCAAGCTCCACGCTGCAATCGACGTACAGATTCACAACAACAATATCCACAACTGCACCCTTGGCACATGGCTTGACTGGCAGGCGCAGGGGACGCGGGTGAGCAAAAACCTGTATTACAGCAACGACAGGGATTTGATGGTGGAGGTGACACACGGCCCTTATATTGTGGACAACAATATTTTTGCTTCTGAATATAATTTTGACAATATCGCTCAGGGCGGCGCCTACGTACATAATCTCTGCTGCGGAACCATGCGAAGGGAGCCGGTGCCGGACCGCTCCACCCCCTATCACTACCCCCACACAACGGAAGTGGCGGGAACTACGGTAGTTTACGGCGGCGACGACAGACTGTACCGGAACATTTTCCTGGGAGGGGCGCAGATTTACACAGAGCAGTCCACCTGCGGCACGGAAGGCTATGAGGGAAGCACTACTTCTCTGGAGGAGTATGTTGACGAGGTTCTCTCCAGGGGCGTAGGCGATTTGGAAATGTATGTGCTGGTAAAGCAGCCGGTTTACATTAATAACAACTGCTATTTAAATGGCGCAAAGCCTTTTGAAAGGGAAAAGGAGTATACCGTCTCCGACGCAAACCCCAAAGTGCGAATCGTGGAGGAAGCTGACGGGACATATCTTGCGTTTACGACAGGAGCAGAAATGCTGAAAAAGACGGCGGGCGAGCTGCGTTCAGGGGATTTTGGGATGACCCGCATCACAGAAGCCGCCTACGAGACGCCGGAAGGGAAAGAGATTTTCTTTGACAGCGATTATCTGGGAAGAAAGTGGGACGGCGAGACGCCGGCCGGGCCTTTCGCGAACTTGAAGGAAGGGGAGAATAAAATTAAAGTGTGGCCGTTATAAAGCCAGACAAAGTACCAAAAGCCGCCACATTATGCGGCCAGGTATACTATAACAAACAGGGCGGAGGGAAGCATCTCCGCCCTGAATTTTTATATGGATAATTATGCCAACAAACAGCCCTTTCTGAATGTCCTCTTAGCCAAACCCCTCTCCATATAAAAAGAGGTAACATTTTTATAGAATCCAGACAGATTATTAAATAGATACCGCCTCCGAATTCTGATATCATTTTAGATAACCAAACGGAAGGAGAAGTTACTATGAAAAAGAGATGGAAATCAATCATTGCACTTGGGTTATCGACAATTATGTGTCTTTCACTGGCAGGCTGCGGAGGGGGCGGAGATACTGCCGCATCATCGGGAAGCAGTAACGGAGGAACAGAAAGCGCTGCTGCGGATTCCGGAGCGGCGCACACGGGAGCAGAAAGCGGGAGCGCAGAATCCGATTCCGGCGATAAGGTGATTACTTTCTGGAATGTGGGAACAGAGGGAGCCGATAAGGAAACCTATGAGATGGCAATCCGTCAGTTTAATGAAAATACAAAGAGCGGTTATACCATTGAAAACATCCCTACGCAGAACGACAAATATAAAGAAAAGCTTGTCATTGCCATGAGCTCAGGAGAATGCCCGGATATGTATACCTCATGGTCGGGCGGCCCGATGAACGAGTACATAGATTCCGGGTATGCGCAGCCTCTGGATGATTTGTATGCGAAGTACAGCTTGAACGAAAGATTTATGGAAGGCGCCATTGAGCAGGCAAGCTACAACGGAAGCATTTATGCGATTCCGGTTAAGAACATTTCCATTGCGGGAATTTATTATAACAAGGATTTGTTTGCACAGTACGGCGTGAGCGTGCCGAAGACATTGTCGGAGCTTGAAAGCGCATGCGACACTTTCCTTGAAAATGGAATTATTCCTTTTACCCTTGCAAACGGCCCCAAGTGGACAGGTTCTATGTACTTCCAGTGCCTTGCGGCAAGAAAGGGCGGTCTTGAGCCCTTCCGGAAAGCGGCGTCGGGAGAGGGCAGCTTTGAGGACGAATGCTTTGTATATGCAGGCGAAAAGATTCAGGAATGGGTAAACAAGGGATATTTCCCTGAGGGCTTTAATTCCATGAGCGAGGACGACGGCCAGGCAACGCAGTTTTTCTATACGGAAGAAGCGGCAATGTATCTGATTGGTTCCTGGAAGACAGCGGCATTTAAGACTGACAGTGAGGAAGCAGGCAATGATTTTTATGACAAGGTTGGCTGGTTTTCTTTCCCGGCAGTAGACGGCTCCTCCGCAGACGCATCCATCCTTTGCGGAACCATGGGCGACCAGTTCATTTCCTTTAACTGCACAGGCGAAAAGTTAGAGGCGGCTTTTGAGTTTGCAAGCTATCTCTCCAGCGCCGAGACGGTAGAGTATATGGTGGGCGCAAGCCTGATTCCCCCTGTAAAGGGCGTGGACTCCATGATTACGGACCCTGTCTCAAAATCCATCATTGAGGCCTCCAATCAGGCGGGCGCGGTGCAGCTCTGGTACGACCAGTATTTGAGCCCGGCAGTTGCAAATGCCCATCTGGACGGAAACCAGGAGGTATTCGGACTGACCATGACGCCGGAAGACGCCAATAAGAAAATGCAGCAGGCGATGGAAGAGGACCTTGCAGAATAAACAAAAACGGGTATGGCTTTGAGAGGGGGAGGCTTTTCCCCCTCTTTTAAAATAAACCGCAAAGCATGGCGGCATTTGATGGAAAGGGGTTATACAGTATGAAAAGTCGGTCAGACACTTTAAGGGGACGCAGGCAGAGAAGCGCAAATATTGCGGCTTTTGTCTTTCTGCTTCCGGTGATTTTACTTCTTACAATCTTTATTTTTTATCCGATTGTGGATTCCTTTATCATCAGCACCTACAAATGGAACGGGATTGCGGCGGATAAAACCTTTATCGGGGCGGCGAACTGGGTGAAGCTTGCCGGAGACCGGGATTTCTGGTTTGCTTTCAGGAACAACATTCTGATTATGGTGATGTCAATTATTATCCAGATACCAATCGGGCTTGCGGAGGCAACCTTTATAGAATTTGTGGGGAAAAAGGCGACTATCTGTAAGATTCTGTGGTTTATTCCAATGCTGATGTCTTCTGTGGCAATTGGTTTTCTTTTCACCTATGCCCTGGCAGCCAACGGCGGAATGATAAGCGCGGTTTCCCGGCTTTTCGGAGGAGGGAATATCGACCTTCTGGGAAATAAGAATACGGCGCTGATGACGGTTATCTTTGTCATTGCATGGCAGTTTATTCCCTTTTATATGGTCTATGCTATGGCGGGATACACGGGAATTTCGGAGGACGTTTACGAAGCTTCTTTAATCGACGGCGCAACCAAAAGCCAGTATTTCTGGAAGATTGCCCTGCCGCTTCTGATGCCTGCCTTAAAAAGCGCGGCGATTCTGTCCATGGTGGGCTCGCTGAAATACTTTGACCTTATTTATGTTATGACAGGAGGCGGCCCGGGAACCGCCACGGAGTTGATGGCGACTTATATGTACAAGAATGCCTTTGCCCAGTTCAACATGGGATACGGTTCCGCGGTGGCGGCGGGAATGTTCCTTTTGATTACCCTGCTTTCGCTGGTAACCATGCGTTTGATTAACGGCAAAAAGGAAGCGGAATAGGAGGGCGGAGAAATGGAAAAAGAGATTAGAATGAGCAAAATAAAAAGCAGAATCTGCTGGGTAATTGCAACCGTACTGGCAGTTGCGGCGCTTGCGGCGGCAGTCCTTCCTTTCTTTTTCATGGTAATCAATTCCTCTAAGGGAAAGTTTGAAATGCTGACGAAAGGGGTTTTCGCCCTTCCTGACAAGCTGAATTTCGCCAATTATCAGGAGGTTTTAAGCGGGGGATTTGTGAGGTATTTCGGAAACAGCGTGCTGGTGCTGTGCATTTCCCTTATTCTGATTTTATTTATTGCGGCGTGTGCGGCTTATCCGCTTGCCCGGTTTAAGTTTAAGCTTAACGGTTTTGTCTATTCCACTATCGTCGCCTGTATGGCGATACCCATTCACATTACGTTGATTCCGGTGTTCCAGATGACCAAAAGTCTTGGGATGTACGATAAAATCAGCGCCATGATTGGGCCGGACGTAGCCTTTGCGCTGCCGATTTCGGTCTTTATCCTGACCAGCTTTATGGCGGGGATTCCGAAGGAAATCGAGGAGTCGGCGGAAATCGACGGCTGTAACAAATACAGGATGTTTTTTACCATTATGCTTCCCGCCCTTGCAACGCCGTGTAACGCCTCGTTCCACCAGTTATAGGCCGGAATGCCAAGCCGTTCGACGGCAGGCGCGTTATAAAGGGTCTGTCCCACCTTTTCCTCCAGTGTCATCTGTGCCACCAGCGCGGCGGCTCGTTCGCGATAATTGCTCATTTTCCCCCTCGTCCTTCCATTTGTAATATGTTTTTCCATTCATTTATAACTTAAAACAATACTCATCAATACTTGATAACTTTTCCAAATAACTATAAAATTCTTCCGCCTTTTTTATTGCTTCCGCCTTCTTTTCTCCTACAGGCAACGGAATTTTAAAATAGCGATTCCATGCGTCTATCTTAAGCTCCGGTTGGCTGGCTGTTTGTGCCAGATAATATATTTGTTTGCGACAAATTTCACTTCTGAGAGCATACCAGAGAAGAAGTCCATGCTCCCGATTTTCCGGAACAATAACTAAAAATCCCGATGTGCAAATGGCTCCATCAAACTCAGGGGGTATCAGTACAACTGTCCCCCTCGAACTGTTATTCAATGCCAACAATATATCTCCCGTATGAACCTGATATTCTCCGCGTGTTGGTATATCTCCAAACAATCCTTCCACATATTTAGTTATCAACCCATATTGTGTAACATCACCAATTTCTATATATTTGTATACTTTTCCACCTTGCTTAAAGAATAATTTATCCGCTCCGGTTAACTTTTTCCTTCTATTCAATGAAGATGCTTCAACAAGCTGAATTTCTTTTGCCGACAAAGCTTTCTGCAAATCCCTGTATGTTCCATGTAAATCAGGACAATAAAAAAATGTGTCAAAACGTTCTTCTGTAAGTTGTTCCGATTTAATCAGCCAGTATTGTTGCGGGCATTCAAGATTCTCTGAAGCATCGGTGTTATTTCGAAGCGTATCTTTCAATATACCTGTACGCTGCCATTCCAGATATGCAAGCAAAGTTTCTGTTAAATTATTGCGGAACGGCGTATCTCTTAAGGAATTATCATGCCCTATATTATTAGATATTGACATAAATATCCCGCATTGCTGTTCGTTAGCTGTGGATTTTTTCCGTAAATGTAAAATAGAAGTTTTTATATTAGCCTTGGCTTTAAAAAAAGCATTGAATGGCAATGAATGTATACTTAATATAATAAAATGCTCTAATATCCATCTTCTTACCTTTTCAAATGTTTTCCCATTAATTACGGTATCATCCAAAATAATTAGCATTTCACCGCCATTTGCGAGCAATTCCAAATAACGATTTAGAAAAAGTATACTTGATTTGGCTGATGCCTCCCCTCGAGTCAATTCATGCTGGTTAAGTATACGTTTCTCATCTGCATTTGCTGATGAGTAATTCATACTGAAAGGTGGATTAGTTAATATTAAGTCAAAAGTTCCTTCTTTAATCGTCTTCTTAAACTCTCTGATTTCCTCGCATTGTTCAGTTGCCATATCAGACGTAAACTGAGGGTCTAAATCCAGTCCATCCCCATGAAAAATATGAGAGCCACCATCTCCATGCAAATACATATTTATACGTGCAATTCTCGCAACACGTTCGTTAGCTTCAATTCCGTATAAACATTCATTACATATTTTTTTCCTGATTTCTTCCCTTTCAACATCTGTCAGCCGTATATCGTTACGTAAACGTCCTGTAAGGTATGCCATAACTTCAATTAAAAATCCTGCAGTTCCACAACAGGCATCCAAAACTTTCGGCGGATTTTTAACCTCGACATTACGTAATGCTATACGTGTCATAAAATCAACTACGGAACGCGGCGTAAAAAACTGTCCTAAATCTTTCCCTCGAATAGATGCAGTCAAGAAAACCTCAAACATTCGACCATTTAAATCTTCATCAATAGAGCTGAGATTCACCGACTGAAAGGCCTTTATTAATTCATAGCAAGTCGAAGCCGATAATTTTAATGTCTCATCTTTCTCAAATATTCGCTTTTTATTCTGGGAATGTATGGCTTCCTCCAATTCGTCATGCAGCTTTGCAAACAATACATCACGGACAGGATGTGTACTGGTCATACTTTGCGCTTTTAACCAGGCCTCCGTTAATGGAATCATATAAAGCTCCGTATCGGCAGGAAGCATTTCGCGTTTTTTATCTTCCTGAATTTTTATAAAAATAAATTTACAGAATTCAAAGAAAGCATCCGCCGGAGCTAGTTTTTCCTTTTTCCATACCATATTATGGGCATCGGCAAATAACTGATTCAGCTTCTGTGGGGGAAGAGCGCTGAAAGGAAGTATCGTTCTTCGTACATCATTTAACGCACTATATTTTATGTATGTTCTCAAAGTGACATAAGGAGGTGTTCCGCTGGAAAAATCTGACAATTGAAGAGTAACAACTGGCGTCTCGCTGTCATGTGGAAAAAGCCCTGTAAAATATCCATTAGATATTAACAACCATTTTATTTTTTGATAATCGAATGTTTTATCCCTGTTATAGCTAAGTGCATAGCTTGCCGCCTGCCCCCATGCATCCAAAATATTAACTGATGGTTCTTTTGCTTCAACAACAATACGGGCATTTCCACTGGAATCTTTAAGCAGAAAATCTACTTCTTTCATAGACATTGCACGTCCATCATATATCCTCAATGCCTTAATATGCTCCTTAGGAACTATCTTCTCTACCGGATATCCTAAATCTGAAAAAAGCCTGGCTAAAAGCCTTGTCTCAACCTCTGCTTCGGAAGTTATATCAGATGAATCCAATTCAAATAAAGTACTATATGCCATTGTATTATGACCTCCTTTGTTTAAATTATATAACAGCACCGTAAATTTCACAAGTCTGTTTTCTTTGAATATAATAATTATTGCATATCATATGTCCAATAAAACTCCCTCAATAAATTGATTTTCACCTCCCCTGCGCCTGCTCCCGATACTTAATCGGCGACATCCCCGTATGCTTCTTAAACGCCAGCGAAAAATAATTCATATCATGATACCCTACCATCATTGCAATTTCTCCCGCCTTAAGCGTGGTGGTTTCCAGCAGCGACCTGGCCTTTTCGATTCTCTTGCGCACAATATATTCATTGCACCCCTCGCCCGTCACCCTCTTGAAAAGCCGGGACAGATAATTAGGCGTCACAAAAAATTCCCCTGCAAGGCTTGCCACCGTCAAATCCTCCGCAAGATTCTCATGAACCCGCCTCTTTACCTTCCCCACCAGCTCGTGAACCTCTCCTTCCTCCCCGGCAAAAAGCCTGTCAAGAAACATTTCCGTCACCTTGAGAGCCTTCTCCCTCTCCGCCCCGGCAAGAGATTTCATCAAAGCGCTCAAGTGCTCTTCTGCGCTGCTCCCGGTGTCCGTAAACCAGGCAAAATATACCGCTGACGCCAGCTCAAAGCAGCAGCTTCTGGTATATCCGGAGGAGAGATTGTAGGAATCCACCGCCATCCCGAACCTGTCAAAAATATGGAACATTTTTTCCCGCTCGCCGATACTGCCAGTCATCGCCATACGGAATTCCCGAAAGACCTCCTGAAAAATATCCTCCCGCTTCCGGTTTAAATCCATGGTGTAGAGCTTTTCAAAAGCCTCCCTCTCATGCTCGAGCGCAAACACCGCATCGTTGTAGGAAATGGATAAGTTTTCAATACCGCCCTTAACGCTCCCCCAGATAATTCTGGGCTTCGCTTCCAGCTCGTCATTCAAAATCTCCACAAGCTGCCGGGAAAGCTCCTCCTCCTTCTTCTCTTTATCACAAAAAAAGGCAATCACAATCCGTCCCTTCTCGTCGGTAAAAGTGATTCCCCGCTTCAGCCCGTCCACCATTCCCAGACAAATCTGGCGTATGGTCTGCATTCGGAAATTCCGGCTTTCCGAATCCTCTTCCCCGTGTACCTGGGGAATTAAAAGGCCAGTCCTCATATCCCTTTCCCCGTCAAAATGGAACTCCTCCAGAAATGCCGGAAGATTTTCCTTTGCCTCCGGTTTCGCCGAAATCAAAAGGCGCATAAACCTTTCCAGCTCCATCTGCTGCCTGACCCCCTTCGTCCTGCTGACGGTCTGGCTTTCCTCCCGGCGCCTCCTGATTGCCTCAAGCTCCCCTACCTGCTTTTCAATGCTCCTTTTCAGCTCCTTTTCATCGATAGGCTTTAAAAGGAAATCATGCACCCGAAGCTGCAGCGCTTCTCTGGCATATTCGAAACGGTCATAGCCTGTCAGGACAATAATTCGCATCCCCTCATCCCTTTTCCTGATTTCCCCCACGAGCTCTAATCCGCTCATCTCCGTCATGCTGATATCCGTAATCATGATTTCCGGCTGATGCTCCTCTATAACTGCCGCCGCCTCCTTTGCGGAAGCCGCCGTATATACCTCTGAGATATCCATACGCTCCCAGGGCATGGCGTTTTTGATACCCATACGTATCATCTTTTCATCGTCCACAATCAAAATCTTATACTTCACCGTTATCCTCCCCCGGCAGCCGGTTTTCTGCCGGATTGCTTTCGCCATTCTCCAGGGACTCCCCCGGCAGCCATATCTCTACCCGCAGACCGCCCCCTTCGTTCTGCCGGAATTTCAGTCCGTAGGCTTCCCCGAACAGCAATTCAATCCGCTTGTTGATATTGGAAATCCCGTACCCTACCTCGCAGCTGTTGTCCGAAATATTCCGGTTGATATAGGCAAGCTCCTCCCCGCTCATTCCCATGCCGTCGTCCGTCACGGTAAGGCATATCTTACCCTCCGTCTCGCAGATGGCGATTTCTATATTTCCCTTTTTCCCCTCCTTCACCCGAAGCCCGTGGTAGATACTGTTTTCCACCAGAGGCTGCAGGGTGAGCTTTGGTATTTTTATGGAAAAATACTTCTCCGGCACCATTTCCGTCAATGTAATAATATTATCATAACGCATGTTCTGGATAATCAGATAATTCCTTACATGGTCGAGCTCCGTCCCCAGCGCAATGATATCCTTGCCTTCGCTTAAGCAGATTCTGTAATACTGCGCCATAGCCTTCACCATAGTGGAAATTTCCTTATTCCCCTCGGACAATGCCTGCCAGTGAATGCATTCCA
>Ga0137297_11724_pt1 | contig 11514 bp, 9 predicted proteins | sample RamsorincwithD2O_FD_97191 | JGI IMG/M metagenome (GOLD analysis project Ga0137297, IMG submission 97191) | Mouse cecal microbial communities from Vienna, Austria - Mucin amended with D2O | ecosystem: Host-associated > Mammals > Digestive system > Large intestine > Cecum | place: Austria: Vienna... | reverse complement strand
TTCGGTATTGTTGCTTTCTTAGAAGTACATTTCCATGGCTTTCACCAACAACCCTGCATAAAAATTTGCCAAAGGGATTAAAAAACACAAGATTTATCCCTCGTTTTGCACATTCTCCCATAAAGGCAGGAGTTGCTCCATGATAAGTAAAACAAATAATGCTTTCTAAGGTATGCAGGGGAAATTGCCCCGCCTTTTTCTTGTTGATTTCCACATATACAGTTTCTCCCTCAAGAGACAAAAAAGCATTCTCCGTGGTAATAAAAAGCGTATTTAGCAATTTTCTCATATCACTCTCCCCGAAGACGATTTTCTATATATGATGCAACTGTTTTTGCTTTTCCCAGCCTGGGTACACATATTTCTTTTAAAGAACAGGCATTACATCCTTTGTGTGATTTTACTTTCGGAGTGTAGCCTTTTTCCCACAAATCATGCATTTCTCTTGCCAGGTCAACTACTTTATTCCGAAGCTGATCTGTAAATTCTACTGCGTTTCTCCGGCGGCTTTCTCCATAAAATAAACTTCCTGACGGTATCTGACACGCAAACATTTCTTCCAAGCAGATTGCCTGGGCGCAAAGTTGTAATTCATCTGCATCATTAGATTTTGGTGCTCCTTTTTTATACTCCACTGGATAGGGAATCCAGGTACCCTCATAAGTAAATAATGAAATCCCTGTTTTTGATTTATGAAATTCCACCACGTCACAGATTCCGGACATTCCCAACTGTGCCGACTTGACAGGAAGCCCCCTTGTTATCAGTAGATTCCCTCGTTTTTCCACCTTTTCGTTGTCGTGTGCTGTTGCATGAAACAGATGGCCATCTACGGTTCGTTCATTTTCAGCCCATTGCTGTTCAATATGAATCAATGCCCACTGTCTCCTGCAATATGCAAAATGCTGGATTCCTGAAAGCATTAGATAATTGTCTTCATCATACATTTTTCTATATTCCTGCCATAATCTCCGGCTCTAATCCGGACAAGGTATCTACTTTTATCTCATAATCCTCTACAGAAGCCGGACTCAATACTCCTTCTTTTAATGTAACCCTCAGCGAATCATGTACCTTAGCTGCTGAATACTGTCCGATTTTATTATTATGCACCCACCAATATACCGCAATCACTTCCATACTGCCATCCGGCCTTGCAGAAGATGCATCATTAATGAAAAGAGTGCGAAGCGCCTCCTTTAAAAGCTCTGCATCCTCCTGAGAAAATCCGGTTTTTTCAGCAAGCTGTACATTGATCGAGCCTTTTATCCGGTATAATCCAAATTCCACCATATGCTTGGTTCCCATGGTATCGGAGCTTTTTCCCTCTGCCGGCTCACTGTTGACACTTTTTGTAATCTGCATACTGTTAATATCTACCGGAGAACAACTGACCGCCTGATGAATAGACACCGGTCCTCTCACTCCCACTGAAATACCATCCTTTTTATCCTTACTTTTAAATGCAAATACCTGCCCGAAAGCACGTACATCAATCCATTTGTCGCAAGCTTTCCTTGCGTATTCATCCTGCGTTTTTGTATCCTTAATGTTTCCCGAGGCCCGTTCACTTAATGAGCCATATCCGTCATCACTGCGGTCGGCAGACTGTACAAAAATAGATTCTCCCATATCCTGCAGGCGGTTTCTTATCTTTCTTTTAATACACACATCCGATATCTCTCCCTGGCCGGTATATGTGGTTCTGGGTCGATTCCCGTTTAACGGATCTCCATTGGGATTTGCATTTTCCACCTTCACCAATACTGTAAAATCAATCTTATTCTGCAAATTAGTCATTGTTGCTCTCCTCCTTTTTCTTATTCAATTCTGCCCTCTGCAGATAATATCCTAAAAGATAAGTTTCCCTTAATTCCTGATTCATTTTCTCCGCATCTTCTTCCCTGAATAAAGCCACAATATCACTGACCATTCTGCGATAATATTCTCTTGAACCTGGTTTCAGCTTTCGGAAATATGGCTCCAATAATCCCTCCAGGATTTTCCATGTCTGCATAGGATGGTTCACATAGGCCGACTGCAGGCGAATCGCATTAGGATCACGAGTTTCTCCCCTGTCGTAGGTAATCCTCTCCGCATATTCAAACACAGCCAATAATCTTCCAAACAGATAACTTCTGTCCTGATTCTGAAAATCCAGTTTCATACAATCCTTTTCCCCCTGTTCTTCTGTGTTTTTTCCATAATAGTATTTATTAATCAATGCACAAGCCGTAGATAATACCCGTTCCCTGTTTCCTTTTGTATACGCCAAAGGAGTAGAAGCACGAATTGCCAGGGCATGTACTAAATCAAAAGGAACCGGCTGCTTTTCCAGCATGCATTTTATCAGACGCTGGGTTTGTTCCTTGAGAATCTTATCATCTGCTTCTATAAAATTCCTTCCGTTCTTCTCTCGTTCCCGCCCAAAAGCACACTCTACTATCCTGCGGAATACAGGCGTTTCAACTACATAAAACGGCTTTTTTTGTTCATTGAACTTTAGGTAAAACCAATTGCAGGTCTCTCCCCAATCAATCATTCTCTGCAAAAAATCAGATGCTGCCAGTTCGTGATAATAAGTAACCGAAAGACGTCCTGTAGTCGCCGCATCCAATCCCATTACCACAATCGAATCTGTCTCATCCAATTGATTTTGATATCCCTGGAAGCTTTTTCTTAATCTTTTTCGGTAAGAAATCTCTGTATTCTGTGCATCCCCTTCTTCTGGCAGATCAAATTCATCAAAAACCTGAGGGGTTTTCTTTCCGTTTGGATTCCAGCAGATAAACATTCTCTTATCCTGATTTCCGATTGCCACTCCCTGCTTTTTTGCAAGCCAGGTCAATGCGCTATGGATCTTTTGAGACGCCTCATAGCTCAGGGAAAAGGCCTCTTCTGCATCCCGGAATCTTCCTCGGTAAATATATCCCTGTGCATCATTTGCTGACACCAACTTGGCGCCATAATCAGATGCCACAATTCCTTTAGGATGATTCTCAGAAATCGTTTTTTCTTCCCCTGTAAAATAACAAATATCCCTCTTTCCCGGCTGATTATCCAAATAATATTGTGTGTAAGACCGTATCAGAGAAAGATCCTCCCAGGTTCCCCCAGATCCCTTCCCGTCATCCAATACCCGAAACCGTACCATTGCTTTCTCATAAGGCTGTCCATTAATCTTCTTATCCTCAAATGTACCATCCTCTTTCAGCTCCACCTGACCACTTCCAGCCAAGTCCGAAATCAAAGTTTTCTTCAAGATATATCGATAGATCGCCTCTGCCTTCGGATGTGAATATTCAGATTTCACCCATTGTTCCAGGTTAGCACAATACTTCTTAAATTTCTCTTCTGCACTTTTTTGCTGCTTTTTGTCCCCGCAGTGCATCGAAAAATCCCCTGCAATATAAGAAAGGGTATCGCACAATCCATGAGGAGCCACACCTGAACTTCTTCCTGCTGACGCTTCTGTTACAGGAATCAAAGTGGCTCCAAGCTTTTTTTCAATGCTCCTGGCTCCCTGAAACTCCCCTTCAAGATTCAATACCACCTCAATCTGGGCATTGGCATTCATATGGGCAATCGGTGTAAGAACAACTTCTGACTTCTGCTCTGCTTCGATATTATTTTCATATGTCCTAAAAAGCTGGCTTGTCCATGACATCCTATTGTATCCCCTCTTCCTCCTGAATGATGGAAAAATTTTCCGATATCTGATCAAATTTCTTCATGTTCATCTCCCTTATCGGTCTGTGAATACACTCCCATGGAGGCAAAAAAAAAATATACCCCCCTTTCATAGCTGCCCGCCACAGGCGCACGGTCATTTTTCCTCTGGTCTCATCCGAATACGCCTCATCTGCATAGGTAATTCCGTGATACATCATTCCAAAGCTAAGCTCCCGTGCCGGTTCGCCCGGCAATGGATCATAGAAACCAGTTCCCTCTCCAAAAACACAAGGCTTTACATAGCCCTGGCACTCCCTGGTTCCCAGAAAAATATCCCTTCTCCCGCCCCGTTCAATCATCCTCCTGGCAATGTTGTGATGCTTGTTTTCATTTCGGTCCGTCTCCAACTCCGGCCGATTCTCATTCCATATGAAATGTGCCCTCACCTGGTACCGACATTCTTTCAAATAAGTATAATAAGACAGGTCATTTTTGTCATTGTAATACTTAATTGGACGAATTCCTTTTGTCTCCGTCTGAATCGGATTCATAACACGCGCCTCATCAATAATCCAAATCAACGTAGGCTTCCAATACACACTTTGCAAAATCCCTTTCAATGCCTCATAAGTAGGAATCTGATAAGTAAATTTCTCTCCTCCCACACGGGTAACGGGATCTGCAAACAATCCATATTCCCCAAAAACCTCAAATTCCACGGAATTTCTATATTTCATCCTCTCCTCCTTCCTTGCCATCCAATCAAAGACCCTGCTGCAAGCAACGGGGTATCAAGCTTGCAGCGCTGCAGAGCAGCGGGGTCTTTGACCCTCGCGGCATTCGCCAAATGCTCGTGCAAGCACGGCACTTGGCTCATTGCTCGCGGAAATAAAGCTAAACTGACTTCCTTATAAAACATGATTCTCTACCGGCTGCTTCCCTATGATCACTCCGAATCGGTTGTCATATGCTTTCTCATTTAATATCCATACTCTCCCGTCCAAAACACTGTATAACATCCCTTCCTCTTCCAGTTTCTCTTTCTGCCATCCATAAATACTAACGGTATATTTTTTCACTTGCTGCAAAATTTCTCTGTATTTTTTCAGATCAAACTGTCTTTTCTGTAAATTTTCCAGTTGTTCTATTAACTCTTTTCCCCGTCCATAGGGCGTCACAACATCTATTGTCATCTGGTCGAATACTGAAAATTTCCTTCCTATCGTCTGAAACGGCTGATGCAAAATATAAGTCTTGTTTTCTCTATTTTCTGCGCTTCCATTCTTATTGGACAGCAAATCCGCAAGATAAATTCTCTCTCCACAATCATCTGCCGGATAACGGATTTCTTTCTCCGTTGCCTCAAACAGATATCGGTAAAATGCTCTTGTCGCCGGTTCTCCTATCAGAGATTCCTCCTCATTTTGCACATATTTCAATACCCTCCGCGTACTATCCTGAGCATTTTTTATTTCTTGCAGCATACCGAGATTCTCGTTTTTCAAATGAACCAGATAAACCCTTCCTTCTTCTCCATATTCATTGCTTCGATTGCATCTCCCGGCTGTCTGAGCCAAATTATCTATCCCGGCTAATACGCGGACAGCATCCTGAAAAGAGAGCTCCACACCTGCCTCAATCAATTGGGTGGAAACACAAATCAATTTCTTAGGAGAAGCTTTTTGGGAAAAGTCTTTCTGTATCTGTGACAGTTTTTCTTTTAATCTTTCCAATTCCTCCATTCGATGCTGCTGACACATGGATGTAGAAAGGTGAAAAAGATCCCATTCCAACTCTTCTGCTTGTTTCTGCATTCTCTCAAACAAAATCCTTGCCTCTGTCTTTGTATTGCATACAAATAAAAGCGACACACTTTTCTCCATTCGTTCTTTACAAAAATCCACACATTCATCCCAATCCATCCCGTAAGGATTCGTATAATCAAGGATTTTGGCGCGTTTGAATATCTCAAGTTGCTCTGGCTTTAATCTCACCAAATCCGTTTTTTCGGAAAAATGTAGCGGCCATTTTAATTCTTCAAAGCATGGTTGTGTTGCCGAAGAGAGAACAATCGTTGCCTTGCAATATTGCTGCAAAAAATTCATCGCCATATTAAACATCACTGTCATTTTTTTAGGCAATGACTGTACTTCATCAATTATCAAAACACTGTCACATAAGGCCTGCATTCTTCCTGCGGCAGAGATTTCATGAGAAAACAGAATATTCAATAATTGAACCATAGTGGAAACCACCACCGGATAATTCCAGCTTTCTCCTAAAAACTCTCCAAAATCCGCTTCTTCTTTTGCTGCCTTTTCATGTATTACATTGGAATGATGTTCCAGAATTTTTTCTTGTTCCGGAATATACTCACGTATTACTTTTACATTTTGATCCAATACACTGAGCAGTGGAATGATAAATATAATCCTGCGCTTTTTGTATTTTTGGGCATGAGCCAGTGCCATTCTCAGAGTGCTTAAGGTTTTTCCCGCGCCGGTAGGCACGTTAAGACGGTAGATTCCCTCTGGTCTTTGAGCTGCCTCCAGGCACTGGCGAGAAACATCATTTCTGACCCGATTCAATGGAGTATCCGAATTAAAAGCTTTTATTTTCTCTTCAAAATATACTTTCCATTTTTCCCACGGCACTTCTGATTCTACCCAACCATTCTGCATACTCATAAATTGGCTGGTATCCCTGCGGTCGCCATAAATGACAGCGGAAAGTACCAATCTGACCAGCATGCTGATCTGAAAAAACACTTTTCCTCCTGTACTATACCGTTCCTTTGCAGCAGAAAAAAACAGCTCTGTTTCCTTTACCGCTCCATAAAAATGTTCTTCCACAACGGCTTCTTCCGTAACCTGTGCAAAATAGTTTTGTATTGCCTCATCGTAACACAATTCTTTCTTATCCTTTTGTAAACGATGTATAAAGCCATTCTTTCCATCCAGATCCGTACAGTCAAAAAGTCCGTGGTGAGAGCCGACTGCATACCCGATTATTTCGCATGTCAGCCTTTCCCACTTAGTTGATTCCGGTTTGTGATATTTTTCCAAAAGCCAGATCACACCGGCAAATGTGTGGTTCACAGACCCTCTCCGCACTTCTTTTCCCTGATATGCTGCTTCCAGATATTCAGAAAACTCTCTCTTTGCTTTTCCCATATCATGCAACATTCCGGCAAGATAAACAGTATGATAAAAATTGGCATTTCCAATACTTTCACCAGCATATTTTGCTGTATGAATACAGTGCTCTTTTAAACTTTGCTCTTTTCTTATTTCCTTTTCTTTTATCAAATGTGCCAATAACTTCATAGCTATCACCCGCTTTTCTTGTCTTTATTCACAATTATACCATATATGTCCTCCCAGAGCAATATAAACGCAGTATCTGCTCATTTATGTTTCACCCTTCATACCTAAAAAGGGGCTGTTACACAGCCCCTTCCCTCTATTTAATAAAACTCACCTGCTTGCAGATCTCCTCAATGGCCTTCTCCTTGCGCTCATTAAAGATCACCTTGTTCTCCTCGAAAAGATTCCGTCCCTCCGTGTCAATGGACACAATCAGCGGTCCGAATTCCCTTACCCGACAATGCCACAAAGTCTCCGGCATACCCAGATCCCGCCACTGGGCGTCCACGATCTCCTCCACCTCCGTGGCCGCCACCACCGCATTTCCCGCGGGAAATACACAGTGGATGGCCTTATAATTCTTACAGGCATACTCCGTGTTCAGCCCCATGCCGCCCTTTCCGATGATCACCTTCACCCCGGTCTGCTCCACAAACTCCTTCTCAAATTTCTCCATCCGCATACTGGTGGTGGGTCCTACGGACACCATCTCAAATTTTTCATTTTCCAACGGACGGATAATGGGACCGGCGTGGAAAATTGCCGCATCCCGCACATCCACGGGAAGCTTCCGCCCGGCCTCTACCAGACGCCGGTGAGCTACATCCCGGCAGGTTGTCATGCTTCCGTTTAAGTACACGATATCTCCGATACGAATCTCCGCCAAATCCTCCGCAGATACGGGTGTTGTGAGAATTTTCTTTCCATCCTTGATTTCCAGCATTATAATGTCACCTCCGAATGTGTTGTGATCCTGTAGTTTAAATCCTTGTCAAAAATAATGTGCCCCCGCCGGTGGGACCAGCACCCCACATTGACAGCCACACCGATAGTGGATGGATGTCTGGCCGTATTTTCAACATGTACGCCCATGACGGAATATTTTCCTCCCATGCCCTGAGGTCCCAGGCCGATCGCATTGATCCCGTCCTCCAAAAGCTTTTCCATCAGGGCAGCCCGCTCATTTTCATTGTGGCTGCCCAAGGGGCGCATCAGCGCCTTTTTGGAAAGCAAGGCAGCCGTCTCCACAGAGGTAGCCACCCCCACCCCCACCAGGAGGGGCGGGCAGGCATTCAGCCCGTAGGAGGTCATCACATCCATGACAAACCGGGTCACTCCCTCATAGCCGGCTCCCGGCATCAGCACCATGGCCTTTCCCGGCAGGGTACAGCCGCCGCCTGCCATATAGGTATAGATCTCGCACCCATTACTGTCCGGCACAATATCCCAGAACACGGTGGGCGTTCCCTTTCCCACATTTTTACCGGTATTGTACTCATCAAAGGTTTCCACACTGTTGTGGCGAAGAGGGGCCTGGAAGGTAGCCTTCACCACCGCTTCCTTTAAAAGTCCTTCCAGCTCCCCGATCAGCGGGAAGGAAGCCCCGCATTTTACCCAGAATTGCAGTACGCCTGTGTCCTGACAACTGGGCCGGTTCAGCTCCTTTGCCAGCTTCTGATTCCTCTTCATGGTACTGTAAATCACCCTGGAGAGAGGGCTGTCTTCCTTCTCTGCCAGCTCGTCCAGCTTTGCAATAATATCATCCGGCAGCACCTTTCCGATATGATCCACGAAATTGGCCATATATCTGGTAAGCTGCTCCGCCTGTTCTCTCTTATCCATTTTCTGCCTCCTATTTTTCATTGAATGTATCGAATCCTTACGGTAGGTCTGCGCGCTTGCCGCGCTGACCGTACAGCGCCAAAATGTCCGTTTTTGGCATTTTGTGTGCATCCCCCGGAGGGTTCATAGTAAACTGTCCGCCCATCACGTTCACGGGAAAAAGGGAAATGCTATGGGAAGAATCACCATGCTCACTACGGTTGCCAGGACAATCAGCGGAAAACCAGCCTTCACATAATCCATAAACCGATAACCACCGGCGCCCACAACCATGGTATTGGCCGGCATCCCAATGGGGGTTGCATAGGCACAGGAGCCTCCGATTACACAGGCCATCAATACCGCCCTGGGATCCGCTCCCATTCCCTGTGCAATCGACAGACAGATGGGAACCATCAGGGCTGTCGTGGCCGTATTGGACATAAAATTGGTCAACACAGCGCACAGCACAAACACCACAAAGGTCAGGACCATGGGAGAAGGATTCTCCCCCAAAGCACCGATAACCTGGCTGGCAATCATTTCCCCTGCCCCGGTAGAGGAGAGGGCCGATGCCAGAGAAAGAGTTCCTCCAAACAGAAAGATCGTTTTCAAATCAATGGATTTCAATGCATCCTTTTCCGAAATAACCCCGGTCAGAATCAATGCCAGCGCCCCCATACATCCGGAAATACTCAGCTTAATCCCGATCTTATCCTCAAAAATCATGGCAAGCAGCGTCAATACCAGAATCACCAGGGACAGCCATTGCTTCCATTCCGGCACATTGCTGAAATCCTTCCCCGTATCAAAGGCCCCGTCATCCTGTGTCTCATGATTGGGAAGAAGGCGGTAGCCGATAGTGGCATAAAACAGAATCCCCACAATCAGAATGGGAAAACCTGCAATGGCGTACTCAAAAAACCCAAAGGAAAGATTCATCTCCTGTAAGGCGCTCTGAGCGATCAGATTGCCCGGCGCCCCGATCAGGGAGAGATTTCCTCCCATAGCCGCCGCAAAAACCAGAGGCATAAGCAGACGGGACCTTTTGTAACCGGATTTGGCAGCGATCCCAATCACCACCGGAATGAGCACTGCCGCCGTGCCGGTGTTGGACAGCACCCCGCTCATCAGGCCCACAATAACCATGATCGCCACGATCAGCATTCTCTCCGTCCGGGCAAACCGGGTCACCAGACCGCCGATCCGATTGGCCATGCCTGTCTCAAACAATGCTCCTCCCACAATAAACATGGCCACAAACAAAATCACATTGCTGTCAATAAATCCGGAAAACGCGGTCTTAACATCAAGCACCCCTGTGACAACCAGGCCGATACAGACAATCATGGAAGTGACTCCCAGCGGTATCTTTTCAAACACAAACATCACTACCGCAAACAGGAGAAATAGTAAGGTAACGGTTGATAAGCTCATAGTCCTTTCCCCCCTCGTATATCATTTTCTGTTTTCTTGGTTCACGAGCGGTAATCCGGCCGGCTTACTGTTCTCTCGCTGTGATGTCATTGTACCAAAGACCGGCCGTTCTGTATATTTACTAAAAAAAATACCAGTATAAATTTTAATGATATTAAATGCACAACAGCTTTCGCCATTTTTCTGAAAATATGGTATACTTGGATTGCAATATTGACTGTTCCTTCAGATCTGTGCAGGGTCTGCCCCCATGAAGCGAGGATAACACAATGAAAATCATTCAGCTGGAATACTTCTGTGCCGTAAGCCAGTATCACAGCATCACCAAAGCCGCCCAGAAGCTTTTTGTCACTCAACCGGCCATTTCCAATGCCATCCGGGAGCTGGAAAAGGAATTTTCCGTCAACCTGTTTTCACGCTTTAACAACCACCTGACTCTCACCAGGGAAGGCGAACTGTTCTATCAAAAGGCTGATGCACTTTTACAGACGATTCGGCAGACCTCCTCCCAACTATACGATTTAGGGAAACAGGTCCTTCCTGTAAAGATCGGCATTCCCCCTCTGCTCAGCACCCTGTTTTTTCCGGAAATGCTTCTCTCCTTCAAGGAAAAACAGCCGGATATCCCGGTGGAGCTTTTTGAATACGGCTCAATCCGGGCAGCCGGTCTGGTCCGGCAGGAGCTTCTGGATCTGGCTCTCGTCAATATGAATTTTTATGATATTGATAAAATGAATTCCTGCCGGATTCTCACGGACCATATTATATTCTGCGTATCGCCAGAACACCATTTGGCCCGAGAAAAAGAAGTGTCCATAGAAATGTTGAGAAATGAACCGCTCATTATGTACAACACGGATTCGGTTCAAAATGCCACTCTCTGCAACCTGTTTGAGAGTATGGGCATAAAGCCTAACGTCATTCTCCACGCCAGCCAGCTTTATACCATACGGAATTTTGTTTCTGCCTGTCTGGGCGGAGCCTGTCTGTATTCCTCTGTCCTGGCCGACTGTACCGACCTGGTAAGGATCCCCATCAAGCCCCTGATTCATCAGGATATCGGTCTTGTCTGGAAAAAGGGAAAATACATTAACAGCAGCGTGGAAAAGTTCATTTCCTTTACAAAAAAATATAAACAGAAAGGGTAAATCATATGTATACATGCGCAAATTGTAATCAATTAGCCTGTGCCGCCGGCACCCGGGAAAACCTGCCCTCCAACTGTCCCATGCGCCAGGAGCAAAAGCTGTGGGAGATTTTCAATGAGTACCAGACCGATGACAATCACCGGTTTTATGTAACCAGCTCCTCCATGGAGGCAGCCGGCTACGGCCAGTGGCCCCGCCTGCGGGAAACAATAGAATTTTGCAAGGCTATGGGATACCAGCGGGTGGGCATCGCCTTCTGCAAGGGCCTGAGAAAAGAGGCACGGGTTGTG
>Ga0137297_11760_pt1 | contig 11531 bp, 9 predicted proteins | sample RamsorincwithD2O_FD_97191 | JGI IMG/M metagenome (GOLD analysis project Ga0137297, IMG submission 97191) | Mouse cecal microbial communities from Vienna, Austria - Mucin amended with D2O | ecosystem: Host-associated > Mammals > Digestive system > Large intestine > Cecum | place: Austria: Vienna... | reverse complement strand
GATCTCTGCAGATTACGAGGCAGCCATGTACGGCTTTTATTTTCTGGAGCTGGCGGAATATTATGGTCAGGAGGGAAACAACGAATCTGAGCTCTTAAAACTTCTCTACGCAGCACTTCGGGCGTTGATCCGTGCTCAGCAGTCAAAAAGGCTGGTCAGATATGTCTATGAGCTTCGGACCATGGTTTTGAACGGAGAATACCCGGAACCCTTTTCCTGTGCCGCCTGCGGAAAAAAGGAAGATCTCTGCCGATTTTCATTGGGAAGAAATGGTTTTCTTTGCGGGGCTTGTGCTCCCGGCGAGGGAAAACAGGTGGAGCCTTCCACCGTATACGCCTTTCAGTATATCATCAGTGCTCCTGTGGGAAAGCTTTTTGCATTCACTGTGTCAGAGAAGGTGCTGGAAGAGGTGCAGTGGATTATGGATCATTTTCGGAAAAAGTGGGTGGATCACACCTTTCACTCTCTGGAGATCCTGGATTTGATGCCAAATTTGTAGTTGAAAAGAATGTCTATCCATGATAAAATTAAATGCTATAGTGGATTTGCAAATGTTGCTGTGAACAGCAGCAGTTTAAAGAAATTGTGCGCAGACAGTATCTGAGAGAATATAGAGACATCTGCGGTTTGAGGAGGGTCCCATGAAAAAGGTAAGAGTCCTGGGATTGGCAGTGCTTATGACAGGACTGCTGTCCGGGTGTGAAAAGTTTTCACCGGAGGAAACGGCAATTTCCGTGAATAAGGATGGGGAAATTGTTTCCTTTATAACAGAATCCTTTGAGAAAGACTATTACCGTGCCGACGAACTGGAAGCCAGCATTGATCAGGCGATCTACAATTATAACGAGCAGGTCGGCGGAGAAAACATTGAAAAGAAAAAGTTCGAGGTAAAGGATCAGGCGGCAAAGCTTACCATCAATTACGCCTCGGGGGAGGATTACGCAAGATTCAATGGTGTGACTTTGTTTGCCGGGGATGTGCTGGGAGCCTACAATGTAGGATACGATTTCAAGGGAGGTTTTCAGAGTGTGGATAAGGGGACAGTCATTGCCCCTGTGACCGGAAATGAAATTCTGAACAGCTATAACTACGGCATTGTGATTCTGGAAGAAAATATAGAGGTAAAGGTTCCGGGAAATATTGTGTACGTCAGTGATAATGTGGAGGTGACGGGAAAGAAGACGGCGAGAGTTGCCTCGGCAAAATCCACAGGGGGTGAAACTGCCCTTCAGCAGGAGACGGATGCAAACGGAGCTTTGTCTATTATGCCGGTGAGCAGCAGCGGGGTGGAAAATGCGTCAGGCTTGGCCTATATTTTGTATGATTGAGTCTGTATGAAGGGGTTATATGCCTGTCTTGGGAATGGATTGATAAAAAGTAAGGAGAATGAGCAGAGATGGAAAAAACAATGGAAAAAATTGTGGCACTGGCAAAGTCCAGAGGTTTCGTTTACCCGGGATCTGAGATTTATGGAGGTCTTGCCAACACCTGGGATTACGGAAATCTGGGTGTAGAGCTGAAAAACAATGTAAAGCAGGCTTGGTGGAAAAAGTTTATTATGGAAAATCCATACAATGTGGGTGTGGACTGCGCTATTTTGATGAATCCGCAGACCTGGGTCGCATCCGGCCATCTCGGTGGTTTCTCTGATCCTCTGATGGACTGTAAGGAGTGTCATGAACGTTTCCGTGCGGATAAGATCATTGAGGATTTCTGTGTTGAGAAAGGCATCAAGCTGGAAAATTCTGTGGACGCCTGGAGCCAGGAGGAGATGAAAAGCTTTATTGAAGAACACCAGATTCCATGTCCCACCTGCGGCAAGCATAATTTTACGGATATCCGTCAGTTCAACCTGATGTTTAAGACCTTTCAGGGTGTCACCGAGGATGCCAAGAATACTGTGTATCTTCGTCCTGAGACCGCTCAGGGTATTTTTGTAAACTTTAAAAATGTACAGAGGACTTCACGCAAGAAGATCCCCTTCGGCATTGGCCAGATCGGTAAATCCTTCCGAAATGAAATCACGCCGGGCAATTTTACCTTCCGCACCAGAGAATTCGAGCAGATGGAGCTGGAGTTCTTCTGCGAGCCGGGCACAGACCTTGAATGGTTCCAGTACTGGAGACAGTTCTGTATCGACTGGCTGAAAGCTCTCGGCATGAAGGATGAGGAGATGCGTGCCCGTGACCATGATCCTGAGGAGCTTTGCTTCTACAGCAAGGGAACCACAGATATTGAGTTCCTGTTTCCCTTTGGCTGGGGTGAGCTGTGGGGAATTGCAGACCGTACAGATTATGATCTGACTCAGCACCAGAACACTTCAGGGGAGGATATGAGCTACTTCGATGACGAGAAGAAGGAGAAATATATTCCCTACGTGATTGAGCCTTCCCTGGGAGCGGACCGCGTGGTTCTGGCATTCCTCTGCAGCGCCTATGATGAGGAGGAGTTGGAAGGCGGTGACATGAGGACTGTGCTCCGTTTCCATCCGGCCCTGGCACCGGTGAAGATCGGTGTACTGCCTCTGTCCAAGAAGCTCAATGAGGGAGCAAGCAAGGTATATGAGATGCTAAGCAGGAAGTGGAACTGTGAGTACGACGAGCGCGGAAATATCGGAAAACGCTATCGCCGTCAGGATGAGATCGGTACGCCATTCTGCGTGACCTACGATTTTGATTCCGAGACAGACGGGGCTGTCACAGTACGCGACCGTGATACTATGGAGCAGGAGCGTGTGAAGATCGAAGATTTGACAGAGTATTTTGCAAAAAAATTAGAGTTTTGATGACGAGAGGGCGACATATCACTTAGCGAACAATTCACGTGTGATATGTCGCCTTTTCCTCTGTGTTCAGAAGAAATATAGAAACCCATGAAAATCAAAATTTTATTCCCCCAATTACAATTAATATATAGTAAAAATAACGAATAATACTTGATAAAAATGAGAAAAATTGCTATAATGACTAAAATATCGTAAAAAGTATGCAAGTGCATATGGATAGAAGGAGGAGCGTTATGGCAATGAGAAACATTATCGTAGGGCAATCTGGAGGTCCCACCTCCGTAATCAACTCCAGCCTGGCCGGTGTGTATAAAACCGCCATTGAGAGAGGCTTTGACAAGGTTTACGGGATGCTTCACGGAATTCAGGGACTGATGGACGGAAAGTATGTGGATCTCTCAACACAGATACATTCCGATATGGATATCGAGATTCTGAAGAGAACACCGTCTGCTTTTTTGGGCTCCTGCCGTTATAAGCTGCCGGAGATTCATGAGAATATTGAGATCTATGAGAAGATTTTTGAAATTCTGGATAATCTTGAGATTGAGGCTTTTATCTATATCGGCGGTAATGATTCTATGGATACCATCAAGAAGCTCTCTGATTATGCTATTGTGAAGGGCCATCACCAGAAATTTCTTGGTGTCCCTAAAACCATTGACAACGATCTGGCTCTCACGGATCACACTCCGGGCTTTGGAAGTGCAGCAAAGTACATTGCAGCTTCCACCAAGGAGATCATCCGGGATGCACTGGGGCTCACCTACAAGAAAAAAATGATTACGATTATTGAAGTGATGGGGCGAAATGCAGGCTGGCTAACAGGAGCCACTGCTCTGGCAAAGACTGAGGAGTGCGATGGACCGGACTTGATTTATCTGCCGGAGGTTCCCTTTGATATCGAGAAATTCCGGGCCAAGGTGGATGAGCTTTTGAAGCAGAAGGACTCCGTGGTGGTTGCCGTGTCAGAGGGAATCAAGCTGGAGGACGGCCGTTATGTGTGTGAGCTTGGAAGCGTCAGTGACTATGTGGATGCCTTTGGACACAAGCAGCTTCAGGGCACAGCCGCATACCTGGCCGGTTACCTGGGGGCAGAGATTGGCTGCAAGACCAGAAGTGTGGAGTTCTCCACTTTGCAGAGGAGCGCCTCGCATATGGCTTCCCGAGTGGATATCAACGAGGCCTTTATGGTGGGCGGCGCTGCAGTGAAGGCAGCTGACGAGGGAGACAGCGGAAAGATGGTGGTCATCGACCGTGTATCTGACGACCCCTATATGGCGGCTGCGGGCATCTATGATGTGCACCGTATTGCCAACAACGAGAGGCTGGTTCCCAGGAACTGGATGAATACAGAGGCTGACTATGTTACCAATGAGTTTATCAGCTATGTGGAGCCGTTGATTCAGGGAGATTATCAACCCTTTATGGTAAACGGTCTTCCGCAGCATTTGGTTTTAAGAATGAATAAATAATTTTTATATAAGGAAAGGGCTGTTGCAAAAGACAGTTTTCTACAAGAAACAGCTGCAGTATTTGAAAATACCAGCGTAATTTTGCGGAAATGTCATCTTTTGCAGCAGCCGTCTTTTTTGGAAATGTCTAGCAAAAAGACGGTGTCCTGCAAGAAGAAAAATTCCTGTCCTGTTATTTATATTTAAGGCATTAACGAAATTGTAAATAGTCTAAAAAGCGGTTGACTGCCAGAGAAGCCGTTTTTTTGTTCCTCAATGCAAGACCAATATTACGGTATGCAGGAATATCCAGTTCTTTTATAACTATGTTGTATGGGACACGTTTTAAAATAAGCTGCGGCAGGATACTAATTCCCAGCCCGCTTTCCACCATAGACATGATTGCATAATCGTCCCAGGTGGTGAAACGGACGTTTGGGACAAAATTGCAACGCTCAAAAATTTCGGAAATCTCCGCCTTATCGCTCTTTTCAAGAAGCATAAAAGGTTCTTCTGAAAGTGCATGGATTGGAAATTTCTCACAGTTAGCCAATGGGTGGTTTTCGGGGAGTATGGCAAGCAGTTTGTCCTGTTCTAAAAATATGGTATTAAAGTCTGGATGGGTGGGAAGCCTCATAAAACCGCAGTCAACTCTGCCTTCCGCTATCCATTCTTCAATCTCTTTATAATCCCCAAGCAGTAATTCATAGTCAATATTAGGATAGTCCTTTTGAAATTCTTTTATTATTTTTGGAAGCCAGTGTGTTGCCACGCTTGAAAATGTGCCAATGCGGATAAGCCCAGACTGCAATCCGTTCAGCTCATGAACCTGCATTTGCAATTTTTCATATTCCGTACATACGCTTTTTGCGTGTGGCAGCAGCCTTAGACCGTCACTTGTCAGCTTTACGCCCGCTTTGCTTCGTTCCAGTAAAACGATTTTCCACTCTTTTTCTAAATCATTTATCATACGGCTGATTCCCGATTGGGAATAATGCAGGATTTCTGCCGCTTTTGTAAAACTGCCATATTCCACTGTTTTTACAAATGCAAGATATTTTTGGATATTCATATCCATAATTCCCATCTCCTTAATATCTGGTTTTCTCATGTATAACATGATAAACATTCATATTTTTGATAAATAACTTTATGATACAATACGATTGCAATAAATTCAAGCAGAAAAGAGGAAAACGAAATGTTTTATGTAAGTGAAATTCAAAATGCAGCCCCAGAAAAATATCAAACGCCGCTTCAGGAAAAGGTCTATCAGACTTTAAATAAATTGCAGATTCCATTTGAACGGGTGGACACGGAGGAAGCGATTACAATGGAGGACTGCACAGACATCAACGAAAAACTAAACATGAAAATGGTAAAGACGCTGTTTCTTTGCAACCGCCGGCAGACAAGCTACTATCTGTTCATCACTGTTGGGGATAAACCTTTCCGTTCCAAGGATTTCAGCTCGGCTTTGAATATTGCCCGTGTGTCTTTTGCCCCTGCGGAATTGATGGAAACAGTATTAGGGACAAAAATTGGAGCAGCTACCATATTTAGCTGTCTGTTAGATACAGAAAGAAAGGTCCATGTCGTTTTTGATAAGGCAGTTTTGGAAGAAGAATGGTATGGGTGCAGCGATGGCACAACTACTGGCTATATGAAAGTGAATACAGATGATATCTACAGAAAATTTTTGGCGTTTACAAAGCATATGCCGTCTGTAATAGAGGTGTGATATGGGATTATACCAGAACAGGATTGTTGTAAAAGTCGGCACTTCTACGTTGACAAATGAGGTTGGAAAAAACGATTTAAGGACATTTGATAAGCTTGCATTTGTCCTATCCGATATTCAGAATATGGGATATGAAGTGATTTTGGTGTCTTCTGGAGCAATTGCAATCGGAAGGAATAAACTGAACATGAAAGAAAGACCGGCAAGTATGAGGATGAAGCAGGCTGCCGCAGCAGTAGGGCAATGTAGTATCATGTATCTCTATGACAGGTTTTTTGAACATTATGATAAGACCATCGCTCAAATCCTACTAAATGCAGATGACATTGAGCAGGAAGAAAAAAAGGAAAATTTAACAAATACTTTCAATGCGTTGCTTGAAATGGGCATTATCCCCGTGGTCAATGAAAACGATTCTGTCAGTTATACGGAAATAGAATCCGAGGAAAGGCTGTTTGGTGATAATGATATGCTGTCTGCTGTTGTTGCGGTTTTATGCCATGCAAAGAAATTAGTAATTTTATCGGACATCAACGGTTTATATGACAGCGATCCAAGATTACACCCAGACGCAAAACTGATAAAGCGTATCGAAAGCATTGATGAAAGCGTATATTCCCTTGCAGGCGGGGCAGGTTCAAGACGTGGGACAGGCGGCATGAAAACAAAGCTACAGGCGGCAAGTCTGGCAACCTCGCAAGGCATAGATACCATTATTACAAATGGAAAAAAGCCTGCTTCTCTGTATGAAATCGTAAATGGGGAAAATGTAGGGACTTTGTTTGTTGGAAAAGTAAAAAAAGTATAAATCTTATATTGTGCAAAAGCCCACCAATTGAAAAACGAAGTTCAGTTTTCAGGCAGTTGTTTATCTGTTCAGACAGAGCAAAGGCAGTTTATACATAGTATATCGGGAGATGTATGCGACCGCATTTCTTCTTTTCTAACAGGTTCTATGGAATATATAGTGGAAACAGAAGTGAAAATCTGTCAGCAATGAATTGAAACAGTTGTCGATCCGGAAGAGGAAGAAGGAAAAGGAAAACTGTTTTACGACCAGGGCGTAATCAGGGATATTCTTTGTCATGCGGTTGAAAAAGGGGGGGCTTTCAGAGGAAATCCCGATTGCGCAGTTACGGAAATGGATTGTGGCTGAGCATTATGGGACCGTCCTGTGCTGGGCGATCCTGGATGGAACCTTAGAACCGGTTCAGATACTTGAACGAGACTGTAATAAATTTTGTGTAAACTCATAACAGAGTATATATCCTCTTGGATTGATGTTAAAATAAATATTAATTTAGGAGGATATTTTTATGGCGAGACAAAGAAAAATGACACCCGAACGCAAAGCATTCATCAACAGTTTATTGGAACATTATCAGCCAAATGATGCTCAGGATGTTCAAGAAATGCTGAAGGACCTGCTAGGAGACACACTACAGGGCATGCTGGAAGCCGAAATGGATGAAAAACTGGGCTATTCCAAGTATGACTATCAAAACAAAGATACTGATGACAGCCGAAACGGCTACAGCAAAAAGACAGTGACTTCTTCTATGGGGCCGATCAGTCTCGATATTCCACGAGACCGAAAAGGGGAATTCGAACCTCAGATCGTCAAAAAGAATCAAACTGATATTTCTAATATCGAAGATCAGGTTTTATCTATGTATGCCAAAGGGATGACTACCAGGGATATTTCCACCCACTTAAAAGATGTTTACGGTGTGGATGCTTCTGCTGAAATGATCTCCCGTATGACAGACTGCATTCTGCCGATTGCAAAAGAATGGCAAAACAGGCCGCTGGAGCGTAAATATGCCATTGTTTTCATGGATGCCGTCCATTTTCATGTCCGGGAAGACAACCGTACTGTCAAAAAAGCGGTATATGTTGCTATCGGAGTGAAACTAAATGGTATGCGGGAAGTTCTGGGCATGTGGGTCGGTGGAAATGAGAGCGCAAAATACTGGCTCGGTGTCCTTAATGAGATTAAAAACCGTGGAGTAGAAGATATCATGATCGTTTCTGTAGATGGCCTGACAGGATTTGGAGAAGCCATTCACGCGGTATTTCCTCATGCTGAAATTCAGCGTTGTGTTGTCCATCAGATCCGCTATTCTACGAAGTTTATCTCATATAAGGATCTGCCCCCCTTTATGGCAGATCTGAAACTGGTGTATAAAGCAGATACGGAAGAGCTGGCTGCAGCTGCGCTGGATGATCTTGAGGAAACGTGGGGAAAGAAATACCCGGCCTCCATTGCTTCCTGGCGGAATAACTGGCCACAGCTTTCAACGTATTTCAAGTATCCTTCCGAAATACGTAAGCTTATATATACGACGAATTCGATAGAAAATTTCAATAGACAGCTGCGAAAGGTTACAAAATCCAGGGCAATCTTTCCCACCGATGATGCCCTTTTCAAAATGCTGTATCTGGCGATGATGGATGCAACAAAAAAATGGACCGGAAAATCCTGGGACTGGGGCCAGACGCTTGATCAGCTGTGTATATATTTCGGTGACCGGATTCAACCTGAAGACATCATATAAGCAAAAATTCGGCGTCATGTAAAGGGTAAAAAAACGCCCGTTTTCGACGGACGCCCTTGACATGCGACTGAATTCATGCTAAGAATAGGCCAAGGGCTGAACAGCAGAATCTGCCATTCAGCCCCTAAACATCTTAAATTCATATCTTTATAACCTAAGATTTTTTCATCAATCGAAGAGGTTTACACAAAATATATTACACTATTGTATCTCGCAATTTTTTCTTTGTGATACAGGCAAAGCTTCTGCAAAGTCTCCTGTGTAAAATAATCTAAAAGGTAAAAGATTTCTTCAAATTGAGTTATCGTATCCATATATTTTTCGGTCAGTCTGTTAATTAAAGGACTATCCATATACGAACTGTAAACAACAATATCCTCATAACAATTTATCAACGGGGAATTACCCTCCTGTAATTGCAGAATTTGTTCCTCTGACACCGTTTCTGATTTGTCCTTTTTTTTGGCCTGTAACAGTTCATCTATAGAAATATCAAAAACCGCTGCCAACTTCCCAATATTATCAAGGTCAGGAAATCCGTTCCCACACTCCCACTTGCTCACCGCCTTTTCTGTGATATACAGTATGTCGGCGAGTTCGGTCTGCGTCATATGCCTTTCCCTTCGTAGCTTTGCTATGTGCTCACCTAGTTTTTTAGATTCCATTTGAACTTGCCTCCTTTCACGTCTATTTTATATTGGCAGCCCAAATTATTCAACCTACTTGTCGTAGATGTTGTGGTGCGAAATACTACGAAACGTGGGATGGAATTTATTCCAACTTTTCTATTGAATAAATTTTCCTGTATGTATCTTCTCCAAATTCCGATTTTCTCAATTCTATAAACCGGAATTGAACAAAATCGCTGCGCGATGGCCTGCCAAGGCTGTGGCATAGCGATTTTCTGTTTTTGATAACAAAAAACAGTGGAAAGCAAGTCCTAAAAGTAGTATTGTTAAGTCACCACAACGAAACAATCAAACAGGATCGACCTTCCCACTGCCTATGAAAAGAATACCACCCTTCCGCTTAGTTGGCAAGCGGTTTTACGACTCAAATGCGCCTCCGTGTCAAGCAGTGTTTTGATTACTACTTATTTTACACGGAGGATTTTATAATGTACGAAAAATATTTAGAACAGCTTGAGGAAGCCGGAAAAATCCGCAACCTCAAAGAACGTTCCATCAGTTGTTATAAAAACTATGTTTCTTACTTCCTGAAATATCAAGCGAAACGCCCGGAAGAACTTACCTGTCAGGACGTTAGGACTTTTCTGCTTGCCAAAAAAGAGGAAGGACTAAAAGCCACAACTCTGAACCTATATAATTCGGCTATCCGTTTTTTCTATCGGAATGTCCTGCATATCCTTTGGGATGATATCACAGTCCCACGCATGATCCTGGAACACAAGCTTCCAACAGTACTGACTGTTGATGAAATCGACCTTCTGCTGGAAGCTGTCGATGATATCAAGTATAAGGCCATGTTTGCAACGATGTATTCTTCCGGAATGCGGGTTTCCGAAGTGATCCATCTGCATTATGATGATATTTCCCGCACAAATATGCAGATCCATGTCCGGGATACGAAGAACAGGATGGATCGCTATACAATTCTTTCTAAACGGTGTCTGGATATCCTTACACAATACTGGTTTGAGAAAGGACGTCCCCGTGGGATCCTGTTTCCTAATAAATTTACTGGAGATTACCTGACAGTCAGTACACTGGAGCAGGTGATGCGGCGGGCAGTATCCGATACCGGACTCCCAAAGAAAGCAACCCCGCACTGTCTCCGTCATAGCTTTGCAACCCATCTGATGGAACAGGGAGTAGAACGGCAGAATATCCAGGCACTGCTTGGACACCGTGACCCAAAATCCACGGAAGTTTATCTTCATGTCAGCAACAAATCCCTCATGGGAATAAAAAGTCCGTTTGACCGGAAAGAAGGTGCTGTACATGAATAAACCTACGGTACAGGATATTTTTCAGTGTTTTTATCCGGCGTACCTTGAAAAGTATTCTCCTTCTCCAGAACAGTCAAAAGTTTCCCGGAACATCTTGAACTGCAAAACCGGGGCCTATGGTGCAAACGTCAGTGTATGTGAAGACTGCGGTGCTGTCCAGGTCCATTATAATTCCTGCCGCAACCGCTGCTGTCCCATGTGTCAGGCTGTCCCCAAAGAAATGTGGATGGATGCCCGCAGGGAAGACATACTTAATGCACCTTACTTCCATTTGGTATTTACAGTTCCAGATATTTTAAACCCGGTGATTTACAGCAATCAAAAACAACTGTATGACACCCTGTATCATGCTGCTTCTGCAACGATCCGTGAACTGACAGCCGATCCCCAGCATCTTGGAGCAGCTGTTGGATATACCTGCATCCTTCATACATGGGGATCTGAAATGAACTTCCACTGCCATCTCCATACGATAGTGCTTGGCGGAGGACTGACTCCCCAAAATCAATGGGTAGATAATAGCACAGAGTTTTTCCTTCCGATCCGGATTATTTCCAAAGTCTTCCGTGGAAAGTATTTGGAAGAGTTAAAAAATCTCCGGGAAGCAGGTCGGCTTGAATTTCATGGCACTGCTGAAAAATACCGTAACCATTATGCGTTCAAAGAACTGCTTGATACCTGCTACTCTGTGGAGTGGGTCCCTTACTGCAAAAAAACTTTTAACGGTGCCCAGACTGTGATCAATTATATTGGAAAATACACGCACCGGATTGCTATCAGCAACCACCGTATTCTACGCATGGATGAAGAAACCGTTACTTTCAGTGTGAAAGACTACCGAAATGAGGGGAAGTGGAAAGAACTGACCCTTTCCGGTGTCGAATTTATCCGACGTTTTTTAATGCATGTGCCGCCAAAACGTTTTGTCAGGATACGGCATTATGGATTACTCTGCTCCCGTACCAAGAGCCGGAAGCTTACGTTATGCAGGAACCTGCTTGGCTGCAGGAAATATCTCTCCAGC
>Ga0137297_11759_pt1 | contig 11534 bp, 6 predicted proteins | sample RamsorincwithD2O_FD_97191 | JGI IMG/M metagenome (GOLD analysis project Ga0137297, IMG submission 97191) | Mouse cecal microbial communities from Vienna, Austria - Mucin amended with D2O | ecosystem: Host-associated > Mammals > Digestive system > Large intestine > Cecum | place: Austria: Vienna... | reverse complement strand
AATGTATATCATCAGTATAATACTGACAACATTGTCCTTTTTTGATAGACTGTATTAATATTTTATTTCGTTACAGCCTCTTTTTTTCTTTTGCCTATATAATATAAAAAAAGTTTTTATTTACTTTCAAAAAGGGTTATGACATAATAGTGAAGGTGAAAGGAAGGAAAAAAATGGCTCATTATTATACAAACAATATAGATTTAAAATCAGAAGAAATGAAGATTCATTTTCGTTATCGTCAACATAATATCACTTTTATTAGTGATTATGGTGTGTTTTCAAAAGACAAAGTTGATTATGGGTCTAGAGTTCTTTTGGATGCTATTGAAATAGAAGAAAGACATAAAAGATTACTTGATGTAGGTTGCGGATATGGAACTTTAGGCATTTCTTTAAAAAAAGAATATCCTTGGCTTGATGTTGAAATGATAGATGTTAATGAGAGAGCAATACACCTTACAAATGAGTCTATAAAATATAATAAACTTACAAATATCAAGGCTTATAAAAGTTTTGCCTATGAAAATGTTGATGGGTTATTTGATGTGATTATCTCTAATCCGCCAATAAGGGCGGGGAAAAAAGTTGTTTTTGAAATTTTGGATAAAGCATATCAATATTTAAATAATAATGGATTTCTAATGATTGTCATTCAAAAAAAACAAGGGGCTCCTTCTGCTAAAAAAGAAATGGAAAAAGTATTTGGGAATTGTGAGATTGTTAAAAAAGATAAAGGATATTATATATTGAAATCATTAAAAAAAGCACTGTAAAAATATACATGTGAATTTAAAAATTTTATTGACTAATGTATTCTAATATGCTAGTATAATAAAATGCCTAACCATGTATAAAAAGCAGTGTTTTTTAGCTTTTTTCAACAGAGGTATAGAGATGAACAAAAGGAGTGAATCGAACTTGGAAAAAAGTGCAACAAAGTCAAAAAGCCGTATAACTCGTAAAAATTATTCTAGAGTTAGTGGTGCATTGGAATTACCAAATTTAGTAGAAATTCAAACAAATTCTTACAAATGGTTTAAAGAAGAGGGTATTAAAGAAGTATTTAATGATGTTTATCCGATTAGTAACTTTAATGAAACATTAACATTAGAGTTTGTAGATTGTCGTTTTGATAAACCTAAATATTCGGCTGACGAAAGTAAAGATAGAGATGCAAATTATTCTGCACCTATTCGTGCTACTTTACGTCTAATCAATAATGGTACAAGAGAAATTAAAGAAAATGAAGTATTTATGGGTGATTTCCCATTAATGACAGACTCAGGTACATTTATTATTAATGGAGCTGAACGTGTTATTGTATCACAATTAGTTCGTTCTCCAGGAGCATATTTTGCAGATGCTATGGATAAAAGTGGTAAGACTGTTTTTACAGGAAGTATTATTCCATCTAGAGGTACATGGCTAGAATTTGAAAATGATGCGAAGGATGTATTAAATGTTCGTATTGATAGAACACGTAAGATACCAGGGACAATTCTTTTACGTGCTCTTGGTTTAAGTAGTGATGAAGATATTATTGACGTTTTAGGTGAACATGAGTTCTTAACAAATACACTAGCTAAGGATCCTACTCATGATACTGATGAAGCATTAATAGAGATATATAATAAGTTAAGACCAGGAGAACCTGCAACATTAGAAGGGGCTAATTCTTTATTGTTTGCAAAGTTTTTTGATGCAAAAAGATATGATTTAGCAAAAGCAGGACGTTTTAAATTAGGTAAAAAGATTGATTTATTAGATCGTATTACAAATAGAATTTTAGCTCAAGATGTTATAGATATTGATGGTAATGTTGTTATGAAAGAAGGAACATTACTTACAAAAGATAAAATTGAAATTTTAAGACCTGTTTTCCAAGCAGGAGCACATATGCATGATGTAAAAACAAATGAGTTTTTGAATTCACATAGTAGAATTCAAGTCATTGAAGTTTATGTTGATGATAGTCGTGCAAAGAAAATGAGAGTAATAGGTACTGATTTATCATTAGATAGTAAATTTATTACTATTTCTGATATGTTAGCTGCTTATTCATATATGTTAAATTTAGTTGATATTTTTGATTCTTTAGATTTAGCTGCTGATGATAGAGTTAGTTTAATGAGTCGTATTGGTTTATTAGATGATATTGATCATTTAGGTAATAGACGTGTTCGTTCTGTTGGTGAATTAATTCAAAATCAATTTAGAATTGGTTTATCAAGAATGGAAAGAGTTGTAAAAGAAAGAATGTCATTATCAGAAGTTGATAGTGTAACACCACAATCTCTTACAAATATTAGACCATTAACTGCTGCTATTAAAGAGTTCTTCTCTTCATCTCAATTATCACAGTTTATGGATCAAATTAATCCTCTTGCAGAGTTGACAAATAAGCGTCGTTTATCTGCGCTTGGGCCAGGTGGTTTATCAAGAGATCGTGCAGGTTATGAAGTACGTGACGTTCATGCATCTCACTATGGGCGTATTTGTCCGATCGAAACTCCTGAAGGTCCAAACATTGGATTGATTTCTACATTAGCATCTTATGCTAAAATTAATAAATATGGATTTATTGAAACACCTTATCGTAAGGTTAATAATAGTGTTATAGATGAAAATGATGTGCGTTATTTAACTGCTGATGAAGAAAAGAATTATATTATTGCACAAGCTAAGATACAAGTTGATGAAAATGGAAGAATGTTAGATGAACAAGTTATTGCTCGTCATTTAGGAGAAAACATTATGGCCAAGCCAGAAGATGTTGATTTTATTGACGTTTCTCCAAAACAGATCGTTTCAGTTGCAACTTCATGTATTCCTTTCCTTGAAAACGATGATGCGACTCGTGCCTTAATGGGTGCTAACATGCAACGTCAAGCAGTACCATTATTGAATCCACATGCTCCATTTGTTGGAACAGGTATGGAATTCCAAGCTGCAAGAGATTCTGGAGCAGCGGTTGTTGCAAAAGAAGATGGTGTTGTTACTTATGTTGATGCAAAGAAGATTATTGTTGAAGGGGAAAATGGTCCTAAGAACTATCGTTTATTAAAATTTATTATTTCTAATGCTGGAAGCTGTATTAATCATAAGCCTATTGTAAAAGTAGGAGATAAAGTATTAAAAGGTGAAGTACTAGCTGATGGTCCTTCTATGGAACAAGGTGAATTAGCTCTAGGACAAAATGTTTTAGTTGGTTTCATGACATGGAATGGTTATAACTATGAAGATGCTGTTATCATGTCTGAAAGATTAGTTAAAGATGATGTTTATACATCTATTCATATTGAAGAATATAGTATTGAATGTCGTGATACAAAATTAGGTCCTGAAGAAATTACAAGAGATATTCCTAATGTTGGTGAGGAAGCAAGAAAGAACTTAAATAGCGAAGGTATCATTATGATTGGTGCTGAAGTTAAAGAAGGAGATATTTTAGTTGGTAAGGTCACTCCAAAAGGTCAAGCTGAATTATCTGCTGAGGAAAAATTATTGCTTGCAATCTTTGGTGAAAAATCACGTGAGGTTAAAGACAATTCTTTACGTGTTCCTCATGGTGGTGCAGGTATTGTTCATGATATTAAAGTCTTTACAAGAAAAAATGGTGATGAATTACAACCAGGTGTAAATAAAGTTGTAAAGGTTTATATTGTTCAAAAACGTAAGATTAGTGAAGGTGACAAGATGGCAGGTCGTCATGGTAATAAGGGTGTCATTTCAAAAATTTTACCAATTGAAGATATGCCACATCTTGAAGATGGTACTATTTTAGATATCATGTTAAATCCATTAGGAGTTCCTTCTCGTATGAATATCGGACAGGTTCTTGAACTTCATTTAGGATATGCTGCAAGAGAATTAGGAATGTATTTTGCAACTCCAGCTTTCGATGGATTAAATAGTTCAGACTTAGAAGAAGTCATGAAAGAAGCAGGTATGCCTATTGATGGAAAACAAAGTGTTATTGATGGTCGTACTGGTGAATATTTCGATTCTAAGATTTCTGTTGGTGTTATGTATATGATTAAACTTGCTCACATGGTTGATGATAAGTTACATGCAAGATCAGTTGGTCCTTATTCATTAACTACTCAACAACCATTAGGAGGTAAAGCTCAAAATGGTGGTCAGAGATTTGGAGAAATGGAAGTTTGGGCATTAGAAGCTTATGGTGCTGCTTATACATTACGTGAAATGTTAACAGTTAAGTCTGATGATGTTGTTGGACGTGTTAAAACTTATGAGGCTATTGTTAAGGGACAAAAATTACCTGAACCAGGAATTCCTGAAGCATTCAGAGTTTTAAAGAAAGAACTTCAAGCATTAGCTTTAGATATTAGACTTATTGATGATGAAGGTAATGAAATCGGAGAGAGAAAAATCGAAGATGAAGAACGTCGTTTCCCTATTTCTATTGATACTGCTCCAACTAAAGAAGTAGAAGAAAATGAGGAAGACTTACCTGAAGAAAGTTTAGAAGAAAGCGAAAGCTTTGATGAAGATACTGATAGTACTTTAGATAGTGTTATTGACAGTATGTTTAGTTTTGATGAAGAAAATGAAGAAGAATAGGAGGAAGTACCAAAATGGCAGATGTAAATAATTTTTCCGCAATTCAAATTGGTTTAGCTTCACCAGAAAAGATTCGTGAGTGGTCTTATGGTGAGGTCAAAAGACCAGAAACAATTAACTATCGTTCACAAAAGCCAGAAAAAGATGGTTTATATTGTGAAAAGATTTTTGGACCTTCTAAGGATTGGGAATGTAGTTGTGGTAAGTATAAGAAAGTTAGATATAAAGGTGTTGTCTGTGATCGTTGTGGTGTAGAAGTTACAAAATCATCTGTACGTCGTGAACGTATGGGGCATATTGAATTAGCAACTCCTATTGCACATATTTGGTATTTAAAAGGTATTCCTTCAAGAATGGGGCTTATTCTTGATATGACTGCAAAACAACTTGAAGAAATTATTTATTTCGTTTCATATGTTGTTACTGATAAAGGAAGTACACCTTTAGAATATAAACAAGTTTTATCTGAAAGAGATTATCGTAGTTGTTATGAGAAATTTGGTAATCAATTTGAGGCTAAAATTGGTGCTGAAGCAATTAAAGTATTGCTTCAAAAAGTTGATTTAGATGAAGAGTTTGAAAATGTTAGCAAAGCTTTAAAAGAAGCTCAAGGACAAAAACGTTCTAAATTATTGAAGAGATTAGAAGCAATTGATGCGTTTAGATCATCAAATAATCAACCTGAATGGATGATCTTAGATGCTCTTCCAGTTATACCACCTGATTTAAGACCGATGTTACAATTAGATGGTGGACGTTTTGCGACAAGTGATTTGAATGATTTATATAGACGTGTTATTACACGTAATAATCGTTTAAAGAAATTATTAGAATTAGGAACTCCTTCTATTATTGTACAAAATGAAAAACGTATGTTACAAGAAGCAGTAGATGCTTTAATTGATAATGGACGCCGTTCTAAACCTATTACAGGTGCAGGAGGAAGACCATTAAAATCATTAAGCCATACTTTAAAAGGTAAACAAGGTCGTTTTAGACAAAACCTTTTGGGTAAACGTGTTGATTATTCAGGACGTTCAGTTATTGCAGTTGGACCTACTTTAAAAATGTATCAATGTGGTATTCCACGTGAAATGGCATTAAATTTATTTAAACCATTTGTTATTAGTGGATTAGTAAGAGAAGAAATCGCAACAAATATTAAGGCTGCTGAAAGATTAATTGAAAAGATGGATGACCGTATTTGGCCAATTGTTGAAGAAGTCATTAAACAGCATCCAGTATTATTGAACCGTGCTCCTACACTTCATAGATTAGGTATTCAAGCATTTGAGCCTAAACTTGTAGAAGGACGTGCAATTCGTTTGCATCCGTTGGTTACACCTGCATTTAATGCTGATTTTGATGGTGACCAAATGGCTGTCCATGTTCCTTTAGGAGAAGAAGCTATTCAAGAAGCAAGACAATTAATGTTAGGATCTAATAACATTTTAGGACCTAAAGATGGTAAACCAATCGTTACTCCTTCACAGGATATGGTGCTTGGTAACTACTATTTAACATTAGAAGTTGCTGGAAAAGTTGGAGAAGGAACTGTATTTGCAGATGTTAATGAAGTTTTAATGGCATATGATGCAAAAACTGTACATTTGCATACAAGAGTTGCAATTAGAGGTAAATCATTAAATAACTCTACATTTACTGAAGAACAAAATAACAGTTATTTAATTACTACTGTTGGTAAGATTATATTTAATCAAATCTTTGAAGGGACTTTCCCATTCATTAACGATCCAAGTAAAGAAAACTTAGAGAGAACTCCTGATAAATATTTTGTACCGATGGGAACTGATATTAAAGAGCATATTAAGAATCAAGCAATTATTATGCCTTTAAATAAAAAAGCATTAGGTAATATCATTAATGAAGTATTCAAGACTTCTGTAATGAAGGATACTAGTGCAATGCTTGATAAATTAAAAGATCAAGGTTTCTATTATTCTACAATTGCAGGAATTACTGTATCTGTATATGATATTCAAGTTCCTCATAGTAAATATAAATTATTTGATAAAGCTGATGATAAACTAGAAGTTATTACTAAATTATATCGTAAAGGTAAATTAACTGAAGAGGAAAGAAAGACATCTGTTATTAAATTATGGGAAGGTGTTAAGGATGAAGTTCAAGATGTTGTAAAAGAAGAATTCGAATCTGATAGAAATAATCCAATCTTCATCATGTCTGATTCAGGAGCGCGTGGTAATATTTCAAACTTTACTCAGTTAGTAGGTATGCGTGGATTGATGTCTAACCCTAAAGGTGAAACTATTGAGTTGCCTATCAAATCTTCATTTAGAGAGGGTTTAACAGCATCTGAATTCTTCATTTCTACACATGGTGCCAGAAAAGGGTCTACAGATACTGCCTTAAAGACAGCTGATTCAGGTTATTTAACAAGACGTTTAGTAGACGTTGCTCAAGAAGTTATTATTACAGAGGATGATTGTGGTACTGATAGAGGATTTATTGTAACAGAATTATATAATACTGCTGATAACTCAGTTATCGTTCCATTATATGATAGATTAGTTGGACGTTACTCATTAAAAGATATCATAGATCCTCAAAGTGGAGAAATCATTGTTCATGCAAATGAATTGATGAACGAGATTACAGCTAAAAAAATAAGTGATGCAGGAATTACATCTGTTGAAATTCGTTCAATATTTGGATGTCGTGCTCAAAATGGTGTATGTAAACGTTGTTATGGACGTAATCTAGCAACTGGTAATGAAGTTGAATTAGGAAAAACAATTGGTATTATGGCTGCTCAATCTATCGGTGAGCCAGGTACACAGCTTACAATGCGTACCTTCCATATGGGTGGAGTTGCAGGTGGTGCAGATATCACTCAAGGTCTTCCTCGTATTCAAGAGTTATTTGAAGCTAGAAATCCAAAAGCTAAATCAATTATTTCTGAAATTGATGGTGAAGTTTCAAACATTATTGATAACAATGGTAGAGCAGAAATCGTTGTTACAAATGTTTTAGAAACTAAGAGTTATTTAGCCCCTTATGGAGCAAAATTAAGAGTTAGTGTTGGGGATAGTGTTGAAATTGGAGGTAAGATTACTGAAGGTTCAATTGATCCAAAAGAATTATTAGAAGTTGCAGATGTTGAAGCAGTTGAAAACTATATCTTAAAAGAAGTTCAAAAAGTATATCGTTTACAAGGTATTGAGATTTCTGATAAACATATCGAAATTATCATTCGACAAATGTTAAGAAAGATGCGTATTGTTGAAGGTGGAGATACGGGGGCTTTACCAGGAACTCGTATTAATGTTGCGAAATTTACAGAAATCAATAGAGACGTTTTAAGAAATGGAAAACACCCAGCTGTAGCTAGACCTATCTTACTAGGTATAACTAAAGCTTCACTTGAAACTGATTCATGGTTATCTGCTGCATCATTCCAAGAAACAACAAGAATCTTAACTGATGCTGCTATTAAAGGAAAAGTTGATGATTTACGTGGATTAAAAGAAAATGTAATTATTGGTCAATTATTACCAGCAGGTACTGGTTTAAGAGGTGCATTGAAATCTCCTGAAACAATTACTGCTGAAAATGAAGAAGCTAGACAATTAGAAGAATTAGAAACAATTGTTGAGCAATTAGATGAAATTGATAACAATGAAACTTTAGAACAAGCTAAAAATGTTGAAGAAGAAGCATTTACTAATTAAATAAAATAAAACGAAGTAAAAGTGATTTTACTTCGTTTTTTTGTAAAAAAAATGCTAAGAATGAAATATAAGTGTATTTATAGCATGAATGAGAATTTTTAAGAACTATCGAAAAATCAGTAAAAATGAATTGAAAAGTTGTGATAAATCATATATTATATGTGTAAGGATCGTGACTATTGAATTAGGAAAGACCTCGAAATATTTATTTTTTTAATAATTTTGAGGCTTGTTTTTTCACCTAATGATAAAAAAAGCTCAAATAATGATTATTTACAAGTCATTATTTTTTTACCATGTTCAATATATGATACAGTTGTTAATGATTTGATAGGATGTTCTTGATAATTAAGAATAACTATAGGAACAATAATTTTATAGTCATTTGATTTTAAAAAATTATCATCTAATGTAAGAATAAGATTATTTGTTGTTACTGGTTGTCCAACTTGTACATGGTAATGAAAGTATTCGGAAACAGGTTTATCATGATAAAGTCCTATATGAATAAGAATTTCTGTACCATTAGACAATGTAATAATGAAAGCATGCTTTGTTGAAGCTATCATGGATATTGTACCATCACAAGGAGCATAAATGTTCGATGAATGAATTTGTAATGCTAATCCATCACCAATAAGTCGATGAGAAAATGCTGTATCAGGGATATTTTCTATACGAATAAGGTTTCCATCTGCAATAGCATAGATAGTATTAATTTTATTTTTAAACAATTGTTGTAAGGATTTCATATAATATTGTCCTTTCTAAAATTAAAGATAAATGATATGTTTTTTCAAGAAAACTAGTTTCATAATTTTATTATACTTAGTGAGCATTATATTTTCAAGAAACAAATATTTATTTGTAGATAAAAAGGGAGATGAGTTATATGTTGAATTATTTACAGCGATTAGGAAAATCATTAATGTTACCTGTCTCTATTATGCCTATTGCAGCAATATTAAAAGGGGTAGGATATTGGATTGATCCTATTGGATGGGGAGCCAATAATATAATTGCTGCCTTTTTAATTGAATCAGGAGGAGCAATTATAGATAATTTACCAATATTGTTTGCAGTGGGCATTGCGATTGGAATGGCAGAACAAAAAGATTCTATGATTATGATGAGTACAATCGTATCCTATTTGTTAGTAGATAGATTATTATCACAGGATACAATATCTTTATTGATGAATGTATCAATCTCAAAAGTTCCACAATGTTTTGAAAGTACACCAAATGCTTTTATAGGAATACTTGTTGGGTTAATAAGCGCTAAAATATATGACCGTTATCATAATATTCAACTTCCTAATGCATTTTCATTGTTTAATGGGAGACGTTTTTCTCCTATAGTGTGTACATTCGCAATGTTATTATTATCCATTATATTAATTTTAGTGTGGCCTATACTTTATAATCTATTTGTTGTTTTTAGTGAAATGATTGCGAAATTAGGAGCTACAGGTGCTGGTATTTACGCCTTCTTTAATAGATTACTAATACCAACAGGATTGCATCACGCCTTAAATTCTGTATTTTGGTTTGATGTTGCAAATATTAATGATATTGGTAAATTCTGGGGATCAATTTCTGGAGGAATATTAGGACAAACTGGAATGTATCAAGCTGGATTTTTTCCAATTATGATGTTTGGATTACCGGCTGCAGCACTTGCTATGTATCAATATGCTCGACCAGAAAACAAGAAAAAAGTAGGGGCTATATTATTATCTAGTGCAATTGCTTCTTTTTTAACAGGAGTAACAGAACCAATAGAATTTGCATTTATGTTTGTAGCTCCATCATTATATTTGATGCATGCTATTTTAACAGGGATCTTTGTTTTTATAGCTGCCTCAATGAAATGGTTGGCAGGATTTAGTTTTTCTGCAGGTTTTATTGATTATGTCCTAAGTATGAAGGCTCCTTTTTCACATAATGCATATATGTTGATTCCATTAGGAATTATATCTGCTTTTGTATATTATTATTTATTTAAGTTTATGATTCTTCGATATAATCTTATGACACCAGGAAGAGAAGTAGATGAACTTGTATTTGAAGATACAAATATAGAAAATGGCATAACATTAGATAGTCAAGATTACGATGAATTAGCTATTCTATATGTGGAAGCATTAGGTGGTAAAAGTAATATAATAGCAGTAGATAGTTGTATTACAAGATTAAGAGTAAGGCTTAGAGATATAGAATTAGTTGATGAACAAGCTATTATTAATACTGGAGTAAGTGGTATTGTAAAGATGGGAAAAAATGGATTGCAAGCTATTATAGGAACTCAAGTTGATTTTATAGTTGAAGCGATGAATGATATTATTAGGTAGGTGAAATGTTATGATTATATTAAAAATATTTAATAATAATAGTGTAGTTGCATTATCTGAAGATAAACAAGATATTATTTTAACTGGATCAGGCATTGGTTTTAGAAAAAAAGCTGGAGATTTGGTTGATGAAAGTAAAATAGAAAAAAGATATGTGTTTCAAGATGAACATAAAAAAAGACTAGAAAAATCTTTACGTAATATACCTGTTGTTTATTTTGAAATAACTGAACAAATTATAAAAAAAGCAAGTAAAGAATTAGATACAGATTTTAGTAGTGAGATATTTATTGCAATTAGTGATCATATATCGTTTGCTATGAAACGATATAAAGAACATGTTTATTTACCTAATATTATACTTGATGAGACAAAAGTCTTATATAAAAAAGAATTTGAAGTAGGATTATGGGCAATTCAATATATATTTAAAAAAACGAGAATTCTTTTAGATGAACATGAAGCTGGTTATATAGCTTTACATCTTGTTAACTTCTCTTTATCAAATAAAGAGAATAATGCAACTAAGATATTAACTTTTACTAAGGAAGTTATTGATTTAATTCAAAAAACAATGAAAATAGAATTAGAAACAAGTTCATTAGAATATGCACGCATTTCTATGCATTTAAAATATTTAGGAGAACGGATTTTTAGAAATGAAGAGATATCTTTTATAGATACAACATATGATATAAGAATGTTATTAAAAGATGATGCAAGATTGTCTATGTGTATTAATAGAATAGTTTCTTTAATTGAGAAAAATTATAATTATGAACTTTCTCCAGATGAACAGACATATTTATGTATACATATTAAGAGGAACATAAATGTGAAATAATAAGCAAAATATCATATCCAAATTGACAAAAGATTTT
>Ga0137297_11758_pt1 | contig 11535 bp, 14 predicted proteins | sample RamsorincwithD2O_FD_97191 | JGI IMG/M metagenome (GOLD analysis project Ga0137297, IMG submission 97191) | Mouse cecal microbial communities from Vienna, Austria - Mucin amended with D2O | ecosystem: Host-associated > Mammals > Digestive system > Large intestine > Cecum | place: Austria: Vienna... | reverse complement strand
AATATGGGGGTAAAGAACGCTGACGGGAGTGTGTGTTATATTATAGGCGTGCGCAAAGAGATCCGTTCCCGGATAGGGAAGCAGCCCGGGGACAGGGTTTTGGTGACAGTCAGGGAACGGGAATGAGGCAGGAGGAATGAAGCATGTGGACGTGTCCAAAGTGCGGGCGGATTTTTAAAAGGCAGGAACAAAGTCATTACTGCGGGAAAGCGCCGGAAACGGTGGAGGAATATATTGCGGCACAGCCGGAAGAGATACGGGAGTACCTGAAAAGAATACGGGAAGTGCTCCTTGCGGCGCTGCCGGAGGCTCAGGAGAGAATTTCATGGAGTATGCCCACCTTCTGGAGGGAGCATAATATCATCCAGTTTGCCGGGTTTAAAAAGCATGTCGGCCTGTATCCGGGGCCGGAGGCTGTGGAAGCGTTTTCCGGACGCCTGAAAGAATACAAGACCAGTAAGGGGGCTATACAGCTTCCGTACGGCAGGCCGGTTCCGGCGGAACTGATTTCCGATATTGCCAGGTGGTGTTATGAGACGGGGAATCACCCGTAGAGTCAAGAAAGACAGTACGGTGTGTTACTAAGGAGGATGCCAAGTAAACTGAGGTTTACTTGGCATTTATTATGAAAAAGTTATGAAAGATTTTATCTGTTTAAATTTGTCTTTGCACTTTTCTTATATTGAAGTATATAGGAGAGAAATATCTAAAGAATGTAATACGCATTAAGGTTTTTTTAAATATGTATGAACAAAGTATGAACGGCCCGGGGAAGGAGGACTATGAGGAGATCAAGAAGATGGTAAAAGAAGGGCCGGGAGGCGGTGCTTCTGGACGGGAGCCGCTGCGGCGGGAGAGGGCCATCCGTTATCATGGGGCAGCGAAGAGTTAAGCTTGTAAAATAGTCTGCAAAATTTGTAGTCTATCTTTTATGCAGGAATAAATTTCTATGCTATAATTCAGTAGATGATCGGACTTTAACAGGAATGGGATTTAGTCGGAATAATCAGGAAACAACAGTGAGGTTATCATGATTTATATTGTAGACAATATATCAAATTATTTCATATATCTTTTTATAATTCATTTTGGATTCAGGTTAAATCCAAGAAAAAACAAGTTTTTTATTGGCGCATCGGTTTTGACTATGTTGTCTGCAGGGGCTTATAATGTATATTTTGATACAAATTCTCCGATTATCTATATATTGTGGAGCGTACTTTCCATATGTTTATTTTTTGAAGATAGATTGTGGCATTTGTTTATACTGAGCGCTGTCCTTATGTATTTCACAGGAATCATTGATACGTTCAGTGTCATGCTGATACAGGTCGTTTTCATAGGCGGAGGGGTTGGCAGCACGGGTATAACATGGTGGATGGAATCTGCCTATCTGCTCTCATTTCTGGTGTATCTTCTGATATATTTGCGGCTTTTTAAGAAAAATGACATATATTTGGGTGATATAGAATTAAAATATAAGTTTGCAATTTTAATACAGGGCAGTATTTTCCAGATGTTCTATAATTATGTTTTCTATTTCTTTAACGAAAATCATGCAAGGTATGGCTTAGATGCCTATGTAGTATTTTTTATCAGCATAGCCGGGACACTTTATTCCATTTTTCTTACGCTTAATCTTGCCATCAAAAATATATTATCAGACAGGCAGAGCAGGGAATTGCAGTCTTTTATGTATATGCAAAAGCAGCAGTATGATTATCAGTTACAGCAGTCGGTAGCTGTACGGCGTTTTAAGCATGATTTGGTAAATCATATTGGAGTTGTCAGAGAGTTACTAAACGAAAAAAAGACAGAGGAAGCCAAAGAGTACATAGATACTATCTGGAATATTCAGGATGTGTTTGATTTAAAGATCCATACAGGAGATGGTTTTCTCGATATTATTGTTAATTATTATTTATATTTGGCGGTAAAGGAAAATATAGAGTTTGTTTTTTTGGGAAAGCTGACCGAAAAAATGCCTCTTGAGATGTTTGATATTACTACATTGATGGGAAATATATTGCAAAATGCTTTTGAAGCGGCGATAAAAGCAGATGTTCCCAGAATACGTGTTGAACTTGTAGAGCATAAGGAAGAAATTTTTATTGTTGTTAGTAACAGTTTAGCCAAAAGAATCAATACAAAAACAGACTTTTTTATGACATTTAAAAAGGATAAGGAAAATCATGGTTTTGGCATGAAAAATATTGTTGCAACTGTTGAAAAGTATCACGGTGAATGTTACATGGAATCTATAGTGGAAAACAGAGAAGTGTTGTTTCAAATCAGTATTGCTATACCAACTGCCAAAGCAGAGGAGAAAAAGGAATGAAAATAGGTATTGTAGAAGATGAAGCGGTATGGAGAGATAAGATACAGACTATGATCGAAAAATATTGCAGGGATAAGAATATTTCATCACAAATCAATTCATATAGCAGTGGAAAAGATTTTATGAAAAATGCAGATGCAGATTTGTTGTTTTTGGATATTGAACTTGCAGAAGGGGAAGATGGTTTTGAAATAGCGGAACATTTGATGAAGCTTGGAAACAAATGTAAAGTTTGCTTTTTAACATCACACACAGAGTTGGCCAGATTTGGTTATAGAGTGAACGCTTTCAGATATATCGATAAAAAGCATTTAGAGGAAATCAATGAAGTGATTGATTTTTTCCTTAAAACTAAAATTCAGGATCGGATTATATTTTGTAATGATATCGCTGGGATTCGCATAAAGATAAGCTTGAATGAACTTCTGCTTGTTGAGACAAATGGAAGAAAACTAAGATATCTTATGGTGGATGGCAGTGATCATTTATGTGAAGGGCAGATATCCGAAGCCGCACGAAGCTTATCCCGGTTTGGATTTTTTCAGATACATCGGTCATATATTGTCAATTTAAAATATATTGAAAAGGTAAACAGTCATGAAGTTACGCTTTGCAACGGATTAAAGGCAGTAATTGGAAGGATTCACAGTAAAGAGTTTAAGAAGGAGTTTTTTAAATGGAGAATGTTGTTTGATGATTGATTTTGTGTCGTTTATGCAAAATCTGTGTTGTTTATACAGGGAGTATTTTATATTCCTTCTCACTGTGATATAAATATGGTGTTAATCATGTTACAGGAGGATAGCAGAAGTGGTACAAGGCATGTTACTTATGGGTTGGCATTTAAATGGAAAATCAGTAATGAAAAAAGCGGTAATGGCAATGATAATGGGGGCGGCTCTGTTAACAGTTTCATCTTGTGGGCAGGCAAAGGAAGACGCTCAAACGGATGTAATAAGCAGCGATGCAGAACCAGGCGGCGGCACTGGTGAAGTTCGGGAAACACAAAATGCCAACATTACCGGTTCGGATTTGGCAGAATTGGAAAACCTGACAGGAGAATATGAATATTTATCGGATTATGGAACCGGTAAATTAATGATTCAAAAATCATCCAATGGATATGATATTTCCGACTATGAGTCGGAATCTTCCTGTCGCTTTTTAGCGGATTCATCAAATATAGAAACTATAGAAAATAATCGGATATATGTAAAGTACCCCGAACAGGTATTTTCTGACGATACAGTTAACTTTAGCTATTATGTTTTAGAATATAGTACAGATGAAATCAATGTGTATTACGGAGAAGCAGGGTTTGAAGAGGCTCAGTTGTTATATCATGCCACAAAGAAAACAGAGGTGAGGGCGGACGTATATGAGTATGAGGGTGAATATAATAGTTATGATGTAAACGAGCCGGCGTTAGAAATAAAGAAAAATGATGATGAAACTTATCAGATACAGATAGATTTATTCAGGCTCTGGGGTTTTTATGATGATGCGGGAAAAATTACGGAAGAAGGATTGGAATTTGCAGCAACAGGTCCTGGTGGAAATGAGGTGAATGGAGTCATTAAATTGGAAGAGGATATTGCGGTCGTAACCATTTTTGGTCAGGAATGGCTTGATTTTGCAGGATTGAGTGAATACAGATTTTACAAAACCTCAGATGTTCCTAACATAGATGATTTTCCGGCAAATCAGCAGGAGAGCAATATGCAGGATGCTGCGGATACTGGTTCGGAAGCAACAGATGAATTATTAGATTCCTTTATCAATGGATTGGCAGACGCAGTTGATCCTGAAGATTCGGCATCGACATTTTCTGTTAGCGATTTAAATATGGATTCTGAGGAAGGGGATGCATATTCGATTGGAGAGAGAGTCGATCTTGACAATGATGGAGAAAACGAACTGATTATTAACGGGCCTTATGGTGGAATATACCTTGATGCGCGTGATGACAAGGTATATGAATTTGCCGCAGGAGAGGGCACTGCTCTTATTCTTTCTTATACCTGTTATAATGGAGCCGTATGGATTATGTACAGCAACAGATCGAGTGCAGGATTTGAATTTTACCATATGGAAAAATTTGAAGGAGCTGATAACTTAACTGCAGAAATGAATTTCGGTGAGGAATTTGACGTCAATAATGCAGAAGCCGGAATAAAATATACATTGAATGGGGCTGAAATTTCATATGATGAATATACAGAATTATGCAGCAAAATTTTTGCTGCTGAAGTAAATACAAATTATTAAGAAATTAATGAATAAATGATAATTGTGATAAAGGACTGTTTCGGCAGTCCTTTATAATCCGTATGCTAAAATAAAATTGTTGACCTGAAGCGTACTTCATAGTTTATGATAACAGGGAAAGGTGGATTTATATGTATTCAGCAAAAGAAGCAGCAGAAATGACGGGATTATCGACAGCAGCATTAAGGTATTATGAAAAGGAACAGTTATTGCCGCAGATTGCCCGGACAAGCCAGAAATACAGGCAGTATTCGGATTCAGATATTGAATGGATAAAAATGGTTCAATGCCTGAGAATAGCAAATGTGCCAATCCAGTCAGTTAAAAAATATATTGCCCTGTTGGTACAGGGTGGGAAAACAATGGAACAGCGGTATGGCATGGTTCAGGATTACATCAGGGATATTCAGGAACAGATGGATCAGTTGCAAAATGCGCTTGCCTTAACATGCGAAAAGTCGGCATTTTATGAAAAACTTTTAAAGGCGCCGTCAAGCAGGGATTTAACATATCTGGAAGAATGGGAATTGTTTAAAAATGAAGAAGGGAAGGAAGAATGAAAACGGTTTTGATTACGGGAACCACCAGCGGAATCGGAAAAGCTTTTGCGGAAAAATTCGCAGATGAAGGATATGATTTGATTCTTGTTGCAAGGAATGAGCAGAAGTTAAAACAGCAGCAGGCAGCTTTGCAGGAGACCTACCATGTGGCAGTGAGATACATTGCTCAGGATCTGACACAGGAGAGTGCGGCAGGTTTGATAATGGCGGATATAGATAAATGGAAAGTCGCCATTGACGTTTTTATAAATAATGCGGGCTTTAATGAGTGCGGTTTTTTTGTGGATACCAGCCTTGACAGGGAGCTTGAAATGATAAATATGCATATACGGTTTGTAACAGAATTGACCAAACGTATATTAGTACATATGAAAGAAAACGGCTATGGGAGAATTCTGAATGTAGGCTCAACAGGCTCTTTTATCCCATCTCCCACAGATGCTGTTTATTCTGCTACGAAAGCATATATTATGTCTTTTTCCAATGCTTTACGCGGCGAGCTTAGTAAAACAGGGATAAAGATAACTACTTTATGTCCGGGGGCAACGAAGACAGAATTTGCTGCAAAAGCAAATATTCAAAACACATTGCTGTTCAGGATTGCAGTTATGAAGCCGGAAAAAGTAGTGGAGATTGCTTACCGTAAGATGATGAAAGGAAGAAGGCTGGTTATTCCGGGGATATATAATAAGCTGTTGGTTGTATTTTCCAAAGTAATGCCAATAAGCCTAACAAATAGGATTACGATTCTTATGATGAAATAAATGCGGCAAAATTGGGGAAAATGCCATAAATCATGTAAAGACCGCCGCACTATGGAAACTGCAACGTTCATGCTGGCATAGTCTGGCGTTTTCAAAGCCGGCAGGGATTGATCGTCCTCTTTTGTACCATGCTCGGCTCGTCGGGTTTCCTGATTGCCGTTCCCGTTTGCTCCTGGAACTTGCGGTTTCTCTCCCGCCGCGGGCAGCGGGAAATACGCAAATTCAATGGCGGCACTGAGTTCCGCTGTCTGATTGATATTCTGAAGCAGATGGTCTATCTGGAATTGAACATCCGCCCTGATAGCGGCCTCGTCTCGGAGTTCGTCTTTTGTTTTGTTCCTAAGAGTGAAAGAGTATTCCAGCCGAGCTTTGTCCCCTGCATAAGAGGATGTTACTTCTCCGCTGTAGCTTCGTGTTTTCCAATCGTCGCCAGCCAGCGGCAGGATGTAAAGCAGAAACTCGGCTATGGTCGTTTCCTCATAGCCGTCAAATCGGAGGGACAGCAGTTTTTCATGTTTCCCGCTGGTAAAGGTGCTGTCCGACGGAAGGGGATCTTTTGCGCTGACGGGTATGCCGGGGGCCGGGGTGTTTCCCTGTTCTCCGCAGCCTGCCAGCGCACCCATGATAAGCAGAGCGGCGAGAACGAGTAATAGGTATTTTTTCATTATCAAATGCTCCTTTCTGTTACCCTTTCCGGGTACAGCTTTATCATACCGGCCCAGCTTGAATTGAGTTTGTATTGAATATGTTTTTTATGTGGAGAAACGCAAACTTTGCGTTGGAAAAGGGCGGCAAGCCTTTCGCTTACCGCCCTTTGAGGTCTGATATTTCTAAAATTGTGCTGATACCATTACGCCTTGTGATGTGTTTTTGATTTCGATTGCCGCCCCATGCAGATCAAGAATTATTTTGACAATGTATAAACCCAATCCTGTACCGCCGGTCTGTCGGTTTCTTGACTGATCTACACGATAAAACGCCTCAAACAATTTTGGAATATCCTCGTCAGGGATATGTACCCCTGTATTCTCAATCGTCAAATGCGCTTTTTCAGCGGCCTGCCATACTTTAACCGTTATTCGTCCCCCCCCCGCTGGGGAATATGCGGCGGCGTTTCCCAAAAGGTTATCCACTACTTTTTGAAGAAGCTGCAAATCGCCTGAAATGCAGATTTTGGGGGATATATCTTTTTCAACAATCTGATTGCAATAATCCTCAATAGTAAATAATGCTTCCTCTTTTGTAAAATGGGAAATGTCCTCAACGAAATAAGGCCTAATTCGCCTTATCAATTCTATATCGCACCCCTCTGATCGTTTCTATGTAGTCTGCGGCTCCGAGCTTTTTCCGTAAGTTTTTGATATGCGTGTCAATAATCCGTTCTTCTCCGAAAAACTCATATTTCCAAAGAGTTTGTAAGAGATTTTGCCGCGTTAAAATCCGGCCCTGGTGCGTTATCAGCTCCCGCAGGATTTCAAACTCGCGGGGCGTGAGGTCAATACTGTCTTTTGGGGTATGTACTCGATACCCCTCTAAATCCAATGTAAGATTTTTGTAGGTAATTGTCTGCGGTTCGCCAGACAGTTTTGCGGAGCGGCGTAAAACAGCGGCGATTTTCCGCAACAGGACAGGCATGGAGAACGGCTTTGTAATATAGTCGTCGGCTTGCAAATCCAGCCCCTTAATTTGATTTTCCTCGCTGTCCAAGGCAGTCAGCATGATAATAGGCACATCGGATTTTTGCCGGATACACTCGCAAACACTATACCCATCAATTTTGGGAAGCATGATGTCAAGCAATATCAGGTCAAAGGGCTGCTCGGAATATTTTGCAAGCGCTTCAACACCATCAGACGCTAATACGACGCTGTGGCCTGCTTCCTCAATGAAGTCGTGCAGCAATGCCTGTATGGATAAATCGTCCTCCACAATTAAGATTTTACTCATGGCGCACCTCCTGCCTGTAAAGTATACCAGGGAAATGTGAATCTATTGTGTAGTTTTTGATTTTTTCTTTTTTACAGCAAGATTATATACGGACAATCAAATTGTTTCAAGACTTCTTTACCCTGTGATATGAATGGAATTATTTTAAGAGAAGTGGTGAAATACGGTGGTGCTATTACAAAGGCCCAACCTGGACGTGGATGATGCCTTCTACAATGGATGTCCTCCGGAATGCCATATCTTGAACAGCTCCTAAAGGTTGGCTTCTTCAAAATGGAGCAGGAAATTCTGGATTTAAACTGGTAGCAGTTTTTGCAGTGACAGAAAAAGAGTTTGTATAGAAAAGATGGATAGCATATAGAAAATTGATAAGCAGGGTATAGCTCGGAGTGGTTTCCCGGAAAGGGATCCCACTCCCCTTTTTTATATATGGAGAATAACATCTAATGCCGTTTTATGGCCCCCGCAATTTAACAGCAGAAGCCGCCATCCTGCGCCGCTTACCATCAAGGGCGGCATAGTGCTTTCTGGTGGTGCCCACATCGGAAAGCCCCAAAACATCTGCCACCAGATAAATATCCCCTGTTTCCCGATACAGACTTGTGCCGAACGTGGACCGCAGCATGTGCGGAGTTATTTTCTTCTGGGGAATAAATTCTTTTGTGTATTTTTCGACAAGGTTTTCTACCGCATGAATGCTTATCTCCTTAAAGACGAAAGTTTCCGGTGAAACGTTTGTTGCAAGGGGGACACCTATTGTCATATCAGAGGTGCATACTGCCTGCCGGAACACAGGGGAAAGGGATTATATCAAAATTTATTGAACTTTATCGTATCTGTGTTGAAAAGAGAAGGTTATATCAGACTTGGAGTGGATTTTGAAAGTTTTAATCCAACAGCCCGCGGATTTTGGCTAAAAAGATCATTGTTAAAATGAGAATTGGTGCATATCAATTTGTTGTGTCTGGAAATATAATGTGCAACACTGCTCAACAGACTGAGCATTTTCCATTAGCCAAAGCGTAAAAAATTACAATACTTTTTCGTAAAGGTTGTACCATGGAAGACCATACGCTTCATACCCAAGGCTGGTTGTCCCGACACACTTATACCCACATTTTTTGTATAAGCTTTCGGCAGGGATGTTTCCTTTCACTACATCCAGTCTTAGACTAAAGCATCCTTCCTTTCTGGCAATCTCTTCTGCAAAATCTAATAGTTTCTTTCCAATTCCTAATCCAAAAGAATTGGGATGCACTGCAAGCGTATAAATGACATATATTTTTTCATAATTATTTTCTACCGCCCACTCAACATTTTTGTATCCTTCTTCCGGTTTGTGTCGTAGAATTACAGTGCCGACAATCTTGTTATTATCTTTTGCAATGTATAGGGCACTCTCATCAACCCCATCTTTTGCGTCATTTTCGTTTGGATATATTCCCTTTTTCCACCCCGGATAATTTTCGTGCTCGCATAGATAATTACATACATCGTCATAGAGCTTACCAATCTCTTCAATATCAGTAATATTCGCTTTTACAATTTCTATTCTATCCTCCAAACGAAATACACATCCTTCCAGATTTATTCTAATTTCCCGATAAACTTCGATTTTTCGCTGGTTTCATTATACCACAACCACTTTCCAAAGGGAATGAATTTTACGAAAAACTCATTTTTTATGATAATCTTATTTCCCTGAATCTGCTCTTGCGTTGTCTTTGGTAATCGCAAGCTAGTCACTGACCAGTTCAATCACGTCCATAATGCCACAATCCAGCGTTTCGCAGATCCGGGCCCCAAATAGGAAGTGGCCAAATAAATGAGGGATATGCTCCCTTATTCCGTTCATGCGCTTATTTTGAAAATTTAGCATAATCGTATGGTCAGTTGCCGAAATGTATGGTAAACTCATACATGAAATAACTCTTTCAGTGGTTCGTATCTTTTATAAGTATGAGAACTTAAAGATACCACAAATCCATGCGAAAAAGTTATTCTTTTATTAAAACTTTCAACTCTCAAGTTTCTATAAAATACAAATTTTTTATCCAAAAATCATACATGTGTAATATATCGAATTGATATTCAGATCATGTTTTAACGGAGGAAGAAATGAAATTTAAAAGCAGAGCAAGAAAAAAGAATAAGTTTCGGAAAAAAAGATGGATAATCTTGCAAGCGTATTTTGCCTGATAGCCCTTCTGTTATGGAAGAATCAGCTATTGTATGAGATTGTAAAAGTACCGCCGGAAGCTGTCTATATGGAAGATAAAGGATTTCATATCGCATTAGATGCAGGAGAGCAACTGACAGTAGAGCAACGCCTTTATGCAATTATGCTGGCCTCTGCATATGATATGGCATTGATAACAAGAGCTGCTTTACAATATGACATGTTTCAGACGGTTTCCGGAACTTCATATTATGAAATTCCGCCCACGGAGCATCAGAAAGATTTAATCTGCATGTAAAAACCCCGTTGTAAGAAAGTAAGAGGAGCCTTTTTAACTGGAAATATATCATATGTGTAAGAACAAAGTGGAGGTAATTATGAGAGAGAAGAACAATTATTTTAAATTGGTATGTTGGGTATGTGTGTGTGTATTCATTATAACAGGCTGTTCTAATAATCGCAGTACAGAAGAAAAGATTTTTATGGAAGGTGAAAAAGAAGAAGTGGAAGAAGAAAAAATGGAGGAACCGGAAATGGATTCAAGTAATGTTTCCATAGAGGCAGATACAGAAGATTCTACTGAGAATATTATAATGGAACCGGAGATAGCCAGCGCAGATTGGTCAGAATATTTTAATGGGTTGAATGGGACAGCAGTTGTATATGACATCTCTAACAGACGGTATACAGTGTATAATAGTGATCTTGCATTGACTAGAAGCTCACCATGCTCTACATTTAAGATTATTTCTTCTTTGATTGCCCTTGAAAATGGAATCTTTGAGCCGGAGGATTCCACAAGGGACTGGAGCGGCGAAATATTCTGGAATGAAGACTGGAATAAAGATATTGATTTTACTGAAGCATTTCGTACTTCCTGTGTATGGTATTATAGACAAGTCATAGATGATATTGGGAAGGATATGATGCAAAAAGAGTTGGACAAACTTCAGTATGGTAACTGTGATATTTCTGATTGGGAGGGACGGCTGAATACAAACAATAATAACCGGGCCTTAACCGGATTCTGGCTCGAATCGTCCTTAATGATCTCCCCAAAAGAACAGGTGGAGGTAATGGAACGTATCTTTGGTGATAATTCAGGTTATTCAGAAGAAACACAAAATGCATTGAAACAGGTCATGCTGGTATCGGAACAGGAGCGAACAGACATTTCCATATATGGGAAAACGGGAATGGGCAAAGCCGAGGGCATTGTTGTTGATGCGTGGTTCACAGGATTTGCGGAAGGTGCAAAAGGAAAAGTATACTTTTGCGTGCGTCTTGGAAGAACGGACGGTATGAATGTATCCAGTCCGCGGGCAAAGGAAATAGCAATCCAGATTGTGTCGGATTATTGTGGTCAGTAACTCTTTGTAGCGAAAGAAGGAAGGGGCTATTTGGAAATCATGATTACGGCGGCGGTGCAATTCGTATCTATGAGGACTTCATGAGTAATTGCGGATTCTATGTGTTAAA
>Ga0137297_11402_pt1 | contig 11535 bp, 9 predicted proteins | sample RamsorincwithD2O_FD_97191 | JGI IMG/M metagenome (GOLD analysis project Ga0137297, IMG submission 97191) | Mouse cecal microbial communities from Vienna, Austria - Mucin amended with D2O | ecosystem: Host-associated > Mammals > Digestive system > Large intestine > Cecum | place: Austria: Vienna... | reverse complement strand
CTTTCAGGATTGTGGTCGTAGATCCGGATCCTGTACTTTTCACGTCCAGCCAGCCGCAGAAAAAATAACTAAACGCCAGCAAAAGCGCCGGACGCCATTTCCCCGGGAGCCAAAAGAACAATGTGGCCGTAATTACCAGATAAACCGGAAAAAACAGTGATACAAACAAAACACTCCACTCCTGTTATTCAATTTTCCAATTGCTATTTTCACGCTCTGTTTTGCACGCCTGTCTTCTCACAAAAGCAAGATTTCCACCCTTATGGCCTTCACTGTGACGATATGGGAACAAAAATTGCTTTTTTAAAAGCTTGGCATTTACAACAAATGCATTTGGAACAAATGTATGTTCTGCATGCTTCCTGCTGTCTCTCAAAGCCGATTGCTTACAACCGGCATTCGTAGTAGATAAAATTAGTATATCAAAAAAGAAGCCTTTTAAAAGGCCTGCGAAGTGAAATTAAGAAATATTTAAAAAGTCTTAATACAAAATACCATTTTAAGGAAATCTTTCATCCGCATACAGCCATAAAGTCCGCCTTGTCTTTTTATTTGCCATCTATTATAATGAAGTAGCGTTACAGAAATTTTCCGGCATGGGATGTTTTTAAGGAGCCGATACCGCATGAGTTTGGGAAATAAATTACGTCTTTTTATGGCAATGAACGCAGGCCTGATACTGGCAGCAATCCTGTCCATATCCTATTTCAGGACTGACCATGAAAAAGACCTTGTAGACGGACTTACTTTTACATGCATGACAGACGGACAGGAAATAGAACTGAGACTTTGGGAGGATGAAGAGACTGAACGCTATTATCTTTTTCTGCCATCCTGTTTTGCAGGAAAAAATACAGAATTTACCCTCTGGTATGAAAGCGGAAAAGGCGCCGTGGAAATCGACGGAGTCCTCTGCAAAAGGGGAAGTCTCTGGCAGGAGAGCGGAAACGAAGAAATTCACAGCCTGGAGCTGAAAAGCCCATTGGGGGCCCTGTCCGCCAAAAAGACGCTGCAGGTTCTTGCCTCCTCTGAGCTCCCCGCCTTTATGATTACGGCAGAGTCGGAGGAAGATATTTTTGCCCCGGCGGAATTCTCCAATAAAAAGTATATCGAAACAGGAAATCTGCTGGCAATAGACGAGTCCGGCCGCATCCTCTGTCAGGAAAGTTTGACGAAATTTAAAGTCAGGGGAAATTTGACGGCCACTCTGGACAAAAAGCCTTTTACCTTTACCCTTCCCGCTCCTCTTTCCCTGTGCGGCATGAAGCCCGCTTATAAGTGGAATCTTTTGGCCAACGCCACGGACGGGTCTTATCTCAGAAATAAACTGGTGCTTGACCTGGCAAACCAAAGCATAAGCGCTTTTGAACCCGACGGGGAGTTCGTGGAGGTCTATGTGAACGGCGTTTATTACGGGATGTATTTACTGACAGAAGCGGTGGAAATCGGTGAAAACCGGCTGGAAATCCCACGGCAGAGCAGTTGGTTTCTGGAGATGGAACTGGATTTCCGCATGGAGGAGGATGTGCCCTACGTCATATCCGACCAGGGCCAGATCTTTGCCGCCGATTTCGTGAGCCCGGATCCTTCCGCGGAGCTCAAACGAATCCAATCTATGATAAACGATATAGAAAGCGCGCTGACATCCCGGGACGGGCGAAGCGCGTTGAGCGGGAAACATTTAGGGGAATTGATTGACATGGATTCCTGGGCGGAGGCTTTTCTGATTCAGGAAATATCCGGAGATCACGATACGGGAATTGCCAGCCAGTTTTCCTATGTGCTTAACCGGGAAAATCCTCTTTTATATGCGGGTCCGGTGTGGGATTTTGACGGTGCTATGGGTAATGTGAATACACCCATGTTTGGTAACCCTGCAGCTCTTACGGCCTCCGTCTGCAATTCAAGGCCTGAGGGAAACCCCAACCAGAACAGATGGCTTTCCGCAATGTATCAAAATCCGGAGTTCCGGGCGTTGGCTGCCGAAAAATACGACAAAATATTCAGAAAAAATCTTGAATGGTCAATCCACACAGGGATTGACCAATATACAGAAAAGATAAGCCGCAGCGCCATTCTGGATGCTCTGAGATGGCATGAAAAACGGCAGGAGTGGATGTTTTCCCACCCTGAACAGGAAAATACTCACATGGATGAGGCAGCTTCTGCTCAGACGGATTATACCCGTTTTTCGGACTTTCACCCGCATGTGGACATGGTGCGGCAGTTTCTTCTGGAAAAGAAGGACTTTCTGGATAAACTCTGGGTGGAGAAAAGGGATTACTGTGTGGCAGTGGTGAAAAATGACGCCCCCTTTTTAAACCAGGACTACAACCAGACCCTGTATTACTGGGTGGAAAAGGGAAAGCCCATAGAAGGGCTCCCTCATTATGAAGCGGAAGGTTACGATTTCATAGGTTACTTCAATCCTGAAAACGGGAAACGAATAGAGGATGGCACGATGATTTTTGAGGATTGTGTTCTGGAGGGCAAATGGGAAGAGACAGGAGGTCAATGATTGGAACAGATACGCTACAGACATGAATATAAGTACCCCTTGACTAAGGGACAGGTTCTGATCGAGGACGCTAAAATAAGAGCGCTTATGTCCAGAGATGCCCATGCCGCAAAAAAGGGATTTTATAATATCAGAAGCCTGTATTTTGACGACTACGAAAACACCTGTTATATGGACAACGAAAACGGCGTGGATAACCGTGAAAAGTACAGGATCCGGATCTACGACCACAATCCTGAAAGAATCTCTCTGGAAGCAAAGCAAAAAATCCGGGGAATGACCTGCAAAAAATCCTGCCTCCTCAGCCTGGAGCAGTGCATACAGTTAACGCATGGCCAAATACCGGACCGCATCGGCCCAGCCCAGCACCCCCTGCACAAATTGGCCTATCTGATGGCAGTCCGTCTCATGCGCCCTGCCGTCATCGTAGACTATGACAGAGTTCCTTATGTGTACAGACCAAATGACGCCAATGTAAGGGTAACCTTTGACAGCAACATCAGGTCTGTCAAAAACCCTCACAGCTTTTTGGATCAGGAGGTTTCGGGCCGGGGTGTTCTGCCCCTGGGACATGCTTTGATGGAAGTGAAATTTGATGATTTTCTGCCGGATGAGGTTCACAGGCTGCTGATGCTCGACGGTCTCAGCGCAAGCACCTTTTCCAAATATTACCTTTGCAGAAAATTTGAAGAAATATAATAAAAAGAGAAAAACTTATAACGGAGGATAAAAATGAACTTCTCAGACATTTTTAAAAAGGATTTTATCGCATCATACACCAGCGAAAATATCAGCGTACCCCATATTGCGGCAGTTCTTTTCATTACTGCGGTGATTGCCTGTTACATTTTCGTCGTCTACAGGCTGATCACCAAAAAGACTTTTTATTCCAAAAATTTTAATATCTCCCTGGCGGCGATCGCAGTGATTACCGCAGGAATTATCCTGGCAGTACAGTCCAGCATCGTGATTTCCCTGGGAATGGTGGGCGCCCTCTCGATCGTGCGTTTCCGTACTGCCATCAAGGAACCCATGGATTTATGCTTCCTCTTCTGGTCCATTGCCGTAGGAATCTGCTGCGGCGCCCATATGACGGAAGTGGCTCTTGTCCTCTCGGCAATCCTGACCTTACTGGTAATCTTCCTTGACAGGCTGCCCGTAGGCCGTGCGCCCATGATTCTGGTGGCAAACCTTGAAAAGTCCCAGGGAGAGCCCCTTTTCACACAGAAGGTGGGGGAATACTGCAAATATTTTAAAGTAAAATCCAGAAACATTGCCGGGGGACACTGTAATCTGGTTTTGGAGATCCGGGCCTCAAAGGAATATGAGATGATGCAGGAACTTGAAAAGATGGAGGCTGTGGAAAGCGTTTCGCTGATTTCACATGATGGGGAGGTGACGTTTTAAAAAGTTCACTCCCCCAGCTCAATCACCACAAACTCTTTTCCCTCTGCCAGAGCGCCAAGCCCTTTTTCAAGGGCTGAGGCTACACTCTGCTCATACTCCCCGGATTCCAGCATAACCTCTGCAAATTCCCTGCGGACGCAGAGATACTTTGAACCGTAGTAGGTTTCTTTAACATCCTCAAAGGTCTCGGCCGGGCTGACGGTTCCCTCGACCACATCCGGACGATAAAAGGAAGCTCTGAAATCAATATCGTTAAAGATTACCACCGACTTCTCCGGTATTTCCTCATAGGCTTCCTGCCACTGCCGGGTGAGTTCGTCATAGTACCCTCCCTCCCGCACATCCAGGCCTCCATTCTCCAAAACAGATGCCATAGCAAGAACTACAAGGGCCGCCATGGCTCCCCCGAAGAAATGAAATCCTTTTTTGCCCCGAAGATAAGGAAGCAGCAATCCCATAAGCCCTATACAGATCAAAAAGCTTGCAGGCTCAAAAAATCTGAAATAGAAAGTGTCCATGGAGGAAAAATACCGTATCACTATAAAAATCAGATAATACATCACGCCCATGGTCAGCATTACGGATTCCGTGGAAAAATGCTTTCCGTTCTTTGCCACGAACCACACCAGCCCCGCCAGAATAACCACAATGACAAATACCTTCAAATCATAGGGAAAACCCTCGATCAGTTCCGGAATCTGAATGGAAAAGACATTGCAGACCTCCGTCAAAAGACTCTCAATCAAATCATTGGTCAGCTTTTCATAATCATCCCACCAGAGGGTTCTGCTGACTCCCGAAGCCATACCATTTTTTAGCTTGTTTACAAACAGATATGCCATACTCAGTATCCCGGAGCCAAAAGCCGTGGCTGCAAGCAGCACCGTCTTTTTCAAGATTTTTTTGTCTCTGCACTCTACATATTTTCTGATCATACACAGAAGATAAAGCCCTGTCACAATCCATACAAAAATACCGAAATATCTGGTCAGGAAGCATCCAAGGCCAAGCAGTCCGAGAAGAAAATACCACCTTCCCTGCGGCTCTTCCTGCCTCAGAATCCGGGCCAGAACCAGGGCAAAGCCTGACAGGAAAACCATAAAGGGTATCTCGCTCCAGGTGTAATAAGCGAGATTTAAAAATCCAATATTTGTGACGCAGAGTCCATAAAACCAGGCGTCTTTTTTAAAGCAAAGCCTTATCATCACCAGGAGCGCCCCCACCAGCACCATGGCAAGAATCTTGGAAGCAAGATACGCATTGGCTCCTGTGACAACCATAACAATTGTTATCATTGCCGGATAAAGGATAGGCCAGTTGGCAAACCAGGAATCATAACCTGCCATCCCGTCATAGTTAAAGCCATAGCCCTTCGCCAGATTCACCGCCTCACGGAGATACCCCGCCGAATCGGAAGAAATGTACACTCCCTTTACGTAAGCTCTGGAATAAATACTCAGACATACTGCGGCAAACAAAAGCAACAGGAAAAGTTCATTTCCATATTTCCCCAAAAACCTGCCGATCGGAATCCGCCCAAAAAATTCCCACACTCTTTTTTTCCCAAATAAAATACATACAATCAGAAACGCTGCCGTGAAAATACACAGCGGAATCGAGTAATAGAGAATTTCCCCATAAGTCACTTTCACCTGCTCCGCAATCTCCACCCCCAGAGAAACGCCGCACCCCATCTCCTCTCCGCCCCGGGTCACCTTTTCCTCAAACGGAAGTCCATCCGCTGCTCCCTCCCTGCGCTGCATAAAATAGGGCTCGCTTCCGTCGGCAAGAACCGATACCACATAAGTCTCTCCCTCTGTGAAGCTGATCTGCGCCGGAACCGAAAACCATTTGCCCGGCGCAATCGTTTCCACCGGTATTACCTGGTTGATCAGAAGCTTAGAGGCGCTGTCCGTAACCGCAAAGCGCACGGTTCCTCTGCTCTCCTGGGAAATATTTACCAAAAGCAGCCTGAATCCGCCAATCGAAAAGTCCTCGTGCGGTTTTAAAGCAATCTCTATGGGCTGCCCGGGTATACATTCCACATAGACCGGCTCCTCTACGATTTCCGGCAGAACCTCTGTTATTCTGCGCCCGTTCTGCGCGGTGTGGTTCAGCACCAGCATAGCTGCAAAAAGCCCCAAAATCACAATGATTACATATGTTATTTTCAGAATTCTTTCCTTTGACTTCACCTTTATACCCCCGCAAGTCTCTCCGCCAGCGCCATGGCGTGCTCTACCACCACATCAGAGTTGTGATGGGAATGCTCTCCCCAGCGTCCCAGTCCGTAAATCCCCTTCGCACTGCCAAAGATAAGCAGTTTCTTCATAATCTGAGGTTTTTCTATGGTATTTAAGGGATAGGCATAGGGATTTATGAAGCCGCAAGAGTCTCCTTCCGTTCCTTCCCTGTGCCTTGTTTCCGTCCAATATCCTCTGCTGCCGGCACAAAAATTATGCCTCACCAGAATACGGTGGAAAGCCCTCTCTTCATCCGGCACATAAATCCACTGAGCCCGGGTATCCAGGTTCTGCGGGCAATAGCCGGTTTCGATTGCATTGTGCTTCAGCTTCCTTACGGATGCCATTAATTCCTCCGGCATTCCCTGGATCCGCCTGTATTCCGCCCAGGGAATCGTGGTGACAATGACATCTGCCCTGAAATACTCCCCGCCGCCCGTTCTCACTTCTCTTTTATCAAAATCTATGGCTTCCACTTCTCTGGAATAAAGAATCCGCGGGGAAAGCTCTCTGGCTATTCTGAGCCAGACCTCCCCATAGCCGTGGCTTTTAGGATAGTAGAAGAAAGTATGCCCGGGCTCCGTCCCATAGGGTCTGCGCATCAGACAGGAGCGCAGGGTTTCCTCGAAACTCACGGCAGGCAGCTTCTCCAGCCAATAGGTGCCAAGCTCATTTAAGTCCTCCGCATACATCTTCCGGTTATAGGGAAGCATATAGTCCCTGGCAATTTTATCCCCAAGCTTCCACCGGATCCAGTCTATGAATTTCTCCGGCATCTCTTCCCCACTGTTGCAGCCGGCCTTTGCAATGGAAGATAAATAGGCGATCTGCTCCTCCACGTCGAACTGCCAGATATTGGCCTCCAAAGGATGTCCGACAATCTGTCCCTTGATCGCAATCCGGCTGTCCCGCTGAAAAAGCGTCCACTCCTCTTTTGGCATAAAGGAAAATAAAAAGTCCGTCACCTTCGGCCTTTTCACATCCAGGAAATGGCCGCCGCCTATATCAAAAGGACTGCCATCCACCAAAACGGAGCGGCACAGTCCCCCCGCTTCCTGTTCCTTCTCCAAAACAAGGAAAGACTCCTCCCCCCTTTGTTTCAGCATACCGGCAAAGGTAAGACCGGCGGGACCGGCCCCCAAAATCAAGTATTTCACCTTTTCCATCCCATTCCCCCTCTATACCATTAATCCCCTCTGCGATGCACAAAGACTTCATTCTTTTTTAACCTGAATAACAGCCTGAGCGCCTCCGTAACAGAGCTGGTCTTCAGACTGGATGCCGTTCCCACATAATGAATGGGCACCTCCAGCGCATGGCAGGCCCTGCAGTAAAAGCGCATTTCTGTCTGATACATATGTCCCTTTGAAAGAAAAGCATCCAAATCCAGGTTCTCAAGAATCTTCCTCTGAAAGCCCTCAAATCCGCTGGTCATATCCTTCAGACTTGTGCCCAGCACCAAATTCGCCAGAATAGTCCCTCCCTGGCTCAAAATCCGCCGGTATAAGGGCTGCTCTCTCATGGAACCCCCTTCCATGAAGCGGGAGCCCCAGACACACTCATACCCCTCATCCAGTCTTTCCAAAAAACCCGGGATTTCCGCAGGAAGATGACTTCCACCCCCGTCCATTTCCAGAATCTGCCCGGCTCCGTCCTCCAGCGCCCTTTTAAAGCCCTCCAGATAACAGCTCACCACCCCGTCCGACTTCTCATGGAAAATACATTTTACTCTGTCCGTCTGTTTTTCTTTTTCTCTGATGATCTCCTCTGTCCTGTCCTTGGAATAACTGTCAATCACAGGGTATATGTATAAATTATCATAGGGCAGACTTAAAATTTCCTCCAAAATCTGCCCCATCGTTGCCTCTTCGTTTGCCACTGGCATCACAATTATTGTTTTTTTCATTTCCACCCTCATTTGTCTTTTGACACTTTATTTTTTCTCTTTTACCACCACTCCCTCAAGGCCGTAGAATCGGCACAGGCCTTCATTTTCCCAATCATGCACATCTTCCTTGATGTCAGAAAAATACAGTAATACCGGCTGGGACGGCAATGGTTCCACCTCTATAACCCCTTCTAGGCCGCTGTGATACAGCTCTGCCCGTTTTTCCAGGGCTTTTCCATAAGCTTTCGCACTTCCGTTTCGTATATCTGTCATGGCGGAAGAGAAGGTATAATAATGAGGCTCCGGTACAACCACAAGCACCGTTCCGAACACCAGCAAAGCGGCACAGCCCAGCAGACAATAACGCCCCTCCGGCGAAAACCTCCGTCCTCCGCCGCTGCTGCCGCTGCCTGCTGACTGTCTCTTTTTTGCCCATCCGGTCACATAACCGACGCACAGAGCGAGTACCAGCACATACATCAGAAAGGCCAGGGCCTGCAGTCTCCCCGCTTCCATGTTTCCTACGGCAAAAACAGGAGGCGTTGCCATCGCCGAGGCCAGACAAAAGCCAAATGCCACTGCTAACAAAGGGCAGGGAAAATCAAAAGAAATCTGCCCTGCCATGTGCCAGACCAGCGCAGCCAGGGCAATCATAATCACGATCACCGGCCAGGTAGTCCATTCTCCCATCATCCGGTCCAGACATTCGTAAAAAGAGACAAGGACTGCCTTTACCGGATTCATACCATCAGCACCTTCTGCCCTCACCCAGTTTCCGGGAGCCGCCACATTCAAAAGAAAGCCAATATAAAAACAGGCCATTGGAATCCACAGCACTTTATTTTTTTTCCAGCCCTTTTGCCAAAGGATCATCCCTGCCGAAGCCAGAAGAACCACCGCCACATTCAGGGCCGTCATCTGATTGCCTCCTCCGGTTAAAAAGCCCAGGAAACAGGCCGCCGCCACGTCCCATACCCGTTTTTTTCCCCTGTCAAAAACAGCGGAAATTAACAACCCGTAAAAAAAGAGCGACATACTGTGAACCAGAATATAGTTTGCGGCGCCGCTGTACCAGTAAAAGGCCTCCACCCGTCCCGCCGGACACATGCACTGAACCGAAGCAAATAGAACCAGCAGGGCTGCGCTCAGACTCACATAAGGATCGGCCTGAAACAATTTGACGAAAATAGCATGAAAAAGATAGATCGTAGAAAAGCTCAGCATGCCAAGCATAATCCATGTGGTCAAAACATAAAAACGCTCTCCAAAGACGTTAGGCGGAACCGCCATCAAATAGTTGGAGGTAAAGTATCCCATCCAGTCCATCCAATCTTCTGCCGCTCTCTCGATTCCTTTCCAGATCACTGAAAATAAATTGTGGCTGGCTACCCATTCCTGACGGCAATTGCTTCCAATCGAATAGTCGTCAGCGCTGGGATAATTATACCATCCAATCCAAAGCAGCGGAATCAGGCTCACCGCATAAGAAACCACCAGAATAAGAGCCACTGCCTTGGGTGTCATCCATCCCGTCAGTCTCTCGCTCCATATTTTCCATTTGTCTCCAAGCCTTTCTGACCTGTTCATTATGATCACACCGCTCCTTTCAAAGCTTTCATACCCCGGAATATCCGTTACAGCCCTCGATCACCATCGCAATCTCTTCTTCCGTCATCTCAGGAAACAGAGGCAGGGTCACGCAGTGACTTGCCAGGTATTCCGCGTTGGGGCAGTCCCCTTCCTGATACCCCAGATCGGCATAGGCCTTCTGCAAATGACAGGGAACAGGATAATGTCTGTTGCACTCCATGCCCTTTTGCTCCATATAGGCAATAAAATGGGCGGGATTCTCCACCGTAATCACGAATAAGTGAAACACCGGATTGGTATTTTCCGGATGAGCCTGCATAGTAATCAATGGGTTCGTAATTTCTTTCAGGTATCTCCTGCCAATCTCCCTGCGTCTCTTTGTCCACTGCGGCAGATATTTCAGGCTCACACTTAAAACTGCCCCCTGTACTCCCTCCAGACGGTAGTTATAGCCTACCACATCATGGTAATATCTTACCTCACAGCCCTGGTTCTTCAGAGTGGTAATGGCGTCATAATATTCTTTCTTATAGCAGGTAACGCTTCCGCCTTCGCCAAAAGCATACAGATTTTTCCCCGGATAAAAGCTAAAGCATCCAAGCTCTCCCAGGCTTCCCGCCAGCCTTCCTTCATATTCCGCCCCATGGGCCTGGGCACAATCCTCCACTACAAAAAGCCCATGCTTATCCGCTATGGCCTTTACCTTATTAAATTCAAAGGGCTGACCGTACAAATGCACCCCCAGAATCGCCTTTGTCCTTTCCGTAATCTTTTCTTCGATCCGGTCCGGATCAATTTCCCAAGTATCTCCGGTACAATCCACAAACACCGGAACCGCTCCAGTATACGTGACTCCCCAGGCCGTGGCTATGTAAGTGTTTGCAGGAACGATCACCTCATCCCCCGCTCCTATACCCAGAGCCAGCATGGCGCAGTGCAGGGCGGAAGTCCCGTTATTGACTCCAGCCGCATAAGGAACACCGCAGAACGCGGCAAAATCACGGTCAAACTGATCCGCAAATTTCCCTCCCGAAAAAGCCGTCTCCTCACACACAGCCTCAATTGCCTCTAAATATTCCTTTTTATGCTTTTGATAATCCCTTGTAAGGTCAATTCTTTTTAGCATGACTTCTTTCCTCTCTTGCCTCCTCTTTGAAGGCTTTGCGCAGACTGTGGATCCGCACCAGATAATTTTTGATGGTTTTCCACACCTTTACAGTGGTATTGTAATCCTCCTGCCACTCTACCGGCATGTCATAGATCACGACCCCCATGCGCTCCGCCCGAAGCAGAAATTCTATAGTATAAAACCACCCGTTATCGTTGCTGCACACCGCTGCCAGCCGCCGGGCCGTCTCTTTTCTCAAAAAAGTAAAGCCGCACACCGCATCCGTTGCCTTCATATGAAAAATTGCCTTTAACAAAAAGACCAGCCCCATGGAGGTAAGCTTACGGTACCACTTCCGCCCCCTGGTGTCAGAATCCTTGCTGAAACGGCTTCCGTTTACATATTCTAACTCCGGCCGGTTTTCAAACAATGAAATTGTTCGCCCCAGATACTTAATATCCGTGGACAGATCAATGTCCATATATCCCACCAGAGCGCTTTCGTTTAACTCAATCCCCTTCCGGAAGGCAATTCCCACTCCCCGCTCCTCTAAGCGCACATAAGACACTTCCGGGTACTTCCCGGCTAGTTCCTTTGCAATCTCCGGAGTCTCATCCTCCGAGCCGTTGTCTAAAATCGTCAGTCTGCAGGGAATTGTAACATTTTCCTTCACATATGCCATGGTCTTCTCTATGCCATTTCGAAGCCGGAGCCGTTCGTTCAGCACGGGGAACAAAAGATTGATGGATAAATCGCTCACCGCTTCACCACCTTTTCTATA
>Ga0137297_11756_pt1 | contig 11545 bp, 15 predicted proteins | sample RamsorincwithD2O_FD_97191 | JGI IMG/M metagenome (GOLD analysis project Ga0137297, IMG submission 97191) | Mouse cecal microbial communities from Vienna, Austria - Mucin amended with D2O | ecosystem: Host-associated > Mammals > Digestive system > Large intestine > Cecum | place: Austria: Vienna... | reverse complement strand
ATTTCGAACCCGGAAGCTAAGCCCTTTAACGGCGACGATAGTGAACAGCGAAAATAGCAAGAGGCCATGCAAAGAGCAAGCCGATCTGTGCAGAGTGAATCTCTTCAGATCGGCTTTTCTTTATGAACAGAAAAACATAGCTAGCTATGTTAAGGCTTAGTGAACAGCGAATAGAGCTTATGAGAGATGTTTAAAACCAGAATTTCATTTGCGTATAAATGTTTTCACTGCTGCTGCCTGTCTGATCACTAGAAGAGAACCTGGCCTCTTCTGGAAAATAACTTCCTGCAGGAATGAAAGAAACGTAGAAGATACTTTTCAGGCATCGCAGGAAATTAATGGAGTTTTAAACGAATGTCTAATGATTCAAGTCAGTCAGAAAACAGTCCAATAAACATTTAAAACTTCTGGATTTGATCTGAAGCGAAAAAAGGTAATGCGTAGATTTAAGAAAATGTGATACAAAAGCAAATAAGAACAGATTCAAAATTATAAATGTCTAGGTGATTAAGAATAATGAAAGAATTAAAAAGTAGAAAAAGATAAGGAAAATCGTTATGGAAAAATCAGTTAAGATAATGCTTTTTATCTCCGCAGTCTTTCTTGCAATATTCGTAATTGTCCTGTACATGGACTACAGCGGATTTCACAGCAATATTGAACAAATCATCAAATCCCTGAGAAGCGATGAACCATACAAATTACAGGCAGCCTGGTACAGCGTCCTAATGATTCGAATCTTCGAATTTTTGGTGCTGGCTATCATATTTGGAGCGGGCGGTCTGTTTATGCATATTCGAGATAACCGGATACCAAAAGCAGGAAGACGCTAGAAGCAGATTCAATATTCAAAACCTTAGAACATAAATGTCTAAAGCCGTATCAACTTTCTCCTTCTCATACAGGAATTGAGCTTCTGAAATGAAGAAATAATTTCTTACGCCCCTAAGATATTGTTTTCTTATTACAGGATTTCCTGATAAGATCAATCTCAGGCTGAAAACCTGCTATTGGTAACGACTAGCCTTTTAAAATTTACTTTTGATCTTGTGATAAATTAAGCGAGCATCAATCAAGAGGTTATCGAAAGGAAAATACTGTATGGCAAAAAAACGAAGAAGAGTAAGAAGAAGCCTTGTCTGGACAGCAGGAATTCTTAGCCTGGTACTGATTATTCTGGCTGGTTTCTTCACATTCAAATATATTGAGAAAAAGAATTGGCAAAAAGAGCAGGAACAAAGAAGAGCAGAAGTCTATTCCTGGCTTGAAAGCAGGCATAATTTTGAATCCCAGATCCAGGCTGTATCTAAACCGGAAGATATGGAGCAGGAATCGTTTGATCAGTTAAAGACACTTGCCTTAGGTAGTACGGATTATTCCTGGGTTAGCGCCATTAATGATGAAACAGAAATTACGGATGAAATGATGGAACAGCTTCATAACCTTCCAAAAAATGAGTCCGGATGGTCGAGACTGATGACTTCACTTGGAACTATACCTACTACCTATGTTCAGATGGCATTAACGGATGATGATCGTCTGGATTTCGCCTTAAAGTATCCGGAACAGGCTCAAATGCAGACAGCTCCTGAAACCCTTGAAGAATCCCTGGAAACCGTTCCGTTGCTGATTCAATGGGATAATCGCTGGGGTTATATTCCTTATGGGGATCTGAATGTAGCGATTGCCGGATGCGGTCCAACTACGATGGCTATGGTCTTATCCTATCTGAATCAGGATCCAGCCATTACGCCGCCAGCTCTTGCAAAGATGGCGGATGAAAATGGGTTATATGTGATTGGGGCAGGAAGCTCACTGGAGATTTTTCCTTTCCTGGCAAATACCTATGGTGTTGAATGCGTTGGCTTTGAAACGACTGCGCAGAATATTGTAGATTTAGCCGCACAGGGTTATCCAATTATTTTGCAGATGGTTCCTGGCGATTTTACCCGGACGGGTCATTTTATCGTCATTACAGGAGTTGAAAACGGTCAGTTGAAAGTCAATGATCCAAATTCCAAAAAACGAAGCGCCCAGCTCTGGGATCCGGAAGCCGTAGCCAGTCAGGCGGCTTCGGGTTGGTATTTCCTGAAGAGCGAATAGTATAGTGCGCTGATTATAGACCGGATTCAATTGATAAATTTAGGAGAAGGAAGACTTAGAATCTTCCTTTTTTCTTTCGAGCAAAAAATAATGGATCACTCTCAACATACTTCACTGATCATGATTTGAAAGCGAGTATTGAAGTTTTGTAAGCGAAATGAGACAAGGAATTTAATGCAGCTTTGCTACAATAGATATAATTGAAGAAAACGACAATACAAATTCTGATTCATTTTGAATCAGAGTTTTTACAGGACATATTTATGACTACTCAATTTAAAAAAATTCGACAGGGACTGATCGCATCTCTTCTTGGATTGATGATTTTAATCAGTGGATGTTCGCACTCCCTTGAAGGAGTTCCAGAAGATCTTCAGTTTTTTACGCAGGATTTGGAAAATGTGGATCGGGAGAAAGTAAAGGAAGCATTCCGAAACCTGATCATGGAGACATATGGACAGCTAAATAAAAAGGGAGAACCTTACCTGATTTCCCGAATGACCCGTGCTCTTTCAGAGGAACCCAAACTGGATGAAAACGGAAAGCTGCTTGGATATCAGAGTGTTCCAGTTACAGATTCTGACTATCGAGTCGTATTCCCAGGAGAATCTTCATTTGAAGCTCTGAACTGGAATATTTCAGAATTCATGGAACCGACAGTCACCGCCTGGGAAGGCACGATGACAGAAGTATCCAAATCATCCTGGCAGCCTGGTGATCCTGCCAGTTTTGTCAGGACCTATTCCAATCAGGAATATGAAAAGAAAAATCTTGGGGGATTTTTTCAGAGAATATGGTTATCTGAAATGTTTACGACCGGTGTCTATCAGCAGACCAGAGGATCGAAGCTTTTAAGTTATGAAGAAAACCCGGCAATCTTTCCTTCTAATCCTAAATACTTCGAGTACTCTGTGATGAGTGCCGAAGAAAAATATAATCAGGATGCATCTGAATCAAATCAGGAGGCGCTAGAGGAGGATAAACAGACAGAAGAGGGAGATTTTATTTTACAGATCTCAACGCGGGAACCTCAAAATTACGGAACCAATCTGAAGTCAGCAAATCTGAGATTCGATAAAAGCATTGGAGAGATGAGCTCCGGAATCAATCTGGTTTTCAAGGACTATACGTTTATGCAATACGATGTCACTGCTATCGTTTCGGGGACCGGAATGCTTAAACGGGTGATCATAAAGGAAAATATCCGCTTTACAGCTACAGTGGATAAAGAAGATGCCAATGCGAGAGAAGAATTACTCACGACCTGGACGATTGAGCCTTATCCCCAGGCTGATCAGAAACAATATCTATCGAATATCGATGAAATGATGAGCTCTCAGATTCCTTCAGATATACAGAATCTGCTTGATCCTCAATAAGATAATCAGACTAAGACATCAGGAACATAAAGAAACCTCCTTTCGGATGAAAGGAGGTTGTTTATTCTAATGGCGAAGACGGTGGGATTCGAACCCACGTGCCCTTCCGGACAACTTGATTTCGAGTCAAGCTCGTTATGACCACTTCGATACGTCTTCATTTGGTTTGCCTGATCATTGTAGCATATCCAAAGATAAAAACAAAAACTCTTCTGATCTTGCAAAAGTTACTAAATCAGCAAAAATATGGATCTTCAAGCTCAGAATTCAAACGATTGAATCCGGTTATCTGTTTGTCATGAGTGTCCGGCTTGAATCGATCGAGAATTTGGACTGATGATAGATCAGACAGCTGCAATTCAATCGGCTGATTCGTTTACATCTTTTAGTAGTTTTACATCTTTTTGTATTTAGATAAATCGAGTGAAACAGTAAGTGGTTTGAGATAAAAAAGTGACTAATTAATAAAGTAAGGTAGGTGTATGTCATGATTGCATGGCTGATTAAGCGATTTGTCCCTAACTATGAAGATAAGGATTCTTCCAAAGTTCGATACGCAATCTGCCGATTGTGCGGAGTGGTTGGAATATTCCTGAATGTTTTATTGTTTGCATCAAAATATCTGGTTGGTTTACTGGTTGGATCAGTAGCCATTAAGGCTGATGCAATCAACAACCTGACCGATGCTGTGAATAATATTGTCAGCATAGTCTCGTTTTATCTGGCTGAAAAACCGGCGGATAAAGAACATCCTTATGGTCATGAACGGACCGAAACAATCACCGCCTTATTCATGGGTGTACTGATTGCCTGGTTAGGTATTGAAATGTTCAGGCAGTCGCTGGATAAAATTATTCATAACCAGGTTCCAGTCTTTGAATGGAGTTCGGTGATCGTTCTGGTGATGTCAATCGTTGTCAAACTCATCATGTATTCCTACAACAACAAGTACGCAAAGATCTATCACAGCGAGCTGTTAAAGGCCAATGCGATTGATTCAAGAAATGATACGCTTGGTACCCTTCTTGTATTAGGCAGTGCAGTGATTTCGCCATTTATTCATTATGACCTTGATGGAGTGATCGGTATTGTCGTTTCAGGAATTATCCTCGTTTCTGCCTATGACCTGATGAAAGAAGTCATTAACTCACTGCTCGGGGAAGCTCCGAATACATCCAGGATGAATGAGCTCATTGATGAAATTCTTGAAGAACCAATGGTTATGGATATTCATGATGTGATCTTTCATTCTTACGGTCCCAATAAAACCTATGCGACGGCCCATGTGGAAGTGGATGGAAATCTGTCATTGGTGGGAGTTCATAACCGAATTGACGATATTGAACGCAGAGTCCAGAAGAAGATGAATATCGATCTGGTCATTCATGTCGATCCAGTTCTTTTAAATGATGAGCAGACTATTGAAGCGGAAGAATTGTTTGATTCCACGATTGAATCGTGCTGCAAAGACTGGGGAATGCATGACTTTCGAATCGAACCCATTCGTGATGATCTCACCCGTGTTTATTTTGATCTGGTCATTCCATATGAAGATAAACGATCGGAAGAAGAAGTCATTCGTCTCATCCAGAAAAAGCTCAAGGAGCCTGAAAAATGGGAAATTGTCATCCGAATGGAACATCCTTATTCATAAAAGTTTGTAAAAAGTTGAAGAATCAATTGCTCAAATGCTAGCCCAAAACAACAGAGTCAAAGCAACAAAACCAAATCTAAAGGAAAAGAAAAATCCTCGCGAATTCCATTTCGATTCGCGAGGATTTTTTGATTTGGAGTCATATGGAGGATAGAGCTGTGAATCAGTTTCTGACTTGATCAGAGAATACCTGACTGTACAGATCAATCTGCAGAAATTCAATCTTCAACATTCCTGAACTGACTTTCGTATAAAGCGGCATAACGCCCCTTCGTTTTCATCAGCTGTTCATGCGTTCCTGATTCTTCAATGTTTCCATTTTCCATATACAAAATCAGATCGGCATCACGAATGGTTGAAAGACGATGAGCGATCACAAAGCTGGTTCTGCCCTTCATCAATGCCTTCATTCCCTGCTGGATTCGATACTCTGTAAATGAATCCACTGAAGAAGTCGCTTCATCAAGGATCAGCATTTCCGGATCGGCAGCCATCGCTCTGGCAATGGTGAGCATCTGTTTTTCACCAGCAGATAAGTTGGAAGCTCCTGATTCAATTTTCATTTCGTAACTGTTAGGCAGTGTTCGAATCAGAGCATCAGCCTGCGAAATCCTGGCGGCTTCAATAGCCTGTTTTGGAGTTACGCCAGGAGAAGCAAATTGAAGATTTTCTAAAATGGTTCCTTAAAACAGCCAGGGATCTTGCAGGACCATGCCGATTTTTGTACGAAGAATGTTTCAGTTCACACTCTGAGTATCCTGGCCTTCAATGAGGATCTGACCGGATTGCAGATCATAAAAACGCATGATCAGATTGACCAGTGTCGTTTTACCAGCACCAGTCGGGCCGACGATGGCAATCTTCTGTCCGGCTTTGGCTTCGAAGGAGACGTTTTTCATCAACGGACGATCTGGGGTAATCTACTGTTGATCATTAATAACTAAATTAGTCACAATTAGATTTATTTTCGATGTTTTTATTAACGCTCGAAACCGCTAACAGTTACTGTAAAATGACTTTACGAGGTGTTTATGATCAAATATTCGGATTTGACCAAAGAGTACTATTCAACAGGAGAAGTCGCAAAATTGGTCGGCTTAAATTATCGCTCAATTACGGCCTAGAAAAACAAGGGCAGAATCAAAATGGCTCAGTCTTCCACCGGCCGATGGTATGCCTCTCAACAAGATGTCATTGAATGGCTGATTCAAGGGTAATCTATTTCGATGATTCTCATAAAGAACGAATCAATGTCATTTACGCCAGGGTATCCAGCCATGATCAGAAAAAGAATGGTGATCTTGATCGTCAGATTGGCCGTTTAGCTTTGGCTGCTTCCGAAAAAGGTGATTTCAAAGTTTTTTCAGATACAGCCAGTGGTTTAAATACCAGCCGCAAAGGTTTGAGAAGAATGCTCGATTGGATTGAACAGGATCAGGTGAAGACAGTTTTCATTACTCATAAAGATCGCCTGACTCGATTTGGCTTTGAATTTATTGAACGGCTCTGTAAAGAACATGGCACAGATATCGTAATCCTTGAATCCAGGGAAGATAAGAATGCTCAGGAAGAATTAGCAGAAGATCTGATGAGTCTGATTGCTTCTTTTTCAGGAAGAATCCATGGGATTCGTTCATCAAGAAGAAAAGAACTGGCTCTTCGGACTGAAAACATGATTGAAGGAAAGGGAGGTTTCGACCATGAGTAAAATCAAACCAGTCAAAGCTCCATTTCAAAGAGCAATCCCTTATCAACCTGAAACCGTACCACTTGCAACTTCTGGAAGAATTGATCTGGCGATTCCTGAAAACCAGGCTGTTTTTGATTTCATCAATGAGTATTCTAAAGTGTATAACTCCATGCTTCACTGGACCTTTCGAAAATCATGGAAAAAGCATTCCCTACAGATGGTCAGCTTAAAAAAGCCATTATGAATAAGGGCAATCTCAAAGCAAGAGCAGCCAATGCCATCCTTAAAGAAGCCAGGACGATTTATACTTTAGCTCGGGAAGTAAAACAAGTGCAGATTGAAAATCATAATCAGAAGATTAAAGAGCTGAAATCTGAGATCAGAGAACTTGAAGAGCAGAAGAATGAGCTTCATTTGAGTGTTTACAACTGGAGCAGACCCCCGAAGAATGCCGTAAAAAAGCTTCATAAGATCAAATCGATGCTCTAAAGCAAAAAGGACAAGCTGCACCGATTCATTCAGAGTGTTCAAAGACTGGAAAAGGAAGTCGAAACCGGAGTCTTTTCCTATTGTTTTGGAAGCAAACAGCTGTCCTCTCATCAATGGACTTTAGAGCATTCCAACAGTCCATTCTCTACTCATGAACAATGGCTGAAAGCCTGGAGAGATCATCGATCCCAGCATGTCTATTTTCTTGGATGTCATGCTGAATCCTGTGGATGTCAGCTGGTTCAGGAAACTTATACAGGAGATCAGGATCTTTTTGAATTTAAAGTTCGATCTCCCTACGCAAAGGATAAGTTGGTCATTTCCTTTACAGTCCGCATTCCTTATCAGACAGAGCAAGTCGACTATTATCAGACGTATGGATCAATCAGTTATGTCTTTGTCTTCAAAGAAAACGGAAGTCTTTATCTTCATCCACAAATTAAGGAAGAACCTAAAGAAATCAAATCGGCAAAGGGATGCCTTGGAATGGATATCAATGCCGGTTTTCTGGCGGTCGCGCTGGCAAATGAAAATGGAAATTATGTCTTCAGCGAAGATATTTATTATGACCAGTACTCTGCTGATGCAGATACAGCACTGCATCAGACTCTGGCTGCTGTTTACAAAATAGCTGAATCAGAAGGTTGGTCTGTAGCCATAGAAGATATCAGTTTACGAAAGAAAAAATGCAGAAACCACGGAAAGAAACTGAACCATATTCTCCATGATTTCCCATATAGAAAGTATCGATCTTACAACGAAAGGAAAGCTTCAAGAAGCGGAGTGCCGCTTCATATAGTCAGTGCCTTTTATACGAGCAGAATTGGAAAAGAGAAGTATCAGAATAAACTTCAGACCAGTACTCATCAGGCGGCCGCTTTTGTGATTGCCCGGCGAGCCCTTGGATTTACGGAATGGTATGAGCCTGAAAAGAGCAAGTCAAAAAGAATGAATGCAAATATTGGAATAAGAAGTTGAAGTTCATTAAACCGGATGGATTGATTCAAATAAAACATGGGTACAGGTGTTGGAATCAGCAGGATGTTTACAAGAAAGATAGCCTTCTGTCGATGATTTCAGTTTAGCCTGTACCTGTGTCGGGTTAGCCGTAAGACCCAACAACCTTTATTAGTTAAATTGGTGGTTTAACAGTTACGGTAAGCTGCTCAGAACGCATAAAGCAAGGAGATGAATTTTTTGAATCGAAATGTAATCAACAGGTTTAATTCAGCCTGGTTTTTGTGGGGAGCCATCAGTACGGTTCTTGCTTTTGTCACGCCATGGATTGGCTGGTATGGATTAGGAAATGCAGCTGTCCTTTTGAGTGCCTGTTATGTCATCCATCTGACCAAAGACAGAAAAAAACGCATCGAACAAAATCAGGATGTGATTGCCAGACTCACGAAAAAACAAAAGCAGCAGATGAATACGTTGGACGAGCAGGAAGGAAAGAATATTCTGATGCTGGCATTCAGACTGATTCCGGCATTGACCATATTCTGTGGAGCAATAAATGTTTATACGTTTGTTTTTTCAATGAAAACAGGCCATCCGGCTGCACTGTTTAAATCATTAGAAACAATGAAGCTGCCGGGTGAATGGACTTTGCTCTGTCTGGTTTTATTTTTTATGGTGATGTTCTGGATCGCCTTTTCTGGTAAAGTTCATCAGATGATGGATACACAACGACCATAGTTTCCAGGATGAAAAAAACAGATAAAATTAAAAGCGTCTTTGATTCCTGTGTGCAGAAACCAAAGACGCTTTTATGTATAGAAAGCTCTGAATAGTAAACAGAGATTATTTTCAAATGGCTGGGGTACCTGGATTCGAACCAGGGCAATGCAGGAGTCAAAGTCCTGTGCCTTACCGCTTGGCTATACCCCAACTTCTTCTGTGGGCAAACCATCAGAATCTAATTTATATTACCAATTTGAGTTTTTCTTGTCAAATGATTGAGATAAAGCTTTTTCAAGAACCTGAAATTGTATTCTGATTGCTTTTTCCAGGATGTTTCTTAAAATTCCTGCATTTGCCTGCCTGAACTGACAGAGAATCTGGTCCTGATCCAGTAAAAGCAGACAGGGACGAAATACCTGTCGATTGACTCCAAAAACTTCCTTGTTAATGATACAGGAGAAGTGCTTGGAGATTTCGTGATCCGAATCTGCAATCATCGGAAATTCAAAGCGGTATTTTCGGGATATGGACTCAGCTTTTTGCTGATCCGAAGATAAAAAGACATAAGGGTTCACATTGATAAAATCCATAAACCGCATAGAATTTTCCAGATGAATCAAAAAGCGCAATCCGCTTGTCCGATGAGGCTGGTCAATAAAAATAAAGAGGTTTAGTGGATGATTTTTTAGAGGGGAATTTGAATTTAAGTTTTGTCTTCTGGGTAATCGTACATGCTCAGATGAGTGTAAAGGCAGTATGGGTTTATTCATCAGTAAGTATCGGAATGCAAGTTTATTCTAAAAATAAGAAGTGACTTTTAAGAAGTTTCTGCCCATCATCCATTAAACTTTGATTCCTGAACAGCTCAGAACAAAAGAATGCGGATAACTGCGCAAATTTGAAGACTGGTTGTAAATATCGTTGAATTAAAATAATCTTTTTATAGCATTAAACCAAATAGGCCTCTATTAGAGTACTGAGCAGTTAAACTCAACAAAAACGCAAAAGAATACAATCTTTAGTTATAGAGTAAAAATAAAATAGAATTTCTTATATATCTCTGCGTTTGAAGAAGGGAGTGTGAAGGATGAAAGCAAAGGAAAAAAGGAAACCAAAAACGATTCTCGCTGGAATCGATATCGGATCAAGCCGAGTGCGCGTCCTACTTGAAGATGAAGGTCTTGTTTTTGATGAACCCTGTGTTCTGGCGGTAGACCGAAAGGGGCAATGTCTGGCTATCGGAGAACAGGCGTGGCAGATGCGGGGATTATCAGACGATGAAGTCAGAGTCATACGGCCGCTGGAAAATAATGTGGTGAATTTTCCTGCACTGGATACTTTTCTTGAACAATTGTGCCTGGATACCGGAATTTTTAGAATGTTTAAGAAAACCGTTATCGCTCTATCCTATCCAACCATGCTCAGCTCTCAGGATGTACAGGTCCTAAAAGAGCATCTGATTCATCTTGGAGCTGAAAAAGTATATTTTGATCAGGAGATTTTATTTTCAGCTTTAGGCAGCCGCATTGACCTGTATGCCCCTGTAGCCAGCGGTATCATGAATATTGGTCATGAAAATTGTGAGATTGCGGTTTATGCCAAGGGACAGCTGATTGAAAAAAGTGGGTTTTCAATGAATGGGCAGGCAGTCAGCCGGCAGATTACTGGTTGGTTTCACGATCAGAAACGGCTGCTGGTCTCAGAAGAAACAGTTGAATCCATTAAGGAAAACCTTGGAGGCTTTATACCTGTTCGCAGACCCAAAGCCATGGAAATTCGGGGAATCAGTCTGGATACGCATAATCTTGAAAGTGCAGTCATTGATGAAAATCAGATTGCACAGGTTCTGGAACCTATTTTAGAGCAATGGGCGATATGGATTACCGCTTTTCTGGAAGCGCTCGATCCATCTGATCGGCAGGACATCATCATGCGGGGAATCGTTGCATGCGGAGGATGCCTGAAGCTCAGAGGTTTAGCGTCTTCACTATCCAATTTATGCGGATTGCCAATTTATTGCACCGATGAGCCCAGCCTGACAGTGATCCAGGGACTCAGCTCTCTGCTGCAAAAAGCAGAGCTATAAATAAGGGACCGATAAGGAATGAATACTCGGTTAACTAAAACTCGGTTAATTAATGAACAGGATCCTGCCAGAAGATCAATCAATAGATGAAGATGAATCGTCATGAACAGTCTGATGATGAATGGTCTAATGATGAAAAGTCTGGTCGAAGAGTATATGAATTTGCAAAAATTCGAGTCCTGATCCGGTCAATCAACTTTTATGGCGGGTTTTTTAGTCGGTATAATTTCAGAGCAGAGGTCTTCTGCTCTTTTTCGTTGCAAAAATTCCCGCCCATCGGTATAGTGATATTTGGCATTTTTATGCCTGCATCATTTCTGAATTGGAGGGACAAACTCAATGGCTAAACAGGATATGATCGAACTCGATGGTATCGTAACGGACACACTTCCAAATGCGGCTTTTAAAGTCAAATTGGAAAACGGACACGAAATCTTAGCTCACGTTTCTGGTAAAATCCGTAT
>Ga0137297_11754_pt1 | contig 11585 bp, 10 predicted proteins | sample RamsorincwithD2O_FD_97191 | JGI IMG/M metagenome (GOLD analysis project Ga0137297, IMG submission 97191) | Mouse cecal microbial communities from Vienna, Austria - Mucin amended with D2O | ecosystem: Host-associated > Mammals > Digestive system > Large intestine > Cecum | place: Austria: Vienna... | reverse complement strand
CAATGCCTCCAGCCGGGCCGTACAGCTGGTGGATCAGCTGGGGATCTTAAGCGGACAGGAGGTACAGCAGACAAGAAGTGTTCTGGGCGCGGCGGCCCTCACCTACGTGGCGGCAGCGGCGGCATCGGTTTTACAGCTTCTTCGTCTGATTATACTGTTTGGAGGCAACAGAAGACGTGACTAAAGAAAAAGAAGAAAAGCAGATGAATGTCAGGGAACTGACAGTGGATATTCTTTTAGAAATTCTGGAAAAGGGAGGCTTAAGCCATGTGGTCCTCAATCAGGCCCTGGGGAAATACCAGTATCTGAAAAAAGAAGACCGGGCATTTGTCACCAGGGTGACAGAAGGAACTCTGGAATACCTGATTCAGATAGACTATGTAATCAATCAGTATTCATCTGTGAAGGTAGAAAAGATGAAGCCCTTTATCCGGACTCTTCTGCGGATGTCGGCCTATCAGATCCTGTATCTCGACAGGATTCCGGACAGCGCCGTGTGCAATGAAGCGGTTAAGCTGGCGGTAAAACGGAGGTTTGCCGGCCTCAAAGGATTTGTCAACGGTGTGCTTCGGACCATTTCACGTAAGAAGGAGCATCTGGAGTTTTCCGACGAATCCATCCGTTATTCCGCTCCCTGCTGGCTCATGGACATGTGGAAGGACAGATATTCTCAGGATGTGGTTCACAAGATGCTGGCCTCGTTTTTGGAAAAGCGTGATCTTCATGTGCGGTGCAGCCTGGGGAGGGCCTCCAAGGAGGAGATCATGGACAGCCTGGCCCGTCAAGGTGTACGGGTAAAGGAAAGCGAATATTTGGACAGTGTGCTTTTGCTGGAACGAATTGATTATCTGGAGGCCCTGGAGGCCTTTCAGAAGGGGTGGATTCAGGTACAGGATCTTAGTTCCTGCCTGGTGGCATTAGCCGCCGCCCCCAAAAAGGGAGATTATTGTATTGATGTGTGCGGTGCTCCCGGAGGAAAAAGCCTTCATATGGCGGACCTTCTTGGAGGCACAGGCTTTGTGGAGGTACGGGATATCAGCCTGCAGAAGGTTTCCATGATTCAGGAGAATATCCGGCGTCTGGGAATGTCCAATATGGCGGCAGTGGTTATGGATGCCCTGAAGCTTCATGAGGCGTCAAAAGAGAAAGCAGATGTGGTGCTGGCGGATCTGCCCTGTTCAGGCCTTGGGATTATAGGCCGCAAGCCGGATATTAAAATCAGGATGACGCCGGAGTCCATAGAGGACTTAAGCCGTCTTCAGAGAGAGATTCTGTCGGTGGTGTGGCAGTATGTGAAGCCCGGGGGAACCCTGGTGTACAGTACCTGTACCATCAGCAGAAAAGAGAATGAGGAGAATGCTGCCTGGTTTGCGGATCATTATCCATTTCAGGCAGTGAATATAGAAGGAAGGTTAGGCAATAAGATACAGTCAGAGACCATGAAGCAGGGGTATCTCCAGCTTCTTCCGGGAATTGACCCGGGGGATGGCTTCTTTCTGGCAGTATTTGAACGAATATGACAGAGGGAAAAACAGACATCAAGTCCCTGACTCTGGAAGAACTGAAGGCTCAGATGACAGAGCGGGGAGAAAAGCCCTTTCGGGCAAAGCAGGTTTACGAGTGGCTCCATGTGAAGCTGGCGGATTCCTTTGACAGCATGACTAATCTGTCCGGCAAGCTGAGGCAGGAGCTGTCCCAGGACTATGAGCTGGTATGCTTACAGAAGGTTGACGTAAGAATATCAAAGACGGATGGCACCAGGAAATATCTCTTCGGCCTAGGGGACGGCAATGTAATCGAGAGTGTACTTATGAAATATAAGCATGGCAATTCCGTGTGCATTTCCTCCCAGGTGGGGTGCCGCATGGGCTGCCGTTTTTGTGCTTCTACCCTGGAGGGCCTTGAGAGGAACCTTCTCCCATCGGAGATGCTGGACCAGGTTTACCGGATTCAGAAGGATACGGGGGAGCGGGTGTCCAACGTGGTTGTTATGGGAAGCGGGGAACCCTTGGATAATTATGATAATCTGGTGCGGTTTATCCGGCTGCTCTGTGACGAGAACGGGCTGAATATGAGCCAGAGAAACATTACGGTATCCACCTGCGGAATCGTCCCCGGAATCGAGAGATTAGGGGAGGAAGGCCTGGCGGTCACGCTGGCCCTGTCCCTCCACGCCCCAAGCGATGAGGTGAGAAGGAACCTTATGCCTGTGGCTAACCGCTATGGCCTGAGGGAGGTACTTGCCGCCTGCAGAATGTATTTTAAAAAGACAGGAAGGCGTCTTACCTTTGAGTACAGTTTGGTGAAGGGGGTCAATGACAATCTGAGGGAGGCAAAGGCTTTGGCGGAGCTGATCAAGGATGAGCAGGCCCATGTAAATCTGATTCCCGTCAATCCTATAAAGGAACGAGACTATGTGCAGTCCGATGGAAGAACCATAGAGGAATTTAAACATTATCTGGAGAAAAGGGGAATTAACGTTACCATCAGGCGGGAAATGGGCCGGGACATCGGAGGCGCCTGCGGCCAGCTGAGGAAAAGCTTTTTGGAAAAGGAAAAGGAGGGATGAGAGATGGAAGCATATGCACTTACGGATACGGGCCGGGTGAGAGAACGGAACCAGGACTATATCTTTTTTTCATCGGATCCTGTAGGAGGCTTGGAGAACCTGCTTTTGGTGGCTGACGGCATGGGAGGCCACAATGCGGGGGACTATGCGTCCCGCTTTGTCGTGGAAGAACTTAATACTTATGTGAGACTCCACCAGGAGTTTTCCCCTGTGAAGCTTCTGAAAGAGGGAATCAGCCAGGCCAATGAAAGGCTTTATGAGAAATCCTTAGAAAGAATGGATTTGTCCGGCATGGGAACTACCCTTGTAGCCGCTACTGCCCAGGACGGGATCCTGTATGTGGCCAATATAGGCGACAGCCGCCTCTATCTCTTTCGCGGAGGGCAGCTGAGGCAGATTACCAGAGATCACTCCTATGTGGAGGAGATGGTGGCCAAAGGCCAGATGGAGAGGAACAGCACAGCCTATCGGCGGAAGAAAAACATTATTACCAGGGCTCTTGGGATTGAGTATTCTGTAGAGATTGATTTCTTTGAGGAAGAACTCATGCCGGGGGATCTGGTTCTCATGTGCTCTGACGGGTTAAGCAATATGGTGGAAGAGGAAAGTATGACCGAAATCCTGTCTCAGAATATGTCTCTAAAAGAAAAGGCAAAGAAGCTCTTAGAACAGGCCAATGAAAACGGCGGCTACGACAACATTGCGGTGATTGTGGCAGAGCCCTTGGTAAGTGAGGTGGGGCCATGTTAAGAACAGGAATTTATCTTCAGGGCCGGTATGAGATCTTAGGCCTCATCGGTTCCGGGGGAATGTCTGAGGTGTACAGGGCAAAATGCCATAAGCTCAACCGCGTGGTGGCGATTAAGGTGCTCAAGGAGGAGTTCAGCAGCGATGCAGGGTTTGTGGGCAAGTTCCGCATGGAGGCTCAGGCGGCGGCAGGCTTGTCTCATCCCAATATTGTCAATGTCTATGATGTGGTGGACGAGGGGAATATTCACGGGATCGTCATGGAGCTTATTGAGGGAATCACCTTAAAAAATTATATTGCAAAAAAGGGAGTCCTGGAAATAAAAGAGGCGGTGGGAATCGCCATCCAGGTGGCCAAGGGAATCGCAGCCGCCCATGAACAGAAGATTATACATAGGGACATTAAGCCCCAGAATATGCTGATCTCCAAGGATGGCAAAGTCAAGGTGGCGGATTTCGGTATTGCAAGAGCCGTGAGCGCTCAGACCATGACCTCCGAGGCCATGGGGTCTGTCCATTACATTTCTCCGGAGCAGGCCAGAGGAGGGTACAGTGATGAGCGCAGCGACATCTATTCTCTGGGAATCACCTTGTTTGAGATGGTCACAGGACTTTTGCCCTTTGAAGGGGATAATACGGTGACAGTGGCCTTAGCTCAGCTTCAGGAGCCCATCACCAGGCCCAGCATCTATAACCAGGAGATTCCCATTAGCCTGGAAAAGATCATCCTCAAATGCACGGAGAAGAAGCCGGAGCGCAGGTACGGCCAGATTACGGATGTGATCGCAGACCTGCGCAGAATGCTGGTTCACCCTGATGAGGATTTTGTTCAGACTGCGCCTCCCGTGGACCTGGGGGCAGGAACCGTCATCATTAAAAAAGAAGAGCTCCAGGAGATCCGGGGGCGGGAGAACCACTCCTGGGAGGAAGCGGAGGAAGAGGACTGGGAAGAGGAACCGGCCAGAAAGGGGAACCGGCCCAGAGAAGATGATGTGAGCCCTAAATTTGAAAGGCTGCTTACGGCTCTGGGAGTTGTGATCGCCATCGTTATTGTGGCGGTTTTGATTGTTGTATTCTCCCGCCTGGGAGGATTGTTGAAATTCAGTTCAGATCCCCCTACGGCAGAGATTTATACCGAGACCGTAAAGCCCGAGGAGACCTTGAGCGATATGGAGGTGGAGGTACCGGATGTTCTGGAGCTTCCTGTGGATATTGCAGAGAGCAAGCTGAAGGAGAGCACCCTTGTCATGAAGGTAAGCGGGTATGAAGATTCCGATACGGTGGAAAAAGGCCGTGTGATCTCCCAGAACATAGGGGAAGGGACCATAGTAAAGAAATATTCCGTGATCAACGTGGTTGTGAGCAATGGCAGCGATCTTATTAAACTGGGGGATTTGTCCCTGGATGGCATGACTGCGGAGGCGGCCAAGCTTTTACTGGAGCAGAATAAACTGGTGGTGGAGCCTCAGATGGAATATCATGATACCATACAGGAGGGGCTGGTAATCCGCTTTGAGCCGGAACAGGCAAGGCCTGGGGAGAAGGTGAATCTCTACATCAGCGCAGGGCCTCTCTCTGCCATGAAGACCGTTCCTGTCATAAAAGAACTGCCGGAGCAGGAGGCCATAGCCAGGCTGGTGGAGGCAGGCTTAACTCCGGGACAGACGGCGGAGGAATTCCACGAGACCATCCCGGCAGGCACGGTGATCAGCCAGGGGGTGGAGCCGGGCACTCTGGTGAAGGAGGGCACGGTAGTTCCCTATACGGTGAGCAAAGGGGTTGAGGAGAAAAAATATGTGGCTGCCATCAATGAAAATTACAGCCTCAGCAGCATGGTGGGCCCCGGTGGGTTGGATTCTAATGTGACAGTGTCAATCCGTCTGAAACAGATTGTTAATGATCACTTGGTGTATACGACCCTTATGGAACCCTCCACCTATCCGGCAAGTACGGTTGTTCCCGTTAATTTTACCAACATTGAAGGGGCATTCGGAGTGGAAAACGGGGAGGTAGAGGTAATTAATTCAGATACAGGCGCGGTTCTGGCCACGTATCCGCTGAAGTTTGCGGAGTCTCAGTGACAGGACAGGGGAAGGGGAAATCTGTGACAGGAAAGATTGTGAAGGGAATCGCAGGATTTTATTATGTCCATGGAGAAGACGGCGTTATCTATGAGTGCAGGGCCAAGGGGATCTTTCGGAATAAAAAGATCAAGCCTTTGGTAGGTGATGATGTGGAGATTACCGTGTTGAACAGGGAGCCTCCGGAGGGCAATATTGACAGGATTCTGCCCAGGGCCAACACGCTCATACGGCCTGCAGTGGCCAACATTGACCAGGCTTTGGTGGTATTTGCCGTGCTGGATCCGGAACCGAATCTGAATCTTCTGGACCGCTTTCTGGTTCTTATGGGGAAAAACAGGATTCCGGTGACTCTGGCATTTAACAAGACCGATTTGGACAAAGAGGGGATAAGGCAGCGGTACCAGAGAATCTATGAGCCGGCAGGATACCCGGTAATGTTTTTCAGCACCTATGAGAACACGGGGATCCATAAGATCAGAACCTACCTTGAGGGCAGAACCACGGCTCTGGCCGGCCCTTCAGGCGTGGGGAAGTCTTCCCTGACCAATCTCCTTATGCCTGAGGCCAACATGGAGACAGGGGCCATAAGCGAAAAGATAAAACGGGGAAAGCATACTACCAGGCATTCGGAGCTGTTCTGCCTTGCAAAAGGCACGTATCTCATGGATACGCCGGGGTTCAGCTCCGTGTTTGTAGATGAGATGGAGCTGGGGGAGCTGAAAGAATATTTTCCCGAGTTCGGCCCCTGTGAGGAGGCATGCAGATTTTTGGGCTGCGACCATATGGGGGAGCGGGTCTGCGGAGTAAAGGAGGCGGTGAAAGCAGGCAGCATCAGTGAAAGCCGCTACGAGAACTATCGGTTGTTTTATCAGGAGCTGAAAGATAAAAGGAGATATTAATCATGTATGTACTGGCGCCTTCCCTTTTGGGAGCAGATTTTAAGAACCTGGAAAGAGACATAAAGGCTGTGGAGGAGGCCGGGGCTTCCTGGATTCACCTGGATGTGATGGATGGGGCTTTTGTGCCCAGCATCTCTTTTGGGATGCCGGTGATAGCATCCTTACGGAACTGCAGCCGGATGACCTTTGATGTTCATATGATGGTGGAAGAGCCCGGACGGTATGCAGAAGCCGTGAGAGAAGCCGGGGCTGATCTGATCTGTATTCACGCGGAGGCCTGCAGGCATCTGGATTCTTCCATCAGAAGGATTCGAGAGACAGGAGCCAGAGTGGGGGTAGCCTTGAACCCGGCCACTCCCATATCCGCCATAGAGCTGGTGCTTCCTTTGGTGGACATGGTTCTGATTATGTCGGTGAATCCGGGATTCGGAGGCCAGAGCTTTATCCCGTACACCTTGGATAAAGTCAGGGCTCTTCGGGAAAGGATTGGCCTGCTGGGACTAAATACGGATATCCAGGTGGACGGAGGGATAACCTTAGACAATGCAGGCGATGTTCTCCGTGCCGGAGCCAACATAATCGTAGCAGGTTCTGCAGTGTTTCGGGGAGCTGCAGGGGACAATACCAGAAAGTTTCTGGAAATTTTCCGCTACATGGAGACAAGATGAAGACAGGACTGATTATAACCGGCGGAAGCCTTGACATGGCCTTTGCCGGTTGGTTTTTACAAAAGAATAAGACGGACTGCGTAATATCTGTGGATGGAGGCCTGGAGAGGACCAAGGCTCTCGGCCTGTGTCCCCATGCAGTGGTTGGGGATTTTGATACGGTGGACAGGGAGATTTTGGAGGAGTACCGGAAGAAGCCGGGGATTCTCTGGAACGTGCACAGGCCGGAGAAGGATGAGACGGACACGGAGCTGGCTGTCAACACGGCCATAAAGCTGGGCTGCAGGCGGCTCTTTATTCTGGGTGCCACAGGCGGGCGGCTGGATCATGAGCTGTCTAATCTTCATCTCCTGAAGTACTGCATGGACAGTAAGGTGGAGGCCTTTCTTTATGACAGACATAACAAGGTGTATCTCATCTGCGGGAAAAGGGCCTTTCAAAAAAAGGAGGTTTACGGCCAATATGTGTCTTTTATTCCCATGACGGAGCAGGTGACCGGCATTACCCTTACCGGGTTTAAATACCCTCTGAATCATAAAACCATTTCCATGGGGGCTGAAGCGGGGCTCTGTGTCAGCAATGAGATCGCAGAGGAGGAGGCAGAGATTACTCTGGAGCAGGGAATCCTTATCTGTGTGGAATCTAAAGACTAAACTGGACTGGTTGAAAATATAAAAACTGGCTATTTTTATCACTCCACTTCTGTGCTATGATCTAGGAAATCCAATGGTGCACACATGGGACAGAATAGTTGAGGGAGTGAATATCATGAACAATAACAATGAAAAGGTTTATAAGATTGTGATTACAGGGCTTATGGCGGCTCTGTGCTATGTTGCTTTTACTTACCTGAAGATTCCCATCCCCACCTTTGGCGGAGATATGGTGGCTCTCCACATCGGCAACGCCTTCTGTGTCCTGGCAGCCCTTCTGCTGGGCGGCTTCTACGGAGGCCTGGCAGGGTCTCTGGGAATGACCATCGCGGATCTCATAGACCCGGCTTATGTGACCAGCGCGCCCAAGACCTTTGTTCTGAAGCTGTGCATCGGCCTTATCGCCGGCTTTGTGGCTCACAGGATAGCCCATATTACAGACAATCACGACAGCCGGTATGTGTTTCAATGGACGCTTATTGCCTCCATAGCAGGCCTTGGCTTTAACGTGATTATGGATCCCATAGTGGGATTTTTCTATAAAAATTATATTCTGGGCGTAGAATCCTCAGCCGCCAAAATTATGTCTACCTGGGCCGCAGGGGTTACGTTTATCAATGCAGTGGCGGGAACCATAGTCGTGGTGGTGGTGTACATGGCGGTGAGGCCGGTGCTGAAAAAGGCGGGGTTGTTTTTTCATATCAGCTGAATAAATTGGCCGAATAAATTCATAAAAGGGGTTTCCTTTCCTCATGATATGAGGTATAATCACACAAAATGGAATTAAGAGCATAGGTGGTTGCGAAGATAAAAGCGGAAGAAGATTCGGCCGGGGTTTGAGTTTTGCAATGACCTGGATTAAAAGGAAAGTGACAGGAGGAAACCATGTTAGACATCAGATTTGTCAGAGAGAACCCGGAAGCAGTAAAGCAGAATATCCGGAACAAATTTCAGGAGGCCAAGATTCCTTTGGTAGATGAAGTCATTGAGCTGGACGCCAAAAGCCGGGCCGCCAAGGCGGAGGCGGACAACCTTCGGGCATCCAGGAACAAGCTGTCCAAGCAGATCGGCCAGCTTATGGGACAGGGGAAGAAGGATGAGGCCGAAGCCGTAAAGGCCCAGGTGACTGCCAACGCCGCCCGCCTTGGGGAACTGGAGGCTCAGGAGGCGGAGCTGGAGGAGCGGATCTTAAAGATCATGATGACCATACCCAACATGATTGACCCCAGTGTCCCCATAGGAAAAGACGACAGCGAGAACGTGGAGCTGGAGAAGTTCGGGGAGCCGGCAGTGCCGGATTTTGAGATTCCCTATCATACGGACATTATGAAGTCCTTTGACGGAATCGATCTGGATGCGGCGGGAAAGGGGGCAGGCAACGGATTCTACTATCTCATGGGAGATATTGCAAGGCTTCATTCCGCAGTGATCTCTTATGCCAGGGATTTTATGATTGACAGAGGCTTTACCTACTGTGTGCCTCCCTTTATGATCCGCAGCAATGTGGTGACAGGGGTTATGTCCTTTGCGGAGATGGACGCTATGATGTATAAGATTGAGGGAGAGGATCTGTATCTCATCGGAACCAGCGAGCACTCCATGATCGGCAAGTTCATTGACACCATCACTCCAGAAGATCAGCTTCCCAAGACGCTCACCAGCTATTCTCCCTGTTTCCGCAAGGAGAAGGGAGCTCATGGAATCGAGGAGAGGGGCGTTTATCGGATTCACCAGTTTGAGAAGCAGGAGATGATTGTGGTGTGCAAACCGGAGGAATCTCCCATGTGGTACGAGAAGCTTTGGAAGAACACCGTAGACCTGTTCCGTTCCCTGGATATCCCCGTGCGCACCTTAGAGTGCTGTTCCGGCGACCTGGCAGACTTAAAGGTGAAGTCCTGCGATGTGGAGGCATGGTCTCCCCGCCAGAAGAAATATTTTGAGGTGGGCTCCTGCTCCAACTTAGGCGATGCCCAGGCACGAAGGCTAAAGATCCGGGTGGATGGAGCAGAGGGCAAGTATTTTGCCCACACCCTGAACAATACCGTGGTAGCTCCGCCCCGTATGCTTATTGCATTTTTGGAGAATAACCTGCAGGCTGATGGAAGCGTGCGGATTCCCGAAGTGCTCCGGCCTTATATGGGCGGCATGACAGAACTGAGGAAAAAGGAGAACTAATACCAGCTATGATTACGTTTAACCACTTTAATTTTAATGTACTGAATCTGGAGAAAAGTCTGAGATTCTATAAGAACGCCTTGAATCTGCAGGTTGTGAGGGAGAAGGAGGCGGAGGATGGTTCCTTTAAGCTTGTGTATCTGGGAGACGGTGTCACAGGGTTCTCCTTGGAACTGACATGGCTCAAGGACCGGACAGAGCCTTATGACCTTGGCGAGTGCGAATTCCATCTGGCATTCCATGTGGACAACTATGAGGAACTCCACGAGAAGCATAAGGAAATGGGAGTCGTGTGCTTCGAGAACCCGGGAATGGGGATCTATTTTATCGAGGATCCGGACGGGTATTGGATTGAGATTGTGCCGGAAAGGAAGTAAAAAATCCAGAAAGAATCCTTTTGCAGCAGCTCCTTTTTACATTAAGGTTAATGGGTAATTGCGAAATTGGAAACTTGGCTGAATATTCTGACAATATATGACAGGAAAAGACATTTGCACCATGAAAATGAGACCATAGAACTCAGGAGGGCCTAACCCCGACTGGGTTCTGCTTTCCTGGGCTCATTGGAATGTTTGGTGCAACAGGCTTTGGATGACATATATTGTCAGAATATTTTTTTGATTATGACTTTCGCAATCACCTATAAAGGTTAAGAGAGCGGGGCTAGGAGAGTTCTTCCACAGTGATTTTGGGTTCGGCTATGAGGGAGTAGTTCGTGTGGTAGATTACGAATCCAGGGGCTCCCCCTGCGGCTTTTTTAACGTGTTTTTTCTGGATGTAGTCGATCTCCACCTTGTCGCTGCCCCGGCCCTTGGAGTAGTAGGCGGCCAGAGCACCGGCTTCCTCGAAGGTTCGGTCGGGGAGTTCCTGGCCCTCGGCTTTTACGATGACATGGGAACCGGGGATTCCTTTGGCGTGGAACCACCAGTCGTTGCCGGTGGCAAGCTTGAAGGTCAGTTCTTCGTTCTGATAATTGTTTTTTCCTACATACATATGGAATCCATCGGAGGAGAGGTAGTGGAAGGGACGGCTGGTGATCTTGGCTTTTTTTCCGCCGGTGTAGTGCCGCTTGATGTATCCGTACTCTGTCAGTTCTTCCTTGATCTGGACAAGGTCGTCCTCCTTCAAGGCAATATCCAGGGCGGTGCTGATGGATTCCAGGTGCTCCACTTCTTTTTTGGTCTCAAGGGTCAGCTCCGTAAGGGCCTCATAGGTACGCTTCAGTTTGTTGTATTTGTCAAAGAATTTCTGGGAATTCTCCCGGGCTGTCAGCTGGGGGTCTAAGGGAATCCTGATTTCTTCTCCCGTGTAGTAGTTTAAGCATTTCAATTCCTTTTCTTTTCCGTCCAGTTCATAGCCGTAGGTGTTTAAAAGTTCTCCGTAGACTTTGTATTTGTCCCGCTTTTCTGTGTCTTTTAACTGCTTCATCTGCAGGTCGTATTTTTTGTAGTTCCTCTCCAGGGCAGTCTGTACGATCCTGCGCAGGTCAGCAGATTTCTGCTTGATTCTGGTGATGGTATTCTTCTCAGCATAATAGTTCTCCAGCAGAAGGCTTATGGTGTCATAGGGCCGGGCTTCGTAGCCGCCCCCTTCAAAGCAGGTGAGAGGAAGGGAGGAAAATTCCACCGGCTCCCCGCTGCGGTAGACGATATTAGGTGAAAAATTCCCGTCAGTCACATCCTCCATCATCAGGGACAGGGTTCGATGAAGATGGGTCAGCTCCGCCTCGGACAGCTCATTGGCAGAGTGGTCTTCCTCCAGGGAGGCCAGATGGCAGAGTTCCTGCCCCA
>Ga0137297_11750_pt1 | contig 11597 bp, 11 predicted proteins | sample RamsorincwithD2O_FD_97191 | JGI IMG/M metagenome (GOLD analysis project Ga0137297, IMG submission 97191) | Mouse cecal microbial communities from Vienna, Austria - Mucin amended with D2O | ecosystem: Host-associated > Mammals > Digestive system > Large intestine > Cecum | place: Austria: Vienna... | reverse complement strand
AAGATTTCCTAAATGTTGAGGGCTTCCATATTAAAGAATTTTCAACAGAGTTTTTACTTCAAAAAGCAGATATACTTCCAGATTTAAAACTGGTAAAGGATGATACGATCAGGTTATCAGACTTAATTGTTGATGTTGAAAGTAAATTTTTTGGATGTACTTTAAAAAGGCTGCCAGACTCCAGAGTCGTAAGAGCTTTAAATGGTGATTCTGATGAGAATAATAGGCGTATGGAAAGAAATTATTTCAATCAGACGAACCAGGATAGACTTGATGAAATGGTTGCCAGTATAAAGCAGCATGGATACCCGTTTAATGGGGAGAAAATTGTTGTATTTAATGATAAGAATAATATTCTTGATGGGCAGCATAGAGCAGGATGCTTGTATTTTTTAAAGGGAAATATCCAGGTGCCTATTGTGAGAATGTATTTTGAGAACAATTTGCATAATGTGTCTTCTCATCCTGGTTGGGATAGGTTTTTTAAGTGGGATAGGAAAAGAGTATGGAATTTTTTGAGAAAGAGGAAACGTAAATTTATAGAAATCAAATATGCTATACGTTCAAAAAAGATGGCTTTGTATTTGAGAATGGATCGATTTAGGCATAGATAAAAGATTGGAGATAGAGATGGGGCATGGATATCAAAAGCGAAAAAATGTGAAAGATTTTTTTGAATTGCTTAATAGTAGTGGTGTGAGATATGTTCTGATAAAAAATATACATAACGAATTACCTGGCCATTTGGCAATTGGAAAAGATATAGATATTCTGGTTGAAGAGAGAGATAAGCTAAAATTCAGATTTTTGATGAAAAGCATTGCGCGTCAGTATATACATCCGTGCGGAAAAGAAAACGGTTGGATAAATATGTATGAATTACCCGAATTTGAGTTCTGGAGAATATATCAAAAGGATGATCTCTTAATTGATGTAACATATAAATTATGTTGCAAAAGTTTAATGCCTAAGGTATGGATACCTTTAGATAATACGATTCAGGAATACATATGGGAACATAGATCCTATGACACTGAAAATGACTGGTGGATACTGGATATAAATACCAGATTTGTCTATTACATTGTGAGATGTGTATTTGATAAAAGGGAATTCAATTCAGTTTATAAAAAAGAAATTCAAGCAGCGAAAACATTAATTGACCGAGATGTTGTTTCTGGGATGTTTGATGTGATTTTTTTTGAATTCTCTCCAACATTGTTTCAAATGATAGACCATGATGAATTGGATGGCATTAGAAGTGCATTTTTAGCTTACCACGATTATTAGAAAACTATTAAGTTCCTCTCTGGTGAAACAATAATTTGACAAACAAAGGAAGCGACCGGCATGGCTTGGGACGTCTGTTTGATGATACACGGAAATTAAAAGACAGATGAAGGCTAATGTGAGAAAGAACAAGTGGAAAGACCAGAAAAGATATGAAAAAACAGAGATTGCTAAATACATATGTCAATAATGTTGATATGGATGAGACTATTCGCATTATAGAAAAAATGATTGAGGGAAAAAAGAAGCACTATATTATCCCAATCAATATAGATGTGGTTGTAAAAATGGAAAAAGATCCATATTTAAAAAGGATTATTGATAACGCAGATTTAGTCCTGATTGATGGAAAACCCTTAATTTGGATTTCAAATTGGTATAAAAGACCAGTTAAAGCTAAAATTTCTGGCTCGGATCTGGTTCCGGCACTTTGCAAAGAATCAGCAAAGAAAGGATATACTATTTTTATTATTGGTGGTAAAGATGGCATAGCAGAAAAAGCGATGGATAACCTGGAGAAACAACTGCCTGGGATAAAGATTGTTGGTACTTATGCGCCGCCCTTCAACTTTGAAAAAGATAGAATGGAACTTGAAAAAATGAATCAAATCATCACAGATGCACATCCGGATTTATTGATTGTGTGTTTTGGATGTCCCAAACAAGAAAGATGGATTTACGAAAATTATAATAAATATAATGCAAAGATATCAATCTCCGCAGGAGCTACCGTGGATTTTCTTGCAAACCATGTGACCAGGGCTCCACTGTGGATGAGCGAGTACGGCTTGGAATGGTTTTATAGATTCTTACAAGAACCTAAGAGGCTGTTTAAAAGATACTTTGTTGATGATATTCAAATATTAAAAATTATTTGGAAATATAGATAAAATAGAAATACAATGATTAGAAAGTGTTTTCAGTTATCAGCTGTAGCGGAAGAGGGAAAGAGGATATGAATATTGTTAATTACATAATCGTGCAGGCAGGCGGAAAAGGATCAAGGATGGGGAGGTTGACAAGAAATAAACCTAAAGCGCTGGTGCCGGTGGGAAATCTTCCCATGATAATGCATTTATTCAGAAAATACCCGGATAAAAAATTCATTGTTATTGGAGATTATCTGTATGACGTATTAGATAAATATTTGCACAAATTTGCTGAAGTAGACTACCAATTGGTATGTGGACAAGGGAAGAATGGGACATGTGCTGGTATGAGGGACGCTATTTCACTGGTTCCATTTGGAGAGAGATTTATGGTGATATGGTGTGACCTTATACTGCCTGAAAACTATGAAATTCCAGAATCAGATAGCAATATTATAGGTATTTCAAAAGAATTTCCCTGCCGCTGGAAATATGAAAATGGTGTGTTTTCAGAAGAACAAAGCCAGGAACATGGAGTGGCAGGCTGTTTTATCTTTACAGATAAGTCATACCTTTTGGATGTGCCTGAAGAGGGGGAATTTGTCAGATGGCTTAAGGGGTAAAAATATAAGTTTGTAGAGCAGGGATTATACGGGGTGAATGAATATGGTCTTTATCATGAGTGGGAGAAAATCCCCAGGTCAAAATGCCGCCCATTTAACAAGATAAGATTTGAAGGAGATAAGGTATATAAAGAGGCTGTTGATGACCAGGGGAAAAAGCTGGCTGTTTGCGAGGCAGAGTGGTACAAGAAACTGGAAGACGTCCATTTTGATAATATACCAGATATTTATGGGTATGAGCCAATTTGTATGGAGAGAGTCGAAGGAAATAATATATATGAATATATTGATATATCCTACGAAAAAAAGAAGGCTATTCTCGGACAAATAATAGAGTGCCTTTCTCATGTCCATAATTTAGAATCTGCACCAGTTGATGCTGAGAGCTATAGGGAAGCATATCTTACTAAAACCTATGGCAGATTGGAAAAAATCCAACATTTAGTACCATTTGCTAATGATGAAAAAATAATGGTGAATGGAAGGAAATGCCGTAATATATTCTTTCATAAAAAAGAAGTTGAGAACCTCATGATAGAATATTTGCCAAAAGAATTTAAATTAATTCACGGCGACTGTACTTTCAGCAATATAATACTAAAAAATGGCCATACTCCGATACTAATAGATCCAAGAGGCTATTTTGGAAATACGAAGTTGTTTGGTGATGAAGCTTACGACTGGGCCAAACTTTATTACTCCCTATATAGTAACTACGATCAGTTTAATCTAAAAAAATTTGACTTATTTATCAATGAGAATGACATCCAGTTAACAATAGCATCCAATAATTGGGAATCTCTGGAAAATGATTTTTTTACGATGCTGTCTGGGAAAGTGACACGAAAGCAAATGAAACTTTTGCTTGCAATTATCTGGTTAAGTCTTACCACATATGCTTGGGAAGATTATGATTCCATATGCGGCGCATTTTATAATGGATTGTACTATTTGGAGGAAGTTTTGTAATGGAAAGCGTATACGAGGAATATTTTTCAGAAGATATGAGGATTATGAAGGACTCGCTAAAATCAATCGATTCTGGTGGAATGCACAAGCTGCTGGATGCATGCGAGGCTGTTATTAGAAGCGGACATAAAATTATTGCATCCGGTTTAGGAAAAAATGTGCCTATTTGCGAAAAATTTGTAGGGACGATGCTTTCACTTGGGTTGGATGCTAATTTTTTACATACAAATACAGCGGTGCATGGGGATATGGGAATGGTGAAAAGGGGGGATTTAGTTATTGTTCTTACAAAAAGCGGCGCAACGGCTGAGTCAGTATATTTGGTAGATTTATTAAAACAGAGGAAGGGTGTCCAGCTATGGCTTCTCAGTTTTAAAAAGAACAGCCTACTTGCCGATTCAATGGAGAATAAATTGATCGTAGATTTAGAACATGAAGGTGATAATTGGGATATAGTCCCAAACCATTCTACGACACTGAATTTGATTATTCTTCAAAAGGTTGCGATAGAATTGTCAAAAAGACTGAATCTGGATTTGGAAAAAGATTTTAAGCCCAATCATCCGGGAGGTGCAATAGGAGAGACATTAAGATGGAAAAATTAGAATTATCGACTTTGGGACATACATGGATTCTGGATTTAGATGGAACGGTCATTAGACATAACGGCTACATCATAGGGGGGAAGGACGTTTTCCTTGAAGGGGCAGAAAAATTTTTAAAAAGCATACCGGATAAAGATATGATTGTGTTTTTGACATCAAGAACAGAAAAATATAGGCAAATGACAGAGGCTTTTTTGAATACAAATCAGATTCGATATGATCAGATCATATTTGGTGCCCCTTATGGTGAAAGAATATTGATTAATGATGATAAACCAAGCGGATTAAAAATGGGGTACGCCGTATCAAAGAGCCGGGATGAGTCATTTTCCTTAGAATTTAAGGAAGATAGCAGGTTATGAGCAGGCAGGAAAGTTAACAATACATTATCCTGAAGTGGATCAATTATATGAATTATGAATTTAATATTATTAAAGAGAATATGGGTAAAGTTATTAAAAATGGTAAATTGGCCATGCTCTACACTTAAAGCATTCTTGTGGTTAAAGGATATCGTTGAACATAAGACATCAAATGATTTGTATCTTGTATTGCTGCCGGGGTTGGGAGATACCATTTTTGCGCTTTCGTATTATTCTTCCTTAAAGAAGCAGTATAAGGATAGGGATATCATCATCATTTCAGATGATAAAAATGTTGATTTCGTCAATCAATATGGCATAGGAAAGATTATTTCTTATAATAATTCAAGGAAAGCAATTCTTGAATTTCATTCGAATTATTTGTTATGCCGGATTGCCCAAAAATATGGTGTGATCAATACAAACCCTTATTTATATTATAAAAAAAATGAAATTTCAAATGCTTTGGGAATATTGAAAGATAAAATATACCAGTTGGATGATGCGGATATACAGCTTGATTTCCCATTGGCTGTAAAGGATAAAAGTCAGAAAGTATCTGGAAAGAGATATGTGATCGTGAATCCATATTCCGCTTCCTTATCTCAGAACCGTTGGAATTTATTTGCGGATATAGTTGCCTATTTAAAAAGGGCAGATTACAAGGTATTTACCAATATTGTGGGAAAACAAAGACCGATTGACGGCAGCGAGGAATTAAGATGCAATATTTATGAGTTTTTTTTGATTGCTTCCGGCGCGACTGCCGTCATTTCCCTGCGAAGCGGTATATTGGATCTGGCAGTACATACTGGAGTTCCGATGTTTGTTTTATATGAGAATTGCACTAAAAAATTCGAAGCAATTTATAAACTGGAACAATGGGAGCAGGGGTCCAATATTGTTGAGATGCATACAGATGGAATTAGCGACCATCAGATTTTCAATAAAATCAAAGTATGGATAAAAGAACTCGATTAAGAGTTAAGCAAATCGTTTGGGCATTCATAATTTTTTATATGAATATAAAAAGGAGATGGCGTTCATGAGGATAGCTGTACTGTTTTCAGGTGATATGGAGAATTTGTCACTTGGAGGGATAGACCGATATTTGAAAAGTATCATTTCGCAATTTGACGATAATGTGTTTACTGTTTTTGGGACAGGAGTTAATGGACAAGTGATACTTGGTAAAAAATATGAAAAAGAATACGCTGGAAAAAAATACAGTTTTATTCCTATTTCAGATGATAGACGTCGGCCATTAAGCTTTTATTATTTGTTTAATGAAGTGAAATATCTTAAAAAATTTAAAGACTTTGACTATATTTATATACAAAGAACAGAGTATACATTACCCTTTTTGTTTTTTACGCAAAAAGAAAAGATTGTACAAATTATTCACGGTTCAAGTAAATACTCCTTTAAATCTTTGGGAAGGACTTTAAAGAAAGTTTATTTGATTGTGGAAAAAATAGCGATAGGTATTGCTCCGACTACTTTTATAATATTAAATCGGGATGAATTTGGTGTTCCCTATTATAGAAGTAAATATCGTAATCATGCTGATAAGATTTTTTACGCTTATAATCCAATTAATACGGCTGTTTTTCATAAAAAAGACAATTATGAGTGTAAAAACAGATTAAAAATATTAAATGATAATAAAATTATCATATATGTAGGGCGGATAGAAGATGACCCTAAGAGAGTATTAAAATTTCCATCCATTTGTCAAGAGCTTAATCGGTTAGGAAGTAAATGTACTTTCCTAATTTTGGGGAATGGCCAGGATGAGAAAAAGCTGAAACAAGAAACAGTCAATAGGCAGGTGGATAGCCAGTTCATTTTTGCCGGATATATTGAAACGGTAGATGTTATTGCGGATTATTATAATATATCGGATGTTGCAATTAATATATCTAGCTTTGAGGGCACTTGTACTTCGAATTTGGAAGCCATTGCATGCGGAACTCCTGTCGTTTCTACAGATGTCGGAGATATTCATGAGATAATAGGCGATGGGAAAAATGGAATTATTATACCAAATACGGAGACTGATTTGGTGAAGAACGCAGCTTTAGCTATCAATCATATATTGAAGGATTCTGTTGTTATGACAGATACATATATGAAATATGATGCCAAAAAAGTAGCAGAACAGTTAAGAGAAAATTTCTTTAAAGAAATTCGTTAATACAGTAGGAAGGAAAAGAGCATTTATGCTATTTAACTCATTAGATTTTTTGATGTTTTTTCCCATTGTTATATGTCTCTATTATTTGATTCCTGTTCGAATGAGATATTTATGGCTTTTGATATCCAGTTATTATTTCTATATGTGTTGGAACGCAAAATATGTCACTTTGATTTTATTTTCCACAATTGTAACATTTTTGAGTGGAATTGCTATGGAAAAAATCAAAAATACATATAGGAATGGAAGCAAAAGTAAAAAACTAAAAAAATTGTGTGTTGTTGTAAGTTTTACCTTGAACCTTTCCGCATTATTTTTCTTTAAATATTTTGATTTCCTATTTCAGAATTTAGGGAATGTATTGCAGTTGTTTCAAATTCATTTGAAGCAGCCTGCATTCGATGTGTTGTTACCGGTGGGAATTTCATTTTATACTTTTCAGGCTCTGGGATACACCATTGATGTCTATCGTGATGATATTTATGCAGAAAAAAACTTTTTCCGTTATGCATTATTTGTCTCCTTTTTTCCACAATTAGTGGCAGGTCCCATTGAACGGTCGAAAAATCTGCTAAAACAATTGGCAGTGCCCGCGAAACCCAAATTTGAGACTATGAGGGACGGAGTGCTGCTGATGTTGTGGGGATATTTCCTGAAAGTGGTTCTGGCGGATCGAATTGCAATTTTTGTGGACACTGTTTATGGGGATTTTGCTAAATATGATGGGTACTACTTAGTAGTAGCGACCCTATTGTTTGCGGTTCAGATTTACTGCGATTTTTCTGGATACTCTACTATTGCTATGGGAGCATCTGAAATACTTGGGATTCATTTGATGGAGAATTTTGACGCCCCTTATCTGTCAAGAAGTGTGTCTGAATTTTGGAGGCGCTGGCATATTTCATTAAGTACCTGGTTCCGGGATTATCTCTATATTCCGCTTGGTGGAAACAGAAAGGGGAAAATCCGGAAATACATAAATATTATGATTGTATTCCTGCTTAGCGGTTTGTGGCATGGCTCTAAATGGTCATTCGTTGCCTGGGGAGGACTGAATGGTTTATATCAGGTCATTGGCTCTATGACCCGGCCTGTCCGGGACAAGACGCTTCTGATATTTCATTTAAATCGAAAAACTTTTAGCCATAAGTTATTGCAAACGCTTACTACATTCTTACTCATTGATTTTACATGGATTTTTTTCAGGGCAAACCGTTTTCTTGATGCATTTTCCATAATTAAGAAAATCGGGACAGCACAGAACCCCTGGATATTTTTTGACTCTTCGCTTTATCAATGTGGGCTGTCACAACGTGATTTTCAATTAATGCTGTTTTCTATTGGCATTCTATTTGGAGCAGATTGTTTGAAGTATAAAGGAATTTGTATTCGTGAAGTTATAGCCAGACAAGATTATTGGTTTCGCTGGGGCGTGATTGCTTTTGGTATTCTATTTATCCTTTTGGTAGGAGTCTGGGGGACAGGATATAACGCGGCCAGTTTCATTTATTTTCAATTTTAAAGATGGTTTTTAATCGGCAACATTAGTGGAATATTTTGGAATGCCGCCAGTTAAGGAATTAGACGTTTGCAAGGAAAAGGGGAAATGAAAAAACTTTTTCAGGACAAAATTAATTCTATATTTTTTTCCATATATCTTATTGTTATTTGGGCAATATACATTTTTGTGAATTATAAGGAATTGAAAAATGATAAGTTTCAAATATGCTGTTTGATGCTTCCTTTTTTAATTATTATTATTTGTTTTTCCAATTGGTTGATGAGTACACTCGCAAGAGTATCTTTCATTCAGCTATCTAAAATAAACAAAAGAGAAAAAAGAATAACTTTTATAATTTATTTTTGAGCCTTTTTATATTAGAAATTTGGTATTTAGCATACTATCCAGGGGGATTTTCCAATGATTCCATTGTCCAGTATAAACAAGTGCTGGCGGGAGCTTATAACGATTGGCATCCGGCATGGCATACATTTCTATTCTATATCATTTCGGTGACGGTGACTCAAAATATAAATTTAATTGTACCAATCCAGATTATCTATTTTTCGTTCAGTCTGGATTGGACTGGAATATTTTGTTGATGAGGGGACAGGTTTTGGAACATGTCAGAAGAAAAGTTCGCAAAACTGGGGATTAAGGAAATGATAAAAGTTGATCTCATTGAGAGTTCGGATGAAGTGATTGACTTTCATATGGAGAAAGTGAAGAAGGCATATCCGGCATATTTTGATACCTGTAATGAAATCGAAGATTTGATTGAATACCTGAATACAATTGAAAATTTATATTGTGTCGGAAGAAATGGGCAACATCGCTATAACAATATTGATCATGGTATGTGTACCAGCTTTGAATGTGTAAAGAATATACTAAATGGGACGAAAGTGAAGGACAATATTTGGAACGTTAATACGGAAAAGAATTATCATGAGAGTTGATAAGCTGCTCTGGTCCTTGTAGATTTAATACTCAGCAGCCTATATCAAAGAAGTTAAGGGTGTTTTCATAATTTGGATTATGAAGCAGAGGTCTTGATTAATATACATAAGGAGGCATCTTGCAAACGAATGTAATAAATTACCTGAATCCGTAAAGTTCAATTCATAATTAAGTTTAGAAAGCCAGTATTTATGCCTTATTCCGGCTTTTTGAAACACTAAATTTTTATCACCCAATGGGTGAAGAAATTTTCGTGTTTTAAATCCAAGAAATTCCTATAAAATATGGGTTAAAGGCAATTGTACCAAGTTGAACTTCACGGATTCAGGAAATTAGAATGTTTTTGGAAAATTTGGAATGCAGTATTTATATTGAATAAAATATTGATAGGATGAGGAAAAATGAAGATACTAAAAAGAATATTTTCCATTGTTGTGGTATTGCTAATCGTGATGGTCGGGCTTTACCGACTTGCCGTTTTAACAGAGCGGAAAGACAGCCAATTTAAATACAAACCTTTTTATCAGCAAAAAGAAAATTTTGACGTATTATTTATGGGGAGCAGTCATGTAATTAATGGAATATTTCCCATGGAACTCTGGCGGGATTATGGAATCGTATCTTATAATTTTGGAGGACATGCTAATTCTCTGGCCATCAGTTATTGGCAGATGGTCAATGCATTTGATTATACGACGCCGCGCCTTGTTGTTATTGATTGTTATTCTTTATCTGGCCAGTTAAAGTTTTTTGAGGATGATAAGAGTTACACTCATTTGTCTCTGGATGCAATTCCTCTTAGTATTAATAAAGTAAGAGCCGTACGGGATTTGCTTGATAATAAAAATCAAAGAGAATTTCTGTTCGATTTTGATATTTATCATAATCGTTGGAAGGGATTGGGGAAAGGTGATTTTGTTGTGTCGGCATCAAAGGAAAAAGGTGCTGAATCCAGGGTTGGGGTGGCTGTTCCAAGTGAATTTGCAATGATTGGCCATGAGGAAAAACTGGAAGAGGATACGGTTAGCATAGCATATCTCAGGAAAATGATTAGCTACTGCCAGGAAAAAGGTATAGATGTCTTATTGATATATCTTCCATTTCCGGCGGGTAAGACATCCCAAAAGGAAGCAAATACAGTGTTTGATATAGCTGAAGAGTACAATGTTCATTATCTTGATTTTTCAACTCTCAGATCGCTTGTTAATTTCGATACAGACTGTTATGATAAGGCTTCCCATTTGAATCCTTCTGGAGGAAGAAAAGTGACAGCCTATATAGGCGAGTATATCATGAAGCATTATGATATAAATGACCAGAGGAATAATACTGCATATAAGGAGTGGTATGAGGCTTATGAGACATATGTAGAGTATAAAACAGATACTATCAAAAACCAGAAGAGTCTTAAAACTCATTTGATGTTATTAAATGACAAAGAATTTAGCTTTTCTATCTATATAAAAGATACAGAGTCATTTTTGGATGATGTGATTATTAGAAAATTGCTGGAAAATGTAGGAATTGATATAAATAAAATTCTGAAAGAGAAGGATGCTTTAATTACCGTTGATCATTTGGGGGATCAGGTCATTTATTCAAAATCTTCGGAATCTCAGGAGACTTCCTTTGGTCAGATTGGAATCCTTGAGGAGGAGAATAAGCACAACATATGCGTGGCTGGAAATACCAAGTTGGAAATGGAATCTCAAGATGAGGTGGGAATTATAGTGTTTAGCCATGAGAATTTTAAGAGTGTTGCCATGAATAGGTTCAAAAGAATGGATGTTGAATATAATGTTGTGAAGTGAATGTGCGTCAGGAGCAAAAAACCGTATGCTTAAGCATAGCTAGTTCGGATTTTTGCTCTTGTTTTTAGTGGATTTCTGCAAGTTTAGGATTACTGACTCTGCGATCCGCAATCCGGGGGAAACTTATTTCAGAGTGCATCCCTTGGAACAACCCAAGAACAGCAACAACAAATGCCGTGCGCCTCCAAATTTAGTAGAAAGAATAGATATAACAATAAGATTATGGTATAATTCACATTAAAAAGATATTAAAAACCGAAAGGAACCATCATGTCAAAAATAGCTGTCTACTTTCCCGGCATAGGCTATCACTGTGACAAGCCCCTTCTATATTACAGCAGAAAAATTGCCTGCGAACTGGGATACAAAAACTACAGAACTTTAAGATACACACATAACGCTGAGAATAT
>Ga0137297_11747_pt1 | contig 11603 bp, 10 predicted proteins | sample RamsorincwithD2O_FD_97191 | JGI IMG/M metagenome (GOLD analysis project Ga0137297, IMG submission 97191) | Mouse cecal microbial communities from Vienna, Austria - Mucin amended with D2O | ecosystem: Host-associated > Mammals > Digestive system > Large intestine > Cecum | place: Austria: Vienna... | reverse complement strand
GAAATTGATAGAAGTCAATTATATAGTTATAATGCTAATTTTTCTTCATTCTTAGAACAAAAAGAAAAAAGAGAAGAAGAAATGTTATCAGCCCAAAGGAAAAGAAAACTCTTTTTAAAAAAAGAATTGGAATGGGTAAGAGCTGGTGTACAAGCACGTACAACTAAATCTAAAGATAGATTACAAAGATTTGAACAATTAAGTTCTATTCAAAATATTGAAACTGTTAATAATGTTGAAATGATTAAAGTTTCTTCTAGAATTGGCAAGAAAACAATTGAACTTCATAATATTTCTATGAAATATAATGATTATTTATTTAAAAATTTCTCTTATCAATTTAAACCTCATGATCGTATTGGAATATTAGGTCACAATGGTTGTGGAAAATCAACTTTATTAAATGTGATTGCGAAAATCATAACTCCTACTCTTGGAGAAGTTGTTTATGGTGATACAATTAAAGTGGGTTATTTTAAGCAAGGTGTTGAGGATTTAGATGTTAATCAAAGAGTTATTGATTACATCAAAGAATCAAATCAATATTTAATTACCGATGAAGGTCAACTAAGTGCTAAACAAATGTGTGAAAAATTCTTATTTGATTCTAATATGCAATATACTCCTATTGGCAAGCTATCTGGTGGTGAAAAAAGAAGATTATATTTATTAAAAATCTTAATGAAAGCTCCTAATGTTTTATTATTAGATGAGCCAACAAATGATTTAGATATTACAACACTTGCAATCTTAGAAGATTTCTTAGATTATTTTAACGGTATTATTATTACTGTTTCTCATGATAGATATTTCTTAGATAGAGTTTGTGATGGTTTATTTATTTTTAATAATCATCAGATTGAATATCGTATTGGTGGTTATAGTGAATATATAGAAATGGAAAAAAATCAAATGAAAACTCAACCCCAAAAAACAAAAACTGTACATAAAAGAAAAGCTAAAAAATTAAGTTATAATGAGATAAAAGAACTTGAAAAATTAGAGTTAGAGATTCCTGAACTAGAGAATCAAATTAAAGAAATTGAAGATAAAATGAATGATGTTGACTTTTCTAAAATGCAAGAGTTAATTCAACAAAGAGATGAAATCAATAATCAATTAGAAGAGGATAACGAAAGATATATGGTTTTACTTGAAAAACAAGAAGAACTTAAAAGTGAGATGTAGTCCCCACTCATCTCACTTTTTATATTCCCACCCTTCTTCCATTACTTAGGGTTGAAATGTTTAAATTAATATATTTATTCAATAAACTTTTTATTTTACTTTCATGCTTTTTATACTACTATATGAACTATAGTATTTCTTACCTCCAATTGTTTTATATGCTCTTGATCTTACATAAAGTATTTTATTACTTGCTAGTTTTTTCATGATTCCACTTGTTTTTGTAATTGTCATGCTTTTTTTAGCACTCATATTCTTTTTTAATGAATATTCAACAACATATCCATTAGCACCTTTTGTTTTTGTATTGACTTTTGCACTTTTCTTTCCAGCTGTTACTTTTAAACTTGGTGCTTTAGGTACGATCTTAAATGTTTTCTTTACACTTCCTGTATATTTACCTTTACCTTTGATAGTAATAGTTGCATTACCTGTGTTTTTGTTGTTTTTATAACTTAATGTATAATCTTTTCCATTCTTTAATGTTTTAGACCCATCTTTTACAGTCATTTTAGGTTTAATAGCTTTACCTGTATATGTTTTATTTGATATTTTAGTATATTTTAATTTTGATACATTTTTCTTAGATGTACTTTTTGAAGTACCGTTTTTGAAATGTTCTGTTACATAAACTGTTAAATGATTTCCTTTCAATACAGAAGTAATTCCAATTCCTATTTGACGATAGTTTTTGTCTAAGATAACACTTTTATGTGTTGGTGAATTCATTAAACTTTCATGAATGATTTTACTAACTTGATCAATAAATGAATCACTATATTCTGCTTTAGCATTAAATGAAATCTTTGCTAAATCTTCACCTGCTAATAAATTCTTTTTGTTGATTCCATATGAGAATAATACTGTTGCCCAACTTGAACCATTTGGTCTAGTATGTGACCATTTTTTTATGATTTCTTTTGCTCTTACTGTTCCTGTTTTTTCTAATGTATCATTTTGAGTAACAAGAATATTTTTAGCTCCTTTTTTTCTTTCTTTGTTAACTGAATTAATAAGATTATTTCTTATTTGATCTAATTCTTCTGCATTTAATGTCTTTACATTTTCTTTCTTTTGTCCAATAATCGTAACTAGTGGTGTTTTATCATCAATAATTTCAATGTTATTGTCCTCTTCAATGTTAGTTCCATCAGTCATTTCAGTATCTAATACTGTTGCGTGTAAAGATAGATTTTGATTTTGATTAGTTGTTGTAAAGACTAATGCAAAAGCAATTAAACATGTGATAATCGAAATTGTAAATTTTTTGTTTTTCATAAATAAAAAGCTCCTTTCAGTATAAAACACTACAGGAGCCATTTACGATTAAATATAAAGTTATTTTATATGACTTATAAATAATAAAGCTCTATTTATTTCATAAAAAGAGCCATTTTACATTAATTATAAATCATATATAGCTTATAAATAATTGCAACTGGCTGTCATTTTAAAGACCCTATAGCTTTGCGTCACTACCTTTCGATAGTTTTGCTAATTTAATTTACAGCTATATAATACTACTTATTTAAAAAAAGCAATACCTTTTTTAAAGATTTTTTTATTTTTTTATTCAAATTCATCTTCTTGTCTAATTTCATCTAATAAGATATTAGAACCATCTCTTATAAACTTCCAATATTCAATAAAAGTATTATTATTCATCTCTACAATTTCATCATCTCTAATAATCTTATCCTTTATCTTCCCTTCAATCGCAATCCAAAAATAATCTTTAGTATCATCTTCATCATCATTAATATCAACAATATAATGAGAGATTAATCTTATCTTTGTTAATATGTTTTTTTCATTACGATATTGTTGCCAACTTAATTTCATATTCCATTGTTCATAAAGCTCTGGTGTTAGATATTTTTCTAAAATTATCATATCCTGATTGCTCCAAGCTTCTTGTATTTGAAAATAAGATTCTTCAACCATTGTTAATAAATTTTTTTTATCCCAAAATTCATCTTTTTCTTTTGCTTCTTTTAAATATTTTCTCGCTTTTCTATTCATCGAAAAAATTCGACTACGTTTGATAAAATAAGTTGCTCCTGCAAATAAAACAATCCCTATATATGCAAAAGGAGTACTAGATCCATTTGAATGTGAAGCATGATAGTAATTATGATTTCCACTACTTGATCCACCAGAGCCTCCACTTCCACCTCCACCCGCTCTTGCTTGAACTGGAGTTATGAAAAATAGACTTGCTAAAATTGTAATTATTGTTATTTTTTTCATATTTTTCACCTTTAGATTCATTATATCAAAATAAATTCTTTAAATCTATGATTTATTCTATATAATATAATTAGGGAGGAATTAAATATGCAAAAAGTAATACTTGGAAAAACAGGATTAGAAATAGGAAGAGTTGGTTTTGGTGGTATTCCTATTCAAAAGGTTAATGCTAATGTTGTTCGTCAACTACTTATTTCTTTAAAAGAGAATGGTGGTAATTATATTGATACAGCAAGAGGTTATACTGTATCTGAAGAGTTTTTAGGTAAAGCTTTAAAAGGTATGCGTGATGATTTTGTAATTGCCACAAAATCAATGGCAAGAGGATATGAGGATATGAAAAGAGATATTGATATTTCTTTAAATAATCTTCAAACTGATTATATTGATTTATATCAAGTTCATAATCCTTCGCTTGAGCAATTAAATATAGTTATATCAGAAAATGGTGCTTTACAAGCTTTAAAAGAAGCAAAAGAGGAAGGAAAGATTGGTCATATAGGATTAACAGCTCATTCCATTGAAGCCTTTAAAATAGCTCTTGATATGGATTGGATAGAAACAATTATGTTCCCTTTTAATATTGTTGAAAATCAGGGATTAGATTGTATTCGTCAATGTAAAGAAAAGGATATTGGATTTATTGCTATGAAACCATTAGCAGGTGGAGCGATTGAAGATGGTACACTTGCTTTACGTTATATTGCATCATATCCAGAAGTTACAGTTATTATTCCAGGAATGGCTTCATTAGAAGAAGTTGAGGAAAACACAAAAGCTATTAATAATGATGGGCCACTCAGTCAGGAAGAGAATGCTAATATTTTAAAAATAAAAGAAGCTCTTAAAGAAAACTTCTGTAGACGTTGTAATTATTGTGCACCTTGCAGTGTGAATATTCAAATACCTAGTGTATTCTTATTTGCTGGATATTTACAACGTTACGATCTAGGTGAATGGGCTAATGATCGTTATAATAGTCTAGAAGTCAAAGCAGATGCATGTATCGAATGTGGAGCATGTGAAACACGTTGTCCTTATCACCTTCCAATAAGAGAAATGCTAAAAAAAGCAAGTGCTGATTTTAAAGCTTTCAACAAATAGTATTTTATGTTAGAATATAAATCGGTGATAAAAATGGTAGATAGAGAAACAATTAGTCGTACAATTATTAATATCTTAGATATTCATAGATATTATGAATATGATATCTTTTCTCATCAAGATATGTATGAAAAAATACTAGAATATGGATGTCAAGTTGTTGATAACGATAATGATGCAGTTCAATTTTTAAAAAATGCTTTAGAAAAACATCATGATACTATTGATTTAATAGCTAATGATAAAGAAGTAACCATTCAACAGTTTTCTTCTTTCACTGAAAGTTTAAGAGCATTCAGAAAAAAATACATTCAAAAAAAACAAGGTTAAAAACCTTGCTTTTTATAATGTTGTTATCATTATATCCATATTTCCATTAAAAACAGTTTCTTCTTGATCACTACAAATCACAAAATGATCACCCTTTTTCACTTCACGATCACCAATCATTCCACTTCCTTCAATAACACTAACCATTTGGAACGGTGCATCATTTTTAATAATATTTTCTCCTTCTTTAAGTTGATAACAATCGACTTTAAAAAATTCACTATCAACATATCTTGTTTTTGATCCATAATCTAAATGACTATTCACAAATAATTGATTTTTAGAAATATCAGCAGGAACATTTGTCACATCAATGGATTGTTGAACATGTAACTGTCTTTCATTTCCTTTATCATCTTTACGATGATAATCATAAACACGATATGTAATGTCACTTGACTGTTGTGCTTCATAAATAAGAGAACCACTACAAATAGCATGTAATGTTCCAGAAGGAATATAGAAAAAGTCTCCTTTATTTATAGAAAATGAATTTAATAATTGATCATAGTCATCATTTTCAATAGCCTTTATAAATTCTTCTTTATCTTTCGCATGATGCCCCATGACCATTTTTGTTCCTTCATCAGCTTGTAAAACATACCAACATTCTGTTTTTCCAAGTGAATTTTCATGAACTTTTGCATATTCATCATTAGGATGAACTTGTACAGATAAATCATTTTTTGCATCTATAATTTTTACTAATAAAGGAAATTGATCACCTTCAATATTCCCAAATAACTCTCTATGGTTTTCAAATAACCATGATAAAGTTTTTCCTTCAAATTCTCCATCCGCAATTGTACAATCTCCATTCTTATGAGCAGAAATAGCCCAACATTCTCCAGTATGATCACTAGGAATATCATAACCATAAACATCTTTCAATTTATGTCCTCCCCAAATCATTTCTTTAAATACTGGATTAACTTTTAAAATATGTCCCATCTTTATCATCCTTTCTCTAGACATTTTTTGATTTCATCAATCTGATTTTCATTAAAAACAATTATACCCTTTTTAAATAATAAATCTGCAAATACACCTTTCCCTTCAACAAGTCGATGAGAAAAAGTCCCATCATAAACTTGCTGATTCCCACAACTTGGGCTATTTGCTTTTAAAATTACAAAATCTATATCATTTAACAGATCAAGAGCATATAACGCACCATTTTTAAATTCATTACTAACATCATTATTTTTATTATCTTTAATAATTAACGGTTGAAAACTAATAATTTCAGAAGGATTTCTTGGAATTGATAATCCTGCTAAAACTTCTGGACAAACCTTTATAATTTCATGATCTTTTAATAATTCTTTTAAAATTAGACTTTCATTGTGAGAGCCTTTCCATGTAACACTATCACCTAATAAACATGCACTTACTCCAATCTTCATAGCATCCACCCTTCATAGTATTTCTAATAGGAATTATAACATATAGCTTTCTCTTTGTCATGTTATATTGAAATTAGAATTGAAAGTTGGTATAATGAACATAACGAGGTGAGATAAAAGATGAATAATAAAAGTACAAAATATATGGAAGCTCTTTCTACATTGGGATATTTTATCGGTTTTCCAATTTTAATATACTATTCTTTGACTCGAGAATTACATTTTTTAGTTGCAGTTGCTTTAATTTGTATCATTGGATTTAGAGTTCTTGGTTATGTTATAGATCGCATTAAAGAAAAAGAATAAAAAACAAGAGAACAATATTTCAGTCATTATACTGAGTATTGTTCTTTTTATTTTGGACTAACAGTCCATTGATTTTTTATATCTTTTGTTTAATAATAGTTTTATAGTCATTCACCTCAAAATATATATCATTTTTATTGTTTTATCATAACTGTCTTTCCTACTTCGATACTAAGTTATCTCAAAATACCCAATATAATGATGATATTCTATCTGTAATAAAAAGAAGTAATCTTATGAAAAGATATTCTTCTTCTCATATGAATATTCTATTTGATATTGAAATGCAGAACTCTTGCTTTAGTGAAACACTAAGAAAAAGATTTCAACTCTAGGGTGCTCAGTTATTATCTGAACAATTAGCAACGCTTTAAAAAAATAGGGTTTACATTTGAACCCTATTTTACTTATTCACAATATTTCGCTCTTCACCATTAATGAAAGATTGAATATTTAAATAAACTTCATTAATAAGTCTTTTTCTTGCTTCTATAGAACCCCATGCAACATGAGGAGTTAAAATCACTTTAGATTGATCTTTAATTTTATATAAAACACTATTTTCATCAAGCGGTTCTTTTTCGAAAACATCTAAGCCAACTCCATCAAAATGACCTAAATTTAATAATTCTACTAAATCTTTTTCTTTAATAATTGAGCCTCTTCCAACATTAATCAAATAAGAATGTTTTTTCATTTGACTCATAGAATTAAAGTTAAATAAGAATTTTGTCTTTTCATTTAATGGAGCATGAATACTAATGATGTCACTTGTTTTTAGAAGAGTTTCAAAATCAACCTGTTTATAGTCACTTGTACTATTTAGACCACTTGTTGAATAATATTGAACATTCGCTCCCATTGTAGTTGCTATTTGTGCAACTTTTCTTCCAATATCTCCTAACCCAACAATTCCCCATGTCATAGAACTTACATCATGGAAATAATAATCAAAATAACTAAACACTCCACTCTTTTCATACTTACGACTTTTTACAAATTCATCATATAAATGATTCTTTTCAATAAGATGCATTGCTATAGCAATAGTATGTTGAGCAACTGTATCAGTAGAGTATCCTTTGACATTTCTAACTTGAATATGATGTTCTTTGCAATAATCGATATCAACATTATTATATCCTGTAGCAGTTAAACAGATTAGCTTTAACTTATTAAGACCTTTTAATTGTTCTTCAAATAAAACATTTTTATTTGTGACAACAATATCAGCATCTTTAATTAAATCAACAACATCATCTTGTAATGCTACAGGATACATTTTTACACTACCTAATTTCTTTAATTCAGATAAATCCATATCTTTTCCCAATGTATCTGTTTGCAATACAACAATATTCATTGTTGTTTTATCAAAATATTCTAATACATCCTTTTTAGTAATATCTTGCATTAATTGCCCTAATAATTTTGCTTCATTTAAGTCTAATATATTAGATGGTAAAGCCTGTCCACACATAATATTATCTACAACATTAAATACAAGATGTTTTTGAATCATTGAAATAGCTAAAGCATTTGAAGTCACACTTTCATATTTTTCTAAATTTCCAAAAAACTCATCTTTAATCGCTAGATTCTTTGATAAACATTCATCAATACATTGATGAAGTGTATCATACTTTAAGATATTCTCACATATATCATCAATATATAAAATAGGTAATACTATATCATATAACTCCATAGGAACAGGTTTTCCATATCCTTTTGTAAAATTATATAACAAAGCAATTCCCAAATCTTCATCCTTCATCATTTCCATTAACTTCATACTTTTCCTCCTCAAACAAATAAACTTCTACTCTTTGACAATCAGCTTTTGCTTTATCATCATAGAATATTAAACAGGTTTTCATTATTTTTTCTTTAACATCATATTTTAATAAATTATATGAAATATATTTGCTTTTACTCTCTTTTAATCCACCTGTTGAAGAACCTCCAGAAACAATATATTTATCATCTATTTTTCTAAAGAATGGTAAATGTTTATGTCCATGTAATACGTAATGAATATTCTTTTTATCTAACCACTCTATAAGTAAATTCGCATCTATTAATTCTTTAGATGTTTCTATAATATGGTTTATAAATGTTTTTTCATGCCATTTTGTTTTTAGGAATTGAGCTTTATCAATTGGATACACATGATGATGAAGCATAACTATCATTGTATATTCTTCAAGATGACTAATTGCTTCTAATTCATCATCTATTTCATTTAATTGTCTTATTCCTACTTTTCCTCTTGCAAGATTACCTTCACTGGTTGTGTCTATTTTAATAATAATGATTTTTTCTTGTTCAAAGACCTTAATATTTTCTCCTAATAAATAAGCAACAACTTTACTCTTTTGTCTTCTCAATAAATTAAAGCCATGTACAATAACATCATGATTTCCTAATATAAAGGTTACATTTGCTTTATATTTTTTCTTGAGATCATTCATAAAATCATTCGCAAGATACATATTCTTACGATTTGGACTATCCATTAAATCTCCTGTAATCAGCGCTTTAATTGGATATGTTGATGATAGTTTAGGAATTAATGAGTTTAATGATGATGTTAATTGATTTAATCCTTTTTGACTCTTATCTCTTCCTAAATGCAAATCACTTAAATGAAGAAAATAAGAATTTTCATATTCTTTTTTTAATAAATAAAAAATACTATCTTTTTTCTTTAAAACATTTGATACAAACAAACTCTCTTCCTTTGAAGATATAGGATAAAAAACTTCATTATCTTTACTAAAAATAAGCGCTCCACCCCATTCATCTACTTGATCTAATGCAGTTAAGAAAGAAGGAAAAGGATCTAAAAACGATAAATCATTATAATGAAAAACATCTTCGATTTCATAATAATCTATTTCTTCATCATGAATATCTAATGAGTATTTTATCTTTTTTCCAAGTGAAGGAATCATCACTACTTGTAATCTATCTTCATAATTATGAATAATACTCTTAACTTCTTCCTCAAAAGGAATATGTAATAAAATATCTACTTCAAAACTTTTCATGTGAGGACGAATCATTTTCATCGCTTCTTCATCTATAGCAGTTAAACATTCAAAAGAAATATTTTTATCATTCAACCATTTTTTAAATTCTTGTAAATATTGATAATCAGAAAATAAATCCCTAATATATGCTGATTCATTATTTGAGATAATGTTAAAAAAAGTATTCAAAATATTAAATTTTTCCATATCATCACCTCAAATCTATTATACAACAAATATTTTAGAAATACACTTCAATTTTAATTATACTTATTATTATATATAACTCTTTATAAAAGAATAATATATTTCAACAGCATTAACATGTCAAAAAAGCATTCCTCTACAATTGATATCTTTAATAAAACTTACTAATAAAAAAGTGAAAGATGAAACTATATTCCATCTTCCACAAAGCGCGTTTTGTTAATAGTACTATTAACATTTTATATTTTAGCATATATTTTTTTGTTTTCCATTTTTTAGCGTAAAAAGAACTATTTTAGCGTGAATGGACCTAATCAATAATTGAAATGCAAAAAGAAAATTTGTATAATATGATATGAAAAGAGCTTTAATGCGTTATTATTTCTTATATACTATTACTTTTTCATACTGTAAATTTAAGGTTCTTAAAAATTATACATATTGATTAAGGAAAGGAGAATTTTTGTGTTCAATGTTACGATTTGTGATGATGAGCCTCTATTCTTAGAAGAAATTTCTAAGCTTTTAAATGAAATTTTATCGAAAAAAAGTATAGCATATTCTTTGGTATCTTTTAATAATGATAATGACTTATTATCATATTTTGAAAAAAATATGAATGATTGTGATTTACTATTATTAGATATCCTTATCTCAAAAGATAAAGGTATAGAAATTGCAAGTCGTTTACGTAAACTTGGATATAAAGGTAATATGATTATTGTAACAAGTTCAACAGAATATTTATTAGAAAGTTATCAAGTAGAGCCGTTAAGCTATATTTTAAAGCCAATTGATGAAGAAAAATTTGAAGAAGCACTGATAAGAGCTTATAAGAAAAAAATGCAAAAAACTTTAGTGATTCAAACACCTTCTACAATTCAAACAATTCCATTTGATGATATATTGTATATTGAAATATACAATAAAACATTGACCATTCATACTATTGATAATAACATTGAATTAATGATGTCTTTATCTTCTATTCATAAGAAGTTACCAAGTGATGAATTCATTCAATGTCATCGTGGATATATCGTTGCTTTTAAAGCAATACTGTCATTAAAAAGATATGAAATTACTTTAAAGAATCATAAAAAGATCCCTGTTAGTAAATATTATTATAAAGCTGTACAAGCTGGCTTATTAAAATGGGCTCAATAAAAGAGAAATTTTAGTTTCTCTTTTTTATTGCTTTTTCATCTAATTTTTTAATTTTATTCGCAAATATTTCTATTTCTATATTATTAAGATTTTGATATATATCTTTATTATGTTCTTTTGGAATAATAGATGTTTGCTTATTTATAACATTTAATACCATTTTTTCACTAAAATTTAAATTTGGATAATAAAGTACACCGCCTAACCCTGAAATCACTTTGATACCTTTTAATATTTCAAAATCAAAAGCAGCCATAACATATTTCATAAATTCACTATATAATATCCCTGTAACATATAAACAATAATTTCTAGGAACCAATAATTCTTGATGAGCCTTTATAAAATTCACTACATCATTATCTAACTTCCCATAGTATACGGGAACTCCAAATACAATCACATCTGCTTGTTTTAAGACATCTATATCCATATGATCAAAATCCATCAATAAACAATGATCAATATATGTATTAATAACTTTTCCTATCTTTTTTGTACCACCATGCTTTGTTTTATATACAATCACTCTCATCCCAACACACCTCTTCCCCATATATAATATGAATGAAACAATAAAAACATTAATTGAAAGACGTAGTATTAGAAA
>Ga0137297_11746_pt1 | contig 11605 bp, 7 predicted proteins | sample RamsorincwithD2O_FD_97191 | JGI IMG/M metagenome (GOLD analysis project Ga0137297, IMG submission 97191) | Mouse cecal microbial communities from Vienna, Austria - Mucin amended with D2O | ecosystem: Host-associated > Mammals > Digestive system > Large intestine > Cecum | place: Austria: Vienna... | reverse complement strand
TACCGAGAACCCGCACGATCGGACAGACGGAAGGATTGCTGAAGACGGTCGTGGATGCCGATACGAACCAGATATTGGGAGCTACGCTGTTTTGCGCCGAGTCGAGCGAAATCATCAACCTCGTGTCTTTGGCGATGCGTACTGACAATGATTATGTCCTCCTTCGTGACAATATTTTCACTCACCCTTCTATGAGTGAGTCTCTGAATGATTTATTCAACATAAAATAAGACAAATAAAATATGAAAGCAGATATAGGATTGATCGGGCTCGCCGTGATGGGCGAGAACCTGGCACTCAATATGGAAAGCAAAGGTTTCACGGTTGCCGTATATAACCGGAGCGCACCGGGCGAAGAGGGTGTTGTAGACCGTTTTGTCAATGGCCGGGGCAAAGGCAAACATTTTATCGGGACGCATTTTATCGAACAATTGGTCGATTCGGTAAAAAGTCCCCACATCATCATGATGATGGTCAAGGCAGGGCGTCCCGTAGACGAGCTGATCTCGCAACTGCTCCCTTTCCTTTCGCCGGGCGATGTGATTATCGACGGAGGCAATTCTGATTTCCACGACACGGAACGCCGTGTGAAGGAGTTGGAAGGAAAAGGAATCTATTTCGTCGGGACCGGTATTTCGGGTGGAGAAGAAGGAGCCTTGCACGGCCCGTCCGTGATGCCCGGAGGTTCGGTGGAAGCCTGGCCGCTGGTGAAAGACATTTTGCAGGGGATTTCCGCCAAGTTGGACGACGGTTCGCCTTGCTGCGAATGGATCGGAGCGGGTGGCGCCGGCCATTTTGTGAAGATGGTGCACAACGGCATCGAATATGGCGATATGCAGCTTATTTCCGAAGCCTATTCGCTGTTGAAAAACCGGAAAGGATTGGACAACGATGCGATGGCCGTCGTTTTTGATGAATGGAACGGAGGGGAGTTAGATAGTTTCCTGATCGAGATTACCGCTAATATCCTGCGTTTCCGTGACGAAGATGGAAAGCCGTTGCTCGATAAAATCTTAGATGTCGCCGGGCAGAAGGGAACCGGCAAATGGAGCGCGATTGCGGCGATGGACGAAAACGATCCGCTGACGCTGATTACGGAAGCGGTTTATGCCCGCCTGCTCTCGGCTTTGTATCCTGAACGGGTAAAGGCGGCAAGCCTTTATAGTGGAAAGTTGAAAGTTGAAAGTGGAAAGTTATCAGACAACGCTCAACTTTCAACTTCTAACACTCAACTTTCAACTTTCAATTTTCAACTTTCAATTGAAGACGTTCGTCAGGCGCTATATGCAGCCAAGTTGGTTTCCTATGCACAGGGATTCTCTTTGCTTCGCCGTGCTTCCGAACATTATGGTTGGGATTTGGATTACGGGACGATTGCCCGCATCTGGCGCAAGGGATGTATCATTCGTTCCGTCTTCCTGCAAAAGATTACGGATGCGTACAGGAAGAATCCAGGCCTCGAAAACTTGCTCTTCGATGACTTTTTCCATAGTAAGATACAGGCTTGCCTTCCCGCCTGGCGCCGGATTGTCGCCGAAGGTGCGCTGAGCGGTGTAGCTTTGCCTGCCATGAGTTCGGCTTTAAGCTATTTCGACGGGCTGCGCACGCTGCATTCGGCTGCGAATATGATTCAGGCGCAACGCGACTATTTCGGAGCCCATACCTACGAACGTACCGATCGCGAACGCGGTCATTTCTTCCACACCAATTGGACCGGGGAAGGAGGTAACACGGTTTCGGGAACGTATAGCGTCTGAATTACCAACATCGTATATCGTAGGGGCGGGGCTCTGCTCTGCCCATTGGTATCCGATAAGGTGACGTTATTTTCATTGGGCGGAGTAGAGCCCCGCCTCTACGGGTCCCGATATTCAATTAATTTAAAAGCAAATGAAAACAGCAAGCAATCAATTATTAGTTATATTCGGAGCTTCCGGCGACCTGACGGGGCGGAAACTCCTGCCTTCGCTCTACGAACTGCACGTTCGTGGGTTATTGCCGGAGCGCTTCTGTATCTTGGGAGCATCCCGTACGGAATATTCCGACGACGAATACCGCGCCTTCGAAAAGGTGCATATCCGGGAATCCCTGAAGAACAAAGAGGTGGACGAAACGGAACTGGACAATTTCCTCCGCCGTGTCTTTTACCTTGCGTTCGATTCGACCAATTCCGCCGAGTACTATAAACTGAAAGATCGTATTCATCAGTTACAGCAAGAGCAGCAGTTGCCGGACAAGATTATTTATTATCTTGCCACACCCCCGGTGATGTATGAACTGGTTCCGACCTGCCTGAAAGAAAACGGGATGAATGTTGCCGGAAGCGAGGATGGCTGGCGTCGGGTGATCGTGGAGAAGCCTTTCGGAACGAGCCTCGAATCGGCCGAGCGGCTGAACAAGCATCTCATCCATATCTTCGATGAGAAGGAAATTTACCGTATCGACCATTATCTGGGGAAAGAGACGGTTCAGAACATCTTAGTGCTCCGTTTCTCCAACGGTATCTTCGAACCGTTGTGGAACCGTAACTATATCGATTCGATCGAGATCAGCGCCTCGGAAACGCTTGGCGTGGAGAATCGCGGGAAGTATTATGACGGGGCGGGAGCCTTGCGCGACATGATCCAGAACCATTTGATGCAACTGATGGCATTTACGGCAATGGAGTCGCCTTCGGTGTTCGACCCGGAGCCGATCCGCGACGAGATCGTGAAGGTGTTCCGCGCTTTGCGTCCGTATAAGACGCACGATATGGACAACCTGATAGTGCGTGGCCAGTACGACGGCTATCGGGAAGAGAAGAATGTGGCGCCTGACTCCACTACGGAGACGTACGTCGCTATGAAAATGTTTATCGATAACTGGCGTTGGAGCGATGTCCCGTTCTATATCTTTACCGGAAAGAAATTGCCGGAGAAGAGTTCGGAGATCGTGGTGAACTTCAAATCCACTCCTCATCAGCTGTTCGCCGGACAATGTTCGGGAGGTTCCTGTAACAAACTGATTATCCGTATCCAGCCGAACGAGAGCATCACGTTGAAGTTCGGCTTGAAGATGCCGGGAGCCGGTTTCACAGTGAAGCAGGTGGGTATGGATTTCCGCTATGATTCGCTTTCGAAGAACTATCTGCCCGATGCCTATGAGCGTCTGTTGCTCGATGCCATGCTGGGCGATTCGACTTTGTATGCCCGTAGCGATGCTTTGGAGGCAAGCTGGCGACTGATCGACCCGATCCTTCATCACTGGAAGGAAGAGGGTGCGAAGAACCTGTTCTTCTACGCTCCCGGTGAAGACGGCCCGATCGAAAAGGCCAAGTTGGGGATGATACCGAAGGATTGCCCTTGCCAAAGTTGTCAATGATATAAAATAGATGGTTATGATAATAGAGAATTTTAAAGACGATGAAGAGGCTCTTCGGGCAATGACCGGGGAGCTTGTCCGGTATATGGACCGGAAAGATGACGGCCTGCCTTTCAACCTCGCTTTGTCGGGAGGAGGGACGGCACAGAAGATGTTCGCTCTTTGGGTGGATGAATATAAAGACAAGATCGACTGGGATGTGATCCGTTTCTTTTGGGTGGATGAACGGTGTGTCCCGCCGACCGACCCGGACAGCAATTATGGACATGCAAACGAGCTTTTGTTCAAGCCTCTGCATATACCCGCCGACCATGTTCACCGCATTCACGGCGAAGTGGAGCCTGGTACGGAAGCGATGCGCTATTCACGTATCGTGAAGGAGTATCTGCCCCGGCACGGGCAATTGCCCTATTTCGATTGCATCATCCTGGGGATCGGTGGCGATGCGCATACTGCGTCCATCTTTCCGGATACCTTGCCGCTATTGACGGACAGCCGTAATTATGCCGTTTCCCAACATCCCGAATCCCGACAGTACCGCATCACGATGACCGGTCCGCTGATTCTGAATGACTCGCCGTTACTGATCCCGGTCCTCGGGCCGGGAAAGAAAGAGATGCTTGAAGAACTGAAAAAAGGCTATTCCGCAACCAATCCTACACCTGCCGCCTATATCCTTTCCCATGCGGTAGAGGCGTTTGTCTATACGACGAACGGATAGAAATCCGGGCAGCCGGAAGTTCGTAAGGCGAATCAGACAGTTCAGATCCGATTCGAGCAGCTTTAAACGATTTTTATTTCAAGGCAGAGATATGGAGAATATCTTTGCCTTTGTTTATTTATTGACAAATAACGCGAACTAACAATTAATCGAAGAATATATGTTTAAAGCTATTGTCCGTTTTTCCGTCCGGAAGAAGCTGTTTGTGGGGCTGACGGCATTGTTCCTGCTGATCGGGGGAATCTATGCGATGTTGACCCTCCCGATCGATGCTGTCCCGGATATCACCAACAACCAGGTGCAGATCGTGACAGTCTCGCCGACCCTGGCTCCGCAGGAGGTGGAGCAACTCATCACGCTACCAGTCGAGATTGCGATGAGCAACATCATGAATGTGGAAGAGATCCGGTCCGTGTCGCGGTTCGGCCTCTCGTTAGTCACGGTTGTCTTTAAGGAGAGTGTCCCGACGCTGGATGCCCGCCAGCTTATCAACGAGCAGATACAGGCCGTCTCCGGCGAGATCCCTGCCGAATTGGGAACGCCGGAACTGATGCCGATCACGACCGGGCTGGGGGAAATCTATCAATATGTGCTGAAGGTAGCTCCCGGATATGAGAAGGAGTACGACGCGATGGAGCTGCGCACGATCCAGGACTGGATCGTCAAGCGGCAACTGTCGGGCATCCCCGGCATCGTCGAGATCAACAGCTTCGGGGGATATCTGAAACAGTATGAGGTGGCGGTTGATCCGGACGCCTTGTACTCGCTGAACATAACGATCGGCGAAGTGTTCGAGGCGTTGAACCGTAACAACCAGAATACCGGAGGCAGCTATATCGAGAAAGCAAACCGCGCCTATTACATCCGGTCGGAGGGAATGATCGGCCGGACAAAAGACATCGAACGCATCGTCATCACCAACCGCGGAGGCATCCCGATCCATATCAGCGACATCGGAACCGTACGCTTCGGAGCGCCCAAACGTTTCGGGGCGATGACGATGGACGGCACCGGCGAATGTGTCGGCGGCATCGCCATGATGCTGAAAGGCGCGAATGCCAATGTGGTGACCAAAGAGCTGGAAGCCCGCGTGGAGAAAGTGCAGAAGATGTTGCCGGAAGGCGTCAGCGTAGAGCCTTACCTGAACCGCTCCGAGCTGGTGAACCGGAACATCTCGACGGTCGTGCGAAACCTGATCGAAGGAGCCTTGATCGTCTTTATCGTCCTGATGTTGTTCTTAGGGAATGTGCGGGCGGGGCTGATCGTGGCTTCCGTGATCCCGTTGGCGATGCTGTTCGCCTTCATCATGATGCGCCTGTTCGGGGTGTCGGCCAACTTGATGAGCTTGGGGGCGATTGACTTCGGTATCGTGGTCGACGGCTCGATCGTGATTGTCGAGGGAATCCTGGCCCATCTCTACACCCGGCGGCTGGCAGGCCGCACGCTGTCGCGTGAGGAGATGGCGGCCGAGGTCGAAGCCGGTGCAGGCGGTGTCGTGCGCAGCGCGACTTTTGCCGTCCTGATTATCCTGATCGTCTTCTTCCCGATTCTGACGCTGTCGGGGATCGAGGGCAAATACTTCACGCCGATGGCGAAGACGCTGGTCTTTTGCATCATCGGGGCGCTCGTCCTTTCGCTTACGTATGTGCCGATGATGGCCTCCCTTTTCCTGAAACGTACGATCTCCGTGAAGCCCACTTTTGCCGACCGCTTCTTCGCGGCACTGAATAAAGTCTACCGGCGCAGCCTCCATTTCTGCCTGCGCCATATCGCGGCGACGGTCGTCTCCGCCTTTGCCCTGCTTGCCGGTTCCTTGCTGCTCTTTACCCGCCTCGGGGCTGAGTTTATCCCGACGCTCGACGAGGGCGACTTCGCGATGCAGATGACGTTGCCCGCCGGCAGTTCGCTGACGCAAAGCGTCGAACTGTCCCGCCAGGCGCAGAAGGTGCTGAAAGAACAATTCCCAGAGATCAAGCATGTGGTGGCGAAGATCGGGACGGCCGAAGTCCCCACCGATCCGATGGCGGTGGAGGACGCCGATGTCATGATCATCATGAAGCCTTTCAAGGAATGGACCTCCGCGACAAGCCGTCCGGAGATGGTCGAGAAGATGAAGAAGGCGCTCGAACCGCTTACCGGCGCGGAGTTCAACTTCAGCCAGCCGATCCAGTTGCGCTTCAACGAACTGATGACGGGTGCGAAAGCCGATATCGCCATCAAGCTCTATGGCGAGGATATGGCGGAATTGTATGCAAAAGCTAAAGAAGCGGCCCGGTTCGTGGAGGAAGTGCCGGGAGCCGCCGATGTGATCGTCGAGCAGGCGATGGGACTCCCGCAGTTGGTTGTGAAATACGACCGCGCCCGGATCGCCCGCTACGGCATGAATATAGAGGAACTGAACACGATCATCCGGACCGCCTACGCCGGTGAAGCCGCAGGCGTAGTGTTCGAGAACGAACGCCGTTTCGACTTAGTCGTGCGGTTGGATAGCGGGAAGGTGAAAGATCTCAATCTCGACAAACTCTTCGTCCGCACGGCGGAAGGCGTACAGATCCCGGTCGGCGAGGTGGCGAGCATCTCCCTTGTGAACGGCCCGTTGCAGATCAACCGCGACGCCACCAAACGGCGTGTCGTGATCGGCGTGAACGTACGCGATGCCGATATCCAGCAGGTGGTGGCGGACATCCAGGATACGCTGGATAAGAACATCCGGCTGAAGCCCGGCTATTACTTCGAATACGGCGGCCAGTTCGAGAATCTCCGGAATGCGATCAACACGTTGCTGATCGTGATTCCCGTGGCATTGTCGCTGATCCTGCTGCTGCTGTTCTTCGCCTTCAGGAGCGTGACCTATACGCTGGTGGTCTTCTCCACCGTGCCTTTGTCGCTCATCGGGGGGATCGTGGCACTCTGGCTGCGCGGGCTGCCGTTCAGCATTTCGGCGGGAGTGGGCTTTATCGCCCTGTTCGGGGTTGCCGTGCTGAACGGTATCCTGATGATCAATCATTTTAACGACTTACGGAAACAAACGAGATATCAGATGACGACGGATAAGATTATTGCGAAAGGGTGCCCGCATCTGTTGCGCCCCGTTTTCCTCACCGGCTTGGTCGCTTCGCTGGGGTTTGTACCGATGGCGATCGCCAAATCTGCCGGAGCCGAGGTTCAGCGTCCGTTGGCGACGGTTGTGATCGTGTCGACGATCCTGACGCTGATCGTTATTCCGGTCTTCTACCGCTTAGTCAATGCCGCCCCGGTCTGGTGGAAACGGCGCAGGAAGCCGAAAGGCGGGGCACTGCTCTTGTTGGTGGCCGCTCTGTCGGTGAGCCCTGCCTTGGTGCAGGCCGGTGAACGGGTGCAAGGCGGTGACACGGTTGCCGGCCGCGTCATCACGTTGGACGAAGCGATCGGAATCGCCCTCCGTAATCATCCCCGCCTGAAGACGGCGACGGCCGCTGTCGACCGTTCCCGTGCGGCACGTGGCGAGGCTTGGGAAGTGGCGCCTGCCTCTTTCTCCTATTCATGGGGACAGATCAACGGCGAGTACCGGCACGACAACCAGTTGGAGGTGACGCAATCTTTGGGTTCCCTGCTGACTCCCTTCTATAAGAATGCCCTTGTGTCCCGGCAGGTCGCAACCGGCGAATATTATCGCGAGATGGTGAAAAAGGAGATTACCGCCGAGGTGAAGCGTGCCTGGGCCTATTACCTCTATGCCGCCAATCTCCGTAGCCTCTACCGGGAGCAGAACGAGCTGGCTGCACGCTTGCAGAAAGCCGGACAGCTTCGCTACGAGCAGGGTGACATCACGTTGCTGGAACGAAACATGACGAACACGTTGGCGGCTGATCTCCGTACCCGCCTGATGCAGGCGGAAGAGGAACTCGCGCTGGCAGGCCGCCGGTTGGCGTGGGTTTGTTATGCGGACGGGTCGCTGGTTCCGGCCGATACGGCCTTGTCGCTTTTCCCGGCAGAGACGGATACGCCTGTCCCTTCCGAGTCCCATTTGGGCTACTTCCGCAGTCAGGCGGAGGAGAAACAGGCGATGCTCCGGGTGGAACGCAGCCGCTTCTTCCCGGAACTCTCCTTAGGATATGTGCGCCAGAAGATCGCCCCGCAGAACGGTCTGAACTCGTGGATGGTAGGCGTCTCCTTTCCCGTCCTCTTTTTCCCGCAACAAAGCCGGGTGAAGCAGGCGAAGATCGACTCCTATATCGCCCGCACCGAGGCGGAAGCGAATATCCGCGGCCTGAATAATAAGGTAGACGAGTTGCAAGCCCTCTTGCGCAAGCAGTCCGAAAGCATCCGCTACTATACGACCGGCGCCCTCCCGGAGGCGGACGCTTTGTTGTCGAGTGCCTTGCTGTTGTTTAAGGAGAGCGAAACCGATATCACCCAGTTCGTGCAAAGCCTAACCGCCGCGCGGGAAATCCGGCGGGGATATATCGAGGCTGTCTATGCTTATAACGTAGCTGCGTTGGAACTGGAAATGTACACATATTGATTTTGTCATTTCGTCGGGAAAATCGGGCAATTTAAAACAAATAGATTTGTTAAAAAATATTACCCGCTATGGTAATTTCAAATACCCGCTATACTAATTCGATTTAGATGGTATGGAATGACAATTTGATAGTCGGTACGAATGTCCCGAAAATAAAAAAAGGTAATGAATTATTAATGTATAAACGTAAAAACGAATGAAAAGAATACTGATCCCGGTTGCAGCTTTGTTGCTGGTCGCTTGCAACCGCCCGACACAACCGGAGGAAACAGCAGCCGCAACCGTTTCTGACACTGCCGCGATGATCGTGGAACCCCAGGCAACATCCGATCCGGCAACTCAAGTGGATGCCGTCACCTCTGCTACGGCTATGCCTAACCATTCCTCCTTTAACGGCACTTTAGTGATACCGCCCCAGCGCCACGCCACCGTTACGCTGACAATGGGAGGGACCATCCACAGCACTTCCCTGCTCCCCGGCGAGTATGTGAAGAAAGGCACCGTCTTGGTGACGCTCGAGAACCCGGACTTCATCGACCTTCAGCAAACCTATCTCGATGCCCACGCCCAGGCCGAATACCTGCTGAAGGAATACGAACGCCAGGAACGCCTGAGTGCCGAGGAGGCAGCCTCGCAAAAACGTTTCCAGCAGAGCAAGGCGGATTATCTCTCGATGAAGAGCCGCCTCGAAGCCGCCGCCGCCCAGTTGACTATCTTGGGCATTGATCCGGATGAGTTGCTGCGGAACGGCATTCGCCCGTATCTGGAAGTGAAGTCGCCCCTGAACGGTTATGTCGCTTCGATGAATCTGAACTTAGGGAAATATATCGAAGCCGGCCAGCCCGTCTGCGATGTGATCGACAAAGGGGAAACGTTGCTTTGCCTGACCGCCTACGAGAAGGATTTGCAGGACCTCGAACCCGGCAAGCGCGTGCAGTTCCGGGTGAACGGGATGGGTGAGCAGACATTCCATGCAACCCTGCTGTCTGTCGGCCAGGAAGTCGACGAGACGAGCCGCTCGCTGGAAGTCTATGCCCGCGTGAAGGAATCGAACGCTCGCTTCCGCCCCGGTATGTATGTGTCTGCCCATGTTGAAAAATGAGTATCTTTGCCCCGATGGATATGAAGTGGATAAATAGAATAGACCGGTATGTGATAGCGCTGGGGGTGATTTCCCTTGTGGTCGCTTTCCTGACGCATTTCCCCGAGCTGATCTCCCTGTTCGACCGTTCGGGGCAGAACAACCTGTTCCCGGGAATGCATTGGGCGGATGTGGCGAACGAGATATTGTTCACCTTTATCGCCCTGTTGCTGCTCTTCGTGATGAATACGGTGCTGTTCAAGTTCGACCGGCCGACGGAGCATATCAGCTGGTGGAAACTGCTCCTGTCCTTCGTCCTGACCTGGATCGTCAGTAATTTGTTGGGGCAGGGGTTCGTCTTCCTGCACCATCATTTCGATATACCGGCCATCGATGCGATGGTCCATCATTACCTGCATCCGTTGCGCGACTTTATTATCACCTGTATTGTGGTTGGAAGTTGCTACATGAGCTATCTGCTCCGGCGGAGCCAGCTTGTGCAGGTCGAAAACCAGCAGCTTCGCACCGAGAACCTGGTGAACCAATATGAAGCCCTGAAGAGCCAACTGAACCCGCATATGCTGTTCAACTCGCTCAACACGCTCCGTTCCCTGATCCGCGAGACGCCCGACAAGGCGCAGGATTACTTGCAGGAACTTTCGCGCGTCCTCCGCTACACCTTGCAGGAAAACGAGAGCCAGAGCGTGACGCTCCGTGAAGAGATGGAGTTTGTGAGGGCTTACATTTTCCTGCTGAAGATGCGTTACGAAGATAATCTTTCCTTCGATATCCGGATGGATGCCGAAACGGGGTCTTTGCAGCTTCCGCCGATGTCCGTACAACTGCTGATCGAGAATGCGGTCAAGCATAACGAGATCAGTAACCGTCGCCCGCTCACCATCCGCATACAGGCGGAGGGGCATTGCCTGACGGTCAGCAATCCTCTCCAACCGAAGCTGACAGCCAGTAGCGGAACCCGTATCGGACTGGCCAACCTGGCAAAACGCTATCAGCTTCTCTTCAAGCAGGAGATCGTGGTCCGCGAGGAGAACGACACATTTATAGTCACAATACCTTTGATATAAGAACGCTATGAAAGCACTAATAATAGAAGATGAAAAAGCGGCAGTCCGCAATTTGCAGGCCTTGCTCTCGGAAGTTGCTCCCGATATGGAGATATTGGCTGTTTTGGACAGCATCACCGAGACGATCGACTGGTTCGGAACACATGATATGCCGGATCTGGTCTTTTTAGATATTCATCTTGCGGACGGTTCCGCTTTTGAAATATTCGGTCATGTGGAGATTTCCTGCCCGATCATCTTTATCACGGCTTACGACGAATATGCCTTGAAAGCCTTTAAAGTGAACAGCATCGACTACCTGCTTAAACCGATCGACGGAAACGATATCCGCAAGGCGCTCGACAAGCTGGACCACCTGCATGGGGAATCTTCCTCCTCCGGCAACGAACCGGATTACCGCTCGCTGATCCGTGCCTTGAAAAAAGAGGAGAGCTACAAGACGCATTTTCTGATTCCGGCTAAAGGAGATAAGCTGATGCCCGTCTCTACCGATATGATCCTGTTTTTCCATATCGACGACGGCGTAGTGAAGGCCGTACTGACCGACGGCAAGGAATGCCTCTTCCCGCAAACCTTAGATGAACTTACCGACAGCCTCAACCCGGCTCTTTTCTTCCGTGTCAACCGCCAATACCTGATTTCCCGGAAGGCGGTGCTTGACATCGACCTCTGGTTTAACGGTCGTCTCTCCATCAACCTGAAAGTCCCTGTCGCCGAGAAAATCCTGGTGAGTAAAGCCAGGGTGGGAGAGTTCAAAGAATGGTTTACGGGAGGATAATGATATGTTGTTTATTTAGGGACATTCAGTAAATGTCTTTAAAAACATAAAATGGCATATGAAGATGCTTTGTTCA
>Ga0137297_11742_pt1 | contig 11631 bp, 13 predicted proteins | sample RamsorincwithD2O_FD_97191 | JGI IMG/M metagenome (GOLD analysis project Ga0137297, IMG submission 97191) | Mouse cecal microbial communities from Vienna, Austria - Mucin amended with D2O | ecosystem: Host-associated > Mammals > Digestive system > Large intestine > Cecum | place: Austria: Vienna... | reverse complement strand
TCGAAATTTTCGAATAGTTCAAAAAGAAGGAAATAGAGATGTTTCGAGAGATGTTACTCATTATAATCTACAAGTGATTATAGCAGTAGGATTTAAAGTAAATAATGAAAGAGCAGTACAGTTTAGAAAATGGGCGAATCAAATAGTTAAAGATTACACAATAAAAGGTTGGGTAATGGATGACGAACGTTTAAAAAATGGTGGTTCTATTCTAACAGAAAAGTATTTTGAAGAGCAATTAGAGCGTATTAGAGAAATACGTATGTCAGAGAGAAAATTTTATCAAAAGATTACTGACATATATGCCACTTCAATAGATTATGATAAGACAGCTAAAGCTACTATTAGATTTTTTAGGGCTGTTCAAAATAAACTTCATTATGCTGTATCTCGGAAATACAGCAGCTGAAATAATATATAATAGAGCAGACAGTCAAAAAGAAAATATGGGGTTAACTTCATGGGAAGGTGCACCTAATAGCAAAATACATAAATATGATGTAGTTATCGCAAAAAATTATCTATCAGAAACAGAAATAGGACAATTGGAAAGGATGGGATCAGCCTATTTAGACTTAGCAGAAATGCAAGCAATAAGACATATTCCAATGACAATGTCAGATTGGGAAGAAAGACTTAATGGATTTTTGACACTATGGGATCACAAGGTGTTAAAAGATAATGGTAAAATATCAGCAGAAATGGAAAAACTACATGCAGAAACTGAGTTTGAAAAATATAGAATAATTCAAGATAGAATATACATTTCTGATTTTGACCAGCTTATTTTAAATAGTAAAGAATTAAAGAAAGGTGAAATATAATATGGGTGTACATGCAATTATAGTTATTAAAAATGAAAGAAATGAGTATTTACAATATTTTGATAATAGATGGAATAGTTTTTTGTTTTTGAATTGCAAATTACTTGATGGTGAAAATGCAGATATAGTAAAAGATACAATAGTAGATAAATTAAATGTAAAAAAAGAATTGATAAAAGTTTCTTTAGTAGGTAATAAAAAACATGAAAAGTTTTCTGAAAGTGATAAAATACAAAAAGAATATATTCATTATTTCTATAAGGTAGATTTAAATGAGAATTTAAATAATGAAGAATTTGAAATTAATGGTATACAATATAAATGGTTTTCATATGCTGACTTATTAAATGATAAAAGAATTCAACAAGTGAATAGTGATATTGTTCAATTTGTGAAGGAATTTGATATATAAAATGTAAACTTAAAAAGAAAAGAGCTTAGTGCAACTGTAATACACTAAGCTTTTGCATAAGAATAGGTTAATCATCCAGTTCATACCATTTTTTTCGAGGCATGGTCATGTTGCTATGAATGTGAAGGGCTGTAGCTAACTGATTACAATGAAATTGTAAATCGTTTTGAAAGAAAAGATCTAAGACAATTTCGGTATTATCATAATCAGGAGTTTTAAGTCCATTCATCATTTCATTTATAACTGGCCAGAAATCCCGCATGACGGGATCATCACGCATTTTGCGTAACATGGATAATAATTCTTTTGCTTCAGGCATGTCAAATACCTCCTAATCTATAGTAATAATATTATACCATGTTATGTTAACTATGTAAAATATATAACTTTATATTAAGTAATAGAAAGGAATATAAATAAATGAGAAAAATGACTTTTAATCTTACCGATGAGCAATTAGTAGAAATTGAAAATGTTTTGAAAATGAAGGAGAATATTATCTAAATAATATAGAACTAAAGAAATATGACGAGTATTTTGATAATTGCTGTATTGCTTAGATTAATTTTTTGGAATAAGTAAATTTTTAAGTATGGGAGAATACAAAAAATATGAAGAAAAAAATACCTATAATTATAATATGTATAGCTTTTATTGTTTTGGTAGCTATTCTAATATGGGTACTATTCGACAAAAACAATATGTATCATGTAGATATAAATAATCCTAATTTAATAAAAACTGAAAATGGTTATAAAGAAGAACTGGTAATAGAAGAAACAACAATTACAAATAAATATGTTAAAGAAGGAAAAATAAGAAAAAGAGCACCTAATATTAGAAAAACATATAATATACAATATTATAATGATGAATTAAAGGAAAAAGTTACTGTAGCTGTTGGAAAAGAGCAATATGATGAATTAAATATTGGTGATAGAATAAAAGTAGTAAGAACCATAAATTATACTAAAGGTGGTTTTAGAATAAATTACAAGGATACTATAGAAAAATTAGATTGAAATAGGAGAAAATATGAAATTTGAAATACAAGAAGTTAAAGAACAAGACAAAGAGGTTATTTATAATTTAATGCAATTGTATACCTATGAGCTTAGTTTTTTTGAAGATGAAACTACAGATTTTAAATTATTAGATTCAGGATTATATGTTATGAGTAAATATGTAGAAATGTATTGGACAAGTGATAAAAGGCATCCATATATATTAAAGTGTGATAATGAATTAGCTGGTTTTGTTCTTGCAAGATATAATGAAGATGGTAAAAACGAAATTGCAGAATTTTTTGTTTTAAATAAATATAGACGAAGTGGTGCTGGAAAATTTATGGCAAATGAAATGTTTGAATTATATAAAGGACCATGGGAAGTTAGAACCTTATTAAAAAATGAAAGAGCACAGAATTTTTGGAGAAATGTAATAAGGGAGTTTTCTAATAATAATTTTGAAGAAAAATTAATTAGAGATAAAACACGATTAGCTTTTTACTTTGAAAGTTAATTATAAGGAAAAAAGATGAGTGATAAGAATATAATAGAAAAAATAGATAAAATTATGGAAATGTATAAAAGGGGTGAACTAGGAGGAGAAATTATGCCAGAAGATTCAAATCCTCATTTAAATAAAGATAGTTTAGAAAATTATTTATATTATACATTACCAATGGCATTAAATTATCAGCGAAATTCTTATACTTTATGGGAGTCAGCACTAAATACATATATAGATAAAGAAACTAACTTTGTTTTTAATCCAGAACAATGTTTAAAACATTCTTTTGAAGATGTGCAAAAAGCTTTAACTAAATATAAGCTTGCATTGCAAAAACAAAAACAAACAGAGATATGGATTAAATTGTGTAAGACTTTTATGAAATTATTCAATGGTGATATCAGAAAGTTATTTGATGATTTGGATAATGATATAGAGAAAATAAGGGATTTTATACAAAATAAAAATAAGAAGGAATTTCCATATTTATCTGGAATTAAGATATGTAATTATTGGCTGTATGTTATTTATCAATATACTGGTAGAAAGTATAAAAATATTCATAAAATTACTGTTGCACCAGACACACATGTATGTAAAGCAACACTAAAATTAGGAGTAATAACAGAGGAAGAATTTAATTCTAATGATGTTCAACTAATAGTTGCAGAAAAGTGGGAAAAGTTATTAGAAAAAACAAAATATAAACCAATTGATATACATACTCAGTTGTGGCTTTGGAGCAGAAATGGATTTAGAGAGATTGCTAATTAGATGGAGGAATATATATGGAAAAAATTAATGTTTTAGGTACAGGTGCTGGTATAACAGTAGAGTGTTATAGCACATGTTTTACTATTCAAAATGATGATAAATATTTACTTGTAGATACAGGAAGTGGAAATCAATTATTAAATAATTTAGAGATAAGTAAAATAGGTATAGATAAAATACATGATTTGTTTATATCACATAAACATATTGATCATTTATTAGGAATTTTTACTCTACTTAGAAAGATATTTCAAAATATGAGTAGGAATCAGTATGAGGGAGAGTTTAATATATATTGTGATAAAGAAATTAAGAAAATTGTTGATACATTTATAGCTAGTACTTTTCATGAAAATCATGAACAACAGTATAAAGAATATGTGAAGTATATATTTTTAGAAAATAATCAAAAACTTAATATTATTGGATATAATGTTGAAGTATTAGATTTATATTCAACAGAATGTAAACAATATGGTTTTAAAACTTGCCTAAATAATGAAAAAGAACTTGTTTTCTTAGGAGATGTTCCATGCAGCAGAAATATATATGATAAAGTAAGAAATGCTACTTGGATGTTACATGAAGCAATGTGCTTGGAAGAAGAAGAGCAAATAATAAAAGCTCGTGAAAAAAATCATTCTACAGTAAAAGATGTTGCTGAGGTTGCTGAAAATTTGAATGTTAAAAATTTAGTTTTATGGCATACATGGGATAATAATATAAAACAAAGAAAAGAGCTATATACTAATGAAGCCAAAAAATATTTTAATGGAAATGTATATGTTCCAAATGATTTAGAAGAGATTGAATTATAGGAGCAGATATGGAAAATAATATTGAAATTAAAGAAACTAATATAGATGAAGTTTTAAAGGTGAATAAAAATGTTATAGAATTTTCAGATGATGTTAATTTAAATAAAGAATACTTTGAAAATAGATATCAAAATAAAGAACATGTAAAAATTGTAGCGTATTTAAATGATATTCCTATTGGATACATAGTTGGTTATGATAAATTTAATGATGGAGAAAGTTTTTATGTTTGGATGGCAGGTGTAGATTATAAATACCGTAGAAAAGGAGCTTTAACTAAATTAATGCAATATCAAATTGATTGGGCTAAAAGACAGGGGTATTCTAAGTTAAAGATAAAAACTAGGAATGCAAGAAGAGAAATGTTAAGTTTTTTAGTTAAAAATGGATTTAACTTTACTGAGGTAGAGAAAAAAGAAAATATAATTGAAAATAGAATTAATTTAGAAAAAATAATATAGAAAATAGGTGTTAGATAATATGGAGTCAATTAGAGATTTATTAAGAAAATTATTTGAAGAGGTAAAAACAGAAAATGCCAATATGTCATTAGATGAGATTTTATATGAAGTATATGAAAGAGCAAACTTAGGAGAAAATGAAAATTTTGATAAAGTAAGATCTTTAATATTAAATGCTAACGATATTAATGAGTATGAATATTATACAAAAGAGGTAAATCCAGAATTAAAAAGATATATAGAAGAAAATGTTTTTCCAGAATATGATAAAAACGATAAAGCTCATGGAATTATACATATAAGAGAAGTTATAAGAAGGGCTTTTGCTTTAAGAGAAACCTTAAAACTAGAATTAGATACAGATATGGTATATGCTATTGCAGCATGTCATGATTTAGGAAAATATATAGATCATGAAACTCATGAGAAAATAGCAGGAGATAGGTTTATAAAAGATGAAAATATGAAAAGATTTTTTACAGATGAACAAAGAGTGATGATAAAAGAAGCAATTGAAGATCATCGTTCTTCTTTTGCAGATACGCCAAGAAGTGATTATGGAAAATTAATATCATCTGCTGACAGAAATACAAGAATAGAAATAGTATTTATTAGAAGTTTTTTTGTAGCTAAATCTAGAACGCCTGAAATGGGAATGGAAGATTATTTAGACTTTACTTTTAAAAGATTATCTAAAAGATATGGTGAAGATAATCCAGAAAATATGTTTTTTGAAGATGAAACATATAGAGTGTTTTTAGAAGATATGAGACAATTACTAAAAAATGAAGTTGAATTTAAAAACAGATATTGTGAAGTTAATCATATACAGTCTAGAAAAAATAAAGTTTGTGACGAAAAAGGAGAAACAGCGTACTTAAGATAAAAATATTTCATAATAATAAAGGAGCTTATTAAAAATGGATAGATTTAAAAAAGTTAAGTTAGCAAGTATTTTTGGAATAATTGGTAACATATTTTTGATGGTTATAAAAGGGATTATTGGATTTATTACTAATAGTCAGTCAATGATTGCTGACTGTTTTAATAGTGCGGGCGATATATTCTCATCTTTTATGACTTTTATAGGTAATAAAATTGCTAGCAAACCATATGATGATGACCATAATTTAGGACATGGGAAAGCTGAGTACATATATTCACTATTAATTAGTATTGTTATGGGAGGAATGGCGCTTTTTATATTAAAAGATGCAATTTGGTCAATATTTAATAAAACAAATTATGAATTTTCTATATGGCTAATAGTAGTGTGTTTAGTTACTATAATTGTTAAATTTGTTTTATTTATATATACAAATAAAATGTCCAAAGAATTAGATAATTTATTATTAGAAGCTAATTCAAAAGATCATAGAAATGATTGTTTTGTTACATTTTTTAACTTAGTATCTTGTTTATTAAGTTTAGCTGGAATAAGTTTTATAGATGGTATTGTTGGAACAGGAATATCAATTTGGATTTTAATATCAGCAGTAGGAATCTTTAAAGAAAGTTATGATGTTTTAATGGATAAAGCCATAAATGATGATACTAAAAAACAAGTTTATGATATTATCAATAAAAATGATGCTATTAAAAAAGTAACTCATTTTAATGCAACTCCAGTAGGATATAAATATCAAATTTCTTTTTCAATATTTGTTGATGGAAATATGAGTACTTTCGAAAGTCATAAAATAGCAGATGATTTAGAAAAAGAAATAGCTAAGAATATAAGACAAATTTATTTAAGTGTAATTCATGTAAATCCGCTTTAAATAGAACTAGAAAATGGGCAGAAGAAGAGAAAATAGAATGCAACTATAAAGTTCCTCATTCTTATGCAGATTATGATTTGATAAAAGAATTATTTAAAGACTTTTAAATTGAACTAATAAACCATATTGAAGATTTTTATGAAGATAAAGGAAAATTATTTTCTTCATATCATTATCATATATTATTAAAAAAAAGTTTACATAATGTTTTAGGTATGCTATACTAGATAAGTATGGAGGAAATAAAATGAAGCAAGTATTAAGTAAAATTTATATATTATTAACTAAGAAACAAAAAATGAATTTTATTATAATTATTTTGATAATGTTAATTTCAGCAGCACTTACTCAAGTAACACCTAAAGCAATAGGGTGGCTTACAGATGATATATTAAATGCAGAAAGTATTGAATTTAGTAAAGTTATACCATTTTTAATATTAATTTTGGTAGTTAATGTAGTAAATGAAGTAATAAAAATTGTTAGAAGAGTAATGGTAGAAGATACTGCAACTAGTACAGAAAAAACTGCTAGAATAATGGTTATAAAATCACTTTTAAGAGCGCCACTTTCATACTTTAGAGAAAATATGACAGGGAATATTCATGGAAAAATGAATCGAACATTAGAAGGAACAGTGAAATTAGAAAAGCTTTTATTTATGGATTTTGCACCAGCAATTTTTAATGGTATAGCAGCAATTATTACAATTTTTATGACATTACCAATTATTTTAGCTTTCCCAATGTTATTAGTTATACCAATAGGTGTATTTATTGTATTTAAACAAATTTCAAGTCAAAAGGGAATACGTGTAGAACTTTTAGAAAGTAAATCTAAAATGGATGGAACAATAGTTGAATTAATAAATGGAATTGAAGTTATACGTATTTGTGATAGTGTTGATTTTGAAGTAAATAGATTTGGAGATAAATCAGAGTTTTTACGTTCTAAAGAAATGAAACATCATAAAGCAATGGCTTTATATGATTGTTTGAAATTTATAAATCAAGCATTTTTTACAGTTTTGATTATAGGAATATCAACATATTTGGCTACTAAAAATATAATTTCAGCAGGTAGCGTGCTTACAGCTTATTTATGCTTTAATCAACTTATTAAGCCATTAGAAGAGTTACATAGAATATTTGATGAGCTATCAGAATGCACAGTATTAGCTAAAGATTTCTTTAATATGATAGAGATTCCAAATGATTTTTCTTATAACGAAATTGAGAAAAAAGAAAATAAATATACAGGAAATTCTACTGTAGATATTAGTGATTTACGTTTTTATTATAATGAAGATGAAAGCAAAGTTATATTAGACAATTTTGATTTATCTTTAAATGAAGGAATGTTTTTAGGAATTGCTGGACCTAGTGGTTGTGGTAAATCTTCCTTAATAAAAGTAATTACTAAACTTGAAAAAGGTTATGGAAATATATATGTAGCAGGAAATGATATTGACTTACTTTCAAGAAAAGATATTTCTAATATAATTGCTTTAGTTCCTCAAACACCATTTTTAATTGCAGGAACAATTTATGAAAATATTTGTTATGGTATAGATAGAGAAGTATCAATCGAAGAAGTAGAAGAAGCAGCTAAAAAAGCATACATATATGATTATATAAATAACTTACCAGATAAATTTGATGCAATAATTTCGGAGGGAGGAAATAATTTATCAGGAGGGCAAAGACAACGTATTGCAATTGCTAGAATTTTTCTAAGAAAGCCTAAAATTTTGATTTTAGATGAAGCTACAGCTGCATTAGATAATACTTCTGAAAAGTATATTCAAAAGGAAATTGAAAAATTACAAAAGGAAAATAATACAACAATTATTTCTATAGCTCATAGATTAACTACTTTAAAAAATTGTGACAGAATTATAGTATTAGACAAAGGACATATTATTGAAAGTGGTAAGTTTGATGAGTTAATTAATAACAATGGTATTTTTAGTGATATGTATAACGGTAAAGTAAATTAGTATAAAATAAGAAGAGTCTTATAGAATAAAATTTCTATGAGACTCTTTTTATTTTATACAGATGTTTTTATCCAATTTTTTTAGCAAGTGCAATAAAAAAGATTTTTACATATTCATCTTTTAAGAAGAACAATACAATAGCATAAGTTAATCCGCCAAGTGCCATTTTTATGAGTATTGATAATAGTGCGCTATGTATGAATAGTCCGATTATAATACATACAATGAACATTATAATTCCAGCTATTGCATAATTAATGCCCTCTTTAAAAGCTTTTCTGATATTTATATCATTTTTAATATAAAAGCATTGTATAATCATGACTATTGTTTGAGCAAAAGTAGTCATTAAAGCTGCTCCATAAGCACCAAAGTTTGGTATTAGAATAGCATTAAAGGCTACATTAAATATAAGTCCTACCAATATGGAAATAGTATATTCTTTTTGCCTTTTGGTTGGCAATAAATATTGGGTTCCTATAACATTTGTAATTCCACAAAGTAAAATTATTGGAGCTAATATGTTAACAATAAGATAACATTTTTCATATCCATCACCTAAGAAAATTGGAACAAATTCTTTTGAAACAGTGATTATTCCTAGTGTAATAGGAAATGCCAAAAAGAATACAAACCTAAAAGATTTCATTATGTATTCATTTAATTTTTTAGTATCACCACTTGCAAATACGTTTGCAATCCTTGGAACCATAACTATTCCTAATGAAGATACGATTGTAAATAATACATTTATTAATTTATTTGCTTCTTCATAATTTCCAAGTTCTGATTTGTCATGAATTATATATCCAAGCATTGTTTTATCAACAGTGTTATATAGTTTTATAGCTATTTGTGGTATGAATAACATAAATATAGGAATCATGTGACGTTTCAAATTAACATGTTTTACAGGGATTCCTTTAAAATATTTTGGAAGATAAAACCATAAAGATAAGTTTCCAAGTAAATCAGCTAAAGAATATATTAATAAATATTTGGCTAAATCAGAAGGTTTTTTGACAAAAATAAATATACATAATACGCTAAGAAGTCTTACTACTACATTTCGTTTTCCATCTTTTTTTTCATCTTTTTTTTCTTTTGGCTTTTTATCATTTGAAATATTTTCTTTTATTTCTTCTTTTTCTTCATTTTTTTCCTCGGCTGCAACTTCTTTCTTAGCTCCACAATTTGGACAAAATTCATTTTTTTCATCTATAATTTCAGAACATCCAGAACATTTTCTTTTACCTTTTGGAACAAATTGTTCTACTTCTATCTTTTCTTGTTCCTTTCCACATTGAGGACAGAATGTAGCATTAATTTCAACTTCAGTTCCACAATTTGGGCATATTTTTTTATTATTTAACATCAATATTTCTTTTTTTAATTCTTCATTGCTTTTTAGCATTTGATCAATCTCTTCAATTTTCTCATTTATAAAGCCCATTAATGTTTCGCTTATTTTTTTCTCTTCATAAACTTTTTTTCCTATTTCTGAATATGCTTCTTCTATTTTACTTTTATTTTCATTTATTGTTTTTTTACATTTACTCTCTCTTTGTGATTTATTCATGCTTTCTTGCAAGCTATTTGAAATCTCTGCGCCTTTTTTTGTTAACCCATCTAAAAATCCCATTTTTAAATCCTCCTAAATTTATTCTTCTTTCAAATCTCTTGTCATAAGTATATTAACAGCTTCTCTTGGGTCCAATTTATTAAATAGTACCTCATATACTGTATTTATAATTGGAACTTCTATATTATATTTTTTAGCAAGTTTATATGCAACTTCAATATTGTCAATACTTTCAATAGTCATTCCAACTTCTTTTCTTGTCTCTTCAATTGTTTTTCCTTGCCCTATTAGCATTCCTGCTCTTCTATTTCTACTATGCATACTGCTACAAGTAACAATTAAATCCCCTAAGCCTGTAAGACCATAAAAAGTTTCTTTCTTTCCTCCTAATGCAACTCCTAATCTTGACAATTCTACTAAACCTCTTGTAAGTAAAGCTGCAAAAGTATTATCTCCAAGATTCAATCCTGCAGATACACCTGCACAAAATGCTATAATATTTTTTAATGCTCCACCTAACTCAACGCCTTTAACATCTTGTGATGTATACATTCTCATCTTTTCGCTTTTAAATATATCAACAACTAAATCAGATAATTCTTTATGTTCAGATGCTACAACTAAAGCTGTTGGAATAAGAATCGAAACCTCTTCTGCATGACTAGGTCCAGAAAGAACTCCTATTTTATTATTAGGTAATTCTTCTTTTGCTACATCATCTAACGTTTTTAAAGAATCAGCTTCAAAACCTTTTGAACAAATAACTACTGCTTGATCTGTAACATAATCTTTATATTTTTTTATTGTATCCCTTGTAAACTTTGAAGGTGTAACATGTAATATAAGTTCTGTTCCTTCTAATACTTCTTTCATATCTGTAGAACAATACACATTTTCTGGTATTACAGCATTAGGTAAGAATTTACATTTTCTTTCTTTATTTAATAAATCTCTTTCTTCTTCCGAAAAAGACCAAATATTAACAAGGTGTCCTTGGCCTGCTAAATAAATTGCAAGAGCAACTCCCCAGCTTCCACTTCCTATAATCGCAACTTTCTTCATATACTCTCCTTTATTATTAAAATATTTTATTTTCTTGCCCTTTTAGTAATCTTTTTATATTAGTTCTATGATTAAAACATACAAATACACCAAGTAAAATTCCAAAAATTCTATAATCACCCTCAACTAAATAGTTTTCATGAATGAATAATGTTAAAACTGGAAATAAAATTGCAGCTGCAACAGATCCAAGAGAAACCATTCTTGTTAAAATTATTAAAATTAATGCAAATACTAAACATATTAAACCTATTTGCCAATTTGTAAGTAAAATTATACCTAAACTAGTAGCAACACCTTTTCCACCTTTAAATCCAAAAAACACTGGAAATGTATGACCTAAAACTACAGCCAATCCTGCTACTTGAATTAAGTATTCTACATGTTCATAATTATCAATATGTCC
>Ga0137297_11740_pt1 | contig 11640 bp, 12 predicted proteins | sample RamsorincwithD2O_FD_97191 | JGI IMG/M metagenome (GOLD analysis project Ga0137297, IMG submission 97191) | Mouse cecal microbial communities from Vienna, Austria - Mucin amended with D2O | ecosystem: Host-associated > Mammals > Digestive system > Large intestine > Cecum | place: Austria: Vienna... | reverse complement strand
ACCGCTGTGAAATTCTGCATCAGCCGAATCCAGGGAGACCCCCATACGCTGGAAGAGGAGATTATGCAGGAAATCAAAGAAATAAAAGCTTTTTCTGCCAATAAGACTAATGTCCAAAAGCTCCAAAGAGAGATAGACCGTATCCACAGTAAACGAAAAAAAGCCATTGATCTGGTTTTGGAGGGAGTAATCACAAAGGAAGAGTTAAAGGAGCAAAACTTGTGGTATGAAGAGGAGCTGGATGCCCTGAACCGAAAGCTCAGACAGGCTCGGGAGGAAACAGAGATTTGCGAAAGACAGACGGAGGAGATGGAAGAGTACAGGAAGGTTATTGATGAAATCATACACTTTCAGACAGGAAATGAATCCTGGTGCGGAGAGGTTTTGGAGAAGATTTGTATTTATCCGGATCATATTCTGGATATCCGGCTGAAAGGTATTCCCTTTGAGTTCCATCTAAAATTCAGAACCCAGGGAAGAGGGGACAGATTTCACACGGAAATAGCGGAAATGTCCGTGAGGAGCGTATGAATGAGGCTCTTACCCGTATTCTTGGCCTGAAAGCCCATATGGGCCTTCATAAAAAGGCAAAGGAAGAGATTGTTCCGGGGCCGGACTTATGGGTATCTATCATGCCGGCAAATCTTCGGTTACAGAATTTGCACAGGAACAGGATCTTGTCAGTACAGTCTATGATGTGGAGACAGGGCGTCCTGTGTTGGGCATGTCCAAAGGGGGAGGAGAGATCCTGTGGTATGTCCACGAGCTTCCGGTTATCGGAATAAGTGTGAACTCAAGGAGGCTTTGCCTACAACATTGAGCGGGTAATACGAAATTGTAAGGGAGACTGGCCGGTGTACCGCTTAAAAACCCTGGTAAAATAGCTGGCATCATAAAAACCGCACTGTCCGCTGATTTCCTGAATGGAGTCTTCGGTTGACTCCAGCATCCACCGGGCATGGTCGACACGGGTCTTATTTAGATAATCCGTAATGGGGATGTCAACCTCTTTTTTAAAGGCCGTTGACAGATACCCGTCGCTTACATGAAACATGACAGCTAATTTGTGCAGGGAAATATCCTGCTGATAGTTAAAATCAATATAATCTAATGATTTCCATACCGCCGTGCTGTAGTTTTGACGGGCATATTTTGTAACCAGCTTACAGTAGTCTATCACCATATCTGTGTAGGTCGCGTGTACAGGAAGGGGTTTTTGCTGCTCAAACAGGCGGCGGTATTTCACAAAGACTTCGTCTAAACGAAGTACATGTACGCCTGTTTCCAGGGCGGTCCGGCGCAGCAGGGTATTAAGTTCAATAGCGGCATACTGTGGCGCCAGACCAAAACTTTGATGATAGTTAATTAAAAAATTTATATATTTCATAGTGAGACGGGCAGCCTGATCGGTGTTGCCTTTTTTACTGCATTTAACAGTTCTTCCTCTATTCCATAGCCTCCGGAAAGAGTCTTGCTGCGATATTGCTCCGCACTTTCAGAGTTGTAAATAGTGGTTCTAAAATCCGGCATTTCTGATGGAAAATCATTGTAGGTGAGAAATTCCAGCGGTTTGTCTTTGCTGATGAGTCTGCTGATAAGAAATATCTGCATATTGAACCATAGTTCACGCTGACGGATGGTGGGCACACGGCCTAATCCAAAGAGTAAGTCCTGACGGAATGTCTGAGGAATATGATACTTGGATATTAAGTGATGGATATCCTCCTCCGTGACAGCAGCATAATTGTACGGCCCCATTACTGCAAACTCATAAGGCGACGGTTCACTGCCAGTGTCTAAAGAAAATGACACATAATGGCTGCCAAAGGTATCTATGATGGAAAAAGCGTATCCGGGCCTGAGAGGGGTACTCAATGCATGAAGCATTTCCAGGTAATCATAATCCTGAAACAGATGCGCCCGTAGCCAAAAGTCCAGTTCAGGAAGATTTTCATAAGGCTTTTTAAACAAATGCAGCCGTACATGAAACAACTGCAGCATATCGCGCAAGGTGTCCAGGGGATCCGGTGTATACATAGGGTTTCTCCTTCAGCGTGGGTGTTGATTTTGTACAAATTTAATTTCATGTATCAGATTAATAAAAATTGTACAAAAAACCATGAAAAAAATCAATGAAAAATCCATTTTATCTCGTTAAAATATAGCTATATTGATGAGCGCACATCAGAGCAAGAAAAAATGGATGAAAGATGGAAGGAGTTACCATGAACAATCAACAGATTCATAAGGCGAAACTATGGCAGCTGCCGTTATATGCCTGCAACCAGATTGGTATTAATATGTATGTATTTTTTATGGGGTTTGTTTCGTACTATCTCAATGGTTTTATCGGCGTGGCAGTTGTGCTGGCTACTTCGTTTGTTACCATTATGCGCATTTGGGATGCCTTTACGGATCCGGTAGGCGGTCATGTTCTGGATAAGCTGGAGACAAAGTTTGGCAAATTCCGCCCTTTTATGGTTGTGGGGAATCTGGGCATGATGGTTACCAGCTATATTCTGCTTCATGTTTCCCACAGCCTGCCGGAAATGGCCCGATTCCCGTTTTTTATTGTGATTTATATGATTTACGTTGTTTTCATGACCATGCAGAATACGGTGGGACGTGCCGGCCTCGCAGCCATGACAAATGACCCCAATCAGAGAGCGGTTTATGGTGTGATGGAGGCAGTATTCATCACGTTGCTGTACACCGTAATGCCTGCTTATTTCTATGGAACTCTGGTGGGACAAAATCAAGGATTTACCATCGGATTTTTTCATGCAGGATGGCGTCTTATAGCTCCAATCAGTTTTGTGGCTACTCTGATTGCAGCTGCCGGTATTGCTCCGGCTGACAAACCTGGGACCTTTATTAAGAATGACAGTCAGATAGTCAAATTTACCCTGAAAAAGTATTGGGATGTGTTGAAAAACAACCGTGCCATGCAGATGCTGGTAGTATCTGCCAGTACGGATAAGCTGGCAACACAGGTACAGAGCAATGCCACAGTCAGCGTTATGATCTACGGCATTATCTGTGGAAATCTGGCGGTCAGCGGTGCTTTAGCTGCATATACCAGCATTCCCAACATATTGTTTGTTATTTTTGGCGTAGGGATTATTGCGGCTAAATTGGGACAGAACCGTGCCATGGTGGTTTCCTCCATAGGAGGGCTGGTTACCTGTACCTTGCTGGTACTCCTGTTTTATCTGGGAGATCCAACGACTCTGGCATTTCCTGGTTTTGCCGGATTTGGCGGATGGACGTTCTTTTCTCTGGCTTACCTGGCGCTGTATATTGCAATGAAGGGATTTGCCGCGATATCTACCGGCGTCATTACTCCGATGATTGCAGACGTAACGGACTACGAGGTATGCCGTACCGGAAACTTTGTTCCCGGCCTGATTGGAACGGTCTTCAGCTTTGTAGATAAATTTATTTCTTCATTTGGCGCTACCGTGGTAGGTTTGCTGTGTGCTGTGATTGGATTTACGGAAACGCTGCCCAACGAGGCTACGCCATTGACGCCTGCGTTAAAACATATGGGTATTTTCTGCATGTTCGGCATTGTGATGATTGGTCTTATCTGTAATCTGGCAGCTATGAAATTTTATCCTCTGACCCGTAAAAAGATGGAAGAAATTGAAGCGGAAATTGCCAGGATTAAGGCTGAAAAAGGAATTTCCGGTTAGGAGGGATTGGGATGGCAGTGAGAGAGGATTCGGTCAGTCTGCACCGTATGATGAAATTGGAGATGGAACTGGAACATCTGCGCAAAGAACAGGGGATTGAGAGCAATACTCCCCTGTGGATTCGGGCAGGCGACTGGCTGGTAAATCACATCCATGAGCCACGAAAGGTCAGCCGCCGGAATTATCTGGGACTGGCTGTAAGCTGCGGATGGTTTTGCGGCGCCCATCAGTTTTATGCCGGACACAAGGTGCGGGGAATACTATATCTGTTGTTTTGCTGGACCTGTGTGCCTCTTAGTATGACAGTGATCGATATCCTTGTGGCTGTGCTGCGCTGCTGTCCGGATGAAAACAAAATGATTCAAGTATAATGAAGGAAGAATGTTATGGAGAAATATTTGCAGACAGGCTGCGGCTCCATACGGGGAACCGCAGATACGGAGACCGGAGTTTGCGCATATCTGGGTATTCGCTACGGATCTGCCCCACGCTGGCGTTATCCGGTGCTGGTTGACGGATGGGAGGGAGTTTATGATGCGACTCATTACGGCCCCTGCTGTATTCAGCAGAGAACCTATATGCCGGAAGAAAACTCCGGCCGGGTATTTTATTATCATGAGTTCCGGGAAGGAATCGATTATACATACGATGAACAATGTCTGTATCTGAATATCTGGACACCTGCCAATGGATGTGGGGCTCCGGTTCTGGTCTATCTTCACGGCGGTGCATTTCTGGGGGGAAGCGCCCAGGAGAAATGCTTTGACGGCAGCGCTCTTGCGGCCCAGGGGATGGTAGTGGTGACAGTGAATTTCCGTCTGGGCATATTTGGTTATGCCGCTTTCCCTGAATTAGAAGCACGGGACGGTCATGCAGGAAATTATGGAATGTATGACGCCTATGCAGCCTTGGAATGGGTACAAAAGCATATCGCAGATTTTGGCGGTGATCCTGCCAATGTGACCCTTATGGGGCAGAGCGCCGGGGCTCGTATGGTACAGCTTTTGTGTCTGAGTCCAAAGGTCAAAGGTTTTGTACATCGTGCGGTGATGTGCAGCGGCGGAGGGCAGGTCAGGCTGTTTGGAAGGCAGAGGAAGACACAGGAGGTATATCCGCTGTGGGAAAATGTAAGAAAGGTCAGTAATGCTTCCGGTTTTGCGCAGCTGGAGTCCATGCCTGCCCCACAGCTTTATGCCGCTTTCGCATATTGTATTAGGCAGGATTTTGGTTTGATGCAGGCAGCCTGCTGTCCCACAGCAGATGGTTTTCTTCTTCCGCTGCCTATTGAGGAGGCTGTACCTGGCAGGAAGTGGCTGGATATTCCATATATGATTGGCAGCACCGGCCAGGATCTGATGGCCGGAGATTTGTGTATGACAGCCCAGAATTGGCTGTGTCAGGAAGAACAGCCCTGCTATCGTTATCATTTTTCCCGCAGGCTGCCTGGCGATGGGGCAGGAGCATTCCATAGTGCTGACCTGTGGTATTGGTTCGGTTCATGGAAGAACAGCTGGAGGCCTTTTACTGACTGGGACAGAGAATTAAGCATTGCTATGGTGCGTTATCTTACGGCATTTATGGCAAAGGGAAGCCCTGAACTGAAAGACCTGCCGGCGTGGCCGGCAACAGGACTTTTGCAGAATTCGGAAATGCTCTGCCTGGGCGAGAAGGACATCCGTATGGAAACCGTAAACCTGGCGCAATTTCCGGAGGAAGGAGGACTGCAATGAAAAAGACAGATATCCATGTCCATTGTGCACCGGCCCGAATGGAGCTTTCTTTCGGCAATCCCATGGACCCGGAAAGCCATTATGTCTGTGGTCCGGCAGAACTGCTGGAAACCATGGAAACACATGAAATTGGCCAGGCGATTCTGATGAGTGGAGGTGAGGCGCCGGATAACGGTACATTCGGACTTGGCGCTGTCAATGAAGACTGTCGCAGAATTTCCAGGTCTTACCCGGACAGGCTGGCCTGGATGTGTAATCTTGACCCGGTTTCTCCTGAAACAGTTTTGGAGAGAATGGAGAAATACAAGGCCTGGGGGGCTGTAGGGGTAGGAGAGGTGACTTTTAACCAGTGGATGGACCATGCATTCCTGTATGAATTATTCGGCGCGGCACAGAAGCTGGGATTGCCGGTAATCTGCCATATGAGCCCGGAACCAGGCATAGAATACGGCGTATGCGACCGGGCCGGACTTCCTCTTCTTGAGCAGACGCTGCAGCAGTTTCCTGATTTAAAGTTCCTGGGACACAGCCAGGTGTTCTGGATGGAAATCTCCGGGGACTGTCCCCAGACCCCTCCTGCCGCCCGGAAGGGGTATGGGAAGGGCCTGGTGGCGCCGGGAGGTACGCTGAAGCGTTTATTTTCCACGTATCCTAATCTGTATGGCGATCTGTCGGCGTTTAGTGCTTACTGTGCCATTACCCGCGACTCAGATTATGGCCTGGCATTTTTAGAGCGTTTTCAGGATCAGCTTCTTTTTGCTACTGACATGACAAATCAGTGCAATGTACCGCCTCTGGGGGCATTTTTGGATGCTAGAGCAGCAGATGGCAGATTAGGCTCTGATGCCTATGAGAAAATATGTTTTGGAAATGCCAGAAGGTTATTTGGCATAGGACAGGAAAAGGGAGGTTTCTGATATGAATTCTGAAATTGAATTTCGTCAAAAATATAAACCAGACTATACAGGTATGACCTTAACGGAATTGCCGTTCTGCGAGATAGAAAATTACAGCAAAGTCAGGCAGATCTACAAGCTGGATTTCATCACGCAGGCAAATCAGGATACCGGATTGAAGCCGGTAATCTTTTTCATCCATGGAGGCGGTTTTATCCAGCCTTGTGACAAGCGTCAGGCATATATAAGCATGTTTGCCAGAATACTGACAGCAGCCGGATATGCTGTGGTGGCGCCGGATTACCCTGTATTTGATGACGGGGCTCAGATGGCTGAAGCTGGCGGAGAGACAGCCTGCTACGCAAAATCCGGTGAAGCAATTCATTATGCCTGCCGGTTTATCAAGGAACACGCTGAGGAATTAGGCCTGGATTCGGATAAGACTGCCATTATAGGCGGCAGTGCGGGAGGAATGGCGGCTTTTTATGCCATTGCAAATTATACGGATTCATACCGTGCCTTTATCAACCTGTGGGGAGCGCCTGAACAGGTACCGAAGCTGGCCGGTTTTCCTCCTACCCTCTCTGTCCATGGAAATGCGGATGAACTGGTAGCTTATGAGCGTGAGTACTCCGTGCAGGAAGAGCTGTCACGATATGGGATTGAACATTATCTTATTACACTTGATGGCAGCGGCCATACGCCGTTAAACAGAATGGATGAGTATATGCCGCAGATAATGAAGCTGCTGAACAAGGTTTTCAGGAATCAGGGCAGATTGCGGATGCGGTAAAAAAGATAAAGCGGGGTATGTGAGGATATAAGTAATTGAAATGAGAGGCTTTCTATTGAACGTATAAGGGGAAGTATTCTGCGGTTTTTGCGGGATACTTCCCTTTTTGTAAGCCAATTCCCATAAAAACAAGTGAAAAAGAAAGCTTGATTGTGCATTTTGGTGGTTTAGAGGATATTTTGATGGTTCCTTATATTGGAAATCCACAACAGAAAAGATAAGATAAAGAAAGATAGCCGGCCGCAAAAGCAGACAGACCAGACGCAAAAGCAGACAGACAGGCCAGACGCAGAAACCGGCAGACAGACCGGACACAAAAGCAGACAGGCCAGACGCAGAAACCGACAGATAAACCGGCCGAAAAGCCAACAGCCAAAGACACAAAAAGTATCATAAGCACCATAAACATCAGGAGGGAATACAGATGGGATATGATAGAATCGTGTTGGGAAAAAATCTTCCTGACAGCGTTTATCGATTTTTCATCAAGCATTGTCTCACCTCTACTAAACCACACGTAAATTTCTCAACGATGGTGTACTTTACTATAGCATATCCGATTTTCCCCAGAAAGTCAACTTAGTAAAGCACACATGAGTAAAGCCAAAAGCACTGGGCTTGTCCGTATAGGGCTTGATTTGGAACATTTCCGAGCACAAGGTAGGTACAGAAGAACTGGCCCACTTAGAGATCGTGGCAACCATTGTCCACCAGCTGACCAGGAATCTGACCCCGGAAGAAATCGAAAGCTCCGGCTTCGGCCCCTACTATATCGACCACACCACCGGAATCTGGCCTCAGGCAGCAGGAGGCGTTCCTTTCAATGCCTGCGAGTTCCAATCTAAGGGGGATCCGATTACAGATTTATTTGAGGATTTGGCAGCAGAACAAAAAGCCCGCTCCACCTACGACAATATCCTCCGCGTCATCAAAGACCCTGAAATCTGCGATCCCATCCGCTTCCTCCGGAAACGTGAGATCATCCATTTCCAACGGTTTGGTGAAGCCCTCCGCACGGTTCAGGAGCATCTGGACAGCCGCAATTTCTATGCGTTCAACCCTGCTTTTGACAAACCGCAGACCGCCCAGGCCGCGCAGACAAACGCCAGCCAGCCTCAAGGTTAAGCATATCAGGGGGCTGCCAAAAGGCAGCCCCCTTCTCTCATACAATCCCATCCTCAGCCGCACAGCAGACAACCCTGCCGCTAATCAATCTCCACCCTGAACACCACCGGCATATGGCTGTCTATCTCCACAGTCCTGACATGAAGCCCCTCTCTGTCCTGCTCCCACCAGGGATTCCTGTCATATCCCAGCACTTCCACAGACTTTATGGCTCCGTCGAAATCTGATTTGTCCGCGTCAGCGGCTTTTCTCAGAGAGCGGATACACACCTGGTTCTTTCCCTTCATATTCAGGCATATCCCATAGATACTGTCTCCCTTTGCCGTAAAACGTATATCCTGGGAAGTGAATCTTCTTTCTGTCTTGTCTGTAAACTGCCCCTCTTCGATTCTGGTCGGCCCCTCCGCCGATTTCTTCCAGGGCCTGGCATCATATATGGCCTGCCCGTTTACCTTCAGCCATCTGCCTATCTCTGTAAGAATCCGCCTGTCCTCATCCGGTATGGTTCCGTCTGCCTTAGGCCCTATATTCAGAAGCAGCCTGCCGTTTTTACTGACAATATCCGCCAGATCACACAGGATCTGCCAGGAATTCTTATAGTCATTCCCCTCCGTGTAGCACCAGGAATTTTTCGCCACCGCTGTATCTGACTGCCACGCATAAGGTTTCGCATCGGCAAACTGCCCCCGCTCTATATCCGGCACTGCCGTTCCAAAGGCAAAGGCATCGTACTTATAATTGATGACAACGCCCTCGCCCCATTCATCGGCGCGGTTATAATAATACGCGGCAAATTTTCTCAGGTACGGTTTCACAGCGCTGTGCTGAATCCACCAGTCAAAATAGAGAATCTTCGGCCTGTACCGATCCACCAGCTCACAGGTGCGGCACAGCCAGTCCTCCAAAAACTCCTGTGACGGCGCCGGCTCCGAAAAGATATCATGGTGATCCCGTTCCGGCATAGCCGGCCAGTAAAAATCACCTGGCTTTAACGGCTCTCGGATATCCGAGTCAAACTCTTTTCCCCTTCCCATAAAGAACCAGTGCTCCACCCTGTGGCTGGATGCGCCGTTTATAAGCCCTGCCTTTTTGCACTCCTCTGTCAGCTCTCCCAGCACATCCCTCTTCGGCCCCATATTTTTTGCGTTCCATATGGAAAGGCGGCTGTCATACATCTGAAACCCGTCATGATGCTCCGCCACAGGCATAATATACTGTGCCCCCGAATCCTTAAACAATTCCACCCATTCCTCAGGATGAAAGTTTTCTGCCTGAAACATGGGAATAAAATCCTTATAGCCGAAATCCTTATGGCGGCCATACGTCTTTATGTGATGCTCATATTCCTTACTTCCCTGTATGTACATATTGCGGGAATACCACTCGCTTCCAAAAGCCGGGACCGAATACACGCCCCAGTGAATAAAAATCCCGAATTTTATCTTTTCATACCATTCCGGAACATGGTACTGCTGCAAGGACTCCCATGTATCCTTGAATCTCCCGTTTTCAATTACCCTGTATATCTGCTCTAAATATTCCCTCTTCCCAGTCTCCATATCCTTTGGCCCTCCCGCTTTTCCCGGCAATCCGGCACTGCCCTCCACTTTACTCTCTTGGCTGTCTTCCCCCCGGCTCTTACTGCCCGGCATATGCCTCCTGCTGCCTTTCATGGCCAAACAGACGTCCATATATGCCTCTGCTGCTTTCCTGTCTTTTTTCCTGGCACATCATATCGTAGCAGTACCGGATAATATCCTTCCTGGTGATAATCCCGATAAAATTCTCCTGATCATCCACCACCGGAACAAAATTCTGGTTCAGAGCCTTGTCCATCAAATCCTCCATGGAGGCATTCACATACACCGGCCGGTTGTCCAGCCTCCGTCTGATAGACGAGACAGGGACGTGTTGCGCATCCCTCAAATTCAAATCATACTGGTTCTTAATCCCCCACAGCATATCCCCCTCTGTAATTGTCCCTATGTATTTCCCCATTCTGTTTATAATAGGCACCGCCGAATATTTATGGTGTTCCATCTTCTCCAATGCCTGCCTCAGGGTCTCATCATCATAAATAAAAGCGACCTCACTTTTAGGTGTCAAAAAAAACAAAATATTCATACCTTCTCCTTATTTCATATAATAAATCGATTATACAAGACACCTCTGAAGTACATGTGAACAAATTATTAGTTTTTTATAAATTTAAAAAAATCAAACTAAAAAGCAAAACACCTGGCCGGCATCAGGGATATAGAGACATCCCCTTGCCGCCAGATGCTTTTTCAAACATCTTCTGCCTGCCGGAAACAGGCCGTTTAATCATTCAAAATACCCTACCGGATCAATGGCTTCCCCGTTGTGCTGCAGTTCAAAATACACATTGCTTCCCTCCACGGAATAATATTTCGTAGGTTCCGCCACGTAGCCCAGAATCCTTCCGGCCTCCAGGTATTCATTCTCAATCACCTGGATCTCCTTTAGCTGTCCGCATGTAGCCAGATAATCATTCCCAAAATCCAGAACCACATAGTTTCCGATTTCCTCGTTGACTCCTGTGGCTACCACCTTGGCATTGGCCGGGGTCTTAACCGGCTGGCTTACTTCCGCCTGAATCACCACTCCCGGATTGCACTGGTACTGTGCCAGCGTAGGAAAATAGATGGTCGTATCCATGCTGTAATCCAGCAAAATATTTCCCATCACCGGCCAGGCAATCTTGCTGGTATCTGAAAAATTCAGCACCAGAGGAATCGCGGCATCCTGCCCCGCTCCCACCTGTGCGGCCTGTGTCTGTGCCTGCGCCGTCTCTTTTTTGTTTTCCGCTTTTGCTACTTTTGTCTCCGTCTCCTGTGCCCGCTGGCCTGCCGGAGCAGTCTCCGGCTCTTTTCTGGGGACATTAGAATCTCCTGCTATGGGAAGCAGTTCCTCATTCTTTTTATCCTCTGCAATCAGCGCACCCGGTTCCTGCATCTGCATGTATGGATTTTCTTCCGGAGCATTTCCTCTTTGAATGGTAACCACGCCTGCCGCGGCAACAATAGTCAGCAGGCCCAACACCAACATGACAAGAAACAGCTTGTCCTTGAACATTTGATTGAATTTCTCTTTCACCGTTTATCACCTCGGTACTATTCTTACCAAAGGTGCCGGAGTTATTCATTGTTGTCCTCAAATAATTTCGATATTTTTATGTCCCTGTAGTAATACGCCAGGATCTCTTCCGCTTTCATCCCATTGGAGGCCTTTTTGTGAGCCCCGTACTGGCTCATGCCGTACCCGTGTCCCTGTCCCCGGCACACTGCCCTCACTCCTCCTTCATAGCCTTCCAGTGTAAAAGCGGCGGACGGAAGGCCCAGAGCCATGCGCACCTCTTCTCCGTCAAAGCTGTGGCTGCC
>Ga0137297_11739_pt1 | contig 11649 bp, 9 predicted proteins | sample RamsorincwithD2O_FD_97191 | JGI IMG/M metagenome (GOLD analysis project Ga0137297, IMG submission 97191) | Mouse cecal microbial communities from Vienna, Austria - Mucin amended with D2O | ecosystem: Host-associated > Mammals > Digestive system > Large intestine > Cecum | place: Austria: Vienna... | reverse complement strand
AAGTGATGTTGGTTTTTGGCACTAGACCAGAAGCCATAAAGATGTGCCCTTTGGTAAATGAATTAAAAACAAGAGGCGGTATTCAGACAGTGGTTTGTGTTACTGGACAGCATAGGCAAATGTTGGATCAGGTATTGGCAACGTTTAATGTTGTGCCTGAGTATGATCTTTCTATCATGAAACAAGGGCAAACATTATTTGATATAACAATAGGTATTTTGGAAAGAATCAAGTCTGTTCTGGAGAAAATAAGACCAGATGTTGTTTTGGTACATGGCGATACAAGCACAACTTTTGTTACTGCTTTGGCATGTTTTTATCTGCAAATTCCAGTGGGACATGTAGAAGCAGGTTTGCGTACATATGATATATATTCCCCTTATCCTGAAGAATTTAATAGACAGGCAGTTGGTATCATCAGTAAGTATAATTTTGCACCAACATTTTTGGCTGCTAACAATTTGAAAACTGAGGGAAAAGATCCTTCGAGTATATATGTCACTGGTAATACCGTTATAGATGCTATGCAACATACAGTAAAAGATGGGTATACCCACCCCGAATTGGATTGGGTTGGAGATGGAAAGCTGATTTTTATTACTGCACATAGGCGTGAAAATCTTGGCGAACCTATGCATCAGATGTTCCGTGCCATAAGACGTGTGTTGGATGAACATTCTGATTGCAAAGCAATATATCCAATTCACATGAATCCGCTAGTGAGGAAGGCAGCTGATGAGGAATTAAGGGATTGCCGACGAATTCATATTATTGAGCCTATAGAAGTTATCGATTGCCACAATTTTGAGGCAAGAAGCTATCTGTGCTTAACTGATTCTGGTGGAATTCAAGAAGAGTGCCCTTCATATGGGGTTCCGGTTCTTGTTATGCGTAACACAACAGAAAGACCTGAAGGTGTAAAAGCAGGGACTTTGAAGCTTGTAGGAACAGATGAAGAGACAATCTATTCTGCTTTTAAGCTTTTACTTGAAAATAAAAATGAATATGAAAAGATGAGCCATGCCTGCAATCCTTATGGTGATGGACAAGCCTGCAAACGAATTGCTGATATTTTGGAGGGAAAAGAATATCATCCCTGGAAAGCAGTAAAATAGAGCTAATGATTATTTGATTTAGAGCAGATGACCAGCATTACTATGAGCTTGGTAAAAAAGATAATAAATCATTCGCGACCATTGATGCGGGAGCTGATTAAAGGTATAAGCGGTGAATGCTTTTATGGAAGGATGATTAATTGTGTATGACAAAGTGAAAATAATTATAGCAACACACAAAAAATATGTTATGCCGACAGATTCAATGTATTTTCCTATATATGTTGGATCTGTTGGAAAAGAGAATATAGGTTACCAGAGAGACGATGAAGGAGAAAATATTTCAGAACTTAACCCTTATTTTTGTGAATTGACAGGCCTTTATTGGGCATGGAAAAATCTTAATGCTGATTATATAGGGCTTGTACATTATCGGAGACATTTTTCATCTGGACGGTCATTAAATATATGGGAAAATGTATTGAGATATGGAGATATTTGTGAGGCTTTAGGAAAGGTAAAAGTATTTATTCCGAGAAAAAGATACTACTGGATTGAAACACTTTATAGCCATTATAAACACACTCATTATATTTATCAATTGGATGAAACGAGAAAGGTTATTGAACAGAGATATCCTGAATATATAGATGCTTTTGACATGGTTTGCAAGCGACGCTGGGGTTACATGTATAATATGATGATTATGGAAAAAACATTGTTAAATTCATATTGTATATGGCTTTTTGATATATTGTTTGAACTGAAAAAAAGGCTTGGAGAAGAGGGACTGACTCCTTTTCATAGTCGCTATTACGGAAGAATTTCAGAAATCATTTTTAATGTATGGTTATATGAGCAGGAGGTAAAAGGTGTAATAAATAGAAATGAAATAAAGGAAATTCCGGTTATTCATATGGAAAAAGTCGATTGGCGAAGAAAAGGAATGGCATTTTTAAAAGCAAAATTTGCTGGTATAAAGTATGATAGGAGCTTCTGAAAAAACTAATGGGTAAGAAGAGAATTCTACTAATAGCGTCATGTCCACTTGGAAATGATGGATTAACAAAAATAGAGCTGGATATTATCCGATTTAATGGAGAATGCATTGAATTTGAAATAGCTTGCGGTTATGGATTTCCTGGCAGATATAGAGATTGGTTAAAGACAAATAAGATACCATTCCTTGAACTTCCACAAAAAAGGAATTTGATTTTATATATGTTTAGCATTATAAAAATTGTTAGAACTGGAAAATATGATTCGGTTTATATTCATGGAAATAGTGCAATGATGTTCTTGGAAGCTATTCCAGCTAAAATAGGCGGTGCGAAAGTAATAACACATTGCCATAATACCAAATCAGATTACCCCATTATACATTATTTAATGAAACCATTTTTTAATCTTGCTGTTGACAAAAAAATAGGTTGCTCAGTATTTGCCTCTAAATGGGCATATTGTGGGAAGAACATAATCACGATTCCCAATGGGGTCGAGACTGACAAGTTTGTCTACGATGAATCTGTTAGACAAAAAGTGCGGGAATCATTGGGATGGAGTGATTGTAGAATTGTAGGCCATATAGGAAGGTTTAATAAACAAAAAAATCATTCTAAATTAATTCGTATATTTAATGAAATGTATCGAAAAGAAGATGGGATGCGTCTTCTTTTAATTGGTGATGGTGATCTTCGCAGTGATATAGTAAATGATATAAAAAGGTGCGGGCTTTCAGAATATGTAAAAATTATTAGCTACACAGAAAAACCGGAAGAGTTTATGCAAGCAATGGATATAATGATTTTACCAAGTCTTTACGAGGGGTTGTGTTTAGTGGCTGTTGAAGCACAAGCAAATGGTATGCCAGTATTAATTGATCTTTTTTTTTCTCCAGAAACAAGTGCTACAGAACAAGCTACGGCTATAGATTTGTCGTTGAGCGATGTTAAATGGGCAGAATACAGTTTTAATTTGCTGGAAAAAGGCAGGAAAAATGTTATTCAACAGATTAAAGATAAAAAAATGGATCAGAATGAAATGATGAAAGAAATCCAAAGAATACTTATTAATTGAGCAAACCATTTATATATTTTAATTAGGGATTGAGCGCACAATGAAAAATATAATTTCTGTGGTTTTGGCAACTTTTAATGGAGAAAAATATATACTGGAACAATTAAAATCAATAAGCAGGCAAAAAAGAATACCAGATGAAGTTATTATTTCAGACGATCAATCGGGTGATCGAACAAAGAAAATTGTGCTAGAGTTTATCAAAGAAAATAAGCTCAGGAATTGGAAACTGATTGAAAATAATGGGAAAAAGGGAGTTACTCATAATTTTTTAAATGCTTTAAAATGTGCCAGGGGAAATATTATATTTCTTTGTGACCAAGATGACATATGGGAAATTGACAAAGTAGAAACAATGGAAAATGTTTTTGCTGATACTGGAATTTCCTGCGTTATTTCAAAAATAAAATATATTGATGCGCTGGGAACTGATATATTTGGACATACAGCATATACTTGCGGATCTGACCATTTTATTGACCAAAATGAACTTTGTAGTGTTTGTTCATATTTGGGGATGTCTACAGCCATCAGAAAAGAGGTTTTAGAGTCTACAGAAGATGCTTTTATGGTATCAACTTCTCATGATTGGGCGCTTATGATAAGGGCTAATGATATAGGTAAGATAAAATATATTGGAAAAACATTGCAAAGCTATAGGCAACATTCAAATAATACATCTGTGATAAAGAATTTAACAAGAAGGGAAAAAAGATTAAAGTTTATTGCTCGTCAGAAATATATAATAGATAATACAATGAAATTTTTAAAAAACAGTGGAGATATATCCACATTTGCAGCCTATTCTTCTTTTCTTAATGACAGATATAGGTGGATTCATAATAAAAAGGCATGTTCTATTATTATAAATACAAAAAAGTATGTGGATTTAAAGTATTCCTTAAGAAATATCGTCGCTGACTTGAGTGCCATATTATAGGTAAAAGAGGGGAAAAATACCATGAAAATAATGGTAATTCATTTAAACAATATTAATTTATGTCCACCAGCAATTAGTCTAATTGAAAATTTAATAGAGCATGGACATGATGTTTTACTGGTGTCATATAATATTTCTGAAATGAAATCAAGTATTGTAAAAAAGAAAAAGCTTAAGGCATATGATTTGGGAGATTATTTGATACTAAGAAGTAGCCTTAAAAAATATGTTCTTAGATATTCTTCTAGAAGTAAAGTGAGAAAATTTATAAAAAGACATATCGTAGCGTATGATTGCGTTTGGACCACATCAGAGATAACCGTGCGGGATGTTGGCAATATTTTGCTAACATCTGGTGTAAAGCATATTCTCCAACTTATGGAACTGACAGATTATGTACCGCAAATTGGAAATATCAAATGTTTTAGATTTGATATAGAAAAATATGCACAAAAGGCATATAAAGTCGTCGTTCCAGAGATTAATAGGGCTCATATTGTTAAAGTCAGATGGCATTTAGCGAAACTTCCAGAGATCCTTCCTAATAAACCATATACAGTTACCATAAAAGAAGATTGTATTGGTGAGAAAGCAAAGGCTATTATAAAATATTTAAAGAAACAAAAAAGTAAAGTGATTTTATATCAAGGAGGCTTTACAAAGGATCGTAAGTTTGATCAGTTCGCAGAGGCAATCGATAAAATGAACGGAGAATTTATTTTATGTTTAATGGGAAAGGACAATGATTATAGAAAAGAAATATGTAGTCGTTATCCGTTTATCCACTATCTTGGTTTTTTACAGCCGCCGGAGCATTTGGTAGTTGCAAGGTATGCTTATATAGGCATTCTTACGTATTATCCGGTTAAAGAAGCATTCTATTCAGAACTTAATGCTGTATATTGTGCGCCAAACAAGACATTTGAATATGCGATGTGCGGTTTGCCGATGATAGGGACGAATGTACCAGGGCTCGGAGAAATATTTGAAAAATATAATATAGGGCGTTGTATAGAAAATGATGATTGTGAGTCCGTTATTAAGGCAATCCGATATGTGGAATCCAACTATCAGTCTATGAAAGTTAATTGCAAAGCTTATTTTGATAGTGTTGACTTGGATGCGATAGTCAAGAATATTATTGAATAAAATAATTATATTGAAGGAAAAACATGATAAATAATAAAGCGACCAAGAAGATATTTACGGCAGTCATTATTTTATTCCCAATACTAAATAGTGCACATATTGGAAATAGAAATTTTGGATATGGAGATGCTGTCCTTGTACTTGTCTATGTCCTAATGCTATTTACCAGGGGCAGACCTTTAGAGTTTTCTTTCCAAAAAGAAAGTATTCCTTTTGTAATATTTTTACTATATTTGGGAAGTATATCTTTAATAAATTGCATTTTGGTTCCTCAATTTGGATTTGTTTCCATGTTGAACCCGTTTATGCGATATAGTTTTTATGGAATAATTCTTTTTACCAACAAGAGTTTTTTTGATTATGAATTTGGCGTAAGCTTTTATGTGAATGTATGTTTAGCTGAGACACTTTATGGATTTATACAATTTGTGCTTACATTTACAAACGGCACTATTCTTCCATATGTATTTCCATTTACGACTATGGAGTATGGGATATACGGAGCGGATTATAATAAGCAGTTGCTACATATATTTCAAGAAATTGATGGTATACGCCTTGTAGGCTTCTTCCCGGAAGCCTCTCATTTTGCGCAATATACAATAATATCGGTAGTAATCTTGCTTTACAAAAAAAACAAAAAACGAGGAGATCTTGTAAAACTTATACTGATTTCAATAGCAATAATTCTTACTAAATCAAGTGTTGGCATTCTGGCATTAGTCTTCGTTTCTGCTTATTATATAATGACGGATAAGTATGTCAATTCGAATAAAATCTTTTTTAGAATAATACTGGTGATTGTTGGTGGTATATTGCTTATTATTATCAATAACCATCTGGAGATTGTAGGGTTTATTCAGGAACGGATTAGAAGAATCTCAGAGAAAACGTATGCTGTATCAGGAAATCTTAGACTATTGAGAGGATTTATTGTTTTTAGTAAAGCTCCGTTGAGATTTGAGATTTTCGGAATAGGATGTGGCAATTATGCTAATTTTGTGGAAACATATGATATCAATACTTTTTTTGATTTAACAATGAATCGAACAAATGAATATATGAATGCAGCATCTTTGCTGATGATTCGATCAGGATTGATTGGGACAATGATATATATGCTGTCTTCGTTTGTATTATTCATAAACATAAATAAAATACATAGGGTTATATTTTTTATATGGATGGAGTTGTTTTTTACTGAAAATATTTTCTTTTCTCCAATGTATGTTTTGTTTATGTGGTTTATTGTGGCCGGTGTTAGAAAAAATAACCGTGGCTATATCGCAGTTCGTGGAGGAAAAACGAATGATAATTAATATGCTATATCGACAGTTTTATGATGGTTTTGGCCAGCAATTAATGATTGGCGGTGTTGAAACATATATTAAGAATTTAATTGAACTATTTAAAAAAAATGGCCATGAGGTATATGTATATCAATTTTCAATAGTACCATTTGAAAATACGTTTCTAGGGGCAACCATAATTGGAGTTTCCCCAAATAGTAAACTTGAACATATGTATAAAAATCGTATCCGGGCAATGGTGAACGAGTCTTATAAACGGTCTGATCCAAATCAGGATATGTTAGTGTTTTGTACAGAAAATGATATCATAGAAACTCAATATAAAAAAGTTATAGCAATTCAACACGGTATTGGATGGGATGTCCATAATTTGAAAGCCAATAGTTTATATTCAGTATTTAAATATTGGGTTGTGAATTCTAAGCGGGCTTTTTCAGAATATGCTGTTTTCAAGAAATGTAATATGATTGTGTGTGTGGATTATAATTTTATTAATTGGTACAGAGCATGCATTCACGATGATAGATTCAACTATAAAGTTATTCCTAATTTTTCAGTTGTACCGAAATTTCGGACTAGAGATGATAAAGAGAATATATCCATTATATATGCCCGGAGATTCCAAACTTATAGGGGAACAAGGATATTTGCGGAAGCTATTTTGAAAATAATAGAAAAGTATCCCAATATTTATGTAACTATAGCAGGGGATGGACCAGAGGAAGAATTTTTGCATGGCAAATTAGATGGATATAAAAGTGTTACTTTTACGCGATTTATGCCGGATGAGAGCATAAGGGTTCATTTAGAATATGATATTGCTGTAGTCCCATCAACAGCATCAGAGGGAACATCTCTGTCATTGATTGAAGCAATGGCGGCTGGTTGCGCAGTAATTTGCACAGACGTTGGAGGATTGACTAATATAATTATAGATCGACATAATGGGCTCATTGTTAGACCAGATGTAAATGAATTATATTTAGCGATCGAAAAACTGATAAAAGATGATGTATTGAGGCGTATACTTTCAAAACGAGGATATGAAACTATAAAAGATTCATTTGACATTGATACATGGTCGAAGAAATGGATGGAAGTTGTAAATGCACTATAACGATTTTAAATTTAGCAGAAAAATTGGTGTGGGTAAAAAAATAGGTATATTAACGTGGCATTATTATAGCAATTTTGGAAGTAGGTTGCAAGCTTTCGCGCTGCAAACTGTGCTCATGGATTTAGGTTTTGAGCCTATCATTATCAATTATCAAAATAAGAAGTTTTCTAGATTGAATAGACGGCAAAGAGTTAAAAATATTATCAAGCCTATACTTAATAAATTACTGGGAAATATTAAAATATTCAATGGGGCATTTGATTTTTGTGACTATATATTTGAAAAAGATTTCCTAAATCAAACAAGACTGATTAACTCGAAAGAAGAATTACCAAAAGTGGCAAAAGAACTTCATGCGATTGTTTATGGGGCGGATCAAATATGGGCGCCTAATGTTTTTAATGACATATATATGGGGGCTGGTACAAATGTTAAGAAGATATCTTATGCAGCGAGTATCGGATTACCGACTATATCCACTGAGTTAATCGAAAAATATGAATTTTTGCTTAAAAAATTCTACAAAATTTCTGTAAGAGAAGAAACTGGGCAGAAATTATTGAAAGAGTTATGTGGGATTGATAGTAGCGTTGTTTTGGATCCAACCTTACTGATCAGGAGAGATAGATATGAAAGTATAGAACGAAAGCCTAGTAGGTGCATGGATGATGAATTTGTGTTTTGTTATTTTCTAAATGAGAATAACAATTATTATGAAAATGTGATTAGAATTTTGGGTAATCATAATTTTAATGTATATGGTGTGTCTTTAAATAAAAAAGATGAAAGCTGGATTAAAAATCTAAATGAAATTGGACCCAGAGAGTTTATATGGTTCATTGACCATGCAAAATATGTGTTTACAGATTCCTATCATGGAACGATTTTTTCAATGATATTTCATAAAGACTTTTATACATTTGAAAGATTTGAGAAAAACGATCCTATTAATCAAAATTCTCGAATCTATCAATTAGATAAATGGTTTGATATAAAAGATAGGATTATTGGCACGGGAACCTTTGTTGGGAAAAAAGCGGCAATGAATTACAATGTTTTTGAAAACAGGATCAATGTATATCGAGAAAAATCACTTGCTTTTCTCAAGGAGGCGCTTCGGGAAGATGTTAAAGTTTAGTAAACAGAGAGAAAATTGTGTCGGATGTACAGCTTGTAAATCAGTATGTCCAGTAAACTGTATTGAAATGATAAGGGATACTGAAGGATTTGTATATCCTATGTCTTCTAACAAATGTATTCATTGCGGAAAATGTGAAAAAATATGTCCAATAATTAATAAAAGGGAGATTACAAATACTGAAGAAAAAAGAGCTTTTGCTGCAGTGTCTAGGGATGAAGAAATCTGGCGCAAGAGTGCATCTGGCGGTGCATTTAGTGAAATATGCAAAGTTTGGTGTGATGATGAGACCATTATTTGTGGAGCTGTTTGGAATGGGTTGTCTGTACAACATAAATGTGTGTTGGGGGTAGATAATATTGGACAATTTAGAAAATCAAAATATGTTGAAAGTGAATTGATGAATTGTTTTTCTGAGATTAGGTGCTATTTGGAAAAAGGGGTGAGAGTATTGTTTTCAGGAACACCATGTCAGGTATCTGGGCTGAGAAGTTTTCTTTCCAAAGATTATGAGAAATTGTTGCTTGTTGATATCATATGTCATGGTGTTGGCAGTCAAGATGTATTTAAATGGTGTATAAGCGGGATTGGAGAGCAATTTCATGGGGTCGTGAAACGTTATGAGTTTCGGGCAAAGCGTGAGAAATACGAATATAATCATCTTCAGAGATTGTCGATTGGAGAAAAAGAAATATATTTAAGAAATGACCAATATATGCAGCTTTTTTTAAGCCAGACATGTTTGCGGCCATCATGCGGGGAAAATTGCAAATTTAGAAATGAGAATCGGCAAGGAGATATTACAATCGCTGATTTTAAAGGACTTATAGAGGTTTTCCCAAACCTTTTAGGATCATTATATAATTACTCATCCATTGTTGTAAATACACAAAAAGGAAATGGAATAATTGATAAACTAAAAAATGAAATGACGTTAAAAGAATGTACTATTGAGGACATAAAGACGTTTAATCCTCTTTTTTATAGACAAACGGAGCCTTCAAAAGAAAGAGAGAAGTTCTTTAAAGATTTTGAATCGAATCCAAGTGTTGCAATAAAAAAATGGACAAAACCCGCTGAAATCGCCAGGGTTACATTTAAAAGAAAGCTGTTTAATCATATGCCCTTATTTTTGCGCAAATTGGTACTAAAGGTTCGGGAGGGGGGTATAACCGCATCCGAATATGATGGATGTTCTCTCTCTCATGTCCTTATAGTACAGAATCAGATGAAAAACCATGGAAAATAATAATAGTATATTGAGTAATTTGTTTTGGAAGTTTGCAGAACGTATTACCGCTCAGATTGTAACTGTCATAGTATCAATAATTTTAGCACGATTATTGGAACCATCACACTATGGAGTTATAGCGATTGTAAATATTTTTATAGCAATAGCGAATGTATTTGTTACTGATGGGCTGGCCAGTGCGCTGATCCAAAAGAAGAATGCAGATAAGATAGATTATTCATCTGTCCTATACTTTAATTTGTTTCTTTCTGTAGCATTGTACATTGGTTTGTTTTTCTTGGCTCCAGTTATAACAAGTTTTTATGGAGATGGATATGATATATTGACGCCTGTACTGCGGATACTGGGTTTCAGACTGATGCTCAGTGCCATAAATTCTGTACAACAAGCGTATGTTGCAAAGCATATGATCTTTAGAAAATTTTTTTTGGCGACATTATCTGGTACGGTGATTTCTGCTGTGGTAGGGATAATTATGGCTTATAATGGGTTTGGCGTATGGGCTTTAGTTGCACAATATTTAACAAATACTACAGTAGATACAGTTGTACTTGGGCTTTCTTTGAAGAAGAAAAACTTGTGCTACTTTTCATGGAAACGCATAAAAGTCTTTTTGGGTTTTGGAATCAAGATATTGGGCGCGAATCTCTTGATTACAGGGTATCAGGAATTAAGGTCTCTTATGATAGGAAAAATATATACATCATCGGATTTGGCTTTTTATGATCAGGGAAAGAGGTTTCCTAATTTAATAGTTACGAATATAAATGTATCTATTGATGCCGTTTTATTTCCAAAGATGGCAAGTGAACAGGATAATTTGCAAAAGATCAAGCTAATGACAAGAAAATCCATAAAATTTAGTGCATTTTTGATGTGTCCATTAATGTTGGGGTTAGCGGTTGTGGCAAATTCTTTTGTAACATTAATATTAACAGAGAAATGGATTCCATGTGTACCATTACTCCAATTGTTCTGTATTATTTATCTATTTCAGCCGATTCATACAGCAAATATGCAAGCAATCAAAGCGATCGGCCGTGGAGATATTTATGCAAAACTGGAAATAATTAAAAAAAGCATAGAATTTATCGTATTGATATTTACAGTAAATATAAGTATAGAAGCAATTGTGATTGGTATGGCAGTGCTTACTACACTATTTACGTTTGTAAATGCGTATCCTAATATTAAACTGATTAATTATTCATTTGTCGAGCAAATGGGAGATATATGCCCGGCGATAGGTAGAGCTATGGTGATGGTATTTGTTGTAATCGGAATATCTAAGGTCAATATACCTATGGTGTTGATGCTTATGATTCAAGTGATAGGGGGAATGCTGACATATTTGATGGTATGTTGCATAACAAAATGTCCTGAATTATGTTATATATTTGATTTGACAAAGCGGTATTTTATTGATTTGTGGAGGAAAAATAATAGTGATAATTAAGTTGCATGAAAGCTTTATGGTTATTAACAACTAATACAATATTGGGAGGTCATTCATGAATGAAATGGCTCAGCAAAGCAGAGAAAAATGGATTGATAATGCAAAGGGAATTTCTATGCTATGTGTCATTTTGGGGCATGTAAGCAGCGGACTAAA